>VFQT010001202.1_pt1 | contig 32547 bp, 33 predicted proteins | sample 3512381 | NCBI WGS metagenome assembly VFQT01 (sample SAMN10412376, study PRJNA504923) | tailings metagenome | isolation source: Relicate 2 Philex TSF3 active mining site | place: Philippines: Tuba, Benguet | collected 2017-08-29 | reverse complement strand
AAGTCTGTTCATTTATTTTATTACTGTTCGTTGGTATCTTGAAGTTGCTGCTAACGTTTTTCGGCTTGCCGCAGTGGGGGATTTTTAGCACTAAAGTTCAATCGAAGCACTGCACTTCGGTTAAGCACTAAACTGTCATAGAAGTACGTCAGCCCCCATCGCGGCGAACCGATGTTACCGGCTGGCATTCTATTCGTCGAGTTCCTAACAACTATATTTTTCATTTTATTCAAACTAGGCAAGAATTTATTATTGAATAGATAATTTTGCCCCTAATTATTCTTCCACTTCTATTGTTTGTCCCTTGTAATACAGCCTTGGAATAGTCTTGAACAGCTGGTTCTAGATTTTTATCTTCAACTGCCTGATAAAAATTCTTTAATTCTAACTCTAATTTAGATTGATTAATCTTATTGTTTTCTTTAAAAATTGTTCGATGTAACTCAACTAGAAGTGTAAATAAGTCAGACTTTTTGAACACTCTTGATTTTTCGTCAAAGTTTAATGCTTCAATCAATTCAAGTAAGTATTTAATCTGATGTTCAATTTCATCTTTTTGCGGAAACTCATCATTGAATCTTTCAAGGTATTCTTCAAATTCTTCTTCAAGGTTAAAATATGTGCTTAATAAAGTGATAATGACCACTAGAGAAAACCCTAAGTCTCTCATACGCTTAATGTCATTATTTGTAAAGACTCTATGATTTTCGAAAAATTCAAGTTCTGAAATTGCTTCTGCAAGTCTTTTTATTTCACCGTCATATCTAGAATTATGGATTTCCACCGCATTCAATGAATAATTTGTAGAGTTAATTCGTTGAAAAACTGTCTTAATTGTTTCAATGTCTAACTTTCCTAAATCTCTAACTACCACTTCATATTCAAGAAATGCTTCTTGTTTAGCAGGGTCAAGTTTCGTGTATGGAATTAGTCCATTTTCATATTTCAGGTCTTCGGAACCAATAAAATATTGATACAAAGTAGTTATTCTTTGTTGCCCATCAACTAATATTTCTTTGCCTTCACCGCTTTCAAGATTTACTTCTCCTGCTGCTATATAAATTTCAGGAAATGGTAGTTCATCTAATACTGTTTGAATGAATGCAACTTTATGTTTATTAGCCCATACCAATCTCCGTTGAAAATCCGGTCTTGGAATTAAAGTCCCTGCTTTTAGACCTGAAAGAATTTTTCTTAATCTTATGTTTGTTCCTGAAGTTTTCATCTCTTTTATTTTATGTCAAGTTTACATTGTCTTACACATTTTACTTGATACTTTTCAAGAAAATGCCAATTGCGGTATAGTCCGCCCCTTATTTTATAATCCCCATACTTCTGTGATGAAGTCAGATTGTTAAAAAAGTCCCACCAAATTGTTTGAGTGAAGTCAAAGCGTGGTGAATTTGGCAACATATCCGGTCTCATCCATCCTGTGAAATGATAGGTTGTAAACTCTTGTTGTTTTTGCCAATAATTTTTATCTTCTATGTAGTTATATAGGTCTTTCCATATTTTATCGAATAGTCCTTGTGAAATAATTGCTACATCAATGTCAGAACTGTCGTTAAAGTGTCGATACCTTGTTTTGCCTTTTGCAAGATTTTCTGCAATTGAAAAACCCATTTTACCCGATCCTACAATTAAAACTTCATTTGGGTGAATATCGAAGTGGTCAGCGACTGTTGTTTTTAAATCTAGGTAGTTATCTTGGTCAACTATATAACTGTCCCCTGATGTAATAAATTTTCTGACGAGTGCAGTCTCATCCAATATTGGAAGTTGCTTCTTAAAGTCAATTATTTTTTCGTCAATTGTCATTTCTAAATTTATTCGTGTCGTTATTTATGCTTGCCGGTAACTCAGTTATATACTCTACAAACCTTCGCATATCATTTGATATTAAACTGTATTTGCGAATGTTTTTAAAATCTATTTTTTAAAATATTACTTCTCAAAAATAGCAATTTGCCCTCGTATTTTTACATAGACCTTTACACACCCTCATAGGACTTTTACACAGTTATACATTTTAGAAGTTTGTATCCTAAACGTGCAAGACTTCATGCCACATCACTCACACACTTCGATATTTACCACCGTTTCAGGTGTCGTTGGAGGCGTAGGAAAAGCTGTAACAGCAAAGCCTCTTTTAATGGCTATTACCCTTCCTGGTCTCACTACTGTTGTTTTATATGCTGCTGCATCCGCTGCTGCCGGTTATGTGGTAAAAAAGGCTCTCGACAATATTTCAGCAAAGCTCAATAAGTATTTCAAAGAAAACTTCGGAGACGATGAATAAAGTATTGGGTATAGCGATTGGTGCAGGCCTTGTTTATGGTATAGTCAGACTGCTGAAAATGCAAAATGTTTCTGACGTTTCTACCATGAAGATGGTCAACCCTCGCATTCACTCAATCAACCTTGGAGGATTGACCTTCAGAACTGAAGTAGAAGTCAATAATCCCTCTCGTGATAGCATTCGCATCACCAAGCCAGTGGTAACACTAACATCTAAAAACAAGTTCTTAACCCAATCTGATGCCGAGAATAAAGAAATCGTCATTCAGCCACTTGCCGTAACAAAGATTGATACGATCGAACTTGAATTGTCCTGGTCAATCCTTGCCGGACTTATCAAGAACATCGTCACAAAAATACCTGCTGTAATAACTGCCTGGAAATCGGGAAATAAAAAGAACCTGGTTGCTCAGTTGGGTGTGCCTATGGAAATGTATTTCACTACCTATGTAAACGGACTGTTTTATCAGTCGCCCTCTGAAAAATTGATTTAATGCAGGCACTATCTCATATACCAAGTAAAACTGTAACCAGTGGTATCGCAGCATCAAAGATGGAAGCCGTTATAATCCGTATTTCCCACCACCTGATGAGCGTGACCGTGTCATCATTAATGATGGTGAGGTAACTGATACGGTAGAGTTAATGGAGAAAGTCGTTTGGAAATACCTTGACGACACCAAGCGAATCGCTCCATTGCTCAAGCGGTCTTCCACCATTGATACTTGCAATGCCATTTGGTAGTTCATGTACTCGTACATCCAATACAAGTTGGATAAGCGTGGATTAGAACAGCTTCGCAGACCTGCAAGAAGTTGGGCTGAACGCAATACAGGCGTTGATTGCGATTGCATGAGCATTTTCGCTTCAAGCATCTTAACCAATCTTCAAATTCCTCACAAGTTCAGAATCACCAAGTATAGCCAGGATTCATGGCAACACGTGTACGTGATAGTCCCAATGGACGGAAACAATTATTGTGTGATTGATGCTGTGGTTTCTGAATTCAACTACGAGAAAATATACACCGATAAAATGGATTATACTATGAACTTAAAAGGCATTAACGTAGCCGTGCTCAGCGGTGTGTCAGGCAATGATCACTATGATGCAGTAATGGCAACATCACTCTCTGGTATTGGTTTAGGTGCAGTCACCAATCAATCAGACCTGGATAAACTCTATCAAAATATTGTAGCCACTCGTAATGCTGTGGCACAAAATCCGAATATGGTTTCAACTGTGGATGATCCACAAGCACTATTGAAAATGCTGGATTATGCCATCCAGTATTGGTACACAGATAAACGTGACCAGGCTTTGGAGATCCTCGCTAAAAATGAGCAGCAGCTCAATTTGAGAAATGGAATAAGCCCCGTCAACGGCCTGGACTACGACATTGATGAATTTGCATTGAGCGGAATAAACGTCAAAGGCTTTTTTACCAATGTTAAGAACACCGTAAAAACGGTTGGGCAGAAAGTTGGTCAAGCAACTAACTTAATTAATTTTAGTTTGCTTATCTTATTTTACTAATATTTCATCCAAATTGGATGTTCTTCCCAATTATTCAAAAAGCCAAGTTTATATATTGGCATTTGGGGGTTATTTTCGAAAAGTTCAAGTATTTTACTTTTAATGTGATGATTTGGTGTAACCTCGTTACACAAATACAGCATAGCTGTAATTATCAAAAAAGGCTTTTTGCGTTGAACCGGAAGTAAAGCGTCCATTAACCATTTAGACTTTGGGTTATTGAGTGTTTCAATAGGGATTTTTACCATGTTCCTACTCCAAAGTCTTGAATGGTGTGCAATAATATTTCTTATATAAGTTATTGACTCTAACCAACTTGAGAGCTCGCTATGTAGGTTTAATCCCATTTCTAATGCTATCGTTGCTTTTTCTGGTAGTTGGTGTTTAAGATTTTTGTAAAGTTTTGAAAGTGTTCCCATTGAGGCTACTTCTAAGATTTTCCATGAGTCAGCATCCTGATTTGGAAACCTTTTTCTTTGATCCTTTATGAAAATTTCTTGACTTCTGTAAAATTCTTTATTTAATTCACTAATTGTATTCTGATGAATAGTTACAGAGGGGTCAGAGGGTAACTTTGTACCTTCAAATAAATTTGAGTCTAAATACCATAAACCTCCATATGCGATTGATAGATGATAAATCATTTTGGCTCTTAAAGCAATCTCAATTCTTTCAATTGCATCAAATAAAATCAATCTTAGGTGTCTATCAAAGTTGTATCTGTCAATAATATCTTCAAAATAGGTATTGGGCTTGAAAGTGTGTAAGGTAACATCATCTTGCATATCCCACCAGTAACCTTTTAAACGATAGTAGCTGATATTTGCTAAAAAGTGGTGCGCAGATTGCTCGTCATTGAAAAGCATACCTCGTTTTTTTAACAAGGCAATTTGATCTGCTATGGAATAAGGACTTTTGTTTGCCATAGCTATAAAAAAAATGACCCGATAGCAGATCTTACGGTATGCTATCGGGTACTGTTAACACAAATGTATAACAATTTTTAATTTCTTATCTAATTCCAAATAGTTTTTAACTTATCAATTCTTGAGATTAAAATTGTTTATAATAAAATGAATGAAGTTCTCCTTATCTTCATAAAATAAAAAGAAATCAACATGGGCAATAAAGCCCACTTTTTGGACACTTGGTTTCTAAGGGGATTTCAAAGGGAAAATAAGAAGTTAAAACCTTATTATACAGCAAGTTAAATGGAAAGGTTCACTATCCGCTCTCTCCGCTGAATACAGTTCGCAACTGTTTGAAAAGTGTGTAAGTCGTTGATTTACACACGTTTTTTTATTCTTTACTTTCCGAAAATGTTCGCGTTTGTATGCCGATTGGGTTTCCTTCTGGTGACCCCTATTCAAAAATCAAAAAGGGGTCAACGGTGTACGAACAAATACGAACATAATAGGACTGAAAATCAACAAGATAAGCTTGATTTAGCCGAGGGGTAAACGTAGTTTTGTAATCAAAATGGGGGGCACAATTAAACACAATTGCGCCTTATGTCGTCAAAAACAACATTCAGTCTGGTGTTCTACATCAACCGGACAAAAGACAAGAAGAACGGGGAATGCCCCGTGATGCTACGCATCAACATCAACGGGGATAAAGTAGCCCTGAGATTAAAACGCTTCATCCAGCCCGACCAATGGGATCCGGTGAGGTATCAAATGAAAGGCCGAACCACCGAGGCCAAGGTCTTTAATGACTACCTGGAAGCGGTGCGCGTCCGTGCCCATCAGAAGTACAACGACCTTCTCATGCTCAAAGAGGAAGTCTTGGCTACCGACCTTCGGGATGCCATCCTGGGCATCAACAATGCCAAAGCCAAAATGATTATCGAGGTCTGGGATGATTACATCGCCAGCTTGAAATCACTCATTGGCAAGGAGACCACCTATTCGACCTACCAAAAGAACACCACCGCTCGCAAACACCTCCAAAGTTTCCTCATCAAAAACTACCGGTCAGACGATGTATCCCTCAAAGCAGTGGATCATTACATGATTACGCAGTTTGCATTGTACATGAAAACGGAGAAAGGTTGCAATCAAAACACGTCCAACAAATTCTTGCAGAACGTCAAGAAGGTTACCACCATGGCCATTAGACACGGTTGGTTGTTGAAGGATCCTTTTTCCGGAATCAGTTTGGGTATGAAGGAAGTCGTTCGTCCGTATTTAACCGAGGATGAATTGAAAAGTCTGATGGAATTCAACTCCCCTTTCGAGCGATTGATCCGTGTGCGTGATTTCTTCGTATTCTCATGCTTCACAGGGCTAGCCTACATCGATGTAAAGCAGCTACGCAAATGTGAGATTGAATACCACGAGGAAAAGTATTGGATTCGTACTCGAAGACAAAAGACCGGCGGTAGAGCCAATATTCCTTTGTTGAATGTGCCCATGGAAATCATAAGGAAGTATTGCAACCTGGAAGCTTTGAATCCGGAGGATACGGTTATTTCCATTCTGACCAATCAGAAGATAAATGCCTATCTGAAAGAACTAGCCGACCTCTGCGGAATCTCTAAGACGTTATCCTTCCATGTGGCTCGGCACACCATTGCAACATCAGTAACCATGATGAATGGAGTGCCCATTGAGACCGTAAGCAAGATGCTTGGACATAAAAACATCAACAGTACCCAGCACTATGCCCGAATCGTCGATCAAAAGGTTGGCGAGGACATGGAACTGCTCTCGCGAAGATTAGGAACCAGATTAGCACTAGCGAATTAAAACGAAGCCCCGGGATGACCGGGGCTTTTTTGTGAACACATACGAACAGAAATGAAATGGAAAAAGAATTTGTAATACGATCATACAGTTACTGTGAGCTCGCGATGCTCTACTTTCCAAACAGTACTAAGAAAAGTGCTAGTGCGCAACTGGGTAGATGGATTAGGAATAATGAAAAACTAAAAATTCAATTATTAAATGGTGGGTTTAAATATGGTCAAAGATTACTCACTACAATGCAAGTAATGATATTAATCACAATGCTTGGGGAGCCATGATAAATGAATTCAAATGTCTTTCAATAGAGAAATTATATTGATTGTCCGGATCCTGTTCTTGTAGTACTATACTCATAGAAATGACATTTCAATTCCAGAAACCGTTTTAATTCGTCAATATTCATTTGATGTTCAGAAAAATCCTTGGGATGTATTACAATGTTCAGTTTATCACAGAACCTTCTTTCGTTTTCTGTGGTTGCTGACAAAAATGAGTTTATAATTGACTTGATTACTTTTTCTCTTGAATCAATAATTCTTCCACGACCTGTCCCAATGATTGGTATGTTGATATGCCCAGATTCACCATTTGCTGATATAAAAGACCAGAGTGAACCAAGGCTAGTTTGGATATTGTCAAAATTTGTTTCTGCAACACCATTATTATTCATATCTGAAATTGCAGACAAATAAGCATATTTGTCATTATTTAATTTGAGTTTAATCACTTTTCCAATCTCAAATCTAAATTTGTTTCCTTTTAGCTTTGAAGGAAGTTTTATTTGTGGCTGCTCTCCGGCAAGTGCAGTAACGATATCTTGATCTAGGTATCGGGGCTCATTAAAGTATTTTGAAGTAAATTGGCCCTGTGTACTATTTTTTGCAATCAAATCACTTTCAAATGATGTATCAAAGGATGTATTTATAGGTATAACAATATGGCCTGGAAAAGTGAATAAATCCCCAATTGAAATTTGAACTTGAATGTCGCGGTCATTTAATTTGTAACAAAATTCTGCGTTGGGCCAGTTTTCGTAGATAACCCAAAGTACACCACCGATTAGTAACCATGTCCAATGAGTTTTAATAAAAATTGAAAAATCTGCTGATAACCAGCTAGTAGGTTCAATTAAAAGCCAAATGACACCAAATGTTCCAAGTGCTGCATTAATTGTTTTTCTTAATGAAAATATATATTTCCAATAGTTTTTGGAAAAAATGATTCGATATCTCATCATAATCCTAGTTGACTGTATACAGTTGGTTTATATGTATATGCACCAGACTTCCCTTCTTTTTTAAATTTTTGATGAATTTCACGCCATTCTGAAATAGCTTTTTCAATGATTTTTTGATTAAAACTGATATGTAAGACTAATTTATCTTTGATTATAGGCGGACATCTGTTTTCATCTAGTTCTCTTTTCCCATTAAGGTTTATTGCGATAATTGGTATTTCCTGTTTAATAGCTTGTTCCATTTCCCACAGAACGAATTTTGTAAGAAATTTTGTTTGTTCACCAATTAATACCACAAATAGATTAGAGTTATTTAATCTTTCTAAAAGTTGTCGTTTGATAGACTCTTCCTTACTAGAGTCTCTGGCATAATTGATTTCATGAGCATCATAGAAATTAAAATCACGAAAGAATTCACTTTGATTATGCTTCCAGGCTTTCATTAAGTAGAAATAATGAATATCATTATCCCCATCAAAGCACATGTAGGTTTTATTTCTGTATGCCATAGCTTATACTTCAATCAAATAAAGTCATATAAAGTAATAAAATTGAAAAATTAAGATCTTGAAATATTTCATTGGTATCAAAAATACTCAAAAATTTAGTAAAACCCTCACAAGACTACAACTGTCAACAACCGCCAACTCCCTCTTAATTATTAAACGGAATCTTGTCTGGTCAAAAGGCAAGATTAATGAATAACTCACTCGATACTGGAGCTGTAACGCCCATCTCAGGAATGATTACCTGCATCGTGAAAGCTGTTTACGCGAATCAAGTGATGATGGCGTTAACTTTTGGATCATTAACAATATGATTGTAAGATTTGACTTCAAATTATGAAAATTATATTTCTTTGCTAATTTCATATTCTTAAACTAATTAATTTGAATGATAGAAAAACATAGTATCAATCTGTATGAATGTGATAATAAAAATAAATATTCTTCTTTTTTGAAAATGAGTATTTGTACGCAGTATTAATACTCATTTTGAATATATTTTAGTAAAAAATAAAATTATGAACTATTCAATTCCAAATTACGGCAAACATTTAATTCCACTAAGTTTAGCAAAAGAAATGATTTTGAGATATTCTGAACTCAAAAAATCGATTTTAGCTGAAGAATATAAGGACAGTGACTTGCTAGCAAATAGCGAAACATTTAACGCTGATGACATAAGACTACTATTACTTCAACCTAATTGTCACGGTTTTAGGATCTATTACGGCATGGATGACACAAAAAAAATACATGCTATATTGACAGGAGTTGATATGAACGGCAATGACATAACAATAAATAATCCTAATTTAGAACAAAAGGAAAACGGTGAATTTGTTCTTGAAGAAGGCGCAAGATGTCCACCAATGTGTCCACCAAATAATAGTATAAATAAATAATTTTGAACTGGAAAATTATTACAATTTTAATTAGTCTAACATCAATAGTACCAACCATTATTGGCATAATAAAATACAATCAAATTAAAAAAGTATTTAAACCATTTGTTTATCTACTATCTATATACAGTATTATAGAGATTCTTGGTTCAATATTTATCATAACAAAACAAGGAGTACTAAATACAATTCTTATGAATTATTTTGTACTTCTTGATTTTATTTTATTGTACTTACTATTAACAAGTTGGATAAATGAAAAAATAACCATTTATGATTATTTAATAATATTAATAGGAATATTTTTTTGGATTTTTGATAACTATTTAATCAATACAATAGTAAAAACAAATAGTTTATTTAGAATATCTTATTCTCTTATAATTTGCTTTTTAAGTATCAATCTGTTAAATAAGCAAATGATGAGGATCAATAGTATCTTTTTAAAAAATCCACTTTTCTTCGCAAGTTGTTCCTTTATACTTTTATATTCATATAAAGCTATATATGAAACAATTTACTATGTAAATATTGATGTAGAAAAGCATATTTCATACTACGCATTTAGTTTTTTACTTATCATCAATATTTTAACTTATATCTTATTTACAAAAACTATACTATGTATGGAGAAAAAACTTATTTTATCGTCAACATATTAATCATAGGGATTATAGTTTTTATAATCTTAATAGTTTTTTTAATAAATATTATTGTGTACCACAATAAAAATAAAAAGTTGTACCTAAATAATATTCGAGCTGAGATGAATGGAAGAGAAGAAGAAAGAAAGAGAATATCAAAAGATTTACATGATGATCTTGGGGCGACCTTATCTGCAGTAAAAATGTATTTGCAAGGAATAAATTTGTCACAAGAAGACAATACAATATATCTCACAAAAGCCACGAAGGGAATGACGGAAGGTCTATCTATGATAAGATACATCATTAATGACCTTTATCCTGTAACACTTGAAAATTTTGGACTAGAATCATCTTTAGAAGAATTGATTGAACAAATAAATTATTCAAATCAAATCAGAATAATTTTTATAAATGAAGTTGAAAACCTAAATGGAGAAATTTCTAAAAATGATAAAATTCATATATTTAGAATAATAAAAGAAATAATTAATAATACAATTAAACACTCTAATAGCAATATTTTATCAATTAGATTTACAAAAATAAATGATTTTATAAGACTAGAAACAATTGATCAAGGTATTGGTTATGACAAAAACCACTTAAACTATAATCAACTTGGACTTGGTATTAAAAATATAATAAACAGGGTTGAGTTAATAAATGGAACTATTTGTCTAGAATCAGATATCAATAAAGGTGTTCAATACACAATTGAAATTCCGACCAAAAATGAATTCTCAAAAAATTAAAATAATAATTTCTGATGATCATTTTGTATGCAGAGATGGCCTAATTTCTATTTTAAAAGAGGAAAAATATGAAATTATTGGACAAGCTAATAATGGTTTTACCTTGATAGAAATTGTAAAACAAAAAAAACCTGATATCGTTTTTATTGATATCCAAATGCCCATTATTGACGGCATAGAAGCAACTAAGGAAATTCATAAAATTTGTCCTTCAATTAAAGTTATAGCACTTACAATGTTTGAACAGGAGAGTTCAATAATTAACATGTTTTCTGCTGGAGCAAATGCTTATCTTTTAAAAAGTGCAGATAAAAAAGAAATAATTGAATCCATCGATAGTGTTCTAAATAATGAATTATACTTTAGTAAAGAAATAAGCAAGAAAACAATCTATAAAGTAAAAACTATTTTCAAAGAAAATAGAAAAGTAAAAAATATTGCAAATTTGACAGACACAGAAATTCAAATTATTCAACTCATTTGTGATGAATTTACTAGTGAAGAAATTGGAAAATTTTTATTCTTAAGTAAACGAACTATAGATGGCGCAAGATTAAGAATTCAAAATAAGATCGATGTTCTATCAACTGCAGGTATTGTAAAATTTGCCATTGAAAATGGAATATACAGAGGAATAAAGTAACTTTTTGAATAAGTTTTTCTCAATTAAATATAAGGTCAAAATAAAAAGGAAGATATTTTTATTAATATCATTTCGTCCTTTTTAATTCCGACAAAATTTTTTTAATTATAAAACAGATTACAGCATTGAATTTTACTTTTTTCATGCTGAAAAATAAGTATTTGTGCGCACTCAATAAATCCAACCTTGAATTAATATTGTTTAAATATATTTCGCTTAGTATAAAAATCAAAGATTAAATTAAATCATCTAAATATATGAGAAGTATTACCACCTTGAAGATATCATTAATAATTTCTACTCATTTATTTTTTAATGAAATTAATGCACAAATTGAAAAGGGAAGCTGGATTATAGGCGGAAATGGAAGTTTATCAAATACTAAAGCAAATAATTCTAATATTTTGTTTAATAGATATTTATATATCAATATTGACAACAACACTGGATATTTTTTTAAAAATAAATTTGCTGCTGGTGTAAAAAGTTCATTTTCCTATACAAAAATAGTCACATATGGAACTTACGGAAATAGCATTACAGAACTTAAACCAATGTATGGACTTGGAATGTATACGAGGTTCTATATTTTACCTTTAGACAAAAGGATTAATTTCTTAGCTGAATTAAAATACCAAAGATATTTCCCAGGTGGTAAATATATCGCCCCAAAGATAACCCATGGTTCAGGAATTACATTAGGTAGTGTTTTATTCCTTAATGATGTTATAGGAGTCGAATATACAATTTCATATGGGTCATCTCCAACATTTTCACGTGGATATTTTGCAAATACTCTTCAAACTGGCATTGGTCTTCAGATTCATCTTAAAAAGGAAACATTTTAATCTTAAAACAATAACAATGAATTACCTAAGCAAAATTTTAATTTTCTTACTTTTAGTGTCGAAACTACAAGCACAACAAACAGTTATTGATTATCAAAATTGGAATACTTATCCTGCAAATTGCAATGTATTTTCAGCGCCAATTAATGTACCATCTAGTATTAATGGATCTCTAAGTTCTCTAACCCATTTCACAAATATAGGGCAACCTAAATATAGTAGTATATATAATGCGATTGAACTATCTTGTAATATAAATAATTTCACTCAATATTTCGGCACACAATTTCAGATAAATAATAGTTTTCAATCAGGTTATACCTATACAATAAAAATTAATGCAGCGACAATTACCTCATCTCCAACAAATGCATATTTAGTAATAAATTTAAATAATGGAGGAAATGGTGGAAATACATTATGTAATGGACCTCAAAATATTGATCCTGCTCTATCAGGAAACTTAATTAGATCTGTACCTATAACAGGAAGTGATTTTACTGAATACACATTCCAAAATATCCCTCCTCAAGCGAACCCATTTTCTGTATTAACAGTTGCAGCAAAAACACCTATTGCTTTACCTTTTACTGCATCAATATATATAAGGAAAATTACAATTATTGCCACCCCTGCTACTCCTTTATTTTCGCTATCTCCATCACCTACAATAGAAATTCCAATTGGTTCAAGTCAGACAAAAGTATTCACTGTTAATAATGTTTATAATTCTCAAGGTACTCAATCATTCATGTGGAATTTAGGCTCAGCGTCTAATGGATGGATTTACCAAGGCAACCCCGCTCCACAATCCATTACAACAAATACTAATTCTTTAACATTAACTTCTTCAAATTGTAATACGCTAAATCCAGTATCTGTAACTCCAGTATTAAACTCCATTAATTATCCAACATTGAGCTGCTCTGTAACACGACCAATTCCTCCAATTGATTCTTTTTACATTTCAGGGCCAAATGAGTTTTGTAACAATGGAACATATACAATTGGTGGAACAAATTTATGCGGAGCAACTGTCAACTGGTCAATTGGATATTTAAACAATGACCCCAATGTTGGTCAACTATCTTGCACAAATTGCCCAATAACAACAATAAATAAAATAAACAATGGAAGTGTAAAATTAATTGGGACTATCACTTTCCCAAATTCAACAACATATACTTATGAAAAACTCATAGGTGTTGGATCTCCAGTAATTCGAGGTTGGTATAATAGTCCAACAAATAATATTCAACCATTAAACCCATCATCTAAATTTCAATTTAATTGGAATGATGCATGTTACACAACATTTATTAGCACCAATATGGATATTACTGCTAATAGCAACATAGTTTGGGAAAATGCAGGTAGTTCAGGAGGCGTAACATGGTATCAAAATGGCAGTAACCTCAATTTTTATTTTTCGGATTTAAATCAATATGCATATTTTAGAGTAACTGCATCAAATTCGTGCGGCTCTAATTCATATTTATATAGATTTCAATCAGTATCTGATGGTTGTAGCAATTCTAATATGCTTAGAGTTTCAGTTTCACCCAATCCTGCTACAAGCTATTTGGCGGTCAGTCTTACAGATATAAATGAAACTACATCGCTTAAAGAAATAAAAAGAATAACTATCATAGATAAAACTGGAAATGAAAAACTAAATGTAAACTATAAATTAAATGGAAAATCAGAAGTTAAACAAATAGACATCTCAAAATTAAATCCAGATATTTATTCAATAATAGTTTTCGGAAAATCTGGATTTAAAATAGAAAAATTTATCAAGAATTAGTAATTAAAATTTATTTGGAAAGTAATAATTTTTATTCAGTTTACATATTCAATAAAATACAGTTATTATTTTTAAAAAATGGAACTGAATTTGTTAGTTAACCTATTGGATAACTTTTTACTAAATAAGACAAGAGAAATCTCAAATTAATTTATTGAAATAAGTTAGTTTATTAGATAAAAAAAAGCACGCTACAATTCGATCAAAATGAAAAATGCCCCTTTTTAGTGGCATTTTTCGTTTAATCATCCCTATTCCACATTCATCCAAGTTTAAACTGACAACATTTTTTAATAAAATATTTATTTAGTCTACTATTTTAGTAGATTATTGTATATATTTGTGGCGCAAACTATTTAGCACGTTATTTTAAATTATCAAAGAGACGAATTATGGGTTTAAGACTTGGTGATATTGCTCCTGATTTCAAAGCAAAAACAAGTATTGGTGATATAAGTTTCCATGAGTTTTTAGGAGATAGCTGGGGTGTTTTGTTTTCTCATCCAGCTGATTTTACACCGGTATGCACTACAGAATTAGGAAAAACAGCTGCATTGCAAGAAGAATTTGCAAAAAGGAATGTGAAGGTATTGGCTTTAAGTGTTGATAATGTGGCTAGCCATCAAGAATGGATAAAAGATATCAATGAAACACAACACGTAAATGTTGGATTTCCCATCATTGCAGATGAAGACAAATCCATTGCAAATGCATACGATATGATTCACCCCAACGCTTCTGAAACATTTACAGTAAGATCTTTATTCATAATTGGTCCTGATAAAAAAATAAAATTAACCATAACCTATCCTGCTTCAACTGGAAGAAATTTTGTTGAAGTATTAAGGGTGATTGATTCTTTACAATTAACAGCAAATTATAGTGTTGCTACTCCTGCAAACTGGAATGAAGGTGAAGATGTAATTGTAGTTCCTGCAGTTAAAACTGAAGATGCATTGGTGAAATTCCCAAAGGGTTTGAATATTGTGAAGCCTTATCTACGCTATACTCCCCAACCCAATAAATAAATCTCTTTGAAATAATTGATGGTGAACGCTTCTGTCAACAGTGTGTCACTGTAGAACCGAGTCACCATCATTTTTTTAAATCAATCCAACTCCATCAACAATCCATCCAAATCCAAATGTTTAGTAAACATATCCAGTGAACCATCGGGCTTTGATGGCCACTGGTCTTTGGGCTTATCCCAATATAATTCTACTCCATTACCATCTGGATCGTCTAGATAAATAGCTTCTGAAACACCATGATCACTTGCACCTGTTATAGGATATCCTGCCTCAAGTAACCGTTTGAAAATTGTGGCCAAGTCTTTTCGCTCAGGATATAGAATAGCAGTATGATACAAGCCAACTCCTCGAGCAGGTGCCGGAGGCATATCCTTACTTTGCCAGGTATTTAAGCCAATATGATGATGATAACCACCAGCAGAAACGAAGGCTGCTTGAGAACCATACATCATGGTCAATTCAAAACCCAATAACTCGCAATAAAATTGGAGTGAACGATTTAAATCAGCCACTTTCAAATGAACATGACCGATTCGAGTTTGTGCAGGAATTTGATAATTTTTACTTTCCAAAATCAATGGTTTTAAATCCAGGAATTAGCTTGTGCGATCCATCACAATTGGGCATGCGCTTGGATAAACCGCAGACACAATCGTTGAATCCAAAACCTTTTAAGATTCGGTCTTTGTATTTTTCTATTCTAGCAGTTCGAGTTTCAGTCTGTTTTGCAGCAGTGAAAAACATAAGATAAGCACGCTGCCGCCCAGGAGTTAAGTGCTGATAGGCTTTTTCAAACTGCTTATCTTTTTTAAATTGATCAATTAATTCATTTGGTATTTCAATTTTTACAGACTCTTCCTTCTCTAATTTTTTTCCGCTCTCCTCTATCTCAATGGCTTCTTTAATGAATGCTTTTATTTGTGGTGTCAATCTCTTGACCTCATCCAAAGTATAAAAACGAATTATCCTAGCAGATTGGGTATGATCACCTGGTTTTTCAAGAAGATTTTCTTTGTCGGTCAATAATGCACCTTTAAAAAAACTGATAACTACATGGTCTTTCAATCCAGATAAAATGATGACATTTTTACCTTGATAGGTATAGCAAGGCTGCTTCCATTTATACTCCTCTGCTAACTTAGTTTGATTAAGTAGTTTTCTTAACAAAAGCAATTCCTCTTTGCCCAGTCTTACTGATTCGAAAAATTGATTGACTTCAATACTCATGACAACATATTTTTAGCTCCCATAGCAATTCCTTTAGCCAATTTAAAAGTTGGCAAATCGTTTGGAGAATCACTGAAAGGATCTTCAATTTCTTCTGCTATCAATTCTATACTGGATAAAACGTATAAAATAAAAACTGTAACTGGAATAATATAAAACGACATATGCATACCATAAATCAAGGGAAACAACATCACATAAAAGAAAATGAATTTCTTCAAAAATGCCGCATAAGAAAAAGGTATCGGGGTAGACTTAATGCGTTCACAAGCGCCACAAACTTCAATAAGTTTATTTAGCTCTGGCTTTAGTAAATATAACTGCTCTGGAGATATCAAGCCTTGTTGATTCAATAAATGAATGTGTTGAAGCAAAGACTTAAAGATCACCATTGGTTGATGAGCAGCACTACTGAAAAGTTCTCTATAGTTCAATAAATAAGGTTCATCCAGTTCATTTTCGATGATATCCCGATCAGTTGTTTCACCTTTCAAATGAAATCTCAACGCATACGCAAAACACGCAATATGTGCACCAATAATCCTTCGGTTAACCAAATCATTTTTATCTAAAATGGCATTGAGGTGAGCGGAAACACCACGAGTGGAATTAGTGAGATCTCCCCATAATTTTCGTCCTTCCCACCAACGATCGTATGCAGAGTTGGTGCGAAAAGCCAACATCAAGGAGAGTGTAAAACCTAGAATGGAGAAGATGGTGGAAATGGACTTGGTTTGTTCTTTGGTTTCTGGACTAAAAAAAGATTGTAGTTCAACATAAGCAATCAGACCACTATAAACAGCAACACCAATCATTAAAGGCAGCAACTGCCTAAAGGTTTCATATTTATGAATCCTGAAAAGAAATGTAAACCATTCCTTAGGGTTATAAGAAATCATGCTTCAAGATAATTAATTCCCTTTAACAATGGGCGCGACTTCCTTACCAATTAATGCAATTGTTTCCATTAATTTTTCATGCGACAATTCAGCAGTATCCAATTGAAAAGTCAGCCTGGATATGCCACCCAAGGCCTTTGAATGTCTAATTATTTTTTCAGCAACCTCTTCTGCTCCACCCACAAGCAAAGCACCTGTTGGTCCCACTTGACCTAAAAAATGCGCTTTTGTGGTAGGAGGCCATCCTCTCTCCTTTCCAATTTTGGTCATACTGGCTGCATAGCCTGGAAAGAATTCTTCATGGGCTTGTTCAGTCGTTTTTGCTACATAACCCAGAGAATGTAACCCAACTTTCAATTGATCCAGACTATGTCCTGCTTTTATCCCTGTCTCTCTATACAAATCAATTAAAGGCCTGAATCGATGAGTCTCTCCGCCAATTATAGCCACCATCAAAGGCAATCCTAGAGCACCAGCTCTGGCAAAAGATTTTGGTGTACCGCCAACACCAATCCAAACCGGAAGTTTTTCTTGATGGGGTCTTGGATAAACTGCTTGGTTATTCATAGGTGGCCTGAAACGTCCCGACCATGTAACGAATTCCTGATCTCTAATTTTTAGTAATAGATCTAACTTCTCTATAAACAACTCATCGTAATCGTCTAGGTTCAAACCAAACAATGGATAAGCATCAATAAACGAACCACGACCAGCAACCAACTCTGCTCTTCCATTTGATATCAAATCTAATGTGGCATGGTTCTGAAAAACACGCACTGGATCTGCTGCACTAAGCACTGACACAGCTGTGCCTAACCTTATTTTTTTTGTCCGGGCTGCAGCTGCTGCTAAGATTAGGGTTGGAGCAGAATCCAAAAATCCTTTACGGTGGTGTTCACCAATACCAAAAAAGTCAAGTCCAACTTCATCGGCATATACCATTCGATCTATCAATTCAGCCATCGCCACTGAGTCATTTGCTGCATGTTCATTATTTCCACTCATGCGGGCGGCAAAACTATCTATTCCTATCTCCATGTTGTTCTGCTTTTATTGTGCAAAGGTACATTCAAAAGGGATTTCATAATTTTACAGTCAAATAACTTCACAATGTCTTTACTGTGTTTCCAAGATGGACAATTCAAAAATATCAATGAACTTAATTTACCTATCGCTGACCTAGGCGTACAAAGGGGTTATGGTATTTTTGATTTTCTAAGAACTTATGAAAACTATGCTGTTTTTTTAGAAGATCACCTTGATCGATTTTTCAACTCTGCTTCTGTCATGCATTTGCAAATCGACCAAACCAGAGAAGAAATTATTGGAATAGTAAATCAACTCATTAAGGAAAATAAACTCTCATTCAGTGGTTTTAAATTGATTTTGACAGGAGGTGATGCGGCAGATGGGTATACAATTTCAAAACCAAGGCTAAGTATTTTTCAACAAACGCTTCAGCCACCACCTAAATCAATACCCGAAAAGGGCATACATCTTGTTTCAAGAGCATACCAACGTCAACTTCCATCTGTTAAGACAGTTGACTATCTCATGGCCATATGGCTACAACCCTGGCTCAACGAACAAAATGGAGATGATATACTTTATTACAATGAGCACAGTGTAACAGAATGTCCCAGATCAAATATTTTCATGGTGACAAAAGATAATGTCATAGTCACACCAAAGGAAAACATGCTTTGGGGGATAACAAGAAAAAACATCATAAGATTAGCAAAACAAATGGGATTATCATTAGAAGAAAGGAATATCCCCTTGGTTGAATTGTATGGAGCGAAAGAAGTATTTATTTCAAGTTCAACCAAAAGAATTATGCCAGTCGCCAAAATCGACCACCAACATAATTTTGACATTACTTCAAATACAATTACACGGTCTTTGTGGGATGCCTTCGTAGAACTAGAAAAAACTTATTGCAGCTAGACTAATCCTTGGCATTTCCTTCGATTTTAATTGTCCATGCATATTTGCAAGGCAGGGTTTTCGGCCATTCAACATGTAATGCCCCTTCCATATCTGTCCTAACTTTCAATGGACGCTTTACTCCTAACATATATACTTTCGATCCAGGTTTCATATTTAGGTTTGTCAATACCAATTCACTTTCTACATTTTTTGTTACAACAGCATAAACATGGCTCCCGCCCTTACTTAGCGTGTATTTTACGTCACCCTCTTTGTATTTTTTAGTGCTTTTTGTTGCATAAATGGCTTCGTGATTGACCTTCAGCCAGTCTCCCATTTCTTTCAAACGTTCTACTGATGCTTGGGGAATTAACCCTTCTGCAGTCGGTCCCACATTCAATAAATAGTTACCTCCTTTAGCAGCTATATCGACTAAATTATGGATCAACACTTCAGCCGACTTCCAATTGTTATCTGCTTTTTTAAAACCCCATGAATCATTCATGGTCATACAACTCTCCCAATCAGTATCGGATGTTCCTTCTAAAATTTCTTGCTCAGGCGTACCAAAATCGCCAGCTGCATTTTTATACAAGTTCATCCCTTGCATACCATCCCTGCCTTTTCCTACACGGTTGTTAATGATTAAATCGGGTTTTAGGTTTCTTAAATAATTATACAATTCACGCCCCTGTTCTTCCGTCCATTCTGGTATCCATTCTCCATCAAACCAAAGTACTGCAGGATCATATTTTTCAACCAATTCTTTTAATTGTGGCTTGAGGTATTGTTCTCTATATCTCGTAAAATCTGGATTTAAAGTATTTTGATGGGTATAGTCCTTTTTACTTTCTGCATCAGGCTCATGCCAATCCATAATTGAATGATAAAAACACATTTTTATTCCAGCTTCTTTACAAGCATCTGACAACTCTTTTAAAATATCTTTTTTATAAGGAGCTGCATCCATGATATCGTAAGTAGATACTTTGCTGTCCCACAAGCAAAATCCATCATGGTGTTTGGAAGTAATCACTATATATTTCATGCCTGCATTTTTTGCAATGGCCACCCATTCTTTTGCATTAAACTGTACCGGGTTAAATGAACGGACATAAGTTTCATATTCCGGAATAGGAATATTTGCTGTATGCATGATCCATTCACCAACGCCCTTAACCTCTTTTCCTTTGTATTCACCAGCCGGGACTGCATAAGCACCCCAGTGAATAAACATGCCAAAAGTAGCATCTCTCCACCATCCCATTCGTTGGTCGCGGTCAGCAGTAGATTCAGCTAAATAATTTTTTTGGGCAAATGTGCTATGTACAAAAAATAGCAGGGCAAGTGTTAAGAACAAACGCATGTTATTGGTTTTTATGGTTTGATTTTTGAATAGCATCCAAGTTCGGATAAAGTTATTGCGACAGGAGAAGTTAATGTTAATCTGATTTTGGAAGTCATGAGTGTATTGTTTAACACTACAATACGACAAGCGCCAATAGATGTAGCTTCAGCAACTACTTTCCAATTTCCATTTTCAAAACTTTCAACTTTCACTTTTTCTGTTCTTTGTCCAAGTGGTATATATTCCCTCAATCTAATAAAATCAAATGTCTGCGGCTTTGTCCATGTCAATTCAATAGATGCTGCATGTATTTCATCGTTTGTTGCCCAATAAGTAGTCCAATTATCATCAGTCAATTTGGATAATCCATAATCTGCTCCTCTTGTATTTGAAGCAGTAATATTTGCACCTTTTGCCAAATTGTGTTTAAATGTTTTTTCAACCAGTTCACCAAATCCTTTTAGTGAAGCTACATCTTCATCCGCAAGCAGACCTTGAGTATTAGGAGCAATACCTAAATCTAATGCTCCACCGCGACCAACACTTTTCAGATAGAGGTCAAATAATTGTTCCGGAGATTTCACCTGGTCTTTTTGCTCAGGATGCCAGAACCAGCCTTTACGCAATGGCACGTCACATTCTGCAGGCACCCAAGCACGTCCGTTTCTTGTACCAAATGGATTTTGTTCATGATCTAAATTTCCCGGAAAGGCCTTGCTTTCTCCTTTAGCTGGAATTGGCGTAAAAGTTGACCATGAAGTTTCACCAGCAAATCCATTTTCATTTCCTACCCAACGAACATCCCAGCCTATATCGCTAAAAATATTGGCCATAGGCTGGAGGCTTCTTGTTAATTGCCAAGTGGTATCCCAGGCATAATAGGTATTTCTATCAATAGTTCTCGTAGTCTTTGCACCTCCATAATATCCATCGCCACCATTTGCTCCATCGTGCCAAGACATAAACAATTCACCATAATTGGTATACAATTCACGTAATTGCTCTCTGTAGGCTTTTACATAATCATAGGTGCCATATAGTGGGTGATTCCTGTCCCATGGCGAACAATAGACCCCAAACTTCAGACCTGCTTTGCGACAAGCCAGCTCAAATTCTTTAACCATATCACCTTTACCATTTCTGAAAGGGGATTTACTGATATTGTAGTCAGTTGTTTTGGTTGGCCATAATGCAAAACCATCATGATGCTTAGCTACTAACACCATTCCCTTCAAACCACCAGCTTTAAAGGCAGCGACAATTTTTTCGGCATCAAATTGTGTCGGATTAAAAACAGCTGGATTGGCATCGCCATATCCCCATTCTTTATTTTCAAAAGTAGTAGGCGTAAAATGAATCAATCCATAAACTTCTGTTTCATGCCATTTCAACTGACGTTCAGAGGGAATAGCTCCATATGGTTTAGGAGGAGTTTGCGCTAATAAAAGAATTGAAGAAAAAAGGGATACTGCTGTCAGTAGCCAATAAGGTTTCATATGCAAGTTTTAAGAAATGTCTATTGAAGATAGCTTCAAAAAATGTCTTTTAAAAATATCATTTAATTGAAATATTTAAAGCGGATTATACTAAATTGTCTTTATCATTTTAAAATAAAACGAATGCCTGCCTCCCCTTTTCAATTGGCTAGTCCCTATGTTATTGTGACTGGCGGTTCTAGTGGAATTGGACTATCCATTGTCAAGCTGTTTCACGATCAAGGCGCTATTGTCGACATTCTTGACATCAATAAACCCGATGATACAACATTAAAAGAATTAGGACTTAATGATGAAACTGTCGCTTTTCATGAAATTGACATCACCAATCAACGACAAGTCAAGGAAATCATTTCTTTAATCTCTATCAAAAGAGGAATTGGTATTCTTATCAATAATGCAGGTATTGCTCATATTGGTAATGCAATTACGACATCAGAAGAAGACCTTGTACGTGTGTTTGATGTCAATGTGAAAGGAAGCTATAATTGTATGCATGCTATACTGCCTTTTATGGAGGAACAAGGAAATGGTGTTATTCTGAATATGGCTTCCATTGCCGCTACAGTTGGATTAAGCGATCGATTTGCCTATAGCATGAGCAAAGGAGCCATTCTTGCAATGACACTGAGTGTTGCAAAAGATTTTATCAAAAAGGGAATACGATGTAATTGTATTTCTCCTGCACGGGTACATACACCTTTTGTGGATGGATTTTTAAACAAACATTATCCAGGTCAGCAACAGGAAATGTTTCATAAACTTTCATTGACGCAACCGATTGGACGAATGGGAAAGCCGGATGAAATTGCATCACTTGCCTTTTACTTATGCAGTCAACAAGCCTCTTTTATCACTGGATGTGATTACCCAATAGACGGAGGATTCATCAGATTAAACAGTTAACACATGAAATTATTCAGGTTTAATAAATCAGGAAACTTAGGTTTAGGAATGGTTGATGAGCAAGGAAAACTAATTGATATTAGTGCTTATAACCGCGACTTCAATGAAGAGTTTTTCAATGAAAACGGAATTGAAGATCTGTCAAACTGGTTAATTGCACACGCAAACCAATGTACCGAAATTGATTCAACGCCACAATTTTTAGCTTGCATAGGTCGACCCTCAAAAATTATTTGTGTTGGGTTGAACTATGCGAAACATGCTAAAGAAAGTTATATGGAAGTCCCTAAAGAGCCTGTATTGTTTTTTAAAAGCACAACAGCTATTTGCGGCCCCAATGATCCAGTAATCATTCCTAAACATTCAGAGAAAACCGACTGGGAAGTTGAACTAGCCGTAATCATAGGCAAGAAAGCCAGCTATGTCAAATTGGATCAAGCTATGGACCATGTAGCTGGATACTGCGTACATAATGATTACAGTGAAAGAGCATTTCAATTGGAAAGAGGTGGACAGTGGGTGAAAGGAAAAAGTTGTGATCATTTTGCTCCTCTTGGTCCCTATTTAGTCACCAAAGATGAAGTACCTGATCCTCACCATTTACATCTTTGGCTTGACGTAAATGGTCAGCGTATGCAAGATTCATCTACAGCTGATTTAATTTTTAATATTCCATTTATTGTCAGCTATATCTCACAGTTCATGACCTTACTTCCAGGAGATGTGATTAGTACAGGAACCCCAGAAGGTGTAGGAATGGGACAAAAGCCTGTCCCAGTTTATCTTAAACCAGGTGATGAAATTAGATTAGGCATTGAAGGTTTGGGTGAACAACACCAAATTGCAATTGCACATGAAGATTGATGCACACCAACATTTTTGGAAATACAATCCGCTTACTCAAGGATGGATCAGTGATGAAATGAGTATCCTTCGAAGAGACTTTTCACCTCATGAACTAAAAAAAGAAATTGAGCTGAATGGTATTGATGGTACAATCGCTGTGCAAGCAGAAGAAAACTATGAAGAAAATAATTTCCTAAATAAACTTGCTGAAGAAAATGACTATATCATTGGAATAGTTGGATGGTTGGATTTGCTCGATCAAAGAGCAGAGGAAAAAATGCAAGCCTTAAAATCAATTCAAAAGCTAGTCGGCTTTAGAACCATAACCCAAGGTGCACCAGATGAAAAATACTTATTGAATAAACTATACATCCAAAACGTTGGATTGCTTGCAAAATACGACTACACCTATGATCTCTTAGTCCATCACACGCAGCTACAATCATTAATTCGTTTTACCGAACAATTGCCCAATAATAAATTCATTATTGATCACTTAGGAAAACCTAATATTAAACATCAGCATATCAATGAGTGGAAATCGGATATAAAGACACTGTCCTCAAATCCCAATATCTATTGTAAGCTCAGTGGGATGACTACAGAGGCAGATCATAAAAATTGGACTTATTCCACTCTCTTACCTTACATGGAGATTGCAGCTGAATATTTTGGCACAAGCAGGTTATGTTTTGGATCCGATTGGCCGGTTTGCCTCGTTGCTGGCTCTTATGAAAAAACGCTAGCTGTAGTTGAACAATTTTGTAGCCAACTTAATACCGAAGAAAAAAATAAAATCTTCGGAGAAAACACAAAAGAATTTTATAAATTATAGTCGCTTTACCAAAACAACTACAACCAATGAACCTTCAACTAGCTGACAAAAAAATTATCGTCACCGGTGGCGCTAAAGGAATTGGAAGTGGAATCACCAGGCTGCTAGCAAAAGAAGGAGCAATACCATTGATTTTAGATATTGATCAAGTAGCAGCTGAAGCATTAATTAATGAAATTGGTAAAGGCGACTATTCAGCATTAGATTTAAGAGATGAACAAGCATGCAGACATGCCATTGAAAAATTTGCAAATAAACATGGAGAAATAAATGGACTTGTCAATAATGCTGGCATAAATGATGGTGTTGGCTTAGAAAAAGGGAGTCTCGAAGAATTCCAAGCATCATTGGATAAAAATTTATTGCATTATTACACGATTACACAATCAACATTACCCCATTTGAAAAAATCAAAAGGTACGATTGTCAATATCAGTTCAAAAGTTGCAGAAACTGGTCAAGGAAATACTTCAGGCTATGCTGCTGCAAATGGTGCTAGAAATGCACTGACAAGAGAATGGGCAGTCGAGTTACTTCAATATGGCATTAGAGTGAATGGAGTTGTAGTAGCAGAATGTTATACCTCCATGTATGATCAGTGGATTAAAAGTTTACCCAATCCAGAGGAAGTATTAGAAAAAATAAAATCAAGGATTCCACTTGAAAACCGCATGACAACAATAGAAGAAATAGCCAATATGGTTATTTTTCTTTTGTCGTCTTGCTCCTCACATACAACCGGACAATTGATACATGTAGATGGAGGATATGTCCATCTGGATCGATCTATACAATAAACAACTGCAGATGTCGACTAAAAAAAATTCCTACCTACTCCCCTTTATACTGGTTACCACCTTGTTTTTTCTATGGGGCATTGCTAATAACCTCAATGGCATTTTGATTCCACACCTAAGAAAAGCTTTGCTTTTAACCAACATGCAATCCACTTTTGTGGATACAGCCGTCTATTTTGCCTACTTTATAGCAGCATTGCCTGCAGGCTGGATGCTGAAAAAATATGGTTATAAAAGAGGAATCATAATAGGGTTACTCATCTTCAGTGCAGGTTGTTTTTTATTCATACCTGCAGCCTTAACGAGAACTTATGGTTTGTTTTTGACAGGTTTGTTTATCATAGGATGTGGTCTCACCATGCTAGAAACAGCAGCAAACCCCTACGCTACACAATTGGGTGACGAAGCAACTGCCACTTCTAGGTTAAACTTAGCACAATCCTTTAATGGACTGGCTGTATTTATTGCCCCCCTAATTGGCACCTATTTTATTTTATCAGGTGAATCCTATACTGCAGATGAATTAAATACCATGACGGAAGCAGCAAGAAATAGCTACCTGGATAAAGAAGCGCAATCGGTAATTGCTCCCTATAATTTTCTGGGTGGTTTCTTGACATTCATTGCAATTGTATTCATGATCTATAAATTCCCTGAATTTAAACAAGACGACCAAGACGAAAGAGGAAGCCTAAAAAGTGCGCTACAAAATAAACATACCCGTTGGGCCATCATTGCACAGTTTTTTTATGTGGGAGCTCAAGTCTGTGTTACTAGTTTTTTTATTCGAGTTGCGATGAGTGGAGGTGGCGCTGATGAAATTACAGCTGGTAAATACCTATCTGCCTATGGACTTCTATTCATGACTGGGAGGTTTGTCGGCAGTATTTTGTTAAGATTTGTTGCACCACATAAAATGTTAACTACCTATGCTTTAATGAGCATAATAATGTGCAGTGTTGCTATATATACAGACGGACAATATGTAGTTCTTGCATTAGGAGCACTCGGCTTTTTTATGTCGATCATGTTCCCAACTATTTTTTCTTTGGGCATCAAGGGATTGCAGGAAGATACCAAACCTGCATCTTCTTTAATTGTCATGTCCATTATTGGTGGAGCTTTATTCCCCGTATTGATGGGATACATCATCGACAACAACAATGACAATATTCAAAGCGGATATATCGTTCCATTGATGTGTTTCATTGTTGTTCTACTATTTGGATGGAAAGGTCATCAACCACAAAAAATATAACATGAAAAGATACTGCCTTGCTTTAGATTTAAAAGATGATCCAGAAGTCATTATGCAATACGACACTTACCATCAGGATGTATGGCCAGAAGTTTTGCAAAGCCTTGGGGACAGCGGAATTGAAACCATGAGAATTTATAGGACGGGAAACAGGCTCATTATGCAATTGGAGACAAGAGATGATTTTAGTTTTGAAGAAAAAACAAGAATGGATTTAGCCAATCCCAAGGTTCAAGAATGGGAAACTTTGATGAGTAATTTTCAGCAAAGAATTCCATGGGCATCTCCAGATACCAAATGGGTAATTACAGAGGAGGTATTTCATTATTCAAAACCACCTCTACCCCTATAAAGTTTTACGGGCTTATCCAATTGCAATTCTAATACAGTCATGTATTTATCTTGAACGCCTTGGGGCACATCTATGTAGACCAATCCGGGAACCGGACTCCAGGATATTTTACCAACAACCTTATGAGGTAAGCTTTGTTCTGAACCAACGACTTTTATTGATTTTATGGTATTATCAAGCCCTTTAATCATAATTTGTCCAGCTGTATGTCCCTGCAAAAAGAGATAAAGTTTTGTCGAGTCTTTGGACAAAGTGGTTGGTCCATAAAAATGCCCTTGTGCAATTCCGGGTAGGGTTCCGAATATTGCTCTTTCATGTTTGCTGTTCCATTTGCCTAATTCCATCAATACATTTCTCTGCTCTTGAGGAATTGTACCATCCTCTCTTGGGCCTATATCCAAGAGCAGGTTTCCACCATGACTCACTACATCTGCAAACAAGGCAATGATTTGCGATGGCGTTTTCCAGTTGGTGTCTTTGTGTTGGAATCCCCAATTGTTGTTGATGGTCATGCACAGTTCCCACCAATTGTATTTAGGTCTGGTTACTGGGACATTTTGTTCGGGTGTATCATAATCACCATAGCCCATCAATCTTCCATTGATGATAGCATTGGGATTTTTTGCAAGAAGGTTTGCTCTAACCTTTTCACTCTCCCATTCCTCTGCACTGTGTTCCCAATCACCATCAAACCAGAATAAATCCGGATTAAATTGATCTGCAACTTCAAAGAGTTGAGATTGATAAAAATTTCTGAACTTTTGCCATCTTGCCGGCTGATCCTTAATAACATATCTAGCACTATCTTTCATAAAAGCTGGATAATCAGGATGACTCCAATCAATCAAAGAAAAATAGGCTCCTGCTTTGATGTTCTGCTTTCTTAATTCCTGATAGAAAGGCGTTAAAAGATCCCGTTTAGCAGGTGTATTATTTACTACACTATAATGTTTTTGTTTGGTATTCCACAATGCTACTCCATCATGATGTTTTGTGGTAAGCACAGCATATTTAGCTCCTGAAGATTTAATTAAGTTAACCCAGTCGACAGGGTTGTATTTTGAAGCAGTAAAACCATTGAGTTGACGCATGTAGGCTTCCCAAGGCATTTTTTTATTATAAAACGCCCAGCTTTCATCTACACCATCAACAGCATATATTCCCCAATGAATAAAAATGCCCAATTTGGCATCCTGGAACCAACTCATTTTAGATGTAATTGATTCTGGATTGATTTTTTGTTGTGCATGGAGATTAAAAGAAGAAACAAAGGAAAGAAGAAATAAAAAAATTCTAAGGATGGCAGCTAATCGCATTTCAGATGATTTACTTCATCTAATTTATTGATTATTTAATTACTTGATTCAGGTTTTTCTTTGACTACAGAGAGATCGGCATAATTTACTTGCAAAGGCATAGCACCAAGGTTGACTATTGCTTTTTTACCTCTGATTTCTGCAAGCATCCCCACTTTATTATTTTGCTTCATCAGTACTAAGTCGCCCAACTTAGGTTCTCCACCAATTTCTATATATTTTGAATCAAGCTTTTTCTTTACTTTCTCTTTGACTTGTTTTTCTTTTTGGTTAAAGAGTAAAGCATGTAAATTTTTCATCAACATTTTCTTATCCGCATCAGATGTGGCTCTTCGCCAATCATTGACAGTTTGTTTCAGTTTCCTTTCCATGTCTTTTAAATAGACCAGCTTTTCTTCTGAAACTTTATTTTGGTATTTGAGTAACTCGACTTGTTGCGCGTGTTTTTCTTTATCAATTTGATGCGAAAGGTTTTTCTTAAGCTGCTCATTTTCTTTGACAAGTTTCTGCAACTCTTTTTCTCGTAATTCAATCTTTCTCAAATCTTGTTCCGTCCTGTTTAACAATTTGTCTAATGTGAAATGATTCTCATCGACCAACTGCTTTGCACGATCAATCAACTCTTTGGACAGTCCTATTCTTTCTGCAATGGCAAATGTGTATGAACTACCTGGCTTTCCTACATTCAGCTTATACAATGGCAACAAACTCTTCTCATCAAAAGCCATTGCACCGTTGATAATACCTGGCGTTTTGCTTGCCATGACCTTTAAATTCAGGTAATGGGTAGTAACAATTCCATAGGCATGTCGCTTAATCAATTGTTCTAGAAATACTTCAGCAAATGCACCACCAAGGTTTGGATCACTACCACTACCCAATTCATCAATGAAAAATAAGGTTCGACCATTGGCATCTTCCATGAAATGCTTCATGTTTTTCAAATGAGAACTGTAGGTGCTCAATTCAAATTCGATACTTTGGGTATCACCAATATGAATCATCAATTGCTTATAGATACCAAAAGTAGATTCTGGATGAGCCGGGACTAACAAACCTGACTGAACCATCATTTGTAATAACCCTGTAGTTTTTAAACAGACAGTTTTACCACCTGCATTTGGTCCAGATATTAATAAAATTCTATTTCGTTCATCTAAGGTAAGGTCAAGTGGAATAACCGGCTTATTCAGTTTTTTGTTGTACAAAAGCAACAACGGATGGTAAGCCCTGGACAGCTTTATTCCTGAGCTATCTGTTATTTGAGGAAGATGTGCATCCATTTGTTGAGCCAACTTGCCCTTTGCCCTGATGAAATCAAATTCACCCAAGACTTCCATGTACTGCTTCAACAAAGGACTTTGAAAAGAAAGTTTAGCAGTAAGTTCTCTTAATATTCTATACTCTTCTTCACGCTCATCATTTTCCAATGAATAAATTTCATTGTTGACTTCAATTGTTTCTTCTGGCTCAATAAAAGAGGTTCTCCGTGTGTCACTTTCCCCATGAAGTATACCTTTTACAACCCTTTTGTGCTCTGCGTAAATAGCCAACACTCGCCTTCCATTCAAAAAAGACTCTTCAATATCAGCGATATAGCCTGACTTCTGCATTTTATTCAGGATCTTCTCAAACGTACGACGTTGTTCATTTCTTTTTCGGTAGAGGGCCATCCTAATTCTGGCCAAATCTTCTGATGCAGTATCAACAACTCTGGCATCATCACCAATAACTTTATTAATCTCTTCAGTAATCAGTTTTTCAAAACGAGTTGTTTTGATTACTTCATGAAGACAGTTGAAATTATGAACCCGCTCATCATCAAACCACCTGAATATATTTTTGATATTTTCTGCCAGGTTTCTGAATTGAAGAAACACCTCACCTGATAATACTGCTCCAGGAATTGAGAGCAATTTCAGTTCTTTTGAAAGATTAAAAACCTGATCATGTTGAAAGGTCTGACCAGAAGCTAACAATTGTAAGTATTGATAAGACTGCCTTAGTTCCAGCTCAATGAACTGTTTTTTGGTATGTATTCGAAGTCCCTCCGCTTTTTGCTTTCCATAAGCTGTCCTGGTCAGCTCCACCAAAAGCGACCTCACTTTATCAAACTCCAACTGTACATATGCAGATTCAGGATATAATCTCATGTTAAACCAAAGCTAAACTGAGCGCAAAAATAGTCCTAAATTCAGTGGCAAACCCAATAAGATTTAACTTAGGGCCGGAATAAACCCGCTAAATATGAAGAAAGGATTTCACCTTATACTGGCTTCTTTGTTTTTCATGACGGCCTGTGGCCAACAAAAACCAAAAAAACAAATTCCAGTTACACCAGTTTCAAAATCAAAAAACATGCATACGGAAATTATCACTTTGGGAAACGGCTGCTTTTGGTGCACCGAAGCTATTTTTCAACAAGTAAATGGTGTTACAAAAGTAACCAGTGGTTATAGTGGTGGGCATGTAGAAAACCCCACATATGAGGAAGTGTGTGAAAAAACAACTGGACATGCTGAAGTACTTCAAGTAGAATTTGATACTACGCAAGTAACAATTGATGAAATTTTAGAAATTTTCTGGCAAACACATGATCCAACCACCCTAAATAGACAAGGGAATGATGTTGGTCCACAATATAGAAGTGTTGTATTTTATCATAACGAACACCAAAAAGAAAGAGCTGAATATTTCAAAAAGAAATTAGACGAGAGCGGCGCTTTTGGAAATCCAATTGTAACTGCGATTGAACCCTATACCAACTTCTATGTGGCAGAAAACTACCACCAGGATTATTACAAGAGAAATGGAAATCAACCTTATTGCTACTTTGTAATTCGTCCTAAACTGGAAAAGTTTGAAAAAGCTTTCAAAGACAAAATCAAAAAACAATAACCCAAACTGAATTACCATCATACCATGTTGAAGTCACTTTTACTTTCTTTCGCTATTGCTCTTTCATTAAACGTTAGTGCACAATTACAAAGCCAGGCTAAATCCTATACTCAGCAAGATACCTTAAGAGGATCTTTGGGTGAAGGCAGAACCTGGTGGGATGTGTTACACTATACAGTTTATGTTGATCCCAATTTTGAGCAGAAAACCATAGCAGGAAAAGTGGATATTGAATTCAAAGTGACTGGCAAAGGTGATGTCATGCAAATCGATTTGCAACAGCCCATGCAATTAAATAAAGCGTATTTAGGTGATCAGGAATTGAGTTATACCAGAGATGGCAATGTGTTTTTTATAAAAATTGATAAGGCCCTGTCAGTGGGAACAACACATAAGTTAGCTTTGTCCTATTCTGGCAATGTACAGGTAGCTGTTCGCCCCCCTTGGGATGGTGGATGGATTTTTGCAAAGGACAAACTGGGTAGACCATGGATGAGTGTTGCTTGTCAGGGGTTAGGCGCAAGTGTTTGGTTTCCTTGTAAAGACCACCAGGGTGATGAACCCGATAATGGGGCTATTTTAAAAATTAATGCAGTTGATAGTTTAGTCGCGGTAGGCAACGGCAGGTTAATCAGCAAAAAGAAATTTGAAACTGGAAAAACAACTTGGGAGTGGGAAGTCAAGAACCCTATCAATAACTATAATATCATTCCTTATATCGGAAAATATGTATCCTTTGAAGAAACCTATGCAGGTGAAAAAGGAAAATTGGATTGTAATTATTGGGTACTTGATTATAATCTAGATAAAGCAAAAAATCAGTTTCAACAGGTCTCCCCTATGTTGAAAGCCTTTGAACATTGGTTTGGTCCCTATCCTTTTTATGAGGATGGTTTCAAGCTTGTGGAGTCACCTCACTTAGGCATGGAACATCAAAGTGCTGTCGCTTATGGCAATGGCTATCAGAATGGTTATAGAGGTCGCGATTTGTCGGGTTCGGGCTGGGGATTAAAATGGGATTTTATCATCATCCATGAAAGCGGACACGAATGGTTTGGGAATAACATCACAACAAATGAGGTAGCAGATATGTGGGTGCATGAAGGTTTTACCAACTATTCCGAAACTATTTTTACTACCTATCATTATGGCAAGGAGGCAGGAGATGCTTATGTACAAGGGACAAGAAAACTCATTGAAAACAAATCACCCATTATAGGGAGATATGGAGTAAATGAAGAAGGGTCTGGCGACATGTATTACAAGGGAGGCAACTTAGTACATTATGTTCGCCAGCTGTTTGATAATGATGAAAAATTCAGAATAGCTTTGAGGGAGATGAACCAAAGGTTTTACCATAAAATCACTACTTCTGCAGAGGTGGAAAAATTCTGGAGTGAAAAAACTGGTAAAGATTTAAGATCCCTATTTAATCAATATTTGAGAGAGACTAAAGTGCCAACACTGGAAGTAACGCGTCAAG
>VFQT010001201.1_pt1 | contig 32557 bp, 31 predicted proteins | sample 3512381 | NCBI WGS metagenome assembly VFQT01 (sample SAMN10412376, study PRJNA504923) | tailings metagenome | isolation source: Relicate 2 Philex TSF3 active mining site | place: Philippines: Tuba, Benguet | collected 2017-08-29 | reverse complement strand
ACTAGCCCGCGCGCGACGGGCCCCGCAGCCTGCCGAGAACCGCGGGGCCCGCTGGCGTTTCCGCCATCGCCGGGGTCCAGGGGGGACGCCCGACGAGAAAAACGCTAGCCCGCGTCTCGGATGGCAAGACGAACCCCACGTCGGAGGGGATTCGCGGGCGCAGCCCTCTAGACGCGCTTGCCCAGCTCGGCCGTGAGGCTCCGGAGTTGCGGGCTTATGTCGTCGCGCGGGGTGACGGCCTCCACAAGGCGCAGTTGGGTGTCGTCTGCCAGGGCCTCGTCGAGCGCGGCCACGAAGCCCTCCTCCGTGTCCACCTTCACGCCGGTGCCGCTGCCCATGGCGTGGGGGAACATCGCGTAGCGCATGCGGGGTACGTCGTTGAACGCGCCGTCCATCATCGGGCGCTCGGTGGCATAGCCATCGTTGTTGATGACCACCACGACCGGATGCACGCCCGCCCGCGCCATGCCCCCGAGCTCGAGCCCCGTCATCTGGAAGGCGCCATCGCCCACGATGACCACAGGGCGCCGATCGGGGCGCGCCAGCCCGGCGCCGAGGGCCGCCGGGACCGCGTACCCGAGTGAGGCGTAGTAGGCCGTGGCCAGGAAGCCCGACTCCTCGGGGCGCAGGTCGATGCTGCCCATCAGCGAGTCCCCGGCCTCGGCGATGATCGTGTGCCCGGGGCCGAGCCGCGAGCGAAGGGCCTGGAACAGGGCGCCGGCGCTGAGCGGCGCCCCCGGCGATGGCGTGAACGGCGGGCGCACCCGAGGGGCCGGCTGGCGCCCGGGCGCGGTCGCGCCGAGCCGGGCGACGAGGCCGCGCACCAGGTGCGTGACGCCCACGCCCTCGTAGCCGCGGACGCCGACGTAGGTGACTCCCTGGTGGGAGATGACGGTGTCCGCGCGCTCGATGTCCGCGGTGAACAGGCCGGTGTTCAGGTCGGTGATGTAGGCGCCGAGGACCAGGACGCAGTCGGAGTCCTCGATTAACTGCCGTACCTCGGGGTCCGAGCTGGCCGCCCCTGCGTACACGCCCTTGAACCACGGGTCGTCCGATCCGATGGATGACTTGCCCAGCAGCGTTTCGGCCACGGGGTAACCGGCGGTGCGCGCGAGGGCATCGACCTCGGCCTGCAGGCCGAGTCGGGCCACGAGCACGCCCGAGATCATGACGGGGCGCTCCGCGTCCGCGAGCGCGGCCTGCACGTCGTCGAGGCAGGCCTCGAGCACCTCGGGGTCGGGCTGGGCGTCGTGCGGAGGCGGCACGGGGGGGAGCGGGCCGCAGGGCAGCCCCACGACGTCCCGCGGGATCTCGAGGTACACCGGTCGGGACGTGCGCATGGCGACGGCGAAGGCCTCGGCGATCTGCTGCGGCGCGGCCTCGGCGTCGTGCACGTAGGCGGCGTACTCCGTGACCCCGCGCATCACCTGCATCTGGGTGTCGAAGTCCTTGACCTTGTGGTGCAGCAGGGGGTTGCCCTCGCGCTCCGCGAGCCCCGGTGCCCCGGAGATCACCACCACCGGCACGCTCTCCGCCCATGCCTGCGCCGTGCTGTTCACCAGCTTGAGCCCGCCGACTCCCCACGTGACCATGACCACGCCGATACCGCGCAGGCGCGCGTATGCGTCGGCGGCGAAGCCCGCACCCTGCTCATCGGCGGCGCCGACGAAGAACCCGGGGTGCTGGTCGAGCATGTGGTTGAGCAGCAGGGTGAAGTCGCCGGGCACGCCGAAGACGCGGTCGCAGCCGGATGACCGGATGGCCTCGATGAGGCGGTCGCCTACCGTTGCGGGCATGTCGGCGGGCAGGGGGACTACTTGAGGCGGTAGGTGATGCGGCCGCGGGTGAGGTCGTAGGGGGAGACCTCCACCTTCACCTTGTCACCGGGGTTCACGCGGATGTAGTTGCGGCGCATGCGGCCGGCCAGCTTGGCCAGCACCACGTGGCCGCCTTCCAGCTCGACGCGGAAGAACGTGTTGGGCAGGGCCTCGGTGACCTCGCCCTCGAACTCGATTGCCTGTTCCTTCTCGGTGGAGGCCGTGATGGCTCCTCTCGTCGCTCCCGGGGCACCACGCCCCGCGTATTCCGGGAACGGTAGCGCGACGGGGGCGGATAGGCACGTATTCCGGACCATCCGGCACATCCGCACGCGCCTATTGCCGCCACGATCGGGGGCGCATGGGGCGCCTGGTCACCGCCATCCTCGATTCCCTCATCGGCGACGGCTGCGCGGCGTGCGGCATGCCGGGCCCACCGGCCTGCGCTCCGTGCATCGCCGCCATTCCCACGCTGGGCCCCGCCGCGTGCACCGGCTGCGGGCACCCGTGGGCGGTGGCGTGCACGGCATGCCCGCAGTGCATGCCCGGGGTGGCGTGGGCCCGGCAGGCCGCCGCCTACCGCGATCCGGTGCCCGACCTGGTGAGCGCGCTCAAGGACCTGCACCGTCGCGCCCTGGCACCACTGCTGGCGGAGGTGATGATCCGGCGCATCCCCGCACCACCGCACGGCGCGGTGCTTGTGCCCGTGCCGCTGGCGCCGCGTCGGCTGGCCGACCGCGGGTTCAACCAGGCCGCGCTGCTGGCGCAGTACCTGGCCGGTGCCTGGGGGGTGCCGCTGCAGCCCGTGCTGCACCGCCCCGACGGCGCGCCGGCGCAGCGCGGGGCGGGGGGTTCCGCCCGCCGCCGGCAGGTGCAGGGCGCCTTCCGCGCCATGCGCCCACCGCCACTGCATGCGGTGCTGGTGGACGACGTGGTGACCACCGGATCCACCCTCAGCGCGGCGGCGCGTGCACTGCGCGCCGCGGGGTGCGCGCGGGTGGGCGCGGTGTCACTGGCCCGGGTTGCCCCCACCGCGTAGGGCACTAGAGTCGGGAGACGGCAGCTACGGAGAGGGGCGGCAGCGATGGAGCTCCACGTCAGGGGACGCAATGTCCCGGTCACCGACGCACTCGAGGCCCACGCCGAGAAGCGCATGCAGAAGATCGAGCGGGTGCTCGGTCCCATCGCCGACTCCGCGCAGGTGGAGGTGGAGCTCTCGGTGGAGCACAACCCCAGCATCGCGCGCAGCCAGATCGCCGAGGTGACGGTGCGCAGCAAGGGACCCGTGCTGCGCGTGCGCGAGGCCGACTCCGACATGTACGCGGCCATCGACCTTGCGGCGCACCGCATCGAGCGCGCGGCCCAGCGCCTGCGCGAGCGTCGCAAGGACCACCACGGCCCCGGCATCGAGGCCATCGCGTCAACGCCCGCCGAGATCGCCGCGCTGGAGCGCCTGGGCAAGGAGGCCACCGAGGCCGTGGAGGCGCCGCCGCCCATCCGCATCGTGCGCAGCAAGCGCTTCGAGATGCCCTCGCTCACGCCCGAGGACGCCGCGGTGCGCCTCGAGCTCGTGGACCACGCCTTCTTCGTGTTCCGCAATGAGTCGACCGGCGAGGTGAGCGTGATCTACCGCCGCCGCGACGGCGACTTCGGCCTCATCGAAGGGGCCTGACGCGCCACGCCGCCTGATCAGCTGGGCCCTGGCCCTGGTGGTGGCCGTCGCCGCCTCGGGCCCCGCGCTCGCGGCCGACCCCGTGCTGGTGGCCGACCTTGACCGCATCACCCCGCGTCCGGCGGTGGCGGGGGAGGGGGCGGCCACCACCACGGCGTCCGATGGCGGCGAGGCGGTGGCCACCGCGGTGGTGGTGGCGGGCGATCCGCAGTTCGCCGTGCTGCGCGACGTGCTGGCGGGCCAGGGCGCAGTGGCCACCTCGGCACGCACCGCACCCCTGGCGGACGGGGGCACGGCCACCTCATTCGCCACCGCCTTCCCCTCCGCGCCGGCGGCGCGTGCCGCCGTGCGCCGCGCCACGCTGGCGCTGCTGGCACAGGCGGGGGCCACGACCGGCCTCAACGCCGAGCTGGAGCCCGCGCCGGGAGGCCGCGTGGCCATCGCGGTGATGCCCGGCGGCGGGCTGCGCACCCTGGCCATCGCATCCCGCGGTGACCGCCTGATGGGCACCATCACCGCCCGCCCCGGGGGCGGCAGCCAGGACCTGCAGGAGCTGGTGAACGCCGTGGTGTACGCATGGCAGGCGGTGCCGGCGGCGGCCCCCGGCGTGGCGGAGGAGCTGGGGGTGTCTGACGCCATGCGCCTGCAGGTGCGCGCGGCCTGGGCCGCCGCCGGGCGCACGGGGCAGGAGGTACCGGGCAGCATGCTGGCCGCGCGCATGGAGGGCGCCACGTGGGTGATGGCCGACATGGGCCAGGGCGGCGTCACCGACATGCAGCTCTTCCGCGAGATCGCCGCCGGCACCTACCGTGCCGAGGGCGCCGTGGCCATGGCCGGGTCATGCCCGGGCATCCCGGTGGCGCTGCGCGAGGCGTGGGGTTATGCCTCGGAGTGCGCGCCCGGCGACCCCGGCGTGCCCCTGCCGGGCACCGTGTCCACGGGCGACCTGCCCGAGCCCGTGCGGGGCGTGGGCATGTGGATCTGGTACGTGAAGCGCTCCGAGCCCACCCTGCAGGGCATCATCGACCGCGCGCAGCGCCATGGCGTGCGCACCGTGCACATCAAGTCGGGCGATGGCACCAACTACTGGCGTCAGTTCGACCAGGCGGTGGGTCCGCTCAAGGCCGCGGGCCTACGGGTGTGCGCGTGGCAGTACGTGCGCGGCACGCGCCCCGAGGCCGAGGCCGCCGTTGCCGCCCGGGCCGTGCGCGCCGGCGCGGACTGCTTCGTGGTGGACGCCGAGATCGAGTTCGAGCGCATCCCGCAGCGCTACCAGCGCGCCACGCGGTACATGCGGTCGCTCCGCGCACGCGTGGGCACGGCGTATCCCATCGGGCTCACCACGTTCCCGTACGTCGACCTGCACGGCCGGTTCCCGTACTCGGCGTTCCTGTCCGGGCCCGATGCGGCGCAGTTCACCATGCCCCAGGTGTACTGGCGGGCCTTCCGCGTGTCGCCGGCCACCGCCGTGGAGCGCACCATGCGATGGAACCGGGTGTACGGCAAGCCCATCGCCCTCCTGGGCGGCACCTACATGCGCGAGACCCCGGCGCAGATCCGCCAGTTCCGGTGCGCGGCCAAGGCGGCCGGGGTGCAGGGCGAGAGCTGGTGGGCATGGCAGAACACCCGTGCGGCCCAATGGCCCGCGCTGGGCGCCCCGATCAGCTGCCAGGCCCCGCTGTCCCTGCGGGCCACCACCCGCTACCCGGTGATCGGCCTGCGCGCGCGCGGCGACGTGGTGCGCCACCTGCAGCGGCTCCTGCGATCGCAGGGCATGGCGCTGCCGGTGGACGGATGGTTCGGGGCCAGCACGCGCAATGCCATCAGTGCCTACCGCGTCCAGCACGGCCTCGCGGGAGGGTCGTCCACCGACGACGCCCTGTGGGCTCACCTGCTGCAGCGCAGCGGGTCGGCGGTGACATCGCGCACCGGGTAGGGGCTGCCTCCGTTGGTACGCTTGGCGCTCCCGTAAGCGGCCGTCCGGACACGCCTGCATGAGCACGGAGTTGATCAACAAGGTCCTTCGCTTCGGCGAGGGGCGCGGAATGAAGCAGCGACTGCAGCGGGTGGAGCGCATCAACGCGCTGGAGCCCGAGATGCAGGACCTCTCCGACGAGCAGATCCGCGAGCGGGCCGCCGCCATCCGCGAGCGCCTGGCCGAGGACGGCGCGGACACCGACGACGTGCTGGACGAGGTGTTCGCGCTGGTGCGCGAGGCGTCGTGGCGCACGCTGGGCATGCGCCACTTCGACGTGCAGCTGGTGGGCGCGATGGTGCTGAACGAGGGCCGCATCGCCGAGATGAAGACCGGTGAGGGCAAGACCCTCACCGCCACGGCCGCCGTGGCGCTGAACGCCCTCACGGGCAAGGGCGTGCACCTGGTCACCGTGAACGACTACCTGGCGTCACGCGATGCCCAGTGGATGACCCCCGTGTACGAGGCCCTGGGGCTGAGCGTGGGCGTGATCGGCGCGATGATGCCGGAGGACCAGCGCCGCGCGGCGTACCAGGCCGACATCACCTACGGCACCAACTCCGAGTTCGGCTTCGACTACCTGCGCGACAACATGGCCGTGCGCCTGGACGACTGCGTGCAGCGCGGCCACGCCTTCTGCATCGTGGACGAGGTGGACTCCATCCTCATCGACGAGGCCCGCACGCCGCTCATCATCTCGGGCGTTCCCGAGGCCGCGGCCGACACCTACTACCGCTTCGCGCGCATCGTGCCCACGCTCCGCAAGGGCGAGGACTACGAGGTGGACGAGAAGCACCGCACCGTGGCCCCGCTGGAGAGCGGCGTGGAGAAGGTGGAGAAGGCGCTCGGCATCGAGCACCTGTACCTCGACATCAACGGCCAGCTGGTGAACCACTTCATCCAGGCGCTCAAGGCCGAGTCGCTCTTCCGCAAGGACAAGGAGTACATCGTCCGCGACGGCGAGGTGCTGATCGTGGACGAGTTCACCGGCCGCGTGCTTGAGGGGCGGCGCTACTCGGAGGGCCTGCACCAGGCCATCGAGGCCAAGGAGGGGCTCAAGATCCGCGAGGAGAACCAGACCCTCGCCACCATCACCCTGCAGAACTACTTCCGGATGTACGACAAGTTGTCGGGCATGACCGGCACGGCGTCCACCGAGGCCAACGAGTTCCACAAGATCTACGAGACCGACGTGGTGAGCGTGCCCACGCACCGGCCGATGATCCGCGATGACCGCAACGACCTCATCTTCAAGACCCGCGAGGCCAAGTTCAACGCGGTGATCGAGGACATCAAGGAGGCCCACGACCGCGGGCAGCCGGTGCTGGTGGGCACCATCAGCGTGGAGATCTCCGAGATGCTCTCGGGGATGATGGACAAGCGGGGAATCCCGCACAACGTCCTGAACGCCAAGCAGCACGAGCAGGAGGCCGAGATCATCGCGCGCGCCGGCGAGCGCGGCGCGGTGACCATCGCCACCAACATGGCCGGTCGTGGCGTGGACATCAAGCTGGGCGAGGGCGTGGCGGAGCTCGGGGGCCTGTACGTGGTGGGCACCGAGCGCCACGAGAGCCGGCGCATCGACAACCAGCTGCGCGGTCGCTCCGGGCGCCAGGGCGACCCGGGTGCCACGCGCTTCTTCCTGTCGGCCGAGGATGACCTGATCCGCATCTTCTCGGGCGACCGCATGTACAAGGTGCTCGACCGCCTGGGCCCGGGCGACGACCTTCCGCTCGACTCGAAGATGCTCACCAAGACGGTCGAGGGCGCCCAGAAGAAGGTGGAGGAATACAACTTCAACATCCGCAAGCGGGTGCTGGAGTACGACGACGTGCTCAACAAGCAGCGCGAGGTCATCTACGCCGAGCGCCGCCTGGTGCTGGAGGGGGCCGACCTCTCCGAGCGCTCCCGCGACTGGATCGTGGAGGTGCTGGTGGAGACGGTGGACCGGTACGAGGACGCCGACGCCGCCGTGGCCGACTGGGACCTGGACGGCATGTTCCTGGAGCTCGGCCAGCTGTACCCCATGTCGTTCACGGTGGACGACATCCGCCACGACGGCCTCACGCGCGACGAGCTCCTGGACCGCCTCGAGGACGACGCCATGGAGGCCTACGACCGCCGCGAGGCGGAGATGGGCGCCGACATGGTGCGTGACCTCGAGCGCTGGGTGCTGCTGCAGCTGGTGGACGTGGACTGGCGCGAGCACCTGCTGAACATGGACTACCTGCGCGAGGGCATCCACCTGCGCGCGCTCGGCCAGAAGGACCCGCTCTCGGAGTACCGCCTCGAGGGCCACCAGATGTTCGACGAGATGATGCAGAACATCACCCGCGAGTTCGTGCGCTACATGTTCCACGTGGAGGTGGAGGCACCGCCGGAGCCCGTGGCGGCCGCGCCGGTGGATGGGGTCACCTACACCTCGCAGGACGATCCCGTCCAGGGGTTCGCGGGGCTGTCGGAGGGAATGGTGGAGGACCCCGACGAGATCGCGTTCGAGGCCACCGAGCCCGCGCACTTCCACGAGGACGCCGCCACCGAGGCCCCGCTCCCGGGCGTGGTGGAGACCGTGGTCATCGACGACGAGGACCGCATCGGCCGCAACGACCCGTGCCCCTGCGGGTCGGGCAAGAAGTACAAGAAGTGCTGCGGCGCGGCGTAGGGCCGCCTCTCCCATGACCGATCCGGATCAACTGGCGCAGCAGGCGGGGAAGCTGGGCGATCGCGTGGCGCTGCTGGGGGAGTACCTCGACCCCGACGCCACGGCCGAGCGCGTGGCCGAGCTCGAGCAGCAGATGGGCGCCGCCGACTTCTGGGACGACCAGGAGCGTGCCGCGCGGGTGTCTGCCGAGCACGCGCGCTACGCCGGGCGCCTCGAGCAGTACCGCACGCTCTCCACCGAGGTGGCCGACCTCGCGGAACTGGCCGCCATGGCCCGCGAGGAGGAGCGTGCCGGCAGCCTCACCGAGGAGTTCACGCAGGAGATCGTGGATGGCCTGGCCCGGGCCGAGGACCAGTTGCTCGTGCTGGAGGAGGCCCGCCTGTTCGGCGGTGAGCACGACGCCGGTGACGCGGTGGTGACCATCCAGGCCGGCGAGGGCGGCACCGATGCCCAGGACTGGGCCGAGATGCTCCTGCGCATGTACCTGCGCTGGGCGGAGTCACGCGGGTTCACCGCCACGGTGCAGGACCGCCTGGATGGCCAGGAGGCCGGGATCAAGAGCGCCACGTTCACGCTGGCCGGCACCAACGCCTACGGGCTGATGAGCGCCGAGCGCGGTGTGCACCGCCTGGTGCGCCTGTCGCCGTTCGACTCGGCCAACCGCCGGCAGACCTCGTTCGCCGCCGTGCAGGTGGCCCCGGTGGTCACCGACGAGGCCGTGGTGGAGATCGAGGACAAGGACATCCGGGTGGATACCTACCGCGCCAGCGGCGCCGGCGGGCAGCACGTGAACAAGACCGACTCCGCGGTGCGCATCACGCACATCCCCACCGGGGTGGTGGTGCAGTGCCAGAACGAGCGGTCGCAGACCCAGAACCGTGCCACGGCGATGAGCATGCTGAGGTCGCGCCTGCTGGAGCTCGAGATCCAGCGGCGCGAGGAGGAGGCCGCCCGCGAGCGCGGCGAGACCATGACCATCGGGTTCGGCAGCCAGATCCGGTCGTACGTGATCCACCCCTACTCGATGGTGAAGGACCTCCGCACCGGGCACGAGAGCGGCAACACCCAGGCGGTGTTCGACGGCGCCCTCGACCCCTTCATGCGCGCCGAACTGGAGCGCCGGGCCAAGGGCCTGGCCGTGGTGGGGGAGGAGTAGGCATGGCACGGGCGATGGTGGTGGTGGGGTCGCGCCACGGCGGCACCATGGAGATGGGGGAGTGGGTGGTGCAGGGCCTGCGCGATGGCGGCGTGGAAGCCGAGCTGTTCGACGCCGACGGCGCCCCGGGCCCGGAGGGCTACGACCTGGCCGTGGTGGGCGGCGCGGTGTACGCCGCCCGCTGGGTGGAGAACGTGCGCGAATGGACCCGTGCCCACTCCGATGCCCTGAAGGCCATGCCGTGCTGGATCTTCTCCAGCGGACCGGTCACCGGCCCGCCGTTTCCCACCGATGAGGAGTCGGTGCAGTTCGATCGCCTGCTGCAGTGGACCGACGCCCGCGAGCACCGGTGCTTCCCCGGCCGCATCGACCGCCCCAACCTGCGCGCGCGCGAGAAGGCCATGGTCATCGCCATGCGCGTGCAGGACTGCGACTACCGCCCCGCGGACGACATCACCGCCTGGGGCCGCAGCATCGCCCTCAGCCTGTAAGGCACATTTCATGTGACCCCGGGCGGTGGCAGGTGCCACCCCCGTGGCGGCGAAACCCCACCCGGTAACGAGGATCCGACACCGATCGGGAGTTTCGACATGAGCGACGGCCAGGACAGCCGCCGACCCGAGTTCACGCTGGTGCAGGTGCCCGAGACCCCGTCCCCGGACGAGGCCATGGCCCCGATGTTCAGCGCCCCCGTGCAGGACGGCACGCGCCGCAAGGGCGACATCTTCCGTCCGGGCCCCGGCCCCATGGTGGAGTTCCGCGACGTGGTGAAGACCTACGACGGCAAGTCGCGCGGCCTGGACGGCGTGTCGCTGCAGGTGGGCACCGGCGAGTTCGTGTTCCTCGTCGGCCCGTCCGGATCGGGCAAGTCCACGCTCATCCGCCTGATCATCCGCGAGCTGCGCCCCACCTCGGGCAGCGTGATCGTGGGCGGGCGCGACCTGGGCGAGCTGCGCCGCGGCAAGGTGCCCTACCTCCGCCGTGCCATCGGGTGCGTGTTCCAGGACTTCCGCCTTCTGCCCGACCGCACGGCCGCCGAGAACGTGGCGTATGCCCTGCAGGTGACCGGGCACAGCCAGAAGGAGGTGCGCCGTCGCGTGCCGGAGATCCTCTCGCTGGTGGGGCTGGACGGGAAGTACGACCGCCTGCCGCGCGAGCTGTCGGGCGGCGAGCAGCAGCGCGTGAGCATCGCCCGCGCCCTGGTGAACCACCCGCGCCTGCTGATCGCGGACGAGCCCACGGGCAACCTCGACCCCGAGACGTCGCTGGGCATCATGGACCTGCTGCTGCGCATCAACCGCACCGGCACCACCGTGATGGTGGCCACCCACGACCAGCACACGGTGGACCGCATGCAGATGCGCGTGATCGCCCTGGAGCAGGGCAAGGTCGTGCGTGACGAGGAGTCCGCCGGATACCACGAGGACACCGGGGAGGTGCTGGCATGAGGATCGGCATGTTCTTCCGCGAGGCGCTCCGCAGCATCCGCGCCAACGCCGCCATCTCGGTGGCCGCCACTGTCACGGCGCTCATCGCCGTGTTCATCCTGGGCGCGTTCATCCCGTCGTTCATGTACGTGCGGTCGGCCGTGGACGCCCAGACCGCCAAGGTGGACGTGGACGTGTACATCTCCGACACCGCCACGGTGGCCCAGGTGAACTCGCTGCGCGGCAAGCTGGACGGCCTGCGCACCGACGGCACCGTGGCCGCGGTGACCTACGTGTCGAAGGAGGACGCCCTGCGCATCATGCGCGAGCGCCTGCGCGACCCGTCGGTGCTGGATGAACTCCCCAGCAACCCGCTGCCGGCCAAGTTCAACGTGAAGCCCACGGAGGCGGAGAACGCCGACGTGATCGTGGCCGCGGTGAAGGACGACCCCGCGCTCGATCCCACCGAGGGCATCGTGTACCCCGAGACCACCGCCGACCGGCTGCTCACCGCCGCCAAGTTCGTGCAGTGGGCCGGCTTCGCGCTCATCGGCATCCTCCTGCTGGCCGCGGTGCTGCTGATCGGCAACACCATCCGGCTGTCCATCTTCGCGCGCCGTCGCGAGGTGGAGGTGATGCGCCTGGTGGGCGCCACCAACTGGTTCATCCGGTGGCCCTTCATGATCGAGGGCGTCATCTGCGGACTGGTGGGCGCCGTGGTGGCCACCGCCATGCTGTGGGGCATCAAGGTGGGCGTGGTGGACGCCTGGGCGGCGGGGGCCGACAGCGCCCTCACCAAGACCGGGGCCGCCGCGGGCACCATCGCGTTCCCCATGCTCACGCTCATCCTCATCGGAGCGGGTGCCCTCCTGGGCGCCATCGGCAGCGGCATCACGCTGCGCCGCTTCCTGAAGGTGTGACCGGTTCCGCGGTGGCGGACCCCCGGGGGTCCGCCACCGCGAGGGCCTAACATCGGTCCGTGCCCGCGCCTCCCCGATCCCGCCGTGCCTCCCGCGTGGCCGGCATCGTGGCGCTGGTGCTGGGCATCTTCGTGATCGGCGCCGTCTTCGGTGCCCCGCTGCGCGATGCAGTGCTGCCCTCGCGTGACTCCGTGCCCGACCAGGTGGCCGACCTCATCACCCAGCGCTACGAGGGCCCGGTGGACCGCGCCGCGCTGGAGCGCGCCGCGGCCATCGCCATGGCCGAGGAGGTGGGCGACCGCTGGACCACCTACTTCACCCCCGAGCAGTGGCAGGCCCTGCAGCGTGCCACCGAGGGCGAGTACACGGGCATCGGGGTGACCATCCGCGCCACCGCCGATGCCCTGGTGATACGCGAGGTGTACCCGCGCAGCCCGGCCGCCGCCGCCGGCCTGAAGGCGGGCGATGCGATCGTGGCCGTCGGCGGCGTCCCGGTGTCGCGCCGAGGACCTGCGCGCAGCCGGGAGGCCATCCTGGGCACGGCGGGCACGCCCGTGACGCTGCGCGTGCGTGCGCCCGGCGGCGCGGAGCGCACGGTCAGGGTGACGCGGGGCGAGGTGACGGTGCCCATGGTGCAGGCGCGCATGGTCACGGGTCCCCGGGGCGCGAAGGTGGCCTATGTCGACCTGAACCGCTTCGAGAAGGGCGCCGCCGACCAGGTGCGCCAGCAGGCCATGCGGCTCATCCGCGAGGGCGCCACCGCCGTGGTGCTGGACCTGCGCGGCGACCCCGGGGGCCTGCTGGACGAGGGCGTGGACGTGGCCGGGGTGTTCCTGCCACCGGGCACCCTGGTGGTGAGCACCGAGGGCCGGGCGTCACCGCGCCGGGAGTTCAAGGCCGATGGCGACCCCATCCCCGCCGACATCCCCGTGGCGGTGCTGGTGGACGGCGCCAGCGCCAGCGCATCGGAGATCGTGGCGGGCGCCCTCAAGGACGAGGGGCGTGCCGTGGTGGTGGGGCAGCCCACCCTGGGGAAGTCGAAGGTGCAGGTGACCCAGGAGACCAGCGACGGCGGGGCCATCCGCGTGACCATCGCCGGGTATCGCACCCCCAAGGGCCTGGACATCGCCGACGGCGGCGTGACCCCCACCGTCCGCTCCACCGACGACCCCGGCACGGCGCGGGACGAGGCCCTGGAGGCAGCGCTTGGCGCGCTCGCGGCGCCCCGCCCCTAGGGCCGGCGGCCCACGGGGGCGCGGCCGGACGGGGGTCACGTTCGTGGCGCTCATGGTTCCCGCCGGGCGGGGCATGGCGGCGCGCCCGGCGTTCGAGGCCGGGCCGGAGGTGCCGTTGCTCAAGGCGCGCCGCGGCGAGGCCCGCATGGGCGACCTGGTGACCGCCCGCATGAAGGGCGGCGGGTGCGAGGTGGTGGCCATCCATGGCCCCATGAACGCCGCGGGGGCCGCCATGCGGGCGCTCATGGCCCACGAGGGGATCGGCCGGGGCTTCGGGTCGAAGGTGCGCGAGGAGGCCGAGGCGGCGGCCCGCGCGCAGGCCGCAGACGACCCCGACCGGCGCGATCTCCGCGACCAGCGCGTGATCACCATCGATCCCGAGGGCGCCAAGGACCATGACGACGCCATCGCGGTTGCCGGGGAGGGCGAGGGCATCCGCCTGTGGGTGCACATCGCCGACGTGAGCCGCTACGTGCCCGCGGGTGGCGCCATCGACCGCGAGGCCGAGCGCCGCGGCTGCTCGGTGTACCTGCCCGGCACCGTGGACCCCATGCTTCCCGAGCGCCTGTCCAACGACATCTGTTCGCTGCGCCCGGGCGAGGACCGCAAGGCCATCACGGCGCACATGCTGGTGATGCCCGACGGATCGGTCACGTCCGAGGGCTTCCACCGGTCGCTCATCCGGTCGGACCGCAGGCTCACCTACCCTGAGGTGGATGCCTTCCTCGAGGGCCGCGTCTCGCTGGGGGACGCCGTGATGGAGCAGGAGGTGCGCCTCGCCATGGAGCTCGCGCGCCGCCTGCGCGCACGCCGCATGCGCCGGGGGGCGCTGGACGTGGTCACGTCGGAGCCCCGCTTCCGGTTCGACGGCGACCGCGTGGAGGGGGTGGACATGGAGACGCAGACCGATTCGCACAGCCTCATCGAGGAGTGCATGATCGCCGCCAACGAGGCCGTGGCCCGGTTCCTCATCGCGAAGAAGGTGCCCGCCCTCTACCGCGTGCACGCCGACCCCGACCAGGTGGCCATCGAGGACCTGTGGAACCGGCTGGAGGTGCTGGGCATTGCCGTGCCACCGCTGGCGGACGGGGTGCTCACCTCCGAGCAGCGCCGCGAGGCCGCCGGGGTGGCCGCGCACGCGGTGCGCCTGCACGTGGAGCGCACCGGCCAGGGTGCCGCCGGTCTGCCCACCATGGTGCTGCGCGCGCTCCAGAAGGCGGTGTACCGGCCTGATGAGACATCCCACTCGGGCCTGGCGAGCCCCGCCTACCTGCACTTCACGTCACCCATCCGGCGCTATCCCGACCTGGTGGTGCACCGGGCCCTGGTGCACGCGCTGGGCCTGGGCGAGCCCGCCCCCGACGCCGCGGCGCTGCCGGAGGTGGGGCGCCACTCATCCGAGCGCGAGCGCGAGGCCACCGACCTCGAGCGCCGCGCCGACCGCATGTGCCTGGCCTACCTGCTGGCGCAGTCGCTCACCGGAGACGATTGGGATCGCCCGCGCGACGGCGAGGTGACCGGCATCGGGCAGTCGGGGCTCTTCATCACCTTCGACCGGGTGTTCGACGGCTTCCTGCCCTTCCGCCACATGCGCGACGACCACTACGTGCCCGACGAGTCCGACGCCGAGGTGGTGGGCGAGGAGACCGGCAGGCGCATCCGCCTTGGGGATCCCATCCGGGTGCGCGTGCACGACGCCGATCCGCTTCGGGGCCGCGTCACCCTCGAGCCCGCGGGCCATGCGGGCGCCCGGCGCTAACCTCCCCCGGCCATGGGCAAGAAGGGAAAGACCAAGGGCGGCGCCAAGGCGCCGGCCCGCAAGGACATCGCGCAGAACCGCAAGGCCCTGCACGAGTACGAGATCCTCGACCGCTACGAGGCCGGCATCGCGCTGACCGGCACCGAGGTGAAGGGCCTGCGCGAGAGCGGCGCCATGATCCGCGAGGCCTACGCCCAGGTGATCGACGGCGAGGTGTTCCTGGTGGGCGCCCACATCAGCGACTACGGCCCCGCGGGCGGGCGGGGCCACGACCCGCAGCGCACCCGGCGCCTGCTCCTGCACCGCCGCGAGATCGACAAGATCGCGGGCAGGGTGGCCGAGGCCGGCGTCACCCTCATCCCGCTGCGCATGTACTTCAACGACGACGGCCGCGCCAAGGTGGAACTGGGCATCGGCCGCGGCCGCACGCAGTACGACAAGCGCGTGGCCATCAAGGATCGCGAGATGAAGCGCGAGCTATCGCGCGCCAACGCCCGGCGCGGACGCGGCTAGCGCCGCCGCACGGTCGCCGTACAGCAGCACCATCACCAGCGCGGCCACGGGCGTGAGCGCCGCGGCGAACACCGCGCCCACCAGGTTCACCACCCACACGGGCATCTGCAGCAGCAGGATGGGCATGGCCAGCATGGGGGCGATGACCAGCGGCACCAGGCTGGCCAGCAGGCTGATGAGCGCGATGCGCAGCCACGACCGGCGCGACAGCGCCCGGGCGCGCATCCGTGAGTCGCGCCCCGAGCGGTGCTCGACCACGCACACCTGGGTGAGCAGCTGCGTCTCCACCAGCAGCTTCAGCGCCCAGGGGATGCCGATGACCGTGATGCCGAGCCCCACGATCTGTGCGGCGCGCAGGCCCACCGACTTCGCCACGGTGCGTACCTGCGTGCGGGCCTCGTGGAGCACGGCGCGCACGGGCGGGGTGCTGCCCTGCGCATCCCGCAGCCGCACCCAGGCGCTCACGAGCATGATGGCCACGATGTAGCCGATGATCCCCCCGGGCACGGCGAATGTGATCGCGCCCACCCACAGCAGGCTGCTCTCCTCGCCAAGCTCCCTCAGGATGGGCCCCGTGAACGGGATGCTGGAGATGCCCCAGCCGATCAGGCCCGCCACCACCGCGATGGGGATGAAGAACACCCCCACCGACAGGGCGTGCAGGGGGTTGCGGCGCATCAGCGACAGCGAGCTGCGGATCATCTGGCCGGCATGGCGCCGGCGCACGGTGGGGGAGATGGGCACGTAGTTCCACCGCGTGGACCTGACCAGGATGAGGATGAACACCCCGATCACCGCCAGCGCGATGATGGTGATGATGGGGTTGTTGCCCAGGTCGGTGAGCAGGCTGGACCCCCACTCCACCACCGCGCAGAACGATGAGGTGACGATCTCCGACCCCACGTCGGGGATGGCCGTGCTGCTGGTGCGCGTCTGCTCCTGCCAGGTGATGGGCTGCGTCCAGCGGTCGGTGGTGTTGGGCCCCGGGGGCCCGTCGTACGGCGCCCGGAGCGGCGCGCCCCACTGCCCCTGGTAGGTGATCCACTGCAGCGCCGACCCCTTGCCGGGATTCCCCGATGGCAGCAGCACCGCGCGCGTGGGCACCCGCACGCTGGGCCCGCGGGTGTCGTCGCAGCCCACTCCCTCGCTGGGGCTGCGCTCCAGCCACAGGCCCTCCCCGTAGAAGTTGGCGTGGGACCCCTGGCCGGGGTAGATCACCGGCCGCTGGCCGTCCTTCTGCAGCTTGGGATCGGTCCACGCCGACCTCTCGCCGGCGTTGTGCTGCGACAGCCCGATCTCGGTGGGGGCCTGCTGCAGCGCCTGCTCGGGGGTGTCGGCGTCGAAGACCAGCTGGGCCATCTCCCAGTCGCCCTCGTGCAGGTTGTTGTAGTCGTTGAAGAGGTAGAACAGCCAGTACTGCAGGGCCAGCTTGCCGGGCTTGTCCTCCTGGGTGGCGATGTGGGCGTAGGCCACCGGGTCCTTCGGCGGCACGCCCATGCCCAGGCGACGCGCCAGCTGCTCGTAGTCGCATCCGGGGTCCAGGGGGCTACCCGGGTAGTCGATGGCGTAGCCCTCGGGCTTGTCGTACAGGTCGGCGGCCGTGGGGCCCGTCAGCACCGTGGCGCCGTCCCGGGTGAACAGGAAGTCGGGCTGGCCGAAGATGGGGTTCACCGAACTCGGGCCGTATGCCTCGCCCGTGGCATCGCACTCGCGCGCCTGCTCCTTCAGCATCACCACGGGCGCGTAGCGGTCGGCCAGCTGCTGCGCGGCGCTGGCGGCCCACGCGGGCGTCGCGCCCCTGCTGCCCAGCGCCAGCGCCACCATGGCCAGCAGCAGGATCCCAAGCGCCACCCGGCGCCCGGCCCCGGTGCCACGGGTGGTCAGGTGATCACCACCACGTGCTCGGTCAGTGCCCCATGCGCGCCAAGCGTGGAGATCTTCTCGATGTCGCTGCTGCGGCTGGGCCCCGACACCAGGCTCACGGCAGACGGGACGGGCCGGCCCCCGTCGAACGTGCGCGCCAGTGCCTGCACCAGGGTCTGCACGATGCGGTCGGCAGGCAGCAGCGCCACGTGATGGCGACTGGTCACGTCGATCCCCCGTCCATGGCCCGCCGAGGCCTCCAGCACCACGGTGCCGCGCTCGGCCACCGCCAGCGCGGGCACGGTGACGCCGCATACATCGGGTGGGCCCTCCAGTCCCAGGGCCTCGCGCTTGGCCTGCCCCGTGGGCCACGTGAGCACCTCGATCCCCTCGCGCCGAAGGGCGTCGGGCAGTCCGATCCCCTCCACCAGCGGATCGTCGGCCAGCACCGCGCGCGTCACGCCGGCATCGGCCATCCAGCGCGCGGCGGCCCGTCCGGCCTCGCGGGCAGCCACCACCTGCCCCGATGCCTTGCGCCGCGCGAGCGACGCCAGCAGCTCATCCACCAGCGGGGTGCTCACCGGTGCGGCGCTCACCTGCGGGGCGGCCACCGCGTGGGCATGTCGCGTACCTGGGTCCATCCGGCACCGGGGCCAGGGAGGTGGCCGGCCCAGCCGTCCTTGCCGCGGGCACGCAGCATCAGCCGCCAGCCGGCCATCCACGCCCGGTACGTGGACGGGTGCCTCCACAGCCGGCTCCATGCGCGGAACGCCAGCCCCGAGGTGCGCGTGGCGGGCGACGACGCCCGGGCCCGCGCGCGCACGAGCAGGTCCTGCAGTGGGATTCCCACGGGGCAGGCCTCGCCGCATGCCCCGCACAGCGACGACATGAACGGCAGGTCGCGCGAGGCGGGGGAGGAGGGGCCCTCCAGCAGCGGGGTGATGACCGCGCCGATGGGCCCGGAGTAGGGCGAGCCATACGCCTGCCCGCCCACCGACCGCCACATGGGGCAGGAGTACAGGCAGGCGCCGCAGCGGATGCACGACAGGGCCTCCTCGAACTCCGTGCCGCGCAGCGCCCCGCGTCCGCCGTCCACGATGACCAGGTGGAACTCCTCGGGTCCGTCGGCCTCGTCCTCGCGGCGCGGGCCCGTGATGAGGCTCACGTAGTTGGCGGCGTCCTGGCCGATGGCCGCCATGGGAAGCACCTGCAGGATGTGCGCGGCCTGGTCCCAGTCGGCCACCACGCGCTCCATGCCCATCACGGCCACGTGGATGCGCGGCTGCGACGTGACCAGCCGGGCGTTGCCCTCGTTCTCCACGATGCACACGGTGCCGGTGCTGGCAACGCCCAGGTTCACGCCCGACACGCCCATCTCGGCCTGCGCGAACTTCTCGCGCAGCCGCACGCGGGCATGGGCCACGAGGCCCTCGCGGTCGTCGGGGACGTCGTCGGTGCCGGCCTCCTCGCGGAACAGGTCGGCCACCTGCGATCGGTTCAGGTGCACGGCCGGGGCGATGATGTGGCTGGGGTGCTCGTCGGCCAGCTGCAGGATCCACTCGCCCAGGTCGGTCTCCACCACCTCCAGGCCCGCATCCCCCAGGGCCTCGTTCAGCTTGATCTCCTCCGTGGCCATCGACTTGCTCTTGGCCACCACCCGCACGCCCCGCGCCCGGGCCAGGCCCGTGATGTACCGGCAGGCCTCCGCGCCGTCGGCCGCGCGCACCACGGTGCCGCCGGCGTCACGCACCTTGGCCTGCATCTCGCTGAGGAGCGCGGGGAGATCGCGGATGTTCTGGCGGCGGATGTCCCGCGCGCGCTCGCGCATCTCATCCAGCCCGTGGTCGCGGCGCATGGCGTCGCGCCCCTCGCCCCAGCTGGCGGCGGCGGTGTCCAGGTTGCCGCGCAGGGTGCGGTCCGACAACGCCACGATGGTCCGCTCGCGCAGCGTGCCCTCCACGTCGTCGTACGCCACCCCGCCCGCGTCGCGCCTGCGCCAGGTGCTCACCGGTCCAGCACCTCGGCGATGTGGCGCGCGCGCAGGGGGATGCCCTGCCGGTGCGCCACGCCCACGATGTGCATGAGGCACCCCAGGTCGCACGAGGTCACCTCGCCGGCGCCGCTCTGCACCGCCGCGCGCGCCTTCTCCTCGCCCAGGCGCGCCGAGAGCTCGGGGAAGGTGATGCTGAACACCCCGCCGAACCCGCAGCAGCGATCGGTGTGCTCCATCTCGTCCACCGCGCAGCCGGCCACCTCGAGCGCCTCGCGGGGCGAGGCGCTCTCGTCGAGCACCCGGAGCATGTGGCAGGAGTCGTGGATGGTCACGGGGCCGGGGCTGCCCGGGCCGGGGTCAAGCCCGTGCTTCGACAGGAACTGGGTGAACTCGATGGTGCGCCGCGCCAGGTCGAGCGCGGCCTCCTCCTCCGGCTCGCCCTTGAACATCTCCGGGTAGGCGTGCACCACCATGCCGGCGCACGACCCGGAGGGAACCACCACCTCCTCGGGTCCCTCGAACACCTTGAGCGTATGGCGTGCCACCGCACGAGCCTGGTCGGGGTGCCCCGCGGTCCAGGCCGGCTGCGAGCAGCAGGTCTGGGACCGGGGCACCTTCACCTCCACGCCGCAGCGCTGCAGCACCCGCCGCGTTGCCTTCCACACGGAGGGGGCCACGGCATCCGACAGGCATGTGCGCATCAGGAATACCCGCATGGGGGCAGTCTATGCCGGGCGCACGCCCATCCTCTTCAACCAGCGGGCGTGCGATCCCAGCGCGGCCCAGAACGTGGGGTTGGCGTTGTAGCGGAAGCCGTGCACCTCGCACAGCTGCTCCACCACCGGCGAGATGCGCCGGTAGTGCACGTGGCACACGCCGGGCAGCAGGTGGTGCTCCACCTGGAAGTTCAGGCCGCCCAGGTACCAGTTGAGCACCCGGCTCGAGCGCGCGAAGTCCACGGTGTGCTCCACCTGGTGTCGCGCCCACTCGCGCGGACCGTCCTCCTCGGCCTCGGCGATGAGCCGGGCCTCCGAGGTGAAGTCGGCTTCCTCCACGCAGTGCGCCAGCTGGAACACCACGGCCAGGATGATCCCCAGGATCCAGAGGGTGAACAGGGCACCCACCAGAACGCCCCACCAGGGTTGGAAGAACATGGGCAGCACCAGGAACAACCCGAAGAAGATGACCTTCGAGATGATGAGTTGCCACAGGTCTGTGCCGCGCGGGCGCTGGAGCGGCACGTGGGCATTGGGCCCGCGCAGCAGCATGGAGAAGTCGCCCATCAGGGCCTGGCGCGGTGCGTAGAAGCCGTACAGCGCGAACATGTAGATGTGCTGCCAGGGGTGCCAGGGGCTCCACGGCTGGTCGGGGGCGAACCGGGCCAGCGGCAGCTGCTCGATGTCGCCGTCCTTGTCCACCACGTTGGTGTAGGTGTGGTGCGCATGGTTATGGCGCTCGCGCCACAGGTATGACGACGTGCCAAGCAGCAGGTCCATCACCAGGCCCAGCGGGCGCCACTTGCGCCCGAGGGCGCCGTGGTTTGCGTCGTGCTGGATGGAGAAGGCCACCCCGCCCAGGGCGAACGCCAGTGAGATGCACCCGAGCCCGGCCTGCCACCAGTTGTCGGCCATGAACACCAGGTAGGCGTACGACGCCGCGGTCCACAGCAGCATGAACGCGGCCTTCGAGAAGAAGCGAATGCGACCCATCCTGCGCGTGCGCTTGTCGAGCATCTCGTTGACGGCCGCCCGCAGGTCGGCCTGGAACGATCCACCTCCGCGCATCAGGCGCGGGGCCGTCGTCGTCTTCGTCACTGCGCGTGTCTCCCGTTGGCGAGCGATGTTCTCGCGTGAGCGAGGGGTCGCTCAAGCCGTTGCGGCAACGGTAGTCACCCCCCCGGGCGCCGCAAGGCCCCGGACATTGGCGTGGGGTTAAGCCTATGCGCCGTAAGTATCCTGCCCGCCGCCAGTGATACTCTCGTGCACAGCAGGAACCTTCAACGGGCCCGAACCAGTTTCGACGGGGCGGAGAAGGATTGGCAAGCGAGCCGCGGACCCTGAGGACCGCGTTACCAACAGGGAACCAAACGTAGCTGCGGACACCCGTCAGCTCGCTCTCGCCGCCTAGTAAGCGGGTCTGAGAGTCGTCGGCCCACCCTTCGGACCATGAGGGGGATCACCGGCGTCGCATAGTGGTCCTGGCCCCGAGGCAGGGTTCCTCGGCCAAGGGGCGAGACTTCAGGAGGAGCTGGGGGAGAGGTGATTTGCCGGAGATGGCGCCCTCCCCGAGACATTCATCACCGGCTGCGCTCGGAGAAACCCATCTGGAAACGCTTTCGGACGCCGGGGCAGTGCCGGCCGGGTCCACTCGGTCCTCTTCTGCAGAGAGTTCTGCAAAGGGGCCAAATGAAGGAAATACGCGGGATCTGAGAGGGCCGGAGACGGCCCTCTCGGCCTTGTCGCAGGGCCTCGCCACACGCCGAACGCGCGCGTCTGGGGCGGCAATCCAGACGGGAGGCACATGCGGTCCGGCCAAGAATGCTCAACGGCCGCCGGGAATGAGTAGGACACGACACTCGCGGCGGCCGCTGGTTACCCGGTCTTGCGATCCCTAGGGCGAGACCGGGCCCTCGCCGCCGGGGTAGCAGAAGGCGGCGTCGGGCGAGTAGAAGCCCCAGGTCACGTCGAGAGGGCTCGTCGGACGGAGCGCGTAGATGGGGTGCGACGGGTCGAGGAACTCCATGTTGGTGACCTCCCAGCCGTTGACCAGCGACGCGACGAACGGGTAGAAGCCGCGGATGAGCCGGCCGTCCACCTTGGTGAGGTAGCTCAGCTGCCCGCGACCGATCGCGGCGATGTCGTCCGCGACATTGGCGGTGGTGCGGATGAGCTCCTTGCCGTCCTGCTTCGTGGTGGCGGTCAGCACGCCGCCGGAGATCTCAAGGATCGTCTCACCACCGGCAACAGCCGGCACGCCGCGCTCCGCCGCGTAGGCCGTCATGTCGTCGTTGGAGTTGATGTAGTGCGTCCACCAGCGGCCCGGGATGCCCGTGGGCGAGTCCTGTCCCTTGACGTCCAGGCCGGCGTAGGTGAGCGAGTAGGGCTCAAAGCCCGAGGTGTAGTCGCTCGAGTCCACCGCGTACTGGTTGATGAAGCACTGCGCGTTATCAGAGAGCTCGAGCTCGGCGGGCACGAGGGCGCGGACGGCGTCCTTGTCCTCGGGGACCCACGTGAAGTACAGCATCCGACTGTTGACGACCATTTGCGGGGCGTACAGGCCTGACATGTCCGGCTCCTCGGCTACGGTGACACCTAAAGGCTTAGGCCTTGGATCACCTAATTGGTTAGGCACGGTGTAGCTAAGCACTTAGCAGTGGGGGTAGCAAGAGGTGGCCGAAAAGACCAAGCGCACGACGTTGCAGGATGTCGCCGACGCCGCTGGCGTCTCGATCTGGACTGCCTCGAACACCTTCAGCAACCCGGGGCGGGTCGCCGAGGCCACTCGTGAGCGCGTGCTGGCAGCAGCGGATGAGTTGGACTACGCGGGCCCAAACCCCGGAGCGCGGACGCTCGCCCTGGGGCGCACGCACATGCTCGCGGTAGTGGCGCCAGAGGACGCCGGCCCGCTGCTGTCAGACCAGGGGGCGACCATGGTCACACAGGGCCTTCTTTCCATCTGCGATCGCGCCGGCCTCTCGCTCGTGATCGCCGGCCACGACAGCGAGCAGGCGGTGGATGGCCGGGCCTTCCTGCGCAACGTCCCTGGCCCATCGGTGCGCGGCCCGATCGTCCTCGTAGACACCGTTGCCGAGGGTACGCCGTCGGTGCACACCGACGCGGCCGCCGCAGCGGCGCAGCTGGCCCAATTGCTGATCGACCTCGGCCACCGCCGGATCGCGCTCATCAGCGGCCCGGGCGAGGATGACCGCGTCAGGGCCGCGGGGGAGGTGCTCCGTAGCCTTGGCCCGGTCCCGGTCTTTCAGACCAGGGGCACACAGTGGCCGACCGATGCGCATGGCGAAGCCGCGGCGCGGCAGGCGCTGACCACCCACCCCCGGCCGACGGCCCTTATGGCCATGTCGGACCCCCTCGCACTCGGCGCCTTTGATGCGGCCCGGCAGATGGGGCTGCACGTGCCCAGGGATGTGTCGATCACCGGGCTTGACGATCTACCGGGGTCCGATGCCCACGGCCTGACGACGGCCCTCGTGCCGTATCGACCGATGGGCGAGCTCGCAGGCCGTGTGCTCCTTGCCCGTATCGCCGGTGACGATCCGCCCCCGCTGACGCCGCTGCCTGCGCCACTGGCCATTCGCGGGACCACCGCCGCGCCTGCGGGATAACCGCGCGCTCTAGCCCTACATGGAGCCGTACTCGCTCTGCATACGGCGAAGCTGCTCCAGTGCTTCTGCCCGGACCTGACGGCTGATGTCGATATCCAGCGCCTGAAGCACGCGTCTTTCAAGTACGTCGATCTCGTTGTCATCGAGACGTCCGACGACTCTCGCGATCGCGTCTCGATGTACCCGGACGGGACCGGGGCGATTCTGCACGAGCCGTTCACGAAAGCGGACGAGCTCCTCGTAGTGTGCCGAGAATGTGAGTGGGGCCGGCAACCGCGTGTGAAGCGCGTGGGTGCACGAGTGCAGGGCCCACGCCCCGATGGGCGATCCGCCTACTGCAGAAGAGACCCACTTGCGAAGGACATACGCGGGAATCGAGGGGGCCAGGGATGGCCCCCTCGGCATGTCCCGGGCGCCGGCAACGCGCCTTGCGTGACTGCGCTTCCCCCCTAACCCGTCGTGTGCCACGATTGTGCACCCCCCCGAGAAGGATCTCGAATCAAGCCCCTCGCCCTTTCCCTCACGGCGTCGATGCTGGCGATCGCCGCCCCCGCCGCCGTCGCATCGTTCGGCCCTCCCGTCGACCTCTCCGCTCCCGGGGGCAACGCGGACACCCCGCAGGTGTCCGCAGGCCTCGACGGCGTGACCACCGTCGTGTGGGGGCGTTCGGACGGCACCCACCGCCTCATCCAGGCCGCCACGCGTGCCGCGGGGGGCAGCAGCTTCAGCGCGGCAGTGACCCTGTCGGCGCCGGGGCAGGCTGCATTCGGCGAACAGGTGGCGTTTGGCCCGGACGGCGCGGCGACGGCCGTGTGGCGTCGCTCCAACGGCACCAACGACGTAGTGCAGACTGCCATGCAGGCGCCTGGGGCAACGGACTTCGGCTCCCCCGTGGACATCTCGACCCCCGGCGTCGATTCGTACGAACCCCAGATCGCGATTGCGCCTGATGGCGTTGCGACCGTGGCCTGGTATCGCTGGGACGGCACGAGCGCGACGGTCCAGGCCGCAACGCGGCCGGCCGGGGCCGCGGTCTTTGGCGCGCCTGAGGACATCTCGGTCGCCGGCGGAAGTGCCTACCTCCAGCAGATCGCCGTGGGTCCGGATGGCGCCGTCACCGTGGTGTGGCGCCGCTCCAACGGCACCAACTCGATCGTCCAGGCGGCCACGCGCCCCGCGGGAGCCACGAGCTTCGGCGCCCCGGTGGACCTCTCTGCCCCGGGGCAGGATGCCACCCGTCCCGAGGTGGCCGTGGGCCCCGGGGGCCTCACCGCCGTCGTCTGGCAGCGATCAGACGGCAGCAACACGATCATCCAGGCTGCCACGCGCGCCGCGGGATCCACCACCTTCAGCGCTCCGCAGGATCTCTCGGCGCCCGGGCAAAGCGCGGAGGTGCCGCAGGTGGCCATTGGTTCGGATGGCGCGATGACGGCCGTGTGGCGGCGCTTCGATGCCGGCCCGACCCAGTCGATCATCCAGGTCGCCACGCGCCCCGCCGGCGCCACGAGCTTCGGCGCCCCGCAGGATCTCTCACCCGCCGGGCAGTTCGGCTTCGACCCCCAGGTCGCGGTGGCCCCGGACGGCGCGCCTACTGCGGTGTGGTCCCTCAACGGCGCCAGCTACATCATCCAGGCCGCCACGCGCGCCACGGGATCCACGACGTTCGCCCCGGCCGTCGACCTGTCGCCGGGCGGCCAGCTCTCCAGCAAGCCCGCAATCGCCATCGGTCCCGATGGGGCGGGCACGGTGGCGTGGTTCGCAAACGGGGGCAGCGGGCCGCACATCATCCAGGCGTCCGTGAGCCCCGCCACCCACGCGCGCATCAGCGTCAGCCGCGAGGGCACGGGGTCAGGATCGGTCACCTCCACGCCAGCCGGCATCACCTGCGGAAGCACCTGCACCTCGTACTTCCCCCTCGGGTCGAGCGTGACCCTCGCTGCCACGCCGGCGGCCGGTTCGTCGTTCGCCGGCTGGGGCGGCGCATGCTCGGGCACCGCGACATCGTGCGCCGTCACCGTCAGCCAGGCGGCGACCGTGCGCGGCACGTTCGTTGCCGCATCGGCGGCCACCACGGCGCTCCGCGCCACCCTCGGCGCAAGTCGCAGGGTGGTCGTGCGCGGCCAGACCGTGCGCCTGCGCATTCGCACCACCAACGCCGGCGCGCTCAGTGCGTCGTCGGTGCGCGCATGCCTGGGGATTCCCCGGGGCCTGGCGCTCGTGCGAGCCGGTGGCGGTGTGCGCTCCGGCCGCTCGGTGTGCTTCGCGGTCGGCGAGATGGCTGCCGGGGCCACGCGCACGAAGGAGGCCACGGTGCGCGCCGTGAGCGCGCGCCCGGCCGTGCGAAGGGTCACGGGCAGCGCCCGGTCGGTATCGGCCGCCCCCGAGGGCGTCGTGGCCGCGCCCCTGGCCATTCGCATCAGGCTCACGCCGGCATGGGCTGCGGTCACCGGCTGATCGGGCCGGCGAAGGACTGATCCCCTGCGCGCCGAAACCGCACCGGACGGCCAGCGGCAGGGGAGAGGACGTGATTCGGCGCAGGACGAAGAAGCCGGGGATCCCGGACGACAACCTGCTGAGGCGCGCGACATCGCGCATGGACGCCTTCAGCGACGGCGTGTTCGCCATCGCCATCACCATCCTCGTGCTGGAGATCGCCGGGCCCGAGCCCGAGCGGGTGGCCGTGATGTTCTATGGCCTGGTGTTGCTGCTGATGAGCCTGCTCATCGCCGTGATGTGGCGCTACGCGGTGCGGGCCAACCTGGTGGACCGGGACATCCCCGACGAGCAGGTGCATGCCGCCACCAAGCTGCTGGCGCCGAGCCTGGGCTTCTATGTGGTGGCGCTCGCGGTGGCGTACTTCCGGCCGGAGGTTGCCGTGCTCATCATGCTGCTCGCCGCGGTGCTGTTCTGGATCCCCGCCGCGGTGCTGCCGCGCAGGGGCGGGGCGGAGGCGACGGCGGACTAGGCGGGCTCATCCGGCGCCGCCGTGGCGCGGGCATCCCTGGCCGCGCCAAGCCAGATGCGCGCGGCGATGATGAGCATGAGTGCCACGAACAGCCACCGCAGGATGTCCTCGGGCATGAGGTCGGCCGCCAGCGCCGCGAGGGCGGCGGTGATCACCGCGCCCGCCCCGATGATGAGGGCGTGGCGCAGGTGCACGTCGCCCGTCCGCCTCTGCTGCCAGGTGCCCAGGATGGCCACCGGGATGATGGCCAGGAGCGATGTGGCCTCGGCCACCACTTGCGTGAGGCCCAGCACCAGGGCCAGGGCCGGGACGAAGATGATGCCGCCACCCACCCCGGCGAGCGCGGCGATGAAGCCCCCGGCCACCCCGAGCGCGATGGCGATGATGGCCGCCGTCATGGGTTGACCGCCAGCAGGACCGCCGCCGCCACCAGGAGCAGGGCGAAGGCCCGTGAGATGGTGACTGCCGAGATGCGGGCGCGCAGCCTGACGCCGAGGGTGACCCCGAGCAGCGCGGGGATGCCCACCAGGATGGCGGCCACCCAGTCGACGTTGCCCAGCACCCCATGGGTGGCGCTGCCCACCACCGCGATGACCGCGATGGCCGCCAGTGATGTGGCGGTGGCGGCGCGTGACCCGTACCCGCACAGGATGATGAGCAGGGGGACGATGACCACCCCACCGCCCACGCCGAACAGGCCGGAGAACGCGCCGCCAACGGCCCCGACCGCGATGAGGCGCCAGGTGAGGTCGCGCGGCGACCGGATGGCGGCGGGGGTGCTCACCCCGCCAATCTACGACGCGCAGTCCTCGAGGCCCGCGTCGGTGGCCGCGCGCCGGCGCTCGGCGATGATCTCCTGCCCCTCGTCGCTGCCGATGGTTGCCGCCTCGGCCGCAGGCAGGTCCTTGCCTGACATCACCTGGTCGTACAGGTCCTCGCTCATGGCCACGCTCTGGTCACCCTGCTCCAGGTATGCGGCCACGTCCGACGCGATGTCATCGGGCGGCGTGAGGCGCGCGATGTCGGCGTACTGCTCGCGTGCGATGGCGATGGCCTTGGGGAACCGGTCGCGGAAGTCGGCCAGGTCGGCGAACTCCTGCATGTCGCCGAGCGCCACGAACTCCTCGTTGGCCGCCCGGCAGATGGAGTTGGCCTGCGTGGTGAAGTCGGCCTGCGACGCGCCGGTCGCCGCACCGCCGTCCGACCCGCCGCACCCCGAGGCCATGGTCATGGCCACGGCGAGGATCACCGTTACGCAAGCACACCGGGTTGCCCGTTGCATGGTGATGACCCTAGCCAGCGCTGCGCCGCCGGGACCCCCCGAATCGCCGGTTCATGCGCAGCCGGACCGTTGCCAGATCGATGAAAACGCCACCATGCGTAACGTCATGACGATGAACGCCGATCGCAGGACCGGCCATGTCCGCTAGGAGCCAACCCATGCCCACGATGGGCGTGCTGCTTCGCGCGCTGCTTGTCGTGCTGGGCGTCGCTGCCCTGGTGGGCCTGGGGATCGTGTTCGCGGGACCCGAGCGAACGGTGATGCGCGTGCTGGGGTCGGTGCTGGTGCTGGGCGGCGCCCTCCTGCTCTCGATGCCCGCCCTCCTCGCGCCGTGGCGACCGCTGCGCGTGGCGATGGGTGGCCTCATCGCGCTGGATGCCGTCCTGGTGTGGATCATCATCTGGACTCCCGAAGGCGGGGAGGTGCCGGTGTGGGTGGGCCGCGCGTCGGCCATGATCGCCACCCTGCTGCTGGTGCTCGCGGTGGGCGTGGTGCTCGAGCGCATCACACGCGGGCCGCGACTGCGACTGCCCCGGCGCATCGCCTGGGTGGGGGACGTGGCCGGCGCGGCGCTGCTGGGCATGGCCTGGGCGATGATCCTCACCGACGGCGAGGCGGACGTGCCCGCGCGCGTGATGGCGGGCACGGCGATCATCTACGCCTCGGCCGCGCTGGCCGCGCTCGTGCTGGCCCTGATGAAGAGCTATTCGGTGGTGCGCCGAACCTAATCTCCAAAAAAACTCAGACGATGTGTAGTATCGCCGACGTGCATCAGGCACGAACCGATGTCAAGCGCTGAGCGAGGAGACCAGATGGGCGTACGTGAAGAGGTCGTGGCCGCCAACGAGGCCTATGCGGCGTCGTTCGACAAGGGCGACCTGGCCCTGCCGCCCGCGCGGCGGTTCGCGGTGCTCACCTGCATGGACGCCCGCCTCGACCCCGCCAAGTACGCCGGGCTGTCCGAGGGCGACGCGCACGTCATCCGTAACGCGGGCGGCCGCGCCAGCGATGACGCCATCCGCTCGCTGGTCATCTCGTACAAGCTCCTGGGCACCCAGGAGTGGTTCGTGATCCACCACACCGACTGCGGGATGGAGTTCTTCACCAACGAGGTGATGGGCGACCTGCTGGCGTCCAGCCTGGAGACCGCCGAGCTGGGCCCCGACGGCTTCCGCGACGTCGGCGCCGGCCCAGGGTCGCCGGTGGGCCGGGAGATCGACTGGCTCACCATCTCCGACCAGGCCGGCGCGGTGGTGGACGACGTCCGGCGCATCCGCGAGCACCCGCTGGTTCCGGCCGGCATCCCGGTGTACGGCTACGTGTACGACGTGCGCACCGGACGACTGATCGAGATCCCCGAGGCAACCGAGGCCGGGAGGGCCGCGTAATGAGCTTGAGCCTGAACCAGGTGGTGCCGGACTTCACCGCGCACACCACCGAGGGCACCATCAACTTCCACGAGTGGATCGGCGACTCCTGGGCGGTGCTGTTCTCGCACCCCAAGGACTTCACGCCGGTCTGCACCACGGAGCTCGGCTACATGGCCGGCATCAAGGGCGAGTTCGACAAGCGGGGCGTGAAGATCATCGGCCTGTCGGTGGACCCGCTCGACCGCCATGAGGAGTGGGCGAAGGACATCGAGGAGACGCAGGGCACCGCGCCCAACTACCCGCTCATCTCCGATGCCGACTTCGCCATCTCCAAGGCCTACGGCATGCTGCCGGCCGAGGTGGAGGGTGACCCGCTGGTGCGCACGCCCGCCGACAACCAGACGGTGCGCAACGTCTTCGTCATCGCTCCCGACAAGACCCTCAAGTTGCTGCTGGTCTACCCCATGACCACGGGGCGCAACTTCGACGAGGTGCTCAGGGTCATCGACTCGCTGCAGCTCACCGCCACCCACAAGGTGGCCACCCCCGCGCAGTGGCAGCAGGGCGACAAGGTCATCATCGCCGGGTCGGTGACCAACGACCAGGCCAAGGAGATCTGGCCCGACGGCTGGGAGGAGCCCAAGCCGTACATCCGCATCGTGCCGCAGCCCGTGGGCTGATGCGCCGCGCCGGGCGGGTCGCGTGATGCGACCCGCCCGGTGCGCGCGGTACTACCTGCCGTCGCCCGTGACGGTGATCCTGAGGGTGATGGTGCGCTCGGGGCTGGTGGCCCCCGGTCCGTAGAGGCCCACCACGCCGGAGGTCCTCTGGTCCTCGGCAAGGCCCATCACGCCCACCTGCCACCACACCTTCGACCCCGGGGCCGCGCCCGGCTTGGGCTTCTGCGCCCTGGGGGCACCGACCTTGGCCACTGCAGCCGACGGCTTCGTCACCCACTTCCACGCGTAGCCCGTGCCGCCGCTCACCTGGCTCAGCTTCACCGGCCGGGTGGATCCCGCCTGGATGTTGACCACGCGATTGACGTTGGGGGCGGCGGCGGTGCCCGTGTTGGGCGCGGGCTCACCCTGGCCCAGGGCCACCGAGCCCGCGACGAGGGGCACGGCCACCAGGCCGGCGGCGAGAAGGGCGATGTGCTTCATGAACTTCCTCCTGCGGAGTGGGGAGCGGGGGCGTCCAAGCGCCGTGCCAGGTCGCCGGAGCGATCGAGCGCGCGAAGGGAGTCGAACCCGCCGATGGGGTCGCCGTCGATGACGACCTGGGGAAACGTGCGGCCACCCCCGCTCTCGGCCTGCAGCCGATCGCGCGCGCCGTCGCTGAACATGTTGATGCGCACCTCGTCGTAGGGGATGCCCCGGCGCCTGAGGAACGCCTTGGCACCCACGCAGTAGAGGCAGAACGGCGTGGCGTAGACGGTGACCCGTGCCATGGGGTGAACGCTAGACGCCCGCGGGCCCCCAACGGACGGCCGGTATGGGTTCCCCGACAGGCGATGGGCACTGCCTCCACGGGAGGACCGCCCAAGTCCCTCCGATCGTCGCCTCCCATACCCCGCATCCGCCGGGCGGCAGGGCGAACGCCTGTTCATAGCGTCGCCCCAAGGGAAATAGGGCGGCTTCCGGGTCGTCCGGAAAGGCGGGGAAATGAGTACACGGCATGTTCGTCGGGCAGGGGCACGGCGCAGGGCCTTGGGGCTTGCCGCGGTGGGGACGGCCGCAGGGATGCTGGGTATCGCGGCAACGGCTGCGGCGGGGGTGCCCGCTCCACCAAACGGCGAGGGCACCAAGGACAAGGTGACCATCTGCCACGCCACGAGCTCGTGGACGAATCCATATGAAGAGATCGAGGTCAACACCAACGCGATCATCAACCAGGTGAACGGGAAGCCCCAGGGGCATGGGAAGGACAAGGACGACGTCATCCCGGGCTTCAGCATCCCGCGGCAGAGCCCGCCGAACCCGGCAGGGCTCATCTGGACCTTCCCGGGCATGAACATGCCCGAGGGGCAGAAGCTGTTGGACAACAACTGCTTCCCGCTGGACATCGTGAAGACGGGCACGCCCACCGTGCTGCCCGGGGGCATCGTCAAGTACGAGGTGGCGGTGACCAATGTGGGCCTCAAGTCGGTGCCCTTCAGCGCCGTGAAGGTCTATGACAAGTACGTCAAGCTGGTCCCGCCGGACGTGACCACGTCCATGAAGCCGGGCGAGACCCGCGTGTGGACCGGTGAGCGCAAGGTCTACGACAGCCTGAGGATGTGCGGCAAGAGCATCAAGAACACCGCCTCCGTCACGCTGCAGAGGCCTCCTCGCTCGGAGGACTCGCGGCGCAAGCGCGCAAACGGCGAGGGCCCGATGGGCGACAGTTCCACGTGGATCACCTCGGTCGTCTGCCCGCTCGACGTGGCGATCACGAAGACGCCGACGCAGGCCACCGTGGAGCCCGGCGGCACCGTGGGGTATCAGGTGGCGGTGACCAACACCGGCCCGCTGCCGGTGCCGTACGAGCTGATCGAGGTGACCGACGAGGGTGCCGCGCTCACGCCGCCGGCGAACCCGCCGGAGTTCCTGGCCCCGGGTGCGTCACTGCTGTGGGGCGCGTCGAAGACCGCGGGGTCGGATCCCTCGGTCTGCGGGACGAACGTGACCAACACGGCGTCGGTGAAGGTGAACGTGCCCCAGCCGCCCAACGGCGAGCCGGTGAAGGAGATGGGCCGCGCGATGCCCATGTACACCTTCACGCCCGGGGCGGATGACGTGGCCACCGCGGTGGGCATCCCGGTGTCGGGCGGAATCTGCCCCGTGGTGACGCCGGCATCGATCCCGGTCACTCCGGTCACGGCGTTCCGTCCCGCGGGACCCGCGCTCTCGGTTTCCAAGACCGGGCCGGCGCGCGCGCTGCGCGGTGGGTTCGTGAACTTCCGGGTGACGGTGACCAACACCGGTGGCGCCACGGCCACGGGCGTGACGCTGAGCGACACGCCGGCCCGCGCCATGCAGTGGCGGGCGGTCCCCAGCGGGGCCAAGGTATCCGGTTCCACCGCCACGTGGACCATCGGTGACCTGGCCGCCGGGCAGTCGGTGAGCAAGGTCGTGAGGATGCGCATGCGCCTCACCGCGACCGGCCGCAGCTGCAACACGGCCCTCGCCTCGGCGACGGGCCTGGATCAGGCGCAGGCACGGGCCTGCGTGACGGTCGTGGCGGCCAGGCGGCCCGCCACCCCGGTCACCGGCTAGCTGCCGGTGGAGGTCGGCCCCGGGGGGCGCACCCTGCGTGCTCCCCGGGGTCGTTCCCGTGCCCAGGGCCGGATGGCCGGCTACACCAGGGTGCGCTGCAAGGGGGGAGTGGCCACCAGCTGTGCGCGCCATGCGCGGGCCGCGGATGACTTCCACGGGCGCTGCGTGGCCACGGCGCTGGCGCGGCGCACGGATGCCACCCACTGCGGGTAGGCCACGGCCACCTGGCGGTCACGCCCGGTGATCCTCTTGAGCCACGCGGGGCGCAGGTCGTGCGTGACCGCCTCGACGGCGCCTTCCTCAACAGACATGTGGCCACCCTCCTCGAGCCCCCTCTCCATCCCCACCTGGT
>VFQT010001200.1_pt1 | contig 32568 bp, 19 predicted proteins | sample 3512381 | NCBI WGS metagenome assembly VFQT01 (sample SAMN10412376, study PRJNA504923) | tailings metagenome | isolation source: Relicate 2 Philex TSF3 active mining site | place: Philippines: Tuba, Benguet | collected 2017-08-29 | reverse complement strand
ACGATCGACGACTTCGAGCGCATCCGTCGACGGACCCCTCACCTCGCCGACACGAAGCCCGCCGGCCGCTTCGTCGCGACCGACCTCCATCGGGTGGGCGGGGTTCCGGTCGTCATGAAGATGCTGCTCGACGCAGGGCTCTTGCACGGAGACGCGATGACGGTCACCGGAAAGACCGTCGCCGAGAACCTCACAGGGGTCCGCGGCGAGCCCGATGGCGTGGTCATCCGAGCGATGTCGAACCCGGTCTACGAAAAAGGGCATATCGCCATCCTGCGCGGCAGCCTCGCGCCAGAAGGAGCCGTCGCCAAGGTGAGCGGCGTGAAGGTCCCGTCGATGCGCGGCCCAGCGCGCTGCTTCGACTCGGAGGAGGCCGTCATGGCCGCCATCGAGGCCCGCGATATCAAGGCGGGCGACATGGTCATCATCCGCTATGAGGGACCTCGTGGCGGACCTGGCATGCGCGAGATGCTCGCCCCGACCTCGGCGCTCGTCGGCCAGGGGCTCGGCGGGTCGGTCGGACTGATTACCGACGGCCGCTTCTCGGGCGCGACCTATGGGATGGTCGTCGGCCACGTCGCCCCCGAGGCGGCTGTCGGTGGCCCGATTGCGCTCGTCCAGGATGGCGACATCGTATCGATCGATGCCGACACGAATAGCTTGGAAATCGAGGTATCGGCAGAAGTCCTCGCAGCGCGCAGGGGGCAGTGGCAAGCGCGAGGTGGCGGCCCGACCTCGGGGGTGCTTGCGAAGTATGCCCGCCTTGTGGGCAGTGCGTCTGAAGGCGCAGTCACGGACGCGTTCGAGGGGTGACACAAGAACGCCGCGCTGGGCAAGACCACGGCGCGGCGTCCTTATGACCGAGAAGGGGTCAGTTCAGGCCCTTCTTGAGGAGCTTCTTCGCGGGCTTCGGAAGGAGCTTCTGGGGCTTCTGCACCTTGCACGCAGCGACGTCAGCCGCGTCAACGGTCACGCCCTCGACGGTCTGACCAGCGAGTAGCTTCTTCATGCAGTCGACATGGAGTCCCTTGCCAGTCGCCTTGTGCTGACCAGCCTGATAGCCCGCCGCCTTGCAGGCGTCCGCGAGCTTCTTGCAGGCGCCTTCCTCGGGTGCGGTCTCGGTGTCGGGAGCGGGTTCAGCAGGGGGAGCCTCCTCTGCGAGAGCCGCGGGGGCGAAGGACACGAGGAACAGAGAAGAGAAGATTGCTGCTGTGAGCCGTTTCATGGTGACCTCCAAGGGATTTGATCTTCGACCGGAGCGTTCTGGGCGCGTCGGCCCGAACGGATGCCGCAGACGCTCGTTGACGAGAAGTATTCCTCTGCATCTGGGTGAGCCGAAGGTCGGCCGGACTTCCCGGGCTGTCAAGGTCCGTCTGAGCTTGTAAAAGCTTGTGGCATTTCACACAAAAGGCCGAGTGCCGCTTCGAAAAGACGGCGCTCGGCCTGCTCAGGGACAGCAGCGCTGCAGTCCTCAGCGGAGCTTGCTCGCGTTGAGCGAGAAGTCGGTGTCGCGACCGTAGGCGTTGAGCATGACGTGCACGGTGGCCGGCGCCGTGAGCTCGACCTCGCACGCTTCCTTCGAGCCATCGAGGTAGGGGCGGCAGTCGTAGAGGTCCTGGCTCGGCGCCTCGCCGACGCGGACGTAGAGGTCGATGTCGCCAGCACCCGAGGTCTCGAAGCGGTAGCGGCCTGCGGGCAGCGTGGGGGTCGCGAAGTTGCGCTCCTCGTCGCGCTTGAGGGAGCCGACCTCGCGAAGTCCGGTCCAGGCATTCACGGCTGGGGTCGTGGGGGTGCCGCCCGGGACGAAGACGTTGTCGTGTTCGCCCGTCACGATGACGACCTCGGCGGAGTCGATGTTTGCAAAGATCTGCTCGTAGGTGCGTGGCTCGTCAAAGGCGAGGAGGCCACGGAACATGGCCATGGTGGCGGCCGACATCGAAGAAAAGAAGCTCGGCATCGCGTTGGTCACGATGTCGACATGGCGCGTTCCCTCGGGGTCTTCGGGGTTGACGTTGGCGTGGGCCTCGTAGAGTGCGGTGTCGACGTAGGTGTAGGTGTCGCAGCCGTTCATGAACACGACGACGTACTGACCAGCGGTCCAGCTACCCTTGCGGGCGAGTGCGCGGACATTGGCGCCAAGACCGGCGTGTCCGTTGTAGACGATGAGGTCGGCATGGGTGGACAAGGCCTCGTAGCGGGCGTCGAAGGCGGGGCCCGCTTCGCGGACATTGTCGACCATGAGGGCGACGACCTCGACCGAGCGGCCGTCTGGAAGGTTTGCGGAAAACGCAATGTCGGGAACAGCGACCCCGGGGTTGGTCGGGACGGAGGCGGGCACGGTGGTCGGGGAGAACGGGGCGAGCTCGCGGCCGACCGCAGCAATGAAGTTGTTGTACGCCGTGATGCCGGCATCGTTTGCGGTCGCACCGTCCTCGTACTTGCCGAAGATGGCGACGACCTTGAGCGCCTTGTCCTCCCAGACCTTGTTGTATTCTGGGTACTTGCCGGTCGTGTTGACGGGGCTCACCGAGACGGCTGCCTTCGTACGCAGGACGTCGGCGTCGGCGAGCTCGCAGCCGCGGGCGAGGGGGCGGAAGTAGTAGAACATGCTGCCCGACGTCACATCGTGGGCGCCGATGTCGACGCAGGTGTGACCGTAATTGCGGGCGAACGCCTCGGCGGCTTCGTAGGAGATGTCGCGCGGCAGGAAGAGTTCGATGTCGGCGGGAATGGCGTTCTTTTTGCCCCAGGCGACGGGCAGGCGGGCATCGTAGGTGATCTTGCACTTGCCCGGGCGAAGCGGGTCCATGGTGGCATTGACGTTCTTCACCTCGAGGCGGTCGAGGCGACCGACGCTGCGGTAGCCGTTGAGCTGGCCGACCGTGTAGAGGAGCTGGTCCTGGACCATCTGGCGCGTGTTCCAGCAGCCGGTCGCAAGCACTTCGGCGGAGAAGGCGAGGTCGACGACGACCGCTTCGACCGAGGAGTCGGAGGCTCCAGAAGAGCCCTTTTGGCCCGGAGCGATGGGGTCGGCGGTCCCCGTGTCTCCGCAAGCGGGAGCGACGGCGAGGAGCAGCGGGAGGGCGGCCATTCTGAGGGAGTTGAAGCGCATCTTGGACTCCTTGAGGAGACGGGGACCCGGTCGGGGAGGAGCGGGTCGCCGCTGGATAACGCAAAGGGCGATCCAAGGCGTGAATACCAGACAGAGCGCGATTTGACGTCGGGATGACGGGGAGCTGGCGGGGTCGGATGACCCCAGGGCCTATCGGGGGGAGCATCCAATGAGGGCGTCAATCCACTGACGGACGACGTTGGCGTCCGGGTCGACGATGGAGGTCCCGAGCGGTGGCATCGCGTGGGTGTCGCGGCGGTTGATGCGCTGCCAGAGGACGCTGCGGTTGGGGTCGCCTGGCGCGATGATGCGGGCGTCGGGCTGACCGAGGTCGCCGCGTTGGGGGAGGACGTCGCAGGATTCCGTGGCGGCGAGAGGGATGTCGCGACGAAGGTCGAGGGCGGTGCCCGAGGGACCGAGCCCGTCGTGGCAGTAGGCGCAGTTGACGTGCAACCAGGATCGGGCGCGGGCCTCGACGGTGGCATCGGCAGAAGCGTGGGGCGAGAATTGTGGCGTGGTCGAGAAGCGATTCTCGAACGTGTCGGGGGCGATTTGGTAGCCGTCGAGACCGAGGACGCCGTCGCCGCGGTGGCAGGTCGTGCACTGGGTGGCGGTGGGGAAATGCCAGGTGACGGGGCTGCCCTCGATTTGGAGGGTGCTGCCCGAGTCGAGGGTCGCGTCTGTCCCAGCCTCGTTCCATCGGTAGGTGAAGCCGCGCACGCTGCGGTCTTCCTGGATGAGGAAGCGGGTCTCGAGTCGACGGCGGTCTGCATTTGTTTGAAAATCGAAATGCTTGATAAACAAGGTACCGACCGGAAAGCGCCAGGCGCCGTCGACTGGAGGTTGGGCTTCGATCAGGCCGTCTTTCGGCAAAAGGAGATAGCGGGTCTTTTCGGCGCTATCGGACCAGAATGGGAGCAGTGGGGTGTAGGGAAGGAGACCTGCGGAGGGGGCGAGGGTCTCGAGGGACTCGAAGCAGCCGGTCTCGGAGAGCTTGGATGGAGGGGGAACCGAGGGGAGACCGGGTTGGGAGACGAGCGTCGAGATGCGGCCGCTCTCGAGGTCGAGGAGATAGAGTTCGCCGGCCTCATCCTCTCCAAAGGAGACGATGCCATGGGTGGTGGTGAGGAGCGGGATGGGGCGGTCGATGGACGGTGGTGGGGTCGAGGGCTCCCAGGCGAAGAGCAGCCGGGTCGAGTAGTCAGCGTAGAGGTAGGAGCCGCGGAGGGCGGGGATGCGGGTGCCGCGATAAACGTAGCCGCCAGTAATCGAGCGGCCGACGTCGTGGGTGTACTCGAGGACAGGTCCCTCGAATTTCGAGGGATCGCAGGCGCCCCCACCCGGCCGGCAGATGGAGCCCTCCATGACGCGCCAGCCGTAGTTCTTGCCGCGCTCGACGCGGTTGACCTCTTCGCGGGCGTCCTGGCCGACGTCGGCGACCCAGAGGGCCCCCGTCTCGCGGTCGAAGCTCATCCGCCAGGGGTTGCGAAAGCCAGAGGCATAGATTTCGGGGCGGCCGCCGCCATTGGCGAAGGGGTTGTCAGGCGGGATGGCGTAGGGCGCGGGGCCGTCGACGTCGAGGCGGAGGATTTTTCCGAGCAGGCTGTCCATGTCCTGGCCGGAGTTCAAGGGGTCGTTGCCGCTGCCGCCATCGCCGAAGCCGGCGTAGAGATGACCGTCGGGACCGAAGGCGAGGACGCCGCCGTTGTGGTTGTCCCAGGGTTGGCGGAGGTCGAGGACGAGGCGCTCTGAGGCGGGGTCGATGCGGTTTTCCAGCATGCGCCACTCGGAGATGATGGAATGGGTCTTACCCTCGCGACGCGTGCAGTAGTTGACGAAGAGGCGGCCGTTTTCAGCGAAGTCGGGGTGAAGCGCGAGCCCGAGGAAGCCGCACTCGAAGCCGGGGTAGACCTGCGCACTGAAGTCGAGGACCTCCGACTTGCGGGAGCCTTCGACGAGGATGATGCGGCCGGCGCGCTCGGCGACGAAGATGCGGCCCTTCGAGGCGGTGAGCGCCATGGGCATGTCGAAGGTGAGCCCGGGGAAGGCGTCGACGAGCGCGAGGGTCGGGGAGGCGCGGCTCGATTGGCCGACATTGCAGGTGATGGAGGGGTCTTTACGGGTGTCGACGCCGTCTGCGGTGCTTGCGTCCGAGATGGCATCGGTGATGCTCGCATCGGGGCTGATGTCGGCATGTTCCACGTCAGTGGCGTCGCGGTTGTCGTTACAGGCTGCAAAGAGAAAGGCGACGGCGAACGCGCGGGTCATTTCTCCGAGGCTCCGAGGAGCTCAGGGCTCGGTGGGGCGTAACCGACGACCTCGAGGACTTCGAGGGCCGAAGCGTAGCGGCCAAGGGGCGGCATGATGTAGGCGCCGACGACGCGCGGGGCGACCTCGAGGAGGGTCTCACGCGCGATACGAATGCCCTCGGCGCGGGCTTCGGGACCCTTTTTGGCGAGGCGCATGCGCTCGCGGATGGGCTCGGGTATGGACATGCCTGGAACCTCGTTGTGGAGGAACTCGGCGTTGCGATGGCTCGCGAGCGGCAGGATGCCGACGAGGACGGGGATGTCGAGGTGGCGGGTATCGTCGAGGAAGCGGTTCAGGACCGCGGGGTCGTAGACGGGCTGCGTCATGATGAGCTCCGCGCCTGCATGCTTCTTTTGTTCGAGGCGGCGAAGTTCGCGCTCGTAGTCGAGGGCGGCAGGCTCGGCGCCGCAGGCCATCATGAAGCGGGTCGTCGCGCCAAAGGCCTTGCCAGCCGGGTCGATGCCACGATTGAAGCCCGAGACCATGCGGAGCATACCGATGGAGTCGAGGTCGAAGACGGCCGTTGCATTCGGGTAGTCGCCGAGCTTTGGCGGGTCGCCTGTGATGATGACGAGGTTGTGGACGCCTAGCACATGGGCTGCGAGCAGATCGCTCTGCAGGCCGAGGAGATTGCGGTCGCGGGCGCAGACGTGGAGGATGACCTCCATGCCGAGCTCGCGTTGAACGAGCTGGGCGAGGGCCTGATTCGACATGCGAACCGAGGCGCGGGGGCCATCGGCGATATTGATGACGTCAACCCCGCCGTCGCGCAGCATGCGGGCCGCCGTGATCGCCGAGCGCGGGTCGAGGCCAGGGGGTGGGTTGACCTCGACGGAGACGACGAAATTCTCGGGGGAGATTGGGGTTGGGTTCGCGGCCTTGACGCGGTCGAGGTAGACCCGCTGGATTTTCGACGAGAGGCGCGTGCGCTCGCCGAAGGGTACGGGCTCGAGGCCCCGAGCCTCCTGGGGTTTGTCCTCGGGCGTCGAGATTTCGATGACGTCGTCGGAGCCACCGACCATGCGTCGGGCGTTGGCGACGCGGCGAATATGGTCGGGGTTCGTCCCGCAACAGCCGCCGACGATGGAGACACCCGCCTTGAAGAAGCGACGGGCGAAAACGCCGTAGTACTCGGGGGTCGCCATGTAGATGAGGCGACCGTCCTGGAGGCGGGGGTAGCCGGCGTTGGGCTGGGCGGAGATGGGGATGCCATGGCCGAGCATCTGGGACACGGCGCGGAAGGTGGCGTCCGGCCCCTCGACGCAGTTCGCGCCAGCGACGGTTGCGCCCCAGCGCTTCAGGAGGTCGACCGAGCGGACTGGGTCGGCGCCGTCGGCCGTGCGCCCGTCGGCGTCGAAAGCCATCTGGGCGATGATCGGCAGGTCACAGACCTCGCGGACGGCTTCGAGAGCGAGGCGCATCTCGGAGAGCAGGCGGAAGGTCTCGAGGATGATGAGGTCGACGCCGCTGTCCGCGAGGATTTTGGCCTGATCGCGGAACATGGTGCGGATTTCGGCGAGCTGCGCGTCGGCCACGATACCGGGCATGACAGAGGTCGGGCCCATGGCGCCCGCGACCCAGGCCTTGCCAGCGGCGACTTCGAGGGCGATTTCCGTGGCCTTGCGGTTGATGGCCTCGAACTTGTGGGCGAGGTCATAGCGGGCGAGCTTCGCGCGGTTCGCGGCGAAGGTGTGGGTCTGGAGGATCTGGGCGCCCGCCTCGAGGTAGTCCGTGTGGACCTGCTTCAGCATGGAGGGCTTGCCGAGGGCGACCTCCTCGAGCGAGGTGTTGATGAAGACACCGCGCTCGTAGAGCAGCGTCCCGATCGCTCCGTCAGAGACGATGGGACCGGCCTCGAGCGCTTCGCGGAAGGGTTTCATTGGGTTCGTGCTCATCGCGGGCGGACCGTATCAGACCTTGACCGTGAAACCTACGATCGAGCGTTTGACCGATCGGACAAAAGTGTCCCATCGGACACTTTCTGGGACACCCTGGGACACGATGAAGGTGCGTAGCGCCTTGTGGGATGCGGGATGATTTTTTTCTGTCGCGAGGAGGGGGTGAGGGCACCGACCTTGTGCGCGCCCGGCCGGTGGTGTGCGGGAAGGAGGCTCAGATGAAGTGGTGGGTGTGCGCGGTGTGCGTGGGGCTGTGGGGCTGTGAGGCGGAGCTCGGGACGAGAGTGGTCGAGGGGCTGGATGGGGTGACGGTCGTGGGAGTCGAGGGGCGGAAGCTCCAGGATGGGAGCTGGTACGCGCTGCCGCTCGACTGGGGAGGGGCGAACAGGGCGGATTGGACCTGGGCCATCTGCCCGGGACAGTCATGGCGGGAGTCCTTCGCGATGAGGAACGGGACGGCGGAAGCGGTGACCGTGTCGCTCACGCTGCTCGATGGGTCGGGAGAGTGGCGGCTCATGGAGGCGCCCCTTCAGACAGAGCTGCCATGGCAAGGGCCGAGGGTATTGCCAGCGGGCGAGGTGCTCGTCTTCGACGTGCTGTATGCGCCGCTCTCTCATGGTTTGAGGGAGAACGATTTGCTTATCGCGACCTGGACGAGCGATGGGCTCGAGGTGCGGGAGATCCACGTCGCGGCCTGGTGCGGGAAGGAGGACGGGAAGTGAGGCGCGGCTCAGGCGAGGACCTCGACCGGGTCACCGATGGTGAGCATGCCGAGATTATGGTGGAGCGCGTTATAGCCGAAGAAGACGTCGCGATCGCGCTTGCGGTAGGTCGAGAGCGTCCGGAGGGGCTCGCGGCTGGTGTGACCAGAGTGGGGGTCCACGTTGATGCCGACGCAGCGGGCGCAAGGCTTGACGAGGTCGATTTCGACGGGGCCGATGCGAACCTTTCGCCAGGTGTCCTCCTCGTGGGGAGTGGAGGTCTTGATGACGAGGTTCGGGCGGAAGCGTTGGGCTTCGACGGGCTGACCGAGGCGCTCGGAGAGGGCGTCGAGCGAGGCGGAACCAACGACGAGGAGGGGGAAGCCATCGGCAAAGCCCACCGCGGTGTCGGGAGGGGCAAAGCGGAGGTCGACCTGACGATGGAAGGTCGGGTCGACCAGAACAAGCCGGACGCGCTTGCCGAGGGCCTGAGAACACCAGGCGTCGGCCTCGGCGCTGAGGTGGGAGGCGCGCACCCAGTCACTCCAGACCTGGACTTCGAGGGTGTCGGGAGAGGGCGCGAGCGGTACGCTGAGCGATGGGAGCCCCTGGGCTTCGAGGACCAGGGAACGGTCCCCTGGGGTAAGCGCACGAGGCCGAAGGGTGACGAGCTTCGGGGTGCCGCGCAGGGTGACGAAAGTGCCCGCATCGTCGACCAGCATGAGGCGCCGGTCATGGACGAGGCCGAGCGCATCGAGGGGCCACGAGGAGACCTCGAGCCCCGCGCCAGACTTCAGCGGGTGGATGAAGATGCGCTCGAGGGTCACGGCTCGGTCGCGGCCGACACGAGGACGGACCCGACGATGGAGGCCTCCTGGATGGCGAGCGCGGTCGAGTCATCGGCGAGGTCGGAGTGGCAGGCGGCCTTGTCCTGCTCGGCGCCGAGGGCCTTGCGGGTCTTCGAAGCGAGGCGGTGGATTTCCGAAGGCGGGAGAACACCTCGCTTTTCGAGGACCTCGCGCTGCTCGAAGGAGAGGGCTGGGGATTTCAGCACCTTCGCGCGCTGTGAGGAAGCGTCCTTTCCACTCGAGAATTCGACGATCTCTTTCGAGATTCGGACGGAGCACCAGTCATGACCGCACATCGCGCAGAAGTCGGTGTCGACGTCGAGGTCCTCGTCGTGGAGAGCGCGGGCGTACTCGCCGTCGAAGGCCAGCTCGAAGTGCTTCTCCCAGTTGAGGGCGGCGCGGGCCTTGGTGAGTTCGTCGTCGCGATCGCGGGTCCCGGGGATGCCAAGGGCGACGTCGGCCGCGTGGGCGGCTATCTTGTAGGCGATGCAGCCCTGCTTGACGTCGTCCTTCTTCGGGAGGCCGACATGCTCCTTCGGGGTCACGTAGCAGAGCATCGAGGCCCCGTGATAGGCGGCGGCCGTGGCGCCGATGCAGCTCGTGATGTGGTCGTAGCCGGGGAAGATGTCGGTGACGAGCGGGCCAAGCACGTAGAAGGGGGCGCCATGGCAGAGGCGGCGCTGAAGCTTCATGTTGTACTCGATCTGGTCGAAGGGGACGTGTCCCGGGCCTTCGATCATCACCTGGACGCCCTTCCTCCAGGCGCGCTCGGTGAGCTCGCCGAGGGTCTTGAGTTCGGAGAGCTGGGCGGCGTCGGTCGCGTCTGCGAGGCCTCCGGGGCGGAGCCCGTCGCCGAGCGAGAAGCTGACATCGTAGCGGCGCATGATGTCGCAGATGTCTTCGAAGAGGGTGTACATCGGGTTCTCTTCGCCGTGGTGCAACATCCACTTGGCGAGCAGAGAACCACCGCGGGACACGATGCCGATGAGGCGGTCTTTCACGAGCGGCAGGTGCGAGCGGAGGACGCCCGCGTGAATTGTGAAGTAGTCGACGCCCTGTTTCGCCTGGTGGAGCAGGGACTCGAGGATGTCGGCGTAGCTCAGCGCTTCGAGCTTGCGACCGATGATCATCGAGTAGATGGGGACCGTGCCGATCGGTACCGTGGAGGCCTTGATGATGGCCTCGCGGCAGGCGTCGAGGTCGCCGCCCGTCGAGAGGTCCATGACCGTGTCCGCGCCCCAGCGCTCGGCCCAGCGGAGCTTTTCGACTTCCTCGTCGGTGCTCGACGCGATGGGAGACGCGCCCATGTTGGCGTTGACCTTGGTCTTGCTCGCCCGCCCGATGGCCATCGGGTCGAGGTTGTAGCCGAGGTGGAGGCGGTTTGCCGGGATAATCAGCCGGCCGGCGGCGACCGCGTCTCGGACCTGCTCGGGCGTGAGATGGCGCTCACGCTCGGCAACGCGGCGCATCTCGGGGGTGACCGTGCCGAGGCGCGCGTGCTCGAGCTGGGTGACGGGGACGAAGCCCGCGGGAGCGTGCCAACGGTGGCCGTCGAACGACCAGTCCGAGGGCATGAAGTCCCAGGCGGTCTTCGCGCTCGGCGCCGGCATGTTCGGGGTGTCGGGCGACGAGAACGCGAACGGACCGCCGATATCGGGGGCATTCGCAAAGGAGCCGGGGCTCGTGCCAAAGCGGCCGGTCGAGGGGTTGGCCGCCCCGCGAAGTGGGAGCGACTCGTTCGAGCGATCGGACGGGGTCAGCGACATAGGGGACTCCTTGTGCGTTTTCGCACTATTTCAGCGTTCGGCGAGCGCCTTCATGAAGACACCCTTGAGTTCGGCGGGCGACATCTTCGGGCGGCCGAGGTTGTCGCGGTGGCCGATTTTCACGCGCACTTCAAGGAAAGCGGGGCCCGAGGCGGCCTCGAAGCGGGGGAAGACCTCGCGCAGCTCGTCGGCCGAGGACGCGACGAAGACCGCGGGATACCCGCAGGCGGATGCCACCTTCGAGAGGTCGACCTGGAAGGCGACGGTCGGCTGGCCGCCGACGGAGTCATGGGCGCCGTTATTGAGGCAGATGTGCTTGTACTGGGTGCAACCGCTCGTGCCGATGCTCGCGAGCCCGCCCATGTGCATGAGGACGGCGCCGTCGCCATCGAGACACCAGATGGCCTTGGACTTGTCCTGGAGCGCGATGCCGAGCGCGATTTGAGACGAGTGGCCCATCGAGCCGACGGTCAGGAAGTCGGTGTCGTGGCGCTCGCCGCGCTGCTCGCGGTGCTCGTAGAGTTCGCGGGACGGCATGCCGGTCGTCGCGATAATACGGGCGCTCTTGGGAAGTTGCTCGATGATGAGGCCGATAGCCTCCTCGCGGCTCATTCCGTACGGCGACGGGGTCTTGTTGACGAGGGAGTACTTCGCGAAGGTCCCAGCCCTGACGAGGAAGGCAAAGGGGGCGGGGCGCTCGCTCAAACGCTTGCGCGCATGCGCGATGGCAGCCTTGGCAGCCTCGGGCTCCTGGGGGAGTTCCTGCCACTCGACGCCTGCTGCATCGAGCATCTCGCGCGAGATGCTGCCCATCTTGTTGTGCTGGGGCTCGTCCTTCTTCCCGGGTTCGCCACGCCATCCGATGATGAGCATCATCGGGATTCCGTAGACCGCCTCGTCAGTCAGCGAGGTGAGTGGGTTGACGGTATTGCCGAGGCCGGAGTTCTGGAGATAGACGACGCCAGGCTTGCCTGTCGCGAGGTAGTAACCAGCAGCGAGGGCGACCGCGCTGCCTTCGTTCGCCGTGATGACGTTGCGCTCGGGCGGCGTGTGGTCGGTGACGTAGGCGCAGAAGTCCTTGAGCAGCGAGTCGGGAACACCGGCGTAGAAGTCAAAACCGGCATTTTGGACGTCTTCGTAGAACGACTTGCAGTCGAGCATCTCAGCCACCTCGAATCTGGGAAGGGGTCGACGTGCGATGGGATTCGCGATACCTCGCACCGACCGGGGGCTGGTCGTTATGCGAATCGATGGGAGTCGTCAAGGAGCGTGGCGCCTCTGACACAGGATGTGTCGTGGCTGACACAGCGTGCCTCGGTCAGCCCGCCATTTGGGACGACGCGCATTGGGCACGCTCTTTGCGAAGCGCGAATGACCAGGCCTCGACTGCGGACGCAAATCCGACTTTCACCGACCCTACTGACGAACACCCCGGAGCTAGCATGCGCAGTGACTTGATACTCGGCGTCCTTGTCATATCTCTTCTAAGCGCTTGCGCTCCGTCGAAACCGACCTCGGAAGGCGATGCGCCAGGATCCAGGGGGCGGGTCTTCCCAGCGCCTTCACAGCTCGTGAACGCGGCGATGCTCGAAGGCTCGGGCGAGGCTTCCGAGAAAGCAGGCGCACCGAATGCGAAGGCGCTCATCGTCGGCCGGAAAGAAAACCCTCGGGCGATTCGATTCGAATTCGACCGGCCGATGAAGACCTTCGACGGAACAGTAGGGTTGACGGAGGTTTCGAAACCTCTGGCTCTCGAGTCGAACTTTGCCGAGGTCGTGGCTTCCTGGGTCAACTCGAGGGTCCTCGAGGTGGTCCCGAGGACAACATGGCCGAACGCGACCCTCATCGAGGTGGCAGTCACGTCTGCCGAGGCGAGAAACGGGGCCCCCCTCGGAGCAGCAGTCAGGCAGACCTTCGTGTCGAACCCACTCCGGGTCGTCTCTAGCCCCAGTTCGAAAGTCCAGCCGAATGCTTTTTACGGCGAGACGGGCATTGATCTGCGCACATCCCTCCCACTGACCCCTGACGAACTCTCGCGACACCTGCAAGTCAGAAGCTGGCTCGATGACGACCGGAAGCCGGAATCCGAGGCTTTCCTGGTGTCACAAAAGGACTCACCGACAGAGTTCTTCGTCGCGCTGAAGACCGCGCCTCGTTACGAGCGCACCTATGAATTCCGAGTTTCGAAGGAATTGTCCGGCCCCTACCCGGTCTCGTTCGACGAGGACTGGGTAACGTACGTGAAGGGCCCGCCCCGCCTTGCAGTCAGTGGCATCTATTGCAACTGGGGAGGATGCCCACCAGGCAAACCATGGACGGTGGGTTTCATCGGGCCAGTGTCGCAGGACAGTGTCGCAAAGTGTATTTCGACGAGACCGAGACTCGACCTTGGCACAATGACGGTCGAGGGATGGTCCGTGACCTTCACTCCGATCGGCGCCAAGATCGGACAGACCTACAAAGTTATCGTCGACCGCTCCTGCCGCGACATCCATGGCGAACCCATGAAGTCGGGGTTCGAGTCCTCCATCGAAGTCCTGCCGCCCTACCCCGAACTCGCGATGGTGACGGGGACGGGATTCCTGCCGGCAAATCCCAAGGCCGAGATCCTCGTGAGGGCGGCCCACACCGGTCCTTCGAAGGTCGAATTCGCGCGCATCGAAAAGGCCGAGCTACCGGTTTTCTTGAAGAACAATCTCGAGAGCTGGGGTGGGCTTTCGCTCCGCGAGATCAATGCCCAACAGACGATGACCCTGCCGCCGACGACCGACTCGAGGCTCTTGTCATTGCCGCTCGAAAAAGCATTGAGAGACGGCTTCGGCCTCGTCCAGGTGCGGGTGCAAACCGATAACGTCCCCCCTGCCACCGAGCCTATCAGCCAGAGTGCGCTCGTCCAGGTGACCGACCTCAGCATCACAGCCAAGACGAGCCCGAGCGATACGCTGGTCTGGGTGACGTCGCTGTCCGAACGCACGCCGCTTTCGGGCGTCGAAGTCCTGGCAATATCCGCAGACGGCGAGACCATCTGGAAGGGGCTTACCGACGCGACTGGGCTCGCGGTGGGGCCTGTCACCTTCACAAATGAGGGTTCGTCGAAGAGCGCAAGGGTCATCGTCGCAAGCCGGGGAGAGGACCTCGCGTTCATCGACCTCAACACCTGGGAAATCAAGACCGAGCCCTACAGCTTCAACCTGCCGTACGAGTGGGATGCGGTGGCCGACCACCTGCGGGGTCTCGTCTTTACGGAACGGGGCGTCTATCGCTCGGGAGAGACCGTTCACATCAAGGGCTACCTGAGACTCGACCGCGGGCGAGCCCTCGAGTCTCTCGTCGGTGAGTCGGTCCAGGTCGAAATTCATGACCCTCTCGGGGAGGTCGTTCTGACCCGTGAGCTCACGTTGGGGGCCGCCAATGACTTCGAGCTCGACCTACCCCTCGGGGCAAAGGCGAACCTCGGGAGCTGGGACATCACCGCCAAGATCTCGAAATCTAACAGCAAAGTCGGCAGCACCTTCCGCGTCGAAGCCTATCGACCGAACACTTTCGAGGTAGAGGTTGGAGACCTCTCCGTGTCAGGCGAAGGAGAAAAACGCCTCGTCACCGACATCGAGGGTCGGTACTTTCACGGCGCGACGATGGCCGATGCCCAGGTTCGCTGGTGGTTGACGAGCGCTGAAGCCGACATCGCACCAACTGGCTTCGAGACCTACTCCTTTGGGGTCTCGACCTGGGAGGACTACTGGTGGGAGCCGAGTGGACGCTCTGTGGAGACGCTTGCAAGTGGTTCGGGAAACCTCGACGGAGAAGGGCGTCTCCACATCGACACACCTATCGTCACACTGCCCCCAGCTACGAACGAGACGACCGGGAACAACGAAGGGACACGGGTCGAGTCCCCCGGACCACGCCTCCTCACCCTCGAATCGCAGGTGTCCGATGTCGATGCTCAGGCCGTAGCAGGTCGCAGCTCGGTCCGGGTCGAATCCTCTGACCACTATTTCGGGCTCAAGCTCTCGAGCACATTCGCGGGCGTTGAAGAGCCCATCGATGTCGACGCGGTCGCTGTGACTCCTGAGGGGTCGAACATCAAGGCACGGGCCTCGCTGACATGGATTCACCGAACCTGGAAGAGCGAACGCGTTCCATCTGCTGGCGGTGGTTTCGAATGGCGGTCCTCGACCCATGACGAAATCCTCGAAAATCGAGATATCGATGTCGGCGATACGACGCGTGTCGCCACTCTCAAAGCCTCCGAGGCAGGCACCTACATCGTCGAACTCGCAGGCGAAGATGCACACGGCCGGCCCATCCGAACCCGTCTCGAGGTCTGGGTCTGGGGAGGAAACGCGAGCTGGACGAGTGAGAATGACAACGTCGTCGGCCTCATTGCCGAGCGCGACCGGTGGAAGGTCGGTGACACCGCGCGCTTCGTGGTCCAGTCCCCATTCGACGAGGCCGATGCGCTTATCACCATCGAACGCAACGGCAACCTCAGCCGACAGGTCAAGCGCCTCACGGGACGAGCTCCTCTCATCGAGGTGTCCGTGACAGAGGACATGCAGCCGAATGCCTACCTCTCGGTCGTCTTGCTCGGCGCCTCGGACAAAGGCCCCGAGGGCGCGGCCAGGCTCGGCTACGCGCAGCTCCTCGTCGACACGGAGGACCGTCGCCTGAGCGTTTCGGTCAACCCCGAGGCGAAAGAGTATCGCCCCGGAGAGAAGGTCCGGGCCGCTATAGAGGTCAAGAACATGAGGGGTGAGCCGGTCTCTGGCGAAGTCGCCTTCATGGCGGTCGATGAGGGTGTCCTCTCGCTCACGGGGTACAAGACACCCGATCCGCATGCAGCCCTGTACAAGGCTCGCCCCCTCGCAGTCACCAACTATGAGGCTAGGCGCCTCCTTTGGCGCGACAGAACCATCGAAGAGGTCAAAAGCGATTGGGGCGGCGGCGGCGAGGGCGGCGAGGCGACCAATTACCGCTCGGCCTTTGCGACGACCGCGGCCTTCATGCCAGACGTCGCTGTCGGTCCAGACGGGCGCGCGACCGTCGAGTTCACCCTCCCTGACAACCTCACGACCTTCCGACTCATGGCTGTCGCGGCGAGCTCCGATGGGCGCTTCGGAAACGCCGAGTCGAAAATCATCTCGAACCGCCCCCTCATGATTCGCCCCGGGCTCCCGCGTTTCATCTCCGTGGGCGATGCTTTCGACGCGCGCGCCATCGTCCAGGCTGTCGACCCGAACCTCATCGCAAGCCAGAGCGAGCTCGTCGTTGACCTCAAGGTCTCGGGCCCAGTCTCTCTAGAGGGCAAGTCCAGCGTATCGCTCAAAGCTTCGTCCAAGGCGACTCCCGTCCAGTTCCGCGTGAAGGCCAACGCCCCCGGTCAGGCGACCTTTGCCTTCCGCGTGACTGGAGGAAACGTCTCTGACGCCTTCGAGGTAAGCCTTCCCGTCCAGTGGCCAGCCACGCTGAAATCCGCCTGGGAGGCTGGCACCCTGGCGTCGGGCTCGGATGGCGAGAGCTTCGAGATCCAGCTCCCGAGCTGGATCCACGGCGCCGTAGGTGGCCTCGAGATCACGGTCAGCACCTCGCGCATCGGCGAGCTCCTGCCCGGTCTCGGCTATCTTTTGCAGTACCCTTACGGCTGCATCGAGCAGACCACTGGTGGCACCCTTCCGCTCGTCGCGCTGAAAGAGCTCCAGCAGGGATTCAGTCTTCCGGGCATCTCGGGCGATGCCATCCTCAGCCGCGCTCAGGCGGGTCTCGACCGCATCGTCAGCATGCAGACCTGGAGCGGCGGTCTCGCCTATTGGCCTGGCGAGGAAAGCCCCCATCCCTGGGGCTCGGTCTACGGCGGACTCGCCCTCGTCACCGCGAGCCGGATGCCTGGCCTGAACGTGCGCAAGGAGGCACTCGACAAACTCAAGACCTATCTCGACACCATCATGACGGGAGAAGCCATCGCCGCACAAGACGAGTGGCGCTCTGAGCTCGATGTGACAAAACCCTTCGCCGCATGGCTGCTCGCACTGATGGGGCAATCGAACCCCTCGTCGCTCGCCTCGCTGTTTGCAAATCAATCCAAAATGCCAGATTTCGCAAAGCTCATGCTCGCCCTCGCCATCGACGAATCCAAGGGGGATGCCTCGATGGTCAAGACGCTGCTCGACACCGTCGTGTCCCACGTCACTCTCGAAGGCGAACGCGCCTTTCTCAAGCGCGACAGCGACCGCTACTACCATTCGACGATGGACTCCGACGCGCGCAACCAGGCTCTCCTCGTCCTCGTCATGGAGCGCGTCCGCCCGAACGACCCACTGCTGCCCAAGCTCGTCTATGGGCTCCTGTCGACACGCGAGCGCGGGGAGTGGGCGACGACCCAGGACAACGCCTTCGCCATCCTTGCCCTCGCGCGCCACTTCATCCGCACCGAGAGCAACCTCGAACCGACCACAGTCGTCATCGACGTCGCCGACCGCAAGGACTCCTCGACCTTCGAAAGTGCGGACACCGTGGCCCATGTCCTCGAGATCCCCATGCAGGATCTGAAACCCCTCTCGGGCAAGACCCTCAGCATTCGGCGCGACAAGGGCAACGCACCCGTCTACTGGTCATTGCGCCTCAACTACGCCGACGAAAAGCCACCCCGCATGGACCAGACGGCTGGCTTCACGGTCACCCGCTCCTACCTCTACGCCTCGGGTGACAAGAAGGGACAACCGGTCACGAATCTCCGCGCGGGCGACCTCGTCCTCGTGACTCTCGACATCGACACCCCCGATGACCGTCGCTACGTCGCAGTCGACGACCCTCTGCCCGCGGGTCTCGAAGCGGTGACCCTCGATTTTGCCACCGCAGGCGATTTCGAAGCCGGACTTGTCGCCTCGCCCTACTACTCGGCCTTCAATCACAAAGAACAGCGCGATGACCGCGTCCTGCTCTTCGCCGACTGGATGCCAGCAGGCGCGCACTCGCACCAGTACCTCGCCCGGGCGACCACTCACGGCGCATTTTTCGCCGCACCTACCCACGTCTCGGAGATGTACCACCCGAATATCTATGGCCTCTCGACTGGCCGCGACTTGAGTGTGCTGTGAGACGATTCCTACCGGGGCGGGGCTTTCTCGCCTTCGCCTCGGTCTCGATCATCGCCTTTTTCGGCTGGGTCATGGCGGTTCCTTTTCCCCGGGAACTGCTCACCCCGACCCCTCACTCGAGCACCCTCATCCTCGACCGACACGGTCGGCTCCTGCGAGAGATGCTCAGCGCGGAATCGACCCGCGGTCGATGGGTTCCACTCTCGGAAGTCTCACCGAGCCTGGTACTCGCCACCATCCACGCCGAGGATATCCGCTTCGAATCGCACCCTGGAATCGACTTCCTAGCCATCTCACGCTCGCTCTGGATCAACCTCACGGCCGGCGAAACTCGAACGGGCGCTTCGACCATCACCCAACAGACGGTGAAACTCACACTCCATCGCGACGCCCCCCGCAATTTCGAAACAAAAATCTCGGAAATTCTCTGGGCCTGGCGCCTCGAGCTTACTGCCTCGAAAAACGAGATTCTCGAAAATTATATCAATCGCATCCCCTACGGCAACCAGCTCGTCGGCATCGAGGCCGCAAGCCGCATGTACTTCGGCATCCCCGCCATCTCGCTTTCGCTCGCCCAATCGGCCTTCCTCGCCGTCCTCCCGAGCTCCCCTGCACGCCTCGACCCCTACCGCTTCTTCGACCGCGCCCTGAGTAAACAGCGCTGGCTTCTCGACCTCATGTTCGAGCGCGAGGCCATCGACGAGGCGACCTACCGCCGCGCTCTGTCAGAACCCATCTCCCTGCTCCCACGCCGGGGCACCCTCGAGGCGCCCCATTTCTCCCTGAAACTCGAAAAAGAACTCAAAGCCCTTCCCCCAGAATCACGCCCCACCACCTTCGAGACGACCCTCGACCTCGACCTCCAAGAGCGCATCGAATCAGCCATCGCCGCGCAGGCCGATGACGGCGCTCACGGCGAAATGCAGGCCGCCGCCATCGTCCTCGACACCCAAACGAGCGAAGTCCTCGCCTATGTCGGTTCCCGAAACTTCCAGGACACCGCGGGCCTCGGCCAAAATGACGGTGTCAGTGCACTGAGACAACCGGGCTCGACCCTCAAGCCTCTTCTATATGCCGCCTATTTCGACCAGACCCACGAATATGCCCAAACCCTCGACGATTCCCCCCGCGAATTCCCAACCCCGAATGGGCCCTACCGCCCCGAAAACTACGACCGCCGCTTCCGTGGCCCGGTGACCATCCGCGAGGCCCTCGGCTCCTCTCTCAATATCCCCGCGGTCTCAACCCTCGCCGACCTCGGAGTCCCGAATTTCCTGACCACTCTCCACAAACTCGGCTTCGCATCACTGTCGAAATCAAGCGACCACTACGGACTCGGGCTCGCACTCGGCAACGGCGAAGTCCGCCTCCTCGAGCTTGCTGGCGCCTACGCGACCCTTGGCCGCCTCGGCCTCTACCGCCCAGTCGTCACCCACCGCACCCCCTCCCCTCCAACCCGCGTCTTCTCCGAGGAGAGCGCCTTCGTCATCCTCGACATGCTGTCCGACGACTTCGCGCGCGGAGTCGGCTTCGGCCTCGCCGGCCCCTTCGACCTCCCCTATCGGCTTGCCGCCAAGACGGGCACGTCGAGCGATTATCGCGACAACCTCGCGGTCGCCGTCACTCCGCTCCACACCATCGCCGTGTGGGTCGGTCGCTTCGACGGACGCCCGATGCCCCAACACCTCGGCCGCAGCGGCGCCGCCCCCCTACTTCGGCAAATCGTCCAACAGCTCTATCCAAGAGCCGCCCGCGCAGGCGATGTCCCCTGGTTTGAAACACCTGCCACCCTGACGAAGCGCTGTCCGAAATCCGTCCCGTGCGCCCACCCGGAATGGGCGCGCAAGTGACATCCCCCAAAGCCCCGACGTTCAAGCAGCGCGATTGGCAAAGGCCTCACGCCACCCCTCGGGCGGCTCGGTCGTGAGCAATTCTTCTCCGCCGATCATGTCCGCCGCCCGGCCACCGAAATACTTCGCGAGTCCGACCTTCTCATAGCGCGGCCGAATCCGGTCACTCAAGAGCCCGATTTCGCGCAAATTCGGCACCATGCGGGAGAACATCGTCATCCGGAAATACTCCATCCCCGGGGCCCGCGTGATGAACTCCTTCCAGGTCTTCCGGTCGATGCTCGGCGCGAACCACTCTTCGTACACCTCATGCGCCATGAAGCGATTTCGCATCAACATGGCAATCTCGAAGGCCCAGTCTTCTCGCTCACGCCGCTCTTTTTCTGACAATTCCTTCGTGAAATAATCGCGCAGCGCGACGACCCCGAAATGAACATGACGCGCCTCGTCCTGAATGACCCGCGCAAGCAGCTCCTTCAATAGCGGCTCCTTCGTCAGCGCATGCAGCGTCCCAAAGGCCCCGAGCGCGAGCCCCTCGATCATGATCTGCATGCCGAGGAATTTCATATCCCAGCGCCCATCCGTCATCAGCGCGTCGATGATCGTGAACAGGTTGTCATTGACCTGATAGAGCTTCCCGATCTTCTCATCGAGATAGCGCGAAAACACCTCCACATGACGCGCCTCGTCCATGACCTGGCTCGCCCCGTAGAATTTCCCGTCCATGACGCGGACAGCCTCCGTCACCTGGCACGACGCAAAGAGCGCCCCCTGCTCGCCGTGAAGGAATTGCGCTAGCGACCAAGCCCCGAGATCCATCGTCAAACGATGCCGGTCTTTTTCGGCAATTTTGATTCCCAGCTCATCGGCGACCTTCCAGTCGATGAAGCCATCTGGAAAAATCGGACGCTCCCAATTCTCGGGATCCACATCCGTGTGCCACGGCAATTCGTCGCCATCCCACTGCCCCTGCTTCGCGCGCCGATACAACTCGGCAAGCCGCGGGTCATCGGACGGGTAGGACCAGTCGAACCAGGCCTCGTGATTTGCCGCCATGGCGGTCGGCACCCCTTGCTTGCCGCGACGCAGGAACAGACCGCGCACGGCGGCTGGCACAAGCGACATCAGGACCTTCGGGTCCTTTATCTCGTGGATGAGCTCGAAGTTCTCGGCCCACTGGTCGAGGCGACGACGTACTACAGACGGGAGAAGACGCGAGGCGATTTCTGACAGCATGACATCACTCCCAGGCAGCAAAGAAGCGACGAATCCGCGCTTCGTGGTAACGGGTCAGGAACCGGTGGACGAGCGGCAACACCCTCTCCACCATGGCCGCAGCGAGCTCGGCCGGAAACCGCGTGAGGCGTTCGGCGAGCAGCACCTTTTCGCGCTCGAAGAGGCTCGAGACCGCCTCTTCGTAGAGCCCGAGCTCGGCGACGCTGAAACCCGCCGCCTCGGTGAACCCCAGCGCGCGAAGCTCGGCGAGGGTCTCAATCACCCAGACATCCTCGGACGCGACCCAGGCCCGCCCGTCAGGACCCTCGACGACAGGCGCGAGCCCCATCCGGTCGAGCGCCGCAATCTCCTCGCGAGTCACTGCAAAGCGCATGAGCAGCCCATCGACGTCGACCCGCTCGACCCGCTCGGGACCGCTCAGCGTGCGGTCAGCGTGTCGCTTGAGCTCGCGAATGAAGGCCTGCTGGTCGACGCTGAACTGTTCGTGCTGTTCGTCGAGAACCGCCTTGATCGCGCGCAGCGGCAAGAACCGCTCGTGCTGAAGCCGACGAACCAACCGCAATCGCTCGAGATGTACAGGCCCATACCACGCCATATTGCGCGACGATTTCAACCCCGCTGGCAGGAGCCCCTCTTTCACATAAAAGTGAATCGCCTGTCGATTGAGCCCGCTCGCATCGCAGAGGTCCTTCATGCGGAGCGTCCACATCTCGCCATCGGGGCCCCTCACGCCCTCTTCGGACGCGACCTCCATCATGCCGGCACCTCGATGACGCACGGACCAAGAGGCCTCGCCACGCACGCGAACGACTTCTGAGACTCCCGCTCCGCCGCGGACAGTCCATTCGGCTCGTCGTGTGCCACCGCGCCCTCTTTCACCTGCACTCGGCAAGCCCCACATCCGCCCATCGTACATGAGAACGGCATCGGCACCTGCGCCCTGAGCCCCGCCTCGAGCAGTGTCTCCTGAGGCTTCACCATCACCTCGGTCCGCCCCCGACTCCACGCATACACGACACGCTGCGCCTCTCGCCCCACCACCACGGGCCGCTGCTCCGGGCTCGAGAACCGCTCTTCCCGCAATCGAGAAAGCCACCCGCGCTCCGTCACGACCTCGCGCACGGCGGCCATCATCCCTTCTGGGCCGCACGAATAGATCACCCCTTCGCCATCGAGTTCCTCTCGCACCCGCGTGGCATCGAGTCTTCCCGACTCCTGGTCGAGGACATGCCTCACCTCGAGACGCTCCCCAAAGCGCGCCTGAAGCCGCTCCAACCGCTCGCGAAAGATGATGTCCTCGACCCGACGGTTGCCATACACGAGCCGCACCCGCGCCGCAGAATCCCTCAACGCGGTCTCGAGGATGCTGATGAGGGGCGTAATCCCCGAACCACCTCCCACGAGCAGCAATCGCTCCGCCTCCTCGAGGACGAAGCTCCCCGACGGCCCGCGCACTTCGTACCACTGTCCGACCGCCGCCTGCCCGACGAGCTGGTTCGAGACCCGTCCACCTTCGACCCGCTTGATGGTCACGCACAGGTCGCCGACCTCGCCCTCCCGAGGTGCTGGCGTCGAGATGCTGTAAGCGCGTCTGAGCGCCCCCTGCGAGGTCGGCACGACGAGCGTCAAGAACTGCCCCGCCCGCCAGGTCAACGGCGCCCCAACAGGTTGCGCAAAGCGCAAGGTCACAGCCGCCTCTGTCTCGCGGATCACCTCGGCGACGCGCAACCTCCTCGACCTCGAGCTGAGGTCGACCACTCGCGCCTCACCGCTCCGCAAGAGCGCTGGCGCGGGCCTCTCCCCGAACAGCATCGCCACATCCCGCCGCACCCCTGCCACCCGCTCGTCGAGCGATGTCCCGAGGAACCGACGCGTCTGCGCGATGAACCGCTCGAGCATGACCGATGACCTCCCAAAGAGCACACGCCCTCTGTTGCATACTCTCCCACCCTCGCACGCCAGCGTCAAGTAACACTTTACACACGACTCCACATGTTCTTTGCCTCCCGCCTGAAACCGTGGTTCAACGCCGCCAGACCTATCGGAGACCGCCCGTGCTGAAGCTCGTCCTCGCCCTCTGCCTCCTCGCACCTCCCGCCTTCGCGCTCGACCCGAACCCGACCGCCGAAGTCCTCGCAGGTCTCTCGAAGGACCCAGCCCAGGCCGGCGAAGAAAAGAAAGGCGTCCTCGAAGGCTACACCTCGAAGGTCTCCGAACTCTGGCAGAAATTCGAGGACAAGATCGGCAACCCGATGCGCGCCTGGGCGAAGACCGAGCTCCAGCGCACCCCTGGTGAGACCCTCTTCTACCCATTCTCCGGGCCCGACTTCCCGACCGTCCAAGTCCTCTATCCCGACGCCGACCGCTACGTCCTCGTCGCCCTCCAGACCGGTGGCCGCGTCCCCGATTTCTCCACGATGACAAAAGCGCAGCTCAACCTCTACCTCCGCACCTTTCGCAGCGGTTGGGAGAGCTTCACGCTGCGCGGCTTCTACGACACCGACGACCTCAAGCGCGACACTGGCGACGAGAGCATCCTCGAGGGGATCACCCCCGCGCTCATGGCCTTCTCCGTCCGCCTCGGCTACCGGATCGTCAAGGTCGAGCCCGTCCGCATCGGTGCCCAGGGCGACCTCGAACTCCACCCAGGCAAGCGCGACGACGTCGCCACCTGGGACTCGGTCCGCCTGACGCTGACCCGCAAGTCCGACAACAAGATCGTCCTCCTCGACTACGTCTTCCTCGATCTCTCTGACGGCTTCCTCAACAAGAACGCCCCCGCCAAAGCCTTCATCACCGCCATGAGCAAGCAGCGCGTCGTCACGAAGGCCGCCTCCCACCTCATGCAGAAGCCCTTCTTCTCGGTCATCAAGGACGCCATCCTCGCAAACGCCAAGAGCCTCTGGCAGGACGAGACCGGCATCGACTACGCCGAGCTTTCGAAGTCCTTCGACCTCACCCTCTATGGCAAGTTCAAGACCGCCAACAAGCTCTTCCAGAAGGGCGTCCAGCGCTCGCTCGCAAAGGCCTACAAAGAGCGCAAGGACATCAAACCCCTGCCCTTCAAGGTCGGCTACAAGAAGGACGCGGGCTCCTGCCTCCAGGTCGGCGTGCGCAAAAAATAGCCTGCGCCTGAAACCCGACGGGTGTACCTTACCCCCGATGACTCTCCCTTTTGCCGCTGTCCTCTCCCGCCGCGCGACCTCGCTCGGCTCGGTCATCGAGACGCTCCATCGCGTCCATATCGCCGTCTCGACCCCTGACGCCCTCGTCGCGAGCGCAGGCGACCCGACCTGGGCGACCCCGCTCCGCTCCTGCCTGAAGCCCTTTCAGGCCGAAGCCCTCTTCCGTTCGGGTGCGATCGACCGCTTCGCCATCATTTCCGAAGAAATCGCGCTCGCCTGCGCCTCCCATGACGCCGCTCCCGCCCATACGGATCGCATCTCCGCGTGGCTTTTGCGAATGGAGTTCACGGCTTCGGACCTCCTCTGCGGCGCCCATGTCCCGTCCGATCCCGAGGGGCTCGCCGCTCTCAATGGCGCCCCACCCACCGCGTTACACAACAACTGCTCTGGCAAACACACGGGCTTCCTCGCTGTCGCCCGCGCACTTGGCGCCGACCCGAAGCGCTACCTCGACGCCCGCGGGCCCGTTCAGACCCTCGTCCGCGACGTTCTCAGCGACCACCTCGGCCCCTCCAACCTCCCCTGGGCCGTCGACGGCTGCAGCGCTCCCACACCGATTGTTACTGTCTCAGCGCTCGCCCGCCTCTACGCCCGCCTCATCGCCGCCCGCCACCACGACTCCCACCTCGGTCGCATCGCCTCTTCCATGATCGACCACGCCGAGCTCGTCGGCGGCCGCGGCGTCCTCGACACCCGCCTCATGCGCACGCTCAACAACCTCGTCGCCAAACGCGGCGCCGACGGCGTTTATGCACTCGGCGTGCTGCACCCGACGCACGGCCCCCTCGGCCTCGCCATCAAGGTCGAAGACGGCTCGGGAGACGCCCGCACGCCTGCGGTCCTTGCCCTCCTCGATGGCCTCGGCCTCCTCGTCCCCGCCGCCCGCTTCGCGCTCCGCGACACCATCCGCCCCGAGCGCAAGAACCACCGCGGCCTCGTCGTCGGCACCTTCGAACCCCACATCACCCTCACCTGGCACTGAACCCTGGAGCGCGCCATGCCCCTCGAAGACCGCCTCACCCCGCCTTCGACGAAGCCCCATACCTCGGTCGCCCGCGTCCCGAACGCCTGGTACGTCGCCGCCATCGCGAGCGATCTCGGCCGAAAGCCCCTGCCCGTCACCATCCTCGGCACCCCGCTCGTCCTCTTCCGCACCGCCCGCGGCACCCCCGGGGCGCTGCTCGACCGCTGCCCCCACCGCAACGTCCCGCTCTCCGCGGGCAAGGTCGAAGGCGAGCGCCTCGTCTGCGGCTACCACGGCTGGGCCTTCGACACGGACGGCCGCTGCCAGCACATCCCCGGCCTCGTCTCTCAGCTCGACCCCGATGACCGCGCCCGCCGCGCACCCTCCTGGCCCGCCGTCGAACAGGACGGTTTCATCTGGGTCTGGGGCTCGCGCGACATCGCCCCGACGAGCCCTCCCTTTCGCTTCCCCGAGCTCCCGGGCTACACCGAGACCCGCCGCACCGTGAAAGCCCCGGGCACGATGCACGCCACCATCGAGAACGCCCTCGATGTCCCCCACACCTCCTTCCTGCACGGCGGGCTCTTCCGCACCGCCCAGAAAAAAAACCGCATCACCGCCGTCGTCCGCCGCTACAGCGACCGCGCCGAGTGCGAATACATCGGCGAGCCCCGCCCGACCGGCCTCGTCGCGCGCCTGCTCTCCCCCTCTGGCGGCGTCGTCACGCACTTCGACCGCTTCTTCATGCCGTCCATCGCGCAGGTCGAATATCGCCTCGGCGACGACACCCACTTCGTCGTGACCTCGGCCTGTACGCCAGTGACTGACTTCGAGACCCTGCTCTTTGCCCTCGTCCAGTTCAGGACACGGCTCCCCGGCCCGCTCCTCAAGCCCCTCCTCGAGCCCTTCGCGAGCCGCATCTTTGCCCAGGATGCCATGATGCTCGGCCTGCAAACCGACACCATCCAGCGATTTGGCGGCGAACAATTCGAATCGACCGAGCTCGACCTCCTCGGGCCTCAAATCTGGCGCCTCATGAAAGACGCCGAGCGCGGCCACGTCGAGTCCGCCGACTCCGCCACCGTACTTTACGAAAAGCAGATCGAGCTCCTCACCTGAGCCCGTCTCGCATCATCCGGGGTCACGTGCTAGACTGCTGCGGAACATTTCGCGCAGGGCAGAACCATGTCACATCCTCCCCGCATGCTCGCCGCTCTGACCCTCTCCCTCGGGTCGCTCCTCACACAGTCCGCACACGCCGCCCCATGTGAGACCCTTCTCTATCGACCCGACGCGACACTTCCCCTTGCCGCCGCCGCGGCCCACGCAGGCCTCGAAGCCACGGCCACGACCCGCCTCGTCTCGACCCTCTCGGTCCGCGGCGAGTGTTCGGCCATCGACGACTTCGCAAACACCTTCGACCTCGCCCGCTCGCCGATCACCCGCTTCACCCCCGCCGCTGCCAACGCCACAGAGGGCTCCGGCATCGGCCCAGGCGCCCTCGGCGCGGCCTTTGACCTCACCGGCGACGGCATCGACATCGCCATCATCGACAGCGGCCTCGACTACCTCCACCCCGCCCTCGGCGGCTCGGGCGCCGAGTCCGACTACGCCGGCAACGACCCGACCCTTCTCGACCTCCCGCTTCCTCCATACATCCGCGGCTACGACCTCGCAGGCCGCGACGGCACGAGCCCCGACCCCGATCCCTTCCCCGACGCGACCTCGCTTTCCGACCCGAGAAGCCCCGCCCATCACGGTACAGCCCTCGCTTCGCTCGTCCACGCCATTGCCCCAGAGGCCACCCTTTCCGCCTATAAAATCCTCGGCGAAGACGAGCGCGAGGCCCGCCTCGACATCCTGCTCAGCGCCCTCGAGCGCGCCGTCGACCCCAATGACGACGGCGCTTTCGACGACGCCCCCGACATCCTCCTCCTCGCCTGGGATGGCATCGACGAAGGCCCCGCCGCCGCCCCCCTCGCGCTCGCCCTCGACACCCTCCGCGACCGCGGCGTCCTCGTCATCACTCCCGCAGGCAACCGGGGCGGCGCCCCGCTGAGCCTCGCAGGCCCCTGCGCTGTCGCCTCGACCCTCTGCGTCGCCGCGAGCTACCCCGACGACCTCGTTCTCCCCACGCTCGAAGTCACGGAGCCCCCCTACCTCAAGGGCACCTACCCCGTCCTGCCCGCCCCTTCCACGCTCGGCCTCGGCCTCCCCACCTCGACCCGCCGCATCGCCCGTCTCACAGCCGCTGGAGACGCCTGCAACCTCACGAGCGAGCTCCCGAATCTCCTCCACGAAATCGCCCTCTTCCAAGGCGGCGACTGCGACCTCGCCCCCGCCATCGCCGCCGCCGCCGACGCCCAGGCCGAGGCCATCGTCTTCATCGCCCCCCATCGCAGCCTCGAACTGTGGCAACCGCGCGGCGAGTCAGCCCTCGAGATCCCCATCGCCCTCATCTCCTCCGAGCTCGGCACAGACCTGCTGAGAGGCCTCGCCCAGAACATCGAAATCGAGGTCACGCTGAGCGGCCGCCCTTCCGCCATCGACAACATCGGCAAGGTCCTCACCTCCTTCACTGCCCGCGGCCCGGGCCACCTCCTCCTCCCCTCCCCCTGGCCCGAGACCCTCGGTCTTGCCACCGGCCCGGACGTCTCGGCCCCCGGCTACGGCGTCACCGCGGCCCTCGCGGGCCTTGGCGGCCGGACGGCACGCTTCTCCGGCACCTCGTTTTCCGCTGCGTACGCGGCGGGCGTCCTCGCCCTCCTCCGCGAACACACGAACGCCCCGCCTGCCGCACTGACCTCGCTCGCCGTCCAGTCCGCCCGCCCCGTCCAAGCCGCCCCCCGACCGTTCACGACCTCGAGGGACGAGGCCCCGCTGCGCGCCCCCATCACGCTCGGCGGCGCCGGCCTCCTCGACCTCGAGCGCGCAGTGAGCCTCGCCGACAGCGAGGTCCTCATCGACGAGCCCGCCCTCTCGCTCGGGGTCATGCAGGCCTCTCAGGTGGCGGACGGGAGCACAAACTTCACACTCAGAAATCACAGCGAAAATCCCATCATCCTCGACAGTGAACTCATGATCCGCGACAGCCGCGACCTCGCCCGCGGTGTCTCCCTCGAGCTCGCCCCGACCCGCCTCGAGCTTGCCCCCGGCGAGTCCGCCACCGTGTCCCTCCACTTCACCTCAGATCCACGCCGCTTCGAGCCCTGGCGCCTCCGCCCCCAGACCCAGTGGTCAGCCGATCCCTCCTACTCCGACCGCCTCACCGACAGCGAAATCGACGGCTTCATCCGCTTCGCAGGCGCCTCTGTCGACCTCTCACTGCCCTTCACGCTTCTGCCCCGCGCGACCTCGGACATCCACAGCGAGGCGAGCTGCCTCGTCCCCGAATACTTCGACCTCACCCTGCGTAACGCCTCCCTCAACGAGGGACCGACGGAGCTCTTCACCCTCGGCGCGACCGACCCCGTCGAACAAAACCTCGCGCCCCACCTCGACCTCGCCGCTGCTGGCATCCGCTATGCCCCGCATGGCGAAGGCCACATCCTCGAGGTCGCCATCGCCACCCACGGCACCGCCGTCGGCCCCGACCGCACCCTCGCCCTCGTCACCCTCGACACCGATCTCGACGGCGAACCCGACAAGGCGCTCGCCAACCTCCCCGACGACCTCGTCACCGCTGGCCTCCCCTCGGGCATCAGCCGCAGCTTCGTCCTCAACCCGAACCCCGAGGGCCTCCTCGACCTCGGCACCGCTGGCCGCTTCGACCTCGGGACCGCCCTCTACACGCGCGTCGACATCGTCGGCCGCGCCCGCATCCTCACCGCCGACGCGCTCGACCTCGGCATCACCGGTACCCGCCCCTTCGACTGGCGCGTGACACTCTTCGATGTCGACGGCCCTATCGCCGAGACCGACGTCCTCCCGAGCGACACCGCCGACGACCGCCTCACCTTCGACCCGACCTGCGGCGGCTGGACCTTCGACAACGCCTCGGCGCTCACCGAGGAGACCACCCGCATCAAGCTCATCCGCGCCCCGAGCTGCGAGTTCTCGGGCAACGACGGCATCCTCGCGGTCCACCTCGGCAACCCTGATTCCTCGGACTTCGAAGTCCTCACGCCACCCACCGAAGCCAACTACACTTGCGCCACCGAGATGGTCACCCGCGCCGACTTCGAGACCTGCGACACGAACCCGCGCTACACCGACTTCATCGAGGGCGCCTGCGCCGACTCGGCCCTCGTCGAAGGCGACAAGCCGAAATACCCACTTGGCAGCACACCCGCGACCCTGCAGATCACCGACTACTGGGGCCACAAGACGAGCTGCACGACCGAGGTCGTCGTCGAGGATCTCACGCCCCCCGTCGTCGACTGCGGCGAAGTCGAACGCATCGGCGCCGACTGGGGCATGCTCCCCTATCGCCACGAGGTGTCGGCCTACGACAACTGCACGACCGCCACGTCGAAGGTCGTCGGTTGGCGCTGCCTCATCCACGAGGGCAGCGAGCTCCGCTACGATGTCAGCAACACCTGCGACATCACCCTCGATGGCTCGAACGGCCTCTACATGCGGGACCTCGGCCGCCTCGCGACACTCGTCGAATGGACCGTCATCGCGACCGACGAGAGCGGCAACGAGGAGTCCACACAGTGCTACTCCTACATCGACCGCGACCTCATTCAGGCGGTTGGCGGCTCGGGGTGCAGCTCGGGCGGCCTCGGCCTGTCGCTGAGCCTTCTATCTCTCGTGGCCCTTGCGTTCAGACGTTCGGGCCGCCGAACTGAATGACGATTCAGTAGCGAGGAACCGAGGGGTCGATCTCGCGCGACCAGGCGTCGATGCCCCCGTGGACGTTGTGGACTTTCGTGAAGCCCGCCGCGAGGAACTGCTCGGCGACCGCGTTCGAACGCCCACCGTGGTGGCACGAAAAATACAGCGGCGTGTCCTTCGGAAGTCCCAGGATGTCCTCGCGCACAGTCGGAGTGAGCAGCTTCGAACGGGGTATCAGTGCACGGTCGCGCTCCTCCTGGGTCCGCACATCGTAGAGGTGCACCCGGGAGCTGTCGTCGAGGACCTTCTTCAGGTCCTTCACGGTCACCTGCTTCACCTTCGGCGGCTCGTTCGGGTTCTCGATGAGGAAGCCCTTGTTCTCGCGCGAGAAGTCGAGGACGAGCCCGTCCGCACGCTTCGCTGAGCTGCGATCGACGAGGATCGTGAAACCGTTCGACTCGACCGCAAAGTCACCCGCGCGGTCCTCCGAGAAGAGGAGCCCGTACTGGAACTTCGGCCCGACCTCGATACGGAGCGCCTTGTGCTTTTCCTTCGCCTGCGCCTCGCGCAGGACTTCGGCCGCCCAATCGGTCACGGTGATCTTCGGCGGCGCGACCTCCTCGACCGTCACGCCGAGCAGCTTCTGCAGCTCGCCCGAGCCGTACATCGACTTGACGATGTCGGCGCCACCGACGAGCTCGCCCCTCACATACAGCTGCGGGAACGTCGGCCAGTCGGAGTAGGTCTTCGCCCCCTCGCGGACCGCCGGGTCTTCGAGGATGTTGTAGGTCTCGAAGCCGACCCCGAGGTCCCCAAGGATCCCGACGACGGACGCCGAGAACCCGCACTGCGGGAAGGTCTTCGAGCCCTTCATGAACAGCAGCACCTGGTGCTGCTTCACCATCGCGTCGATCTTTTGGTGGGTCGGGTCAGCCGGATTCATTACCATGGTGGTCTTCCTGAAGAGTGCGGGGGCCTTCGGTCCGCCCCGTTTTCGGGTGGCGAGCTTATAGACACGCCACGCGCGAGTGGCAAGGTCCTGGTCCATGCGGGTCAAAAGTTCCGGGTTTGCCAACACTCGATTTCTCGCAGGGTTTCCGTTAGACTTGGGCCTGACCCCTGCGGTCTTGGAGTCCCTATGCGCCTCGTAGCCCGTGTTCTGTTCCTTTTGACTCTTTGCCCCTTGTCCGCATGCGGCGGAGACACGCCCTCGTCCGTCCAGGACAGCGCACCTGACGCCAGTGTGAGCGACTCGAGCGAGATGTCTTTGGACAGCGGAGAAACGGACACCAAGACAGTCGAAACCACCACATCCGACACGGCCGAAACAGCCGACGCGAAGGATAGCACGAACCTCGACACCACGACGTTCGCCGACACGGATAGCGCTACCGACACGGGCACGCCAGAAGTCGAGACCGCAGGCGACCGCATCTTCAACCTCGACAGGGTCGCGACGGTGTCCTTCGAGCTCTCACCCACCGACTGGGCGGACATCATTGCCACCCCCAAGGCCGAGGAGTGGAAACCCGGCACCCTCGTCTATGAGGGTGAACGGTACGAGTCGGTTCAAATCCGGGTGAAGGGAAATTCCTCCCTCAATCAAGCGGCAATGACCGGTAGCCACCGCTACCCCTTCAAGGTCGACCTCGACGACACCATCGACCAGGCCCTCGATGGCGAGACCAAGCTCGTATTCAACAATGGCTTCAAGGACCCGACCTTCCTCCGTGAAATCATCGGCTATGAGCTGATGCGCGCCCTCGGCGTCCCAGCGCCCCGCGTCGCCTTCGTCGACCTCACCGTCGGGGGCGAACACCTCGGCCTCTACACGATGATTGAAAACGTCGATAAACGTTTCTTACGTCATCATTTTCCCGATGACGAGGGCGACCTCTACAAACCCGAGCCCCCCGCCGGCAATCTCGAATTTCGCGGCGACTCTCCTGCGAATTACACCAACATGGAACTCGAGAGTAACGAGACGACGAGCGACGGCTCGACCTTCGTTTCCCTCGTTACGGCCCTCGAAGAAGGCCGCCCGCAAGATGCCCTCGATGTTGACCTCGCCCTCCGCTACCTCGCCGTTAACGCCCTGCTCGTCAATCTCGACAGCTATCTCGGCACTGGTCACAATTATTATCTCTACGAAATTGGCGGCAAATTCACCGTTATTCCGTGGGATATGAACGAGGCCTTTGGCACATTCACTTGTGGCTGCAATCGCGCTGGCATCATCGACTTCAAAATCGACGGACCGACCTGCGGTGCCCGCTCCGCCAAGCCCCTCATCGACGTCCTCCTCAATAACCCCACCTATCTCGCGACCTACCACGACCATCTCGAGACGCTGCTCTCCGGCCCATTCACACGCGCCAACCTCGAGCCCCTCATCACCAGACTCGCCAACCTCATTCTCCCCTACGTGGAAAATGACCCGACCCGCTTCTACTCCGTCGACGCTTTCAACAACGGGCTCACCTCAGACGTGAACCTCGGCTCGGGCGGTACGGGCGGCACATCCATCGGGCTCCTCGCCTTCATCGATGAGCGCACCACGAAGGTCTCGGCCCAGCTCGGCGGCGCGACTTCGACCGCCCCTAATGGGAGCTGCCAGGGTGGCATGGGCCCGCCACCGCCGAGGTGAGGAGACTGAAGTAAATCCCAACACCCCCAGCGTCACTACCTCAGCTGTCTTGCCCTGGTGGTGAGCAAACTCGTCGAATCTGTCTCCCCGCCCCTTCGCGTGAGAATCAACTTTGCGCAAATACCTCTTCAATGCTGGACGAGGTCACTGCGCGGTCCAACCAGAGCTGCAGCGT
>VFQT010001199.1_pt1 | contig 32589 bp, 32 predicted proteins | sample 3512381 | NCBI WGS metagenome assembly VFQT01 (sample SAMN10412376, study PRJNA504923) | tailings metagenome | isolation source: Relicate 2 Philex TSF3 active mining site | place: Philippines: Tuba, Benguet | collected 2017-08-29 | reverse complement strand
AGTTCAACTAGTGCCACTGTGGAGCTTTCCTCGATTCAGGGTTCGCTAAATCCACAGAGCATCAGAGGATTTGTTTCTTCCCCAGGTGGTTCGGCTTTCGTGCTGACTGGTGATGGCAAGGTACCAGTTTCAGATCCGCAGGATTGGACCTCGCAGATAGTGCAGGTTCCAGATGCACTTTTATCAGCAATTCCAACTGCGAATGCTCAACTTTCCACACCGGTGGTGGTGAGCTCGCAGGGAAACAACCTGTCTTATTTCATAGACGGTTCAAGTAGGAGAACTTCATCCCAGAGGGACATGACAGAAAGGTTCCTTGAACTTCTGAATCAGCCGCGCGTCATGATGCTTCCGCAAGCAGCCATTAACGCAGTCTCAAGCTCGGGCGTTGCTCTTTCGCCAGGTTCGATCATCAAACAGGGCAGCAACTTCTTTATGGTTGACGGTATCTCTTCACTGATTCGGCTTGAGTCTCAGGCACACGCGACCAGTGTCTCTAAGTCCAAAGTATTTACCTACAACCAAACGGATTTAGCGGGCTTCCAGATCCGGACCCGACTGAATTCACTAAAGGTGCAGTGCGCTGGTGGCACATATTTGCTGGACAAGGGCACGCTCTATCCGATTGCGCAAAATGCCGCCAGTGAATACCCAGGCAATCCCTACCCATTGGCCACTAGCACCTGCAGTGCACTCGAGCTTTCCCCACGCCCTGCCGGCCAATTCATCAGAGATAACTCCGGTCTTTTGTTCTTAATCCAAGATGGCAAGAAGATGCGAATTTCATCCTGGGCTCATCTGGCAAAGCTCCGCGGTGATTCGCCAGCTCACATCGAAGTGACTGGATACTTTGCCAGCAAGATTCCTTCGGGGGAGCGAGCTCCGCAGACCGTCACGCTTTCAACGGGGGGAGCTATTCCAAATGGTGAATTTGGTGAGCTGACGTTTGGTGGAACACTACCTACAACTCCAACTCCCACACCAAAACCAACGCCTACACCTACTCCAACACCTACTCCAACTCCTACACCAACCCAATCAGCACCGGCAACATCATCTCCAGTCACGGAGTATCGCGTCAGGGCTGGCGACACCTTGACTAGCATCGCAGCCAGATTCTCTGTCAGTGTTTCCAGACTTCAGTCGCTAAATGGCATTACGAATCCGAATCAACTTAGGGTCGGTCAGCTACTGAAGATTCCAACCAGCTCAACCAGTTCGCCCACTACCTCATCACCACAGCCCACTCAACCAGCTACGCAATCTCCGAGTGCGTCACCAGTGGTTAGGACCTATCAGGTGCAGTCAGGGGATACTCTTTGGGGGATTGCAAGGAAGTTTGGTGTCAGCGCCGATGCATTGGCAAAACTCAATGGCATAACTAATGCCAATTTAATCAAAGTTGGTCAGACGCTAAAGATTCCAAGCTGATTCGACAATTTCCCTAAGACCGAGTTTTGCCCTAAGGCCCAGCACCTTGTTCATTCTCTCCACATCAGCAACTAGCCGAGGCGGGTCTCCAGCACGGCGCTCGCCAAGAACCGGATCAAAAGCTATTCCGCTCACTGATTTGATGGCGTTTAGAACGTCAAGGACTGATGCGCCAACACCTGTTCCAATGTTGAAAACATCAAAGCTCTGTTCAGGTTTTTCCAGGTAATCAACCGCTGCCACGTGGGCCTCAGCTAAATCCGTAACGTGCACGTAGTCACGAATGCAGCTGCCATCTTCTGTCGGATAGTCATTTCCAAAAACCACTGGAGTTTCGCCTTTGCGTAATTGGCCGATGGCGATTGGAATCAAATTCAGGGCTGCTGTATCGGCCAGTCCCTTGCTGCCTGTTCCGGCGGCGTTGAAGTATCGAAGCGATACTCCGCGCAGCCCCCAGTGAGCAGCATTTCTAACCATCCACTCGCCAACCAACTTGGTCTCGCCGTAAGGGTTAATTGGTTTGGTCGACGTTGTTTCCGAAACCTTCTCGACATCAGGCATTCCATAAACTGCAGCGGAGGAGGAGAAGACCAGCTTCTTAGTCCCAGTGGTTCTCATGGCGAGCAAAAGATTTGCCAGGCCCCCGATATTGTCTTTGTAGTAGAGCTCGGGCTTCTCAACTGATTCCCCGACCTGTTTCTTTGCGGCCAGGTGAATCACTGCATCAAAGCCCCTCGACAGCACACTCTCTAGCTGCTCTTGGGCCTGAGCTGAGGCTATGTCGAACCTCACGAGCTCGCAGTCAATCCGCTTTTCTAGGCCAGTTGAAAGGTCGTCAACGACGGTGCAGGTGTGGCCTGCGGCCTGTGCTTGCAGCACGATGTGAGAGCCGATGTAGCCAGCGCCACCTGTGACGAGCAGTTTCATACCTCAAGGCTACCTTGAGCCTTTCTTCACACTTTGGTAACTGGCCCGCAGATCTCAACTTGACAGGAGCATACTTACACCGCTGTAATTACAGAAGCGTTATTCACTGGAGGGAGCCGCATGGAGAAGAACCAGGTGCCGGCTAGTTGGTTTGTCGATGTTCTAAAGCTGGGAGTGGCCAAGGCTTACGGAAGTGATCTTGATACTGATCCACTTGCTTGGCAAGAAGATGCCCTCTGTGCACAGACCGACCCCGAAGCTTTCTTCCCCGAAAAAGGTGGCTCGACCAGAGACGCAAAAAGAATTTGTGCTCAGTGCACCGTGCGTGCCGAGTGCCTCGAGTACGCGCTAAAGAACGATGAGCGATTTGGAATTTGGGGCGGACTTTCCGAACGCGAGCGTCGTCGTCTGCGTCGCCGCGCATAACAAATCGTGTCACTGTCGGTAGCGACAATCGTTGTAGCTCACGAAGCCGACGAATATCTAGCCGAAACACTTAGTCAACTAGAAAAACAAAATCATTCGATTCAGCAGGTAATGGTTGTTGATACAGCAACCCGAACTGAAACCGCGCAAATAGTTTCCAGGTTTGGTTTTTCGCTCATTCAACCTGGCCGACTTCGCCTCGGCAGCGCTATCGATGCTGGTATTGCAGCACTAAGCCATCAACCAGATTGGCTCTGGATTCTTCACGATGATTCAGCACCTGAACCAGACGCGCTAAGAAACCTCACCAAGGCTGCCGAAACATCACCATCGGTGGCGATTGTTGGTCCAAAACTCCTGCGCTGGGATTTGCCAATTGAGATTCAGCAGATGGGACTTACTCTCACAAAAACCGCCCGTCCATTTCTGCTGGTGGAAAGTGAATATGACCAGGGGCAATACGACATAACTTCGGACACCCTGGCAGTTTCAACTGCCGGAATGCTGGTGAGCCTTTCAGTGTGGCAACAGCTTGGAGGACTTGATGACTCATCACCTGTGATGGCTCAGGACATCGAGTTTTCAATCAAGGCGAGAGCCGCAGGCTATCGAGTTATTGTCGAAGCTAACTCCCGCGTTTTACACGCGGGACTTTCCATGAATGGCAGGCGAGGGCGAAGCTGGCTTCGAGGCAGCTATCGGCAAGCAATTGCAAAAGCCCACATTCACCTGGCAACAATCTTTTCTCCAGGACTACTTCTGCCTCTTATCTATCTCGCCCTCCCGATTGTGGCGATTGCATCCGCTCCGTATCACCTCGTTCAGAAAAAGCCTGGTCGAATCCTGGGACAGATCACCGGTTCCATTTGGGCTTGGCTGACGCTTCCAGCAAGGCTCGCCGCTCGCCGCAGAGTTCGATCCTTTGGTTCACTCTCGGGTATGCGAGAGCTCTTTGCAAAGAGTTCAGCGGTTCGACAAAAGCGAAACAAAGGCTATGAGTACCCTCCGGAAGGCGCATCCCAAAAACAAGGACTGTTTTCTTCGGGAGCTTTTTATCTAGCGCTTCTACTACCGCTTCTTGCGATAAATCAATTTCTCTCAGGAGCCTTATCAGCTCCAGCGTTCCCACTTGGGAGAAGCTTTGAAACCATCTGGAGCGTTACTGGCGTTAGCGCAGCGCAATATATGGAAGGCTTTGCTCTTCTTTCCAATCCATTCAATTGGGTGCTGTCGCTTTTTGCCTTACTCTCACCCTCGCCCTCGCTGTCAGCCAGTTGGTTTATCTTCCTATCGCTCTCACTTGCTTTTCTGAGCGCTTGGCTCCTAATTGGTCAATTCACAGACAGTGCCGGAATTAGAAACTTGCTTTCGCTTGCTTACGTTCTTAGCCCACCAGTTCTTTCGATGCAGGCAGGAGCCGGGCTAGTGGAGCTAGTGGTGGTTGTCTTTGCACCGCTTTCTATTTATTTCCTTCTTCAGGCTTACCGTGCATTCAATTCGGCGAGGAGTTGGCGCTGGGGCGCGCTCGCTGGAATTAGTGGAGTCTTCCTAGCGGTTAGTAGTCCTGCTGTTTTACTGATCTTGTTCCTATTGACACTTGTCCTTGGTCTTCGGACTCCGAAAAAGTTTCTTTATGGATTAGCTGCTCTGCTACCCGGATCTATCTTCATTGCACCGTGGCTAATCACAAGTTGGCCCAGGCTCGACCTGATGGCTACCACCTCTGCCTCGAGGTGGGAGATTTCTGACTTTTCGCTTCAGGCCCTGGTGGTTCTTGCCATAGCAGTCGTGATTGCATCACTAGCTGGTTTTCCCCTGCGTGCGCTCGTGACATCAATTCTTTTTTTCGCGCTCTTAGCCGCTCAGACACTGGCAGATGTTCGACTGGCCGAAACAGATGCTCTTGCGGTCTTAGCGGTTGCGGTTTTACTCAGCTCGGCACTTGGCAGACTGAGAGTCAGGGCACTGAGAATGCTGGCCACGGCATGTTTGGTTGCCTTGCTATCAGCCAGCACTTTTCTCTTTGGCTTTCAGGCGGATAGAACTAAAGCTGTTGAAGACCTGAGCTTCCCTGCGTTGGTAGTGGCACAGGCGGATGTCGATCCTGGAACCAGGACCTTGGTTGTCTCATTTGACGAAGGCGTGGTTGTCGATTTTGTATGGGGCGATGGCCGCAGCGTTGACGAAGAAAGCGTCGCCTATCAGGCCTTGCGTCCGCAGTCTGAACTGACTGGTCCACTAGCCAATCTCACAGCTCAATTGGTGGCCGGAAACTCAGACGGAGTCGGCGAGCTTATTGAGCTAGTAGGTCTGGACTTTGTTTTAGTGCAGGGAAACACGCCTGAGGCTCTGGCTACCAAGGCATCCATCAGTGGAATGCCGTATTTCCAAGTTTCAGGGGAGAGTCGTTTCGGCGCTCTCTATCGCGTGAACTTTGAAACTGAAACACAAGAGTTTGTTTACAGCACTAATCGCGAGATCCCACTCGGCGTCTTAGCTGCCTATCTGCTGCTAGCGCTACCAACACCGGCTACCGTGCGCGGCAGAAGAAGAAAGAAGGCAGCATGAAAATTGCTCTTCGTCTTTTAAGTGCGGTACTTGGTGTTTCTCTTCTCGCACTAACTCTCTTCATTCCGCAATCGACTAATTCTTTGCTGGCTGATGCGAGAGAAGTTTCAGTTGATGTAAGGCCGCTACCACTGCAGATTGTCTGTCCTGGGGCCATGGTCGAAGTTGCCGGTCAAAGTGGTGTTGAAGTTGGAAAGATAGAGCGGGTAGGGACCGCCAGATTGTGGAGCCAAGGATCAGCTGAGGGTTTGGAAATCGAGGAGCGCTCCGAGAGCAGCTACGCAATAACCGCTCCTGGTGATGCACAATCCACCGAGCTAGTAAGCGCAATCCAGACGCAAGTAGTTGATAGAAATCGAGCTGCAGGTTTGTTGGCTGGTTACTGCGAGCAGCCAATCAGTTCGGGTTGGTTTGCGGCAGGTGATGGCGGAGTCGGCAGAGAGTCGGTACTGATAGTCAGCAATCCGAGTGAAGTGGATACGACTTTGCTTCTTGAATTCCATTTCTCTGGGAAAGTCGTTACCGAAAGGCTGGTTATCGCTGGGCTTAGCGACCGGCTGATAAGTCTGGCGGCTCTAGTTGGCGTGGAGCCGTCCTACGCGCTTTACTTCGAGTCTGGGGGTGGCCCGCTCGCAGTTGCGATGCAACACCGTTACAGCGATGGTCTGACGCCGCTTGGAATTTCACTGACTACTGCGGTTAGGGACCCTGCCACGCAGATCTGGATTGCCCCCGTTGATGTCTTGGCTGAGGGTTTTGAAAAACCTCGGCTTCGACTTTTTGCTCCAAAGAATTCAGCGAATGTATTGATCACAATCCCCGGAACCAGCTTTGAAATCCGCGACGTGGTGGAGTCGGGTTCACTAAGGGAACTAGAGCTTGCCCTCACAGAGGGGGTTTTCGCTCTTAAGATTGAAAGTGATGAGGAAGTGGTTGCGCAGCTACTCAATCCTTCGCTCTCACCACTTGACTATTCATGGCTTTCAGCCCTGGAGACATTTACTGATTTGCAGATGCCACTTTCAAACTTCAATCAGGAACTTGCACTTCTGAACCCAGGTGAGAGTCAGATTGAAATTGATGTTCGAACCAGAAGTTCCCTTGGTGTTGAAAGCGCATCTGTTGTATTAGCACCTGGTGAGCTGCTGATGCTGCCGATCAGCGGAACTTCCTTCACAGCCAGCTCAAATGGCAGTTTCATGGCGGCTCTGCGTGTGTTGGATCAGGTTGGTTACGAAGTAATCAACCCAAGTGAAAACTCCAACATCGGGCAATCACTGAAAGTCCTAGTTCGCTAGTTCGGGTGAATTAGTTCCCAGGGGTCTCTATCAATTAGTTCAGCAGCCGCGGAGAGGACCGACTGTTCAATTTGCGCCCTGGAATCCGCACCGCGCTGAGCAAGTCGCTCTATCGGGATTCGATAAAGAATGATTGTCATCGTGGATTTTCTAGTTGCGTAGCGCGCAAGGGAATCACCTTTGGCTAGCTCAGGAACTTCCTCGATCCTCCAATTCAGCTCGGAAAGCTCTGGAAACGTCGCACGCAGATAACCGCAGGTTTGCTCCACGACCAGATTGAAATACTCCATACGAGTTCCATGGTGGAAGAGCTTGGAGGGCAGGGGACGGCGCATGCCTCGGCCATGTCTGTCCCGATGAGTTCTAGCGGCCATGAGGGCATTGTATTCTTGGCAGTTGATAGCTCAGAGGATCTTTTTTGGTCGACTTCACATCTTTTGTCAAAACCTACGACGTCCGCGGTCTGGTCGGTTCCCAGCTGACCGAAGAGATAGTTGCCTGTTTCGGTGCAGCCTTTGCCGATGAACTTGAGCTCAGCGGCCAGGAGCTGGTGGTTGGTCACGATATGCGCGACTCCTCACCTGCCTTCGCTGCCGCTTTTGCTCGTGGCGCTAATCAGCGAGGAGCGAATTCTCTAATGATTGGACTTTGCTCAACCGACATGAGTTACTTCGCATCTGGTTCACTCAATCTTCCAGCCGCCATGTTCACGGCTTCTCACAATCCCGCCACCTACAACGGCATAAAGTTTTCGCGAGCTGGTGCAAGGGGAATCAGCCTTGACACCGGTCTAGCTGCTATCAGGGATAGAGCCGCAGCATTTCTCGAGAGAGGAATCCCACAGTCTGCAGCTTCAGGAAGTTCTCGGCAGATTGATGTGACGGGCGATTACGCAAAGTATCTAAATGAGCTGGTGGATCTATCAGCTATCAGGAAACTAAAGGTGGTAGTCGATGCTGCTAACGGCATGGGCGGGATGACAGTTCCTGCGGTTTTAGGTAAGAATCCGAATCTTGAGATTGTCGATTTGTATTTCGAACTGGATGGAACCTTCCCTAATCATGAGGCCAATCCACTGGATCCGAAGAACCTAGTTGATTTGCAAAAGAAAGTACTAGAAGTCAAAGCCGACATTGGACTGGCCTTCGACGGAGATGCTGATCGATGCTTTGTGGTCGATGAAAAAGGTGAAGCTGTAAGCCCGTCCTCGGTTGCAGCAATTGTTTCAAGAAGAGAAATTGACAGAGTAAAGAAATTGGGCGAGAAAGATATAACCGTTCTACACAATCTCCTGACATCAAAGTTTGTCAGCGAAGAGATTGAAAGATCTGGAGCTAAAGCTGTTCGAACAAGGGTGGGCCACTCACTGATTAAGGACAAGATGGCCGAGACTGGAGCAGTCTTTGGGGGCGAACATTCTGCGCACTACTATTTCCGTGATTTCTGGGGTGCAGACAACGGAATGCTGGCTGCGATGCATGTTCTGAACGAGCTTGGTTCACAGAGTAAATCAATGTCTGAACTGGCTGCTCAGACGACGCCTTACTTTGCCTCAGGAGAGATTAACTCGACGGTTTCAGACAGGGATTCTGCTCTCGCTAGGGTCAGACAGGTCCTGAAAGCCAGTTCGGAAGAGGCTTTTGATGGCCATACATTCTTTGGTGGGCAAGGTGATTCTTGGTGGTGGTGCAATATTCGTCCCTCAAACACCGAACCATTGCTTAGACTAAACGTAGAGTCCAACCACGAGGCCTTGATGGTTGAGATTCGAGACAAAGCAATCAAAGCAATTAGAAACAGCTAGTTTCGATCCCAGAAAGGCCCAAGATGAGTAAAACCCTGACCAAGACTGACTTCAGAGTCAAAGATCTTTCGCTTGCCGAGTATGGCCGTCACCAGATTCGCCTAGCCGAGGCGGAGATGCCTGGCCTGATGGCACTTCGCGAGGAGTTTGGACCACACCAGCCGCTTAGAGGCGCTCGTATCGCTGGCTCTTTGCACATGACCATTCAGACAGCAGTCTTAATTGAGACTCTTGTTTCGCTCGGTGCAACTGTGAGATGGGCAAGCTGCAATATTTTCTCGACTCAAGATGAAGCCGCAGCCGCTGTAGTTGTTGGCGATGGCACTGTTGATTCGCCAAACGGAACTCCAGTGTTTGCCTGGAAGGGCGAGAGTTTGGAGGAGTACTGGTGGTGCACAGAGCGCATTTTCGACTTCTCTGATTCTGGTTTTGATGGCCCAAACATGATTCTTGATGATGGTGGCGATGCCACGCTGCTCGTTCACAAGGGAGTTGAATTCGAGGCAGCTGGAAGTGTTCCAGCGGACTCTCCAAGTGATTCAGCGGAATACAAGGTGGTTTTGCAGTTACTTCGTTCAATTCAAGAAAGAGACAATTCCTACTTCACCAGAATTGCGAAAGACATCAAGGGTGTTTCAGAAGAAACTACAACTGGAGTTCACAGGCTGTACGACTTCTACAAAAACGGAAAACTTCTATTCCCTGCAATCAATGTCAACGATGCCGTTACTAAGAGCAAGTTTGACAATAAGTACGGAATTCGCCACTCACTGCCAGATGGAATCAATCGTGCGACCGATGTTCTAATCGGTGGCAAGGTTGCGTTCATTGCAGGTTACGGTGACGTTGGAAAGGGTTCTGCTGAGGCTTTGCGTGGTCAAGGTGCGCGAGTCATCATCAGTGAGGTAGATCCAATTTGTGCTCTGCAAGCAGCCATGGATGGTTACCAGGTCGCAAGACTCGAGAGCGTAATCGAACAGGTAGACATATTTGTAACCTCTACCGGAAACGAAAACATTATTCGTCCTGAGCACCTGTTGAAGATGAAGAACTTGGCGATTCTGGCCAACGTTGGACACTTTGACAACGAAATTGACATGGCCGGAATCGAAAAAATGCCTGGAATTGAAAAGGTAGAGATCAAGCCACAGGTTCACGAGTATCGACTACCGAATGGAAAGTCAGTCCTGATTCTCTCCGAGGGAAGGCTGATGAATCTGGGTAATGCAACAGGTCACCCGAGCTTTGTTATGTCGACATCGTTCTCGAACCAGGTTTTGGCGCAGATTGAGCTTTACACCAAGCCTGAGCAGTACCCGATTGGTGTCCACATCATGCCCAAGTCACTGGATGAGAAGGTAGCCCGACTCCACCTGGACGCATTGGGAGTGGAGCTAACCCCTCTGACCGATGCTCAAGCCCGCTACATTGGAGTAGATGCAGCTGGCCCATATAAGGTGGACCACTACCGCTACTAACAGGAGGGTGCCTTGTCGCACAGGATATTGGTCGTTGATGACGATGATGCCCTGCGTGAAATGGTGGGGCTAGTCCTCTCACAGTCTGGCTACTCGCCTGTATTTGCTGCTGATGGTGTTTCCGCTGTTGAAACCTTCAGGGAGCAAAATCCAGACTTGGTTCTGCTCGACATAATGCTGCCTGGACAAAGCGGCATTGAAGTCTGTCGTTCAATTCGCGCATTCTCCGGGGTGCCAATTGTCATGCTCACCGCTAAGGGCGACACCGACGATGTCGTTGCGGGTCTTGAGGCTGGTGCAGATGACTATGTCGTCAAACCACACAACGGAGCTGAACTGGTTGCGAGAATCCGAGCCAGACTTCGCCCTATTGCTGATGATTCTTCAGTAGTTCAAGTGGGACCGCTAACACTGGACCCCAAGACTTTTGAGGTGAAGCGTGGAAGCGCAGTCCTGTCTCTTACTCCGCTGGAATTCAAACTGCTGCACACTCTCGCATCAAAGCCTCAGCAGGTGTTTAGCCGTGAAATGCTTTTGGAGCAGGTGTGGGGATATCAGTACAAAGCTGATACTCGCCTCGTGAATGTTCACGTCCAACGTCTTCGCTCGAAGGTCGAAGAAGATCCAGAAAACCCGAAGATTGTAATGACGGTGCGAGGACATGGTTATCGCGCTGGCTCTGACTCTCAGTGATTTCTCTATTTCGTAAATCCCTCACCGCGAGGGCAGTGCTGACGACGATTCTGCTTGGCGGACTATCCGTTTTGATTATTGGTGGGTTTCTCTCTTACTCATTGGCCAATAGCTTTTACCAAAATCGATTGAGCCAGGTACTTACCGAAACCGAAAGAGCTGTTGACTCAGTCCAAACCACGATCGCCGCCAGTTCCCTCAACGATGAAACTTCCCTGCAGACTCTTCTCAACTCAGTTGTCCCATCACTCGAAATTTCTGGTGGATCTACACCTAGACAGGTTGCTTTGCTGCGCTCACCAGGTCAGGCGCAGCTTCAGCTATTTCAGTCACCAATTTCGCAAGACCTTGATCTGGCCGCAATTCCCGATGAGCTCAGGCAAGAGGTTAGAGCTTCCGCCGGACGTTTGACCTACACACCTGTTTCACTCGGAGGTGCAGAAGACTCTGTTCCTGGAATTACTGTCGGAACTCCTATCGCAATTCCGATTGCGGGGGACTTTGAGTTATACCTGGTTTATTCACTTGCCGCTGAAAAGCAGGCGCTGGAACTGGTACAAAACGCCTTGGCAATAGGCGGCCTCTTTCTTCTGGCAATGATTGCCGGTGCTAGCTATCTGGTGACTCGAAGACTGGTCGCTCCGGTAGAGCGAGCAGCTCAAGCTGCACAGCAAATCTCACAGGGAAAGCTAGATGAGAGGCTTCCCGAGCAGGGTGAGGACGTTCTCGCTACGCTCGCAGGTTCGTTTAACAAAATGGCAACCAGCCTACAAACGCAGATTGAAAGGCTGGATTCCCTATCAAGAATGCAGCGCCGATTCGTATCTGATGTTTCTCACGAGCTGCGCACGCCACTGACCACCATCAAGCTGGCGGGAGAAGTTATCTTTTCAAATCGAGCTCAGCTTGATCCATCTCTCACCCGCTCTGCTGAGTTACTTCAAGACCAGATTGAAAGATTCGATCGTCTGCTAAGCGACCTGCTCGAGATTTCTCGCTATGACGCAGGTGCTGTTATCCCGGAATTTGAATCCCATGACATAAAAGCTGTTGCGCAAGCGGCCATTAAGTCCATTGAACCACTCTCTAAGAGTAAGGAAACAACTGTTGAGCTGGTGGTGCCGGAGGAAGCAGTCAGAGCAGAGATTGACATGCGACGAATTGAGCGTCTGCTTAGGAATCTGCTATCGAATGCAATCGAGCACGGAGAGAGTAAGCCGGTGGTTGTCGAGATTGGCCAGAATGCTCAAGCTGTCGCTATCTGTGTCACAGATCGAGGCGTGGGCATGAGTCGCCAGCAGCTGGAGCGAGTCTTCGATAGATTTTGGCGCGCCGATCCATCAAGACAGCGGTCTGTTGGCGGTACAGGCTTAGGCCTAGCAATCTCCAAGGAGGATGCGAGTCTGCACAGAGGATGGCTGCAGGTTTGGTCAAAGCCCAAAGTCGGGACGAGTTTTCGCCTAACGCTTCCAAAAACTAAAGAGTCGGTTATCGCCAACTCGCCGCTACCAATGCCACCCAGGATCTTGGAGGCATGATGCGCAGACTGTTTGCCATTTTCGCCACTGTTCTCCTGACCGGTTGTGCCAGCTTGCCGACGGGTCTCGACATCGAAACCGGCCCAGAGCTAACCGCACCTGATCAGCAGGAGATCGCTTTCTTCTCACCTGCCAGCCCGCTACCTGGAGCGACTCCCAGCGAAATCGTCAATGGTTTCTTGGCAGCAGGGACGGGACCTCAGAACGACTATGCAATTGCAAGGGAGTTTCTTACCGATACGTTTGCAACACGTTGGCGACCAGGTGAGCAGACTCTGATTCGATCTGGTGCCTACGATCTGATTTCTCAGCGTGATGCTCTTCAGGTGGTTAGCCTCACGGTAGGTGCCAAGGTGGACGAGTTTGGGCGTTATGAGTCAACCATTCCTACTGTAAACAACCTTCGTTTTAGGTTGGCCAAGGAAAATGGAGAGTGGCGTATCACGAGCGCCCCAAATTTGACCGTTGTTACACTGCCGGTTTTCGCAGTGGTTTTTTCGCAGTTTCCTATCTACTTCCTGGATTCGACCTCGACTCAGCTGGTTCCTGATCTGCGCTGGTTCCCTAAGCGAGCATCTATAGCTACCCAGTTGGCGGGAGCGTTACTAAACGGAAGCGCCAGGTGGCTAAGTGACTCAGTGGTTTCCGCAATTCCTGCTGGCACTCAGCTGCAGGTAAATGCCGTGCTGATTCAAGATGGTGTGGCAGTAGTTGATTTAGATGCCAATGCCATTGCTGCCGACAATCGACAGCGTGGTTTGCTTTTAGCCCAGCTAAAGACAACCCTTTTACAACTACCAGGTGTTCTTGATGTTGCCGTTTCAATTGCTGGCGCTAGGCAGGATATTGAAGTTGCTTCTATTGCCGCCCTTCCGCCCGCTACTTCCTTTGCACTGACGGAAGACGGAATCATCAGGCTTAGTGGCTCGGAGGCTGGTCTGCTGGTTGGCTCCGACAGCATTGTGCAGGAGCTAGTCCCGAGACTTCTAGCGTCAGGTCAGTCAGGTCAAATGCTAGCGATTGCCAATTCATCTGGCGTCTACCGCCTGATTCCAAATGAAGACGGTTATGACTCGGAACAAATCAGCAATGTTGGGGGAGTTGTAGACCTTCAGATCGACATCTTCGGCAACATTTGGATCTTTAGAGACAATGTGGACTTTTCTCTGGAGGTGATTGACCAAACTGGCATCACCCAACAAATCTCATTCCCATTCCCAAGAAGAATCATCAGCGCAGCGGTATCGCCCGAGGGAGGCAGGCTGGCGCTGTTGGCATCCGACGGAATAGAGAAGGTGAGTGTTTTTGGGATCATTCGAAACCAAGATGGTTTGCCACTTCGCCTAGCCTCGAGTTTTGAAGTTGAAGCGAGCAGTAACCGTCCAATCTCTGTTACTTGGAGTCAGCCAAGCGTGATTCGCGTCCTCGAGAAAACTTCCTCTGGGGGAGGAATGATTGTTGACTATCCAGTTTCTGGACCAAAGACAGCTAGAACTTCACCTCCGGTTCCGGGTCTGGTGATTGAAACAGGTTTTGCCCTGATTGACGGCTACCTTCTTTCTGAGTCCAATGATGTCTGGCTCCTAAGCAATAACGCATGGCGACGAGTGCAAACAGGAGTTCAGGATCTTTCAACAGGTCGCTAGTTTCTAGTTTTTCCACAACTTAGACTCTCTGCCTCTTGCGTGAGGGTTGTGATAGAACAATGCCTATGTGCTACTAGATTTTCTACTTCCGGCTAAATGCGTTGTATGCGGAAAGCTCCCTAAACCAATTTGCACCTCGTGTATCCCTGATCAGGTTGTTCAGCAGTCTGAGTTGTTTGGTCTTCCACTTTTCTTTGCGGGGAATCTAGAAGGGAGTCTTCAAAAGATCATTGCCTCCTACAAAGACACTCAACGGATTTCGTTACAGCCAGTTTTGGTGGGGATGCTGAACAAAGTCGTTGGGCAAATGCTAGAAGGACACTGCGCGGATGTCTTTGCTATTCCGCCGCGCAACAGAAAAAACTATCAACGTCGGGGATTCCATCCGATTGAGCAGCTGGCATCACATTCACTCCTGAGCCAGCTACCAAGAGTGAATTCCTCACTCAATCGGCAAGTGGCTGATCAGCGATTGCTGTCGGCGAGCAAGAGAATGGGAAATTTGAAGATGGCCTTCTCGCTCAAACCAGGCAAGGGAAACATTGTCCTAGTTGATGATGTCCTAACCACCGGAGCGACCATGGCGGAACTGGGAAGAGCCGCCACCCAAGCTGGCTTTCGAATCAGTGCAATCTGCGTAATTGCTAGGAGATAGCCTCTAAAAACCGGTCAGAAAGGTGGCTTGCTCCGGCGAGGCTAGAATTACGGGGTCACTAAGGAGCTTCATTTGGCCTCTGTTATCGATCGTCTACTGCGTGCCGGCGAGGGCAGAATCCTTCGCAAACTCGAGGCAATTACCAAAGAAGTAAATGCCCTAGAGCCTCACTATCAGCAGCTCAGTGACGAAGAGCTCAAGGGCGAAACTAGAGTTTTGCGCGAGCGATTTGCAAACGGCGAGAGTCTTGATGAACTGCTTCCAGAAGCCTTTGCAGCCGTCAGGGAAGCTTCAGTTCGAACCCTAGGCCTGCGCCACTTCGATGTTCAGATTATGGGTGGAGCTGCTCTTCATCTAGGAAACATCGCTGAAATGAAAACTGGTGAAGGTAAGACCTTGGTGGCCACTCTGGCTGCTTATCTAAACGCAATCCCTGGTCGCGGTGTACATGTTGTGACCGTAAATGACTACCTTGCCGGATATCAGTCTGAGCTTATGGGTCGCATCTATCGCGCCCTGGGTATGACAATTGGTTGCATCCTGACAGGCCAAGAGCCAGACGTTCGCCGATCGCAGTATGCCTGTGACATCACTTATGGAACCAACAACGAATTTGGATTTGACTACCTCAGGGACAACATGGCCCTTACCAAGCAGGATTTGGTTCAACGCGGGCACTACTTCGCAATTGTCGATGAGGTTGACTCGATTCTTATCGACGAGGCTCGAACACCACTAATCATTTCGGGACCGGCAAGTGCAGATGTTAACCGTTGGTTCGGTGTTTTCGCCAAGCTCGTACAGAATCTCAAAATTGATGAGGACTACGAGGTCGATGAAAAGAAGCGCACCGTTGCTGTCTTAGAACAGGGTATTGAGAAGGTAGAGGACTACCTCGGCATCAACAACCTTTATGAAACGGCAAACACACCTTTGATTTCATTCCTGAACAATGCGGTTAGGGCAAAGGAGCTGTTCCGCAGGGATAAGGATTACGTCGTTACCAATGGCGAAGTTCTTATTGTGGATGAGCACACCGGTCGAATTCTGCCTGGTCGCCGCTACAACGAGGGTCTACACCAGGCAATTGAAGCCAAGGAAAATGTCACTATCAAGGCTGAGAACCAGACCTTGGCTTCAATCACTTTGCAGAACTACTTCCGTATGTATAACAAGCTAAGTGGTATGACTGGAACAGCAGAGACTGAAGCTGCCGAGTTCATGTCCACCTACAAACTTGGGGTGGTTCCAATCCCGACCAACAAGCCGATGATTCGTAAGGACCAGTCTGATCTGATCTATAAAAACGAAGAGGCAAAGTTCAAGATGGTTGTGGTTGACATTATGGAGCGCCACAAAAAAGGTCAGCCGATTCTGGTTGGCACAACCTCAGTCGAGAAAAGCGAGTATCTGTCCAAGCTTTTAGCGAAAGCTGGTGTTAGACACGAGGTTCTGAACGCTAAAAACAATGCTCGCGAAGCGGTAATTGTGGCTCAAGCAGGTCGATTTGGTTCGGTGACTGTAGCAACCAACATGGCAGGTCGCGGAACTGACATCATGCTCGGTGGTAACGCTGAATTTTTGGCAGTGCAGGAAATGCACAAGCTCGGACTTGATCCGGCAGAAAAGCCGGAGGAGTACGAGGCCCGCTGGGACCAGGTGTTCGACTCAATCAAAAAAGAGGTTGCATCCGAGGCCGACAAAGTACTAGCTGTCGGTGGCCTTTATGTTCTGGGCACGGAAAGACATGAATCTCGGCGCATCGACAATCAGCTGCGTGGTCGCTCTGGTCGCCAGGGAGATCCAGGAGAGTCGCGGTTCTATCTATCGCTAACCGATGACCTGATGCGGCTTTTCAATTCCCAGGCCGCAGCATCGCTGATGAACAGATCTTCGGTCCCGGATGATCAAGCCATTGAGTCAAAGATGGTTTCAAAAGCAATTGCATCAGCGCAGTCCCAGGTCGAAGCCAGAAACGCTGAGATTCGAAAGAACATTCTGAAGTATGACGACGTCATGAATAGACAACGTGAAGCTATCTATGCGGACCGTCGTCAAATACTTGAGGGCGAAGACATATCTGCGACCTTTGATGCCTTCTTGGCCGAGGTGATTGCAGACAACATTCAGCGCAACCTCACTGAGACTAGTGCCACTGATTGGGATCTGGATTCTCTCTGGAATCAGCTCCGCGGAATCTACCCAATTTCTCTCGAGATTGCGGAGGTAATTGCTGAGGCAGGCTCCAGGGCGAAGCTAACGAGCAAGTTCCTGATCGATGAAATCACTAGCGATGCTCGAATTGCATACACGAACAGATCTAGGCAAATTGGCGAACCACTGATGCGCGAACTAGAGCGAAGGGTAATGCTTTCGGTAATTGACAGAAAGTGGCGTGACCACCTGTATGAGATGGACTACCTGAAGGAAGGCATCGGCCTTCGAGCTATGGCGCAGCGAGACCCACTCGTTGAATATCAGCGCGAAGGGTATGCCATGTTCCAGGAGATGATGGCTGCCATTCGCGAGGAAGCAGTGCAACTTATGTTCAACCTGGAGGTCAAGCAGAATGTTCCAGACATTGCTCAGCAGCAGCCTCAACAGCTGACATACTCTGCTCCCTCAGAGCAGGGTGATGCAGAAGTTCAAGGTGAATCTGAGCAGACTCAGGAAAAGAACCCACCAAAGCAAGGTGGCCAAGGTTCTGCATTCTTCAGAAACTAAATCAGAACCATTTCCGTTATCCGAAATCTTTCGTGAATTAGCTCCGCTCTAACTGATACCGCCTTGATGGCACCGGATATCTGTAAGACAACAACGCCCTGATAGGCGTTGTCGTCTGTGGCAAAGGTCTTGGTCTTTCGCAAGACAATTTCAGGTCGTTGATTTACCCCCGTGATTTGACGTTGCATAGCGCTTCTTCGATACCGCTGGCAGACGTCGTAGTAGGCACTATCGGTAAGCCAGCGAGACAGTTGTTCTGGTCGCCTAAGTCCTGCTAGAACCTCGACGTATGCGGCACAGATTTCTGCAAAGAACTTTGCCGGGTCTGTTTGGCCCGTTTCTACCTGTATTTTGTTTGACATTTCCCCCTCTTCCTAGACAGGTGGGAAAAGTATCCTGACCACCTTGGTTTCTGGGAAGAGGCAAATCATCACCTGTGGATAACTAGAAAAGATCGAGAATCGGTTGTGCTGTTATTTCCACATGCAGATTGCAAATGAACTAGACGAACTAGCGGACGATTCTCACTCACCACAATTTGCGCGACTTAAGCTGCAATCGAAAGACTTGATTCTGCAGCAACCTTGTCTAGGAGCAAACTTCATAATGGGTAGGGCTGGAACGAGTCTTTGTTTTGTGCCCATGACTTCAGTCATTGAGATTAGTGGACTAGAAAACGCCCCTCAGCGCCAAGTTAGTTTCGATGCTGTTTTGTCTGCGCAGCATAAGCCGATAAAGATCCACTACCAACTGCCGGAAAGTTTGTCGACGGGATGGCTACTTACAGTCTCTGAGCCTTGGTTGCGATTAGCACACCCGCAGGGCGTAATTTGGGTGCCAATAAGTCGTGTAATTTATGCCGAAATCCCCACTGCTAAAGAAGCTTTGGATTCAGAATGAGCATTCGAATTAGGCGCAGGATTAGCGGTTGGTTGATACTCACGTTGGTTGTCGTCTCAGCATCAGGACTTTTTCTGGTTCTCTCTATCAATAAGCCTTTGCCGATCTACCTTGTGGCAAAGAGGGATTTAGCTGCGGGAGAAGCACTCGATAGCTCTGACTTTCTAGAAGTCCCGATGGATCTGGGACCAGTGGCTGAAAAGTACCTCTCTTCAGTTAGCCCAAGGCTGCAGCTCCTCTCACAAATTCCAGCAGGAGAGTTGATTCCCGTATCCAGGCTAGGAATTGACTTCGCAGAAAATCAAACTGGTGTGCGGTTGATTCCAAGCACCAAACCTGCCTCTAGCGTCAAGCCGGGAAGCTGGGTTTCCATTTGGCAGGTCGTTGAGCAAGAGGAAAAGTACCTACCCCAGCTACTCGTGGAAAGAGCTGAGGTTTCCGCTGTCGAATACGGGGAAGGATTGTTGGCAGACCAACTACCCGAGGTCGAGGTGGTTCTCAGCACTGGGCAGGCCACGCTATTGATAACTGCACTGGCGGCTAAGTATGAAGTTTTTGTTCTCCCGCTTTCATGACTGCAATAGATATTCGAAGCGACTTTGAGAGCCTTCTAGAAACCTCAAAAACCTTTCAAGCCAAGAGTGTTGTCTGCTGGGGTTCTGTGGGTTCCGGCAAGTCATCGATTGCTGTCAACCTGGCATTTGAGCTAGCCAACCTAGGAAACAAGGTTTGCCTGGTTGATGCGGACACCTATCACCCGTCAATTGCTGCGATGCTGGGGCTAACTTCTCCCGGCGGTGCTTTACTAGCTGCGTTGCGACTGGCGAGACAGCAAAGGCTCACTCAGGAGGAGTTTGACAGGCTGGTGAAAAAGATTGATTTTGCCGGTGGCAGTCTTTGGATTGTTCCTGGAATTAATTCGCTAGCCCGCTGGTCGGAGGTGGATGAAAATTCCCTTACCGCTCTGATTCAGCTACTTGCCAAAAGGTTTGATGTCTTGATCTTTGATGTGGCAACCCACTCACAGTCGGGCTTAATTGATGCACTATCTGGCAGGGAGCGAAACCAAGCCACCAACCACCTTCTTTCTTTTGCAGACATAGTCCTGGCAAGCTTTTTGGCAGATCCTGTCGGAGTGAACAGATTTCTCTTTGACCTCCGCTCTGTTGGCAGAGAGGTATTGCCGATCGCCAATCGAGTTCGAGCAGGTGTTATTGGTAGGAACCCCTCGGGCCAGTTGAAGTCAATTTTGGAGCGAGCTGCAGATCAAGAACTTTTTTCAGAAATCTGGGAGGACGAGGGGTTTGACTATCTTCTACAAACCACCAGACCCCTTTTGCTGCAGGGAAAAAGCTCTAAAGCTCACGTGGGTTTGAGGAACTTGGCTAAGGAAATTGTCTTGCGCCTGGAGCGGTAAACTCTCGCTCGTGCAGGAAAGCAATCTGGGAAACCAAGCCTGGCTTCGCAGCCTTATGGCTGACTGGCAGCTGATTGCCGATGCGGCTTTTTCTGATCTCGTTCTCTGGGTCCCCAAGCGAACCAAATTGCACTCGTTTGCTCACGCTCGACCCTCCACGGCAGCCACTTTGTTTTATCGAGACATCATCGGAACAGTTGCCAGGACCGACTGGCAAAAAACTATCGACGAGGCTTGGACCACTGGTAAACCTGTTGTCGCACCAACACTCACTGAGTTCAGCGGTAACGCATCTAGAATTTCGGCCTATCCAGTCTTCGAACCAGAAAGAACAGAAGCCTCGAGTCCAATAGCTGTAATCACTCGTCACACCAACCTGGGCGAATCACGCTATCCAAACAAGTTGCAGCTGAATTTCGTTGCGTGTGCGGAGCAGCTTTTGGAGATGGTGTCGGCCGGCAAATTCCCAATCAGAGAATCAGGGTCAGCCACCCGGCGCGGTGCTCCTCGTGTAACCGACGGTCTTATTCGTCTCGATAAATCGGGTCGTGTCCTTTTTGCTTCGCCCAATGCGCTCTCGATGTTTAATCGTTCGGGACTTGAGGGAGAACTCGAGGGAAGGCTATTGGCGGAGGCGGTCAGTGGATTATTGCCGGCAACAAAGCATGTTGACGAAGGCCTACCACTTATTCTCACTGGCAAGGGAGCTTGGCGAACAGACATTGAACTCCCTGAGCTAACTATCGCTGTCCGATCTATTCCAATCACCGAAAATGATGAGCGCATCGGTGCAGCTGTCCTCTGCCGAGATGTGACAGAACTCAGAGTCGGCGAGCGGGAGCTTCTTACTAAAGATTTGACTATTCGTGAAATTCATCACCGTGTAAAGAACAATCTCCAGACTGTGGCATCGTTACTCAGGATTCAGTCAAGAACCAGTAAGTCAGACGAAGTCAAAGAAACCCTCGCGCAAGCAATGCGTCGAGTGAGCGCCATTGCGGTTGTCCACGACGTTCTATCAGAAGGCATAGAACAAGAAGTGTCTTTTGACCTTATTTTTGATCGGATCTTGCAGTTGGTTCCAGAAATTGCAACTGGCTACCACACAACTGTGAAGACGCGTCTCAAGGGAAGTTTTGGAGACCTCACTACAGAAAAGGCAACCAGCCTGGCTCTTGTGCTCACCGAATTAGTTGCCAATGCGGTCGAACACGGACTGGCTGATAAGTCTGGCGAGATTGTTGTCAGTGCAGAGAGGAACCCAAAGTCGCTTCGCGTCGAAGTGGTTGATGATGGTGTTGGGTTGCCCGAGGGCAAGGTTGGAACAGGCCTGGGCACTCAAATAGTTAGGACACTTGTCGAATCCGAGCTTCGAGGAAAGATTGCCTGGACGTCTCCCATTAGAGGCGGAACCAGGGTTGTGATTGATCTAGCGCTTTAGCTAGCGCGACGTGCTCGAGCGTAGCGACGCTTCAAGGAACGTCGTTCATCCTCGCTTAGTCCACCCCAAACGCCAGTGTCCTGGTTTTCCCGGATTGCATACTCCAGACACTGAGCAGAAACGTTGCACTGGCGGCAAATGGACTTAGCTTTTTCGATTTGCTCAAGGGCTGGCCCAGTATTTCCAACAGGGAAAAACAGCTCGGGGTCCTCGTTGAGACAACGGGCCTCATTTAGCCAGCGCATATCCATATTTTCGGTTATTCCTTGAGTCGATTACGTCGTTGTTTGCAGGTAGAGTCCTACTGACGCCAAAATGTTTTCACACGGAGGCAAAGAAATCAAGACCCAATTCGCCCGCTTACCTAAGCGTTTGCTGATAGCGATAATTATTGTTTTTGCACAAAGTGCAGTTATTTGGGGCTTGACATTTTGGTCATTGTTTGCTCTTTTTTCGGGCGATTCCTCGAATTTTTTCAGCTCTATTTTTCTTACAGGTATTTTGGCGGGCTTCGCGCTTTGGTCCATCAACATTGGGATTGGACTTTTGAAGCTGAAGAAATGGGCACACACGCCAGCTCTGATTCTGCAGCTGATAGCAGCGGCAATCGCAACTGCCAGCTTTGGTGGTGAATTTGCTCAACCAGGAATCGGATTTTTACTGCTGGTGACAGCTGGAATTTGTTTCGTCTGTTTGTTTGGTGGAGGAACGCGAGACCTGCTGCACCAAGCTACTGAGAAATAATTCTCAGAAGATTTGGGATGTGCCCAGTCGCTCTGACGTTGTACATGGCTTCCTTTACCCGACCGCCAGCTTCAACGACAATCGTTGATCGCAGAACTCCTCTGTAAAGCCGACCAAAAATACTCTTATCTCCAAAAGCTCCGTAGGCCTTGTGTGCGGCAAATGAGGCATCTGACAGCAGAGTGAAAGTCAGCTCGTGAGAATCCTCAAAAGCCTTCAAGCGCTTTACTGTGTCGGGGGACACTCCAACTATTTGGTAGCCGTATTTCTCAAACTGAGGAAGGTGATCTTGAAAGTCTGCGGCTTCCTTGGTGCAACCAGGGGTGCCAGCAGAGGGAAAGAAGTAGAGGATGGTGTTTTTAGAAAAGAGGTCGGAGTTAGTGACTAGCTTGCCATCCTGGTTTTCTAAGGAGAGGGCAGGGGCGGTATCGCCAACGGAAAGCTTCCTGATCTGTTCCGCCATGCAAACTCCTTTGTGACCTCAACAGACTATTGGGGCTAAGTGAACATCTGGTTGAATTTCGCCAAAAGCGAGCCACTGCAGGAAGCAGTTGCCCTACTTCTTGGGTGCTAAGCTAACTGGCTGTTGCGCCTCTAGCTCAATTGGCAGAGCAGCTGACTCTTAATCAGCGGGTTCCGGGTTCGAGTCCCGGGGGGCGTACTTCTTCATATGTGGCCTTGAGGGTTTTCGGGCAGACTTGTTTTTGGAAGAGGTCTAGTTTGAGAAGCAACCACATCGCTTTGGAGCCCAAGAAAATCGACGCTTACGTCGAAGCGATTGAATCTTCCGGCGGCACAGTTTCAAATCTTTCTAAAGAAATAGAAGCCCTCGTGTGGACTGACTACGCCAGGCCAAATCTTCTGGAAGAGGCGATAGCCAGTAATCCGCAACTCAGGTGGGTGCAGTTGCCATTTGCTGGAGTAGATGCCTTCAGTCAAATCATTGCCACCTATCCGGACATAACTTTCACCAGCGCGAAGCGTTCTTATTCCGAACCCGTTGCTGAGCATGCACTAATGCTCTGCATGGCTTTAGGTAGGGCGATTCCAGAGAGAGTCAGGGCAAAAGAGTGGGGAAAAAAGTTTGCTCAATCGCTATTTGACGAAGACCTGCTGATTGTCGGTGGAGGTGGAATAGCCCAGACGCTAGTTGAGCTGCTAGAACCCTTTCGAACCAGGGTTGTCGTTCTTCGTAAGAGGCCGAGTGAACCTTTCTCAAATAGCAAGTATTCATCAGTAGCTGGATTTGAATCTCTAGATGATGAGCTTCAGAGGGCCAAGTTTGTAATTATCGCCTGTGCACTAACGGATGAGACAAGGTTCTTGTTTGACGCCAACAGATTCCAGTTGATGAGAGACGATTCTTACCTGGTAAATGTCGCTAGGGGAGAGGTAGTCAACCAAAAAGACCTAGTTTCTGCCCTGCGCAATGGGGTTATTGCCGGGGCTGCTACGGATGTGACATATCCGGAACCGCTGCCTTCAGATCATGAAATGTGGTCCGTTGAGAATCTAATAATCACTCCGCACACTGCGGATACACCAGAAATTGTGAAGGGTCTGTTTGCTTTGCGCCTGAAAGACAATGTCAGCGCATGGATTTTGGGCAAACCATTTGTTGGTGTGGTAGATCCTAAGTTGGGGTACTGATTGGAACTGCAGAATTGGCTTCTCTACACGGCCGCAGCAGTCGGACTCTCCCTGACGCCAGGACCTAATGGACTTTTAGCCCTGACTCATGGCGCTCTATACGGCGCTCGCAGAACGGTCTTCACAATTCTTGGCGGTTCTATTGGCTTTGCCGTTGTCATTGCACTTTCAATGTTTGGCATCGGCGCATTATTGGCTGCAAATGTTGGTTTGTTGGTTCTACTCAAGTGGCTAGGAGGTGCATATCTGATTTGGCTTGGCATTCAGGTTTGGAGATCCCCGGCTCTGGCCCAATCCCGCGATACAGCCAAGGCAACTTCGGGGAGGAGTCTCTTTCAGGCGGGACTTTTATCTGCACTGAGTAATCCAAAAGGAATACTTTTCTTTGTTGCTTTTTTGCCGCAGTTCATTGACCCAAACCAATCCCTACTTGTTCAGTTCGTGATCATGGCAGCGACATTTGTGGTTATTGAGTTTTTCTATGAGTTGGTTGTCGCCTCTTTGGCTGATCGAATTCAGCCTTGGCTCAAGCGGGTAGGAAAGACGTTCAACCGAGTATTTGGCGGAGTCTTTATTGGAATCGGGATACTGCTGCCACTGCGGGGCTAGATGCCCATTTCTTTGCGAAGGAACTCGATGTGTCCCTTTGCCTTGACGTTGTAGAAAGCGTGCTCGATTTTGCCTGTTTTTCCAACTACGAAGGTTGAGCGAATGGTACCCATGTAGGTCTTGCCGTACATGCTCTTCTCTCCATAAGCACCATACTTCTGCTGAATTTTGTTCTCTGGGTCACTGAGTAGCTCAAAGTTGAGCTTCTCCTTGTCCTTAAACTTTTTCAGCTTGGCGGGCTCGTCCGGGGAGATGCCTAGCACAGTGAAACCAGCAGATTTCAGGGAGTTAATGTTGTCCCGAAAATCACAAGCCTGGGTGGTGCAGCCTGGTGTGGAAGCGGCTGGGTAGAAATAGACGATGACCTTCTTACCCTTGTAGTCCGAGAGGGCCACTGGTTTTTCGTCTTGGTTTTTGAGCTTGAAAGCAGGAGCTGCAGATCCGATTTTTAGTGCCATGCACTTAGAAATCTATTTTTGCTCGTCCTTATTCCTGCTTTCTTCTGGCGATTTTCGGATGAGGACGTAGACGAAGTAGATGAAAGCCGCCACCATAGCCGGCCAAACGATGAAATCTATCCCTGTACCAGAGGGAACTCTGTTCAGGTCAATTTGGCCCTGTTGGAAGACCTGGAAAAAGTTGTTCGCTAGCATCTGTCAAGGCTATCTAGGAATCGAGGCGAGATGTTGGCAATACCGGCTGGATTCCTAACTGGCCTATCGCTGATTGTGGCGATTGGTGCACAAAATGCCTTCGTTTTGAGGCAAGGTCTACGGCGCCAACATGTCCTGGCAGTGGTCCTGATTTGTGCATTTTCAGATGCTCTACTAATTGTTCTTGGCATAGCGGGCCTTGGAGCTGTAATTAATTCTGTGCCTTTGCTTTTGGAAGTCTTTCGTTACGGTGGAGCGGCATATCTACTCTGGTTTGCCATAGGTGCAATCAGAAGAGCAATCAAACCAAGCGCTTTAGTTGAATCAGAGCAGCAGGTGGACTCATTGCGTCAAACAATCGTCACCGCTCTCGCACTGACTTACCTGAACCCACACGTCTACATCGATACGGTTTTGCTTCTTGGATCAATAGCTAATCAGTTCGAGGATCGCTGGCTATTTGGAGTGGGAGCAGCGAGCGCCTCGTTTGTTTGGTTCTTCACTTTAGGATTTGGAGCCTCTTGGCTAGGAAAATATGTAAAGAAGCCTGTTTTCTGGCGAATTTTGGATGTATTCATTGCAATAGTGATGATCACAATTGCCGCAATGCTGCTCAGCTTCCAGTTCAACTGACGTTTACTGCTAGATAATCTTTTAGTGGCTGAAAGTAAAGATTCGTTCGGCAACTTCGCCGGTCGAACTTCTTCCAAGTGGAGAAGGTTTGACTCTTCAGTTCTCCCCATGCACGTGGCGGAGATGGATTTTGAAGTTGCCCAAGAAATCCAAAATCAGATAGTTGAAATGGCCAAGAATTCTGATCTTGGTTACCTAGGTCCAATTCCTGAGCTCGCCCCGGCTCTAGCTTCTTACGCTAAAAATCGCTGGAACTGGGAAATTGACCAAAGTTCTGTTCGCATGGCTACAGATGTTGGGGTGGCGGCAGTTGAAATTTTGAGATTGACCACAAAGCCCGGGGATAGGGTCCTGATTTGCTCTCCTGTCTACAGCTCTTTTTTCCTTTGGCTCAAGGAGACAAAAGTGGTGCCCCACGATGTTCCACTGAGGCTGGTTGGGCAGAGGTGGCAACTAGATCTTGAGGGGATTGAGAAGGCGTTTCAATCGGGTGTCAAAGTTTTTCTAATGTGCTCGCCACAGAATCCTGTTGGCACAGTTCACACTCGGGAAGAGCTTTCAGCTGTTGCTTCCCTGGCAGAGCGGTATGGAGCATTAGTTATCTCTGATGAAATTCACGCACCGCTATCTTGGAATGAATACACTCCTTTTCTTTCGCTCGGAGCGTCAGCTGAGAACCATGGCGTGACAATTACATCAACATCAAAGGCTTGGAACACCGCTGGTTTGAAGTCAGCAGTTGTAATTTCTCAGTCAGAAAAAATTAAGACCATGTTGATTGATTTTCCAGAGTCAATGCACTGGAGAGCCTCTATTCTTGGTGCTTTTTCAATGGTTATCGCCTACCAGCAATGCTCTTACTGGATTGATGAGACTGTCGAAAAAATTAAGGAAAACTTAAGTTTTCTGCGTTTCGAATTAGAAAAACAGTTACCCAAAGCTAAGTTTTTTGACATGTCTGCTACTTACCTAGCTTGGCTGGACCTAAGTGCATATGGTGTTGAAAATCTTCAATCCCGTCTGCTGCAAGATGCAAAGGTGGCGTTGGTCGCCGGTTCAGATCACTCGCACGATGGAAAGTATTCCAACTTTGTTCGATTTAACTTCGCAACCAGCCAGCCTCGTATCGCAGAAGCGGTTCGAAGAATGGCGAGCGTTTTGGAGGTGTAAGTGGCTCTTCAGCTTTCTTATCGCTCTAACCACTTAGAAGCCATTGACTTGGCTCATGAGCTTTTTGTTCAGCATCGTCTTATCAACTATTCTTTTGGTTTTGACCGTGCCATAAATCGTGCTGGTCAGTGTGACTTCAGAGCGCGAAGAATCACAATTAGTCGCCACCTAGTCGAAAACTGCAGCCTCAAGGAAGTCGAACAGATAATCCTCCATGAGATAGCCCACGCCCTAGTGGGTAAGGATGCGGGTCACGGGCCAATCTGGCGAGCAAAGGCGCGGGAAATTGGCTACAAATTCCAGCCAACGAGTTGGCACCTGATGGCCGGCTCTACTGCCAGGTATGTCGGTTTTTGTCCTGCGGGACATCAGCACTTTAGGGTCAGAAAACCCAATGCAATTTTGAGCTGCAGGCACTGCGCCAACGGCTACAGCGATGAACACGTAATTGAGTGGGAATCACACAGGGCCGATTAATAGCGAAGAGATAATTGCGCCTGCAACAAAGTTGAGTACTAAGAACAGTTTCCAACCTCGATTCGCCCTCTCACAATTTTCATCAGTGATATCAAGCTCCCTGCCGACAACAAATAGGTAAGGAAGGGCAGCTAGCGAGGCAAACGCAAATCGATCAGGCAGCAGAAGCAGAAGTAATCCCGCGAAAACATAAGCTGTCAAAGCAATCCTGACTGTCACTCTCGCGCCCAGCACGGTTGCAATGGATGCAATTCCTGCTTCGCGATCTGCTCGAATGTCTTGAATAGCCCCAAATGCATGAGAAGCCGCACCCCATAGGAAGAAAGAAATCAAAGCGATTAGCAAACTGCTGTTGAATTCTTGTAATGCTGCTAGAGCAAATACTGCTGGGCCGATGAAGTGGAATGAGCTCGTTGTCGAGTCCAAGAAGGGTATTTCTTTATAGCGAAGACCCTTAGCGGAGTAGGCAACAACAAAGAAAATTGCTAGCCAAAAGACACCTAGAGCCATCAAGTTACTAAGCATTTCGACGCTAATGAATGCCAAAAAGGGCACATTGATTGCGGTGACTAGCACCAACATCGGCCTGTGATACTCAGGGGTTAGTAGCGCACCCTCTAACCCACCTTTTCTGGGGTTTCTTAGGTCACTTTCATAGTCAAAGATGTCGTTGATTCCATACATGAGAAAGTTGTAGGGAATAAGAAAAAAGAGAGTGGTGATCAGAAAAAAGGCATTTACTTCTCCACCAAGAAAGAAGTAGGTGGCTGCAAAGGGAAAAGCCGTGTTTATCCAGGATAGAGGTCTGGATGACAGCAGCAGCCTCCTCGCCTGTTTCACAACTTGCTCCTGAAGAAGTTGAACAAGCTTGGGACCAATACCAGTGCAACTAGCGTGTAAGCGAAATCCTCAATTGGCGCAAGGAACAGTCGAATACCAGATGTTTTTGAGTAGTCATAGTCCACTATTCCAGAACCAATAATCAGATTGTCGAAGACCAAGGTCATGAGCAACATAAAGACAGTGGCAGGTATCAAAGCTTTTAGGTTGATCCAGCGCCTCATGAGTAGTGCATAGACAGCGAAGATTCCTAGAACAATCAGCGTGAGAAAGGGATATGTCACTTACCCCTCCTTATTGCGAAGAACTGGTATGCCAAAAGTGTGTTGTATGACAAGAGAATCAGGAAGAACAGTTCTTCAAGTGGCAATTCCGGTCCTAGTAATAAGCCTGACAAGTGAGGGGAATTGCCCCTGAAGAAGATTCCGAGAGAGATACCAATTACATCCCAAATAAGGAATACGGCGACAGCGACGCCGACTGAGACCAGGGTTGCTCGAGGACTTTTGAATAGTGCCAGCTTGTGCTTGTGATCGATTCCTATCAAACCGAGTATTGAAACAATCAGAACCAATAGGTATAGAAAACTTTCCAAAGTCTGCATTATTTCAGTCCAACCCAGTCTTCTCTCTTGTGCAGCTCACCTGCAATCGGGCCTGAAGATTTATCGTTGGTTAGGTGCTTGTAGACGAGTTCAGCGCCAATTAGGCACATCGGAAGACCTATGCCAGGCAGGGTGTTGTGACCTGCATAAAAAAGGTTGGCAACCTTTTTTGATTTGTTTTTGGGACGGAAAAACGCACTTTGCATCAGAGTGTGCGCCATGCCTAGGGCTGTTCCATTCCACGCATTAAATTCATGAACAAAATCCATAGGTCCCACGGTTCGTCTAAGGACAATCCGCTCGGCAAGATCTGGAATGTTGCACCAATTTGCAATTTGCTCAATTACCTGGTCGGCAGCTTTTTCTAGCTTCTCATCGCCAGACCTATTGATTCCTCCGCGACCAATTGATGGATCGGCTGCCGTTGGGACCAGTACAAAGATGTTTTCGTATCCATCTGGTGCAACGCTTTTGTCCGTCTTCGAAGGCATGCAGATGTAGAGGGATGCGGGAGAGGGGACCTTGCGTTTGCCATCGGCTCTGTGGAAGACCTCCCCGAAGTTAGATTTCCAATCCTTCGTATACAGGAGAGTGTGATGGTCAAGTTCTGAAATCTTTCCTTTGACCCCCAAATACATAAGTAGGGCAGAGGGGCCTGGAACTTTTTTATCCCACCAAGTCTTCGGATAAGTTTGGTGCTCGCCATCCAGAAGTTTTGTTTCGACGTGCTGTAGGTCAGCAGTTGCAACCACCAAGTCGGCCCTGACTGTTCTTGTGGCTAGTTCAACGCCAGCAGCTTTGCCATTTTCCACCAAGATTTTCTGAACAGGCGAAGAGGTGTGGATGGTTACTCCGTTAGCTTTTGCCAATCCGGCAATAGCTTGAATCACTGTGTGGAAGCCGCCCTGCGGATAAAAAACGCCCTGGTTCATATCGACATGGGTCATGAGGTGATACATGCTTGGTGTGTCATAGGGGGATGCCCCTAGAAATACGGCGGGGAAGTTCAGCATCTTCTTCAGACGTTCGTCTTTGACGTACTTTCCAGAAAAGTCATACAGCGAAGTCGTCAGAAGTCTCAGGAATCTGCCCAGGCGCCTTAGGACATCAGGGTGAAGGAAGCTCCTCAGGTCGCGAAAATTTGTATATAAGAAGTGCCTAATCGACAACTCATAGGCTTCTTCGGCACTCTGCAGGTAGCGATCTAGATTCTTTCCCGCTCCAGTTTCAATCTGATCAAACATTCTCCTGATGCCTGGCAGGTCTTTTGGCATCGGGATCTTGTCTCCCAGACCTTCATTGCGTGTTTGATATGAAGGATCAAGTCTCACCAGGTTTAGTTCTTTTTTAGCTGAGGTTCCCATCAGCTTGAAGAACTGTTCGAAAGCATCGGGCATCAGATACCAGCTGGGTCCCATGTCAAAACGAAATCCGTCTTTTTCCCACAGGTACGCTCTTCCACCAATTGAGTCTCGAGACTCAAACAGATCAACCTGCATGCCAGATTTACCAAGTAGGGCAGCGGTTGCTAATCCTGCTATTCCACCACCAATTACAACTGCTTTCTTGGTCAAGCTTTTGCTCCAATCATTGATTTGAAAAGCACCAGTAGTTTCTTAGGGCTGCTTACGCTGATTCTTCTATTTATCAATTCACTTGCTGGGGTTTTTTCGATTTGTCGATTGAGTGACTCGAATAGTAGTTGCGCTGCTGTGACTGCCCGTCGGGCAGAGGATGGGAGCAGGCCAAGAGATTGTGAACTAACAGCAAGATCGGCATCGATATCTTTCACAAGTCTCATCTTGGTTTCTTCGTTGAAACTCTCAACTCTTACTCCGGGGAAGTAGCTTCTGCCAAGTCTTTTGAAATCTGCTGCTAAATCGCGTAGGAAGTTAACCTTTTGAAAAGCGCTACCCAGCGCCCGAGCACCTCTAACTAGCATGTCTTTCTCTTCGGTGTTGTAGTTGCCATCAGCCATAAAGACAGCCAGGCACATCAACCCCACGACCTCTGCGGAGCCGTAGACGTACTTTTCAAATGAAGCTTGGTCGTGGATTGTTTCGGTGAGGTCCTGACGCATCGAATAGAAAAATGGTTCCACGATATCCCTGCCAATCCCGGCATATCGGGCCGTTAGGGCAAAGGCGTGGATGACAAGGTTGGTTGAGTAGCCAAGTTCCATCGCGCGGTAGGTTTCGCTCTCAAACTCCGAAAGCATCTTTTCTGGATCAACTTCTGGGGCCTGCGCCTTGGCCTCGGCAGCTGATCCATCAACAATCTCGTCTGCGACTCTGACAAGGGCGTAAATGTTCTCGACGTGACCCTGATACTTCTTGCCCAGCAGTCTGGTCGCGAGTCCAAATGAGGTCGAGTAGCTGTAGATAACTTCGCGCGCAGCCTTCTGGGCTGCCATCGAATACAGGGTCAGACCAGTTGGAATCTTGGTGGTGTCGTTGAAATCCACTCTCTCAGGCTACTAGCTGGTGAACGTATGATTGACCCATGCCTAATCCGATGAAGCCCCGAAGTCACGTAGTCACAGATGGTATTGAGCGCGCACCTGCTAGAGGAATGCTGCGAGCTGTTGGCATGGGGGATGAGGACTGGGTCAAGCCACAAATCGGCATCGCCTCGTCTTGGAATGAAGTCACGCCTTGCAATTTGTCCCTAGATCGCTTGGCGGATGCCTCGAAGCAGGGCGTTCACGCGGCTGGTGGCTTTGGCATGAAATTCGGAACCATCTCTATGTCCGATGGTATTTCTATGGGCCACGAGGGAATGCATTTCTCTTTGGTCTCTCGCGAGGTCATTGCTGACTCAGTCGAGACAGTGATGGAAGCTGAGAGGCTTGATGGCGCAGTTTTGCTTGCTGGCTGTGACAAGTCACTCCCCGGCATGATGATGGCGGCCGCGCGTTTAGACGTTTCTGCTGTATTTCTCTACGCAGGCTCAATTGCTCCTGGTTGGGTAAAGCTAACCGATGGAACCGAGAAGCAGGTCACTATCATCGACGCTTTCGAAGCAGTTGGTGCCTGCAAGGCAGGAAAGCTAAGCGAAGAAGATTTAGATCGCATTGAAAGAGCCATCTGTCCAGGTGAGGGTGCTTGTGGCGGTATGTACACCGCTAACACTATGGCATCGATTGGCGAAGCTCTTGGACTGAGCTTGCCCGGTTCTGCAGCTCCACCGTCGGCAGATAGACGCCGTGATCTCTGGGCTCATCGCTCTGGCGAAGCAGTGGTTAATTTGATTGCAAAAGGTATAACTGCGCGTCAGATTCTCACCAAGGAAGCATTTGAGAATGCAATTGCAGTGCTAATGGCATTTGGTGGTTCAACCAATGCTGTTCTGCATTTGCTGGCAATTGCTCGAGAAGCTGAAGTTGATCTCAAGCTAGAAGACTTCAACCGAATCTCTGACAAAGTTCCTCACCTTGGAAACCTAAAGCCATTTGGTGATTTCGTTATGAACGACGTAGATCGGGTTGGTGGCGTGCCTGTTGTGATGAAGGCGCTGCTAGATGCCGGACTGCTGCACGGAGATGTGCTAACGGTTACGGGCAAAACAATGGCTGAAAATCTAAGCCAGATAAATCCACCTGACCCAGACGGCAAGATCATTCGCGAAATGAACAACCCGATTCACAAAACAGGTGGCATTTCAATCCTGAAGGGATCTCTGTCTCCAGAGGGAGCAGTAGTGAAAACTGCTGGTTTTGATTTGGAAAAATTTGAAGGACCAGCCAGGGTGTTTGAGCGTGAGGCGGCAGCCATGGAGGCGCTGACCAAAGGTGAGATAAAGGCCGGAGATGTTGTCGTTATCCGGTACGAGGGTCCCAAGGGCGGCCCAGGTATGAGGGAAATGCTTGCCATTACTGGCGCAATTAAGGGTGCCGGTCTGGGCAAGGATGTCCTACTATTGACGGACGGCAGATTCTCAGGCGGCACAACCGGCCTTTGCATCGGCCACATCGCACCAGAAGCCACCGAAGGTGGTCCGATTTCACTGGTACGCGATGGAGACTTGATTCGAGTCGATGTTGCAGCTCGATCGCTTGACTTACTGGTCGACGAGCAGGAGCTGGCTGCAAGGAAGCAGCAGTGGCAGCCACTGCCCCCGCGCTACACGCGTGGTGTTCTTGGAAAGTTCATCAAAATGGTGCACTCGGCGTCGGAGGGCGCCTACTGCGGCTAATTTTTGTTTTTTGGAGACCAGATGAGTGAAACACTAACCGGTGCTCAGGCCATCATTCGCTCGCTCGAA
>VFQT010001198.1_pt1 | contig 32595 bp, 21 predicted proteins | sample 3512381 | NCBI WGS metagenome assembly VFQT01 (sample SAMN10412376, study PRJNA504923) | tailings metagenome | isolation source: Relicate 2 Philex TSF3 active mining site | place: Philippines: Tuba, Benguet | collected 2017-08-29 | reverse complement strand
AACACATAAATCCAATTTTATGTGTATTCGTTCTGAACAATAGTCTTGACTTTTTTGTTTTGTGTGGTAATAGAACCGGGGTTGGTTTCAAAGATCCGAGGGTCAAATTCACAAAGGTAGTGGGTATTTAGCGTCTTTCACCTGTTCATCTTATTGTCACACCGGCCTGATGTTTGAATCACGGTTACCTTGATGATTTTTGAAGGGAGGTCCAGGATCTCGAGCAATTCTGGTTCTCCTCAGAAGCGTCAACACCCACACCGACGATCCAAACAAGTTTTGAGTGGAGACTTTTTCGACTGATGCTGTTTACCAGCGTCCATGGCAAACCTACCAAACGAGGTTTGGCATTATTCGTGACGACCTGTAATGTGAACAGTAAAGGTCACTTTCGGTTTCAAATGGATCTTGGTCCTTTAGACTCAGAGAACTGGGATTCAACAATCAGTTTGATACCCTGAACACGGTCAAAAAGAAACCCCACTCCAGTTTACGGAATGGGGTTTTTGATTGGTTACGAATTTAGAATTCGTGTCGTCCACTTTGAGTTAAACGAAGAATGGATGATCACCATCGTTCGACGATCCCATTTGATCTGACTCATTTTTGTCAGTATCTTTAGTGGTACTGTCATTGAATCCCCAGACTGGTAAAAACACATTAGTTAAGTAATCGTTGTAATCACAATGAAGTTTAATTAATGTTTTGAGTGTTTCTTTCCTTTCGTCTTGTCTGGTATGTATTATGAGTTTTCCCATATGTTTTAATATTCTGAACTCCCGACCTTCATTGGTGGTGATTTCATTGTGATCATATTACAACGATTCTATTGAACGATCAAGTTATATAAAGTCGGTGGAGTTATTTTAATCGAAAACGTGTCTGACATCTTGTTTCACCGTGATAACAGGTTTGGTATTATTGTCACCGGTGGTTACTCTTCTGAAGGATTTGGTCTAGGTTCAGTCTTTTTGACCCAAAAACCTCTGATTAAGATGGGTGAAGTATTGGTTTCACTTACCCCCAGTGGAATCGTTGGGTCAGGTTTGACCTGACTGGTTTGACCGGGGGGGTTCCAGATCCCGCAGGAACAGCGTACATCCCTAAATCACGTCAATGGTCGTGCCGACGATCAAAACGTGTGCAAGGGGGTGTTTTGTTCGATTGCGCTGGCTTTTAGGCGTCTCCGGAGATCACCCACGACCGTTTGGTCTCTGGAAAGGGTGGACAGCGTGTCCTTTGAGGGTGTTAGCATCGGAAACTGTCGGTGGACATTGTGTCCATTCGGTGGATGGAACGTGAGGTCGAATAATACCAGAACTGTCGTTTCTAAACTCTTCGACTGGAGGTTTGGCATTATCCCGGTTGACTGAAATCGGGTGAAATCATCTCAACCAACTGGGTTTGCACCGGTGGTTTTGTATTTCGAACACTAAGTACACCTTATTAGAGGTCCACGTGTGGTGTTTTGGTGTTTACTGAACACAAGACGTTCTGGATTACACCACACGAAAAAACGTTGAACACATCCCTAAACAGGGGTGTTCAACGTTGTTGATGTTGAAGAATTGGTGGTTACGCTGCCCGATCAAGTTCATCAACCGTACTTGAGTAGAACTCGATCTCCTTCTTCTTTTGGTTCTTGATGTTGTACCACTCGACAAATGGTTTGAGTCGTTCAAACACGATGTCTTCAAACTCAGGTTTGGCTCCTCCCATCCGTGAATCATCTTCAACATTGACTCCCAACAGTCTTCCGTCGGGATTCACCTCGATTTGGAACAACCCATTAGGTGAATTGAGTCGATAATGACCGAGAAGAATCGAATTCGGATGATCATACAGTATCTTCTTTTTAACAGATACAAAGTTCTTTACCTTTGGAATTGACGTTGTAGGTGTTGACGTTGTGGGTGTTGAGGGAACAACCGGAGGTGTAGTGACCGATACATCATCCGGGTTCTTTTCGATATCCTGATATTCCTCCTTCAAAATACCCAAACTCACGTACGCTTCCCGAAGACTACACACATCCGGTGGAATGTCCTTTTTGTTGGTGAACAACTTCATGTATCTCTCTGATGTTTTGTAACAAAACTGGTTCGAGAATTCAGTTTCCACCAATTTTCGGAATCCAACCTTGTCCTTACCAAACATCATTCGAATCGTCACCAGATTCTCACCAATCTTGAGGGCTGACTCAAACTTTCGTTTCCTCCAATGAACCAACTGTTTTTCATCGATTTTCATCAAGTTGACGATCATCTTGATCTTTTGGATCAGTTCAATGGTTTTGGGGTCACTTTGTTGATTGGTTGGTACAACCACCACGTCTTGGTTAACACCAGTTCCAGTTCCAACGTTCTGAATTGGAACCACACTGGGTGTTGGTTGTGACTTTGTTTGATTGAACTCTACCTTGATCACATCGTTCGGGGATTCTGTGATCCATTTATTAGGGTGGGTTGAGTTCAGTTCATGGTTTTCATGGTTTAACTTATATGTCTTTGTATCCATACTTTCCTTTGTTTTGTTTTGTTTTGTTCTTGTTCAAATGGTTCAAAACCCGAATCGATATCCGGTATCAACTGGATTTTGTTGAGGAAGGTTAACGTTTCATCGAACGTTCCTTACCTCACAAAACAAGTTTACCACACATGTTCGAAATGTCCAGTGAATTGTTGTTATAAATGGACACTATCGTATTAAAATAATGTTCAAATGACAATTGGTTGTAAAATTGCCTAAACCATTCGTTTTTATGGTTCTGGATAATACCAAAGGTGACTTGTTTCTGGTTCAAGATGGTTCAACCAAACCGTTGGGTGAAGTCTGTTGAACTTCTCAAAACAGTCTTACCAAGGAAACTGTGTCCAATATATACGATCTTCCCCATGGAATTTTCTCCCGGTGGGTTGTGCAACTCTGGTGGGGTACCGACGCTGCGTATGCTCCATGTTCAGAAGTAACCTCGTCAGGGTATGGGAGGGGTGTATACCACCCGTTACCTTCCATTTGGGTTCGGAAAGCGTCGTCTCAGCTGGTTCAGAGACGCTTTTGGGTTCATATCGGGGGTGGTGTGACCGTCCTGATTTGCCATGGGTGGGGTTTGGTTGCGGTAGATTGAGGGGGTATGGGGTGCTTATTGCGGTAGCAGGGGGCGGCATATGTGTGGGTTGAATCCACCCTATGGCGACCAAATGGCTCTTGCGTCCATCCAACTGGTTCGTAGCGTGGGTGCAAATGACGCGGATCGAACGTGAACGAAACCAACGGCCATGGCTGAAAACCGAGAAGTTGGTGGTCACTAGGAAGTTTCAGGATCTTGTACAGTCTCCCCACCTGCTGAATGGTCTGGATCCAAACCTGTTGGCCTGGGTAGTTCATACCGTGTTCGATGAAGGCGACCACGAGAACTTTCAATTCTTCACCAACATTGGCCGGGAAGTGTGGAGCAATCGTTTGGGGTCAAACTACCGCAGATTTCTAGATTGGCTCGTAGTGAACGACATTCTGGAAAGGAACCCTCGTTACAAAAACGATCCCAAAAATCCGGATGATAACTTCCCAAAGAGTTTTCGGGTCAAGGGACTCGACAACACCAACTCTGCTCAACAGTTGGTGGTGGTCACTCGGAAACTGAGTCGTGTATCCCATTTCAAGGATCAAAGTGAACTGAGTGACAAAGTGACCCAGTACGTTCACCAATGTCTTCAGGAGATCACCGTCAACAAGGATTTGGTCTTGATTCATGACCCTGTACGAGAAGCATTGGCCCTGTATCAATGCAGACGCATATGGTCAGGAAGTTTCAACCTTCACTACGGAGACAAATCCCAGAGGTTGTTCCACTCGGTGATCATGATGGTTCGTGAAGGTCGACAAAACCTTCGTCTACGAACCAATGGTGAGGTGTTGGTCTACTGTGACGTCAAAACATGCTATCCCAACCTGTTGGTCACCTATATCAACGATCCCAACGAAAAAGCCCTATGGATTGATGCTCTGAATAAGGATCTGTATGATGTGGCTCGTACCACCGTCCAGTCATCTCATTCCCGCGATCAGGTGAAGGTTCAGTTCAGCAAGTTCCTCAGTGATCCAAAACATCCAACCAACAACGTTCCTGGCCGTTTCCTGGAGACACTGTGTCCACTCCTGTTGGAAACCATTCGAGGTGATCCCAACATGGCCCTCAACCTGCAAAACCTTGAAGCGTCAATTCTGGTTCAACAAATGGTCAATTGGGCCATTCTACACCACATCTGGTACGTTCCCATGTTCGATGGATTTCTCTGCAAACACCAAGATCTGGTTCAGGTTGTGAATCAAGCAACCTACTTGCTTGAACAACGTTTGGGACATCGTCCCGTCATCAACCACCATGTTCTGGGGTGACGCTGCTTGCGTTTCACTTAGTCCTTTCATACCACCATCCAAAAAGGATGGGGGGTTATGCTTGATGCGGTAGTAGGGAGCGGCATATGTGTGGGTTGAATCCACCATCGAATAGATAACAACATACCAAAACACCTGCGGTTTGGTTCGGGTTGGTTGATAAAGAAGAATTCTCCGGAACAAATTTGAACGTTTGGGGACGTTACAAGAAAGTGTTCCGGAGAATCGACTATACGTATCACTATATGACCAAATGATACAGTATAACCTAAAGATAACTATTACCACTTTAACCCAAACCGTTGGTGGTGTTCCTAAACGGTCAATGGGACGTTCCTAAGTGTGAAGTTGTCAAAATGTATCCTTCACCACTTTCGATTCACTGTGGGTCAATCTAGAGGGGTTTGCGGTGGTGTTGGTTGATCATCTTGAGAGTGGTTTGGCATCAACAACACCGAATCAGCCAAATTATAACGAGACTTGGACTGTGTTCTGGTCAAATTGCTCAGAGTATCAGCTATCCATCCTTTGGCTTGAAGTGTCTGAATTACTTCCTCAAGAAGTGGATCCGGTGAAGGTACACGATCAGGTTTAATTGATATCATACCTATAAATAGTATAAAAACGACTAAACCATAACTAAATGCCACGCTAACTGGTCAAATCGAACACAAATCGAACCGACGCTCTTGATGGTTGGCAGATAGGATGTCGGTACATTTACAACGATGACGTCCAAGACCCACGGACAATGTGTCCAAATGGTTGGTCTGGTTCAGTTGTAATGTGTTGAATGGTGAACATATGTATTGACTTTGTGACCGGATAGTGGTGTAATGTGTTCATCGTCGGACAAATCTGATGGTCCAAAAACAATACTGGGGACGAGATGAGGTGACGATAAAGATTTATGGAAAACAATAAAAACCAAATGGGTTACGGATATTGTTCTGTAACGATAACTAACAATAACCTCCAATACAACCGGAAAGGATGGTGGTCGATAAGACCGATTGTGGAAGCCAATCAGTTTGTCGTTGAGCGTCTAGGAGCAAGGGGGTCGAATGAGTGACGAAATCACGCAGATTGGTGATTCTTTCCAAGAGGTTAAGACTAAGGGTCGATGTGGTAACGTGTGGTCTGTGGCATCGACTGTGCGCCAAATCCTTCCGGCATTCATGACGATTCCGGAAGTGGCTCATCTGTTGAATGTTAGCGAAAAGACAGTCCGACGGTTGGTGGAACGAAAGATACTCCCAAGGTGCCGTCACCTTGGAAAGGTGTTGATACCGCGTGATGCGGTTGAAAAGTGGATCGTAGAGTCAACGAGAAACTAAGTCCGGTAAGACACTGAGCCGTCCCCTTAAAACGCGGACGGCTCTTTTGGTTTGGTTTTGGCGATCTCAATCCTTCGGTGGCTTTGAATCGCTTCCAATTCCGAATGAGACCTGTTGGGCCATTTTCATCGAGTGGGTTTGGCGGAGGTGCGCGTAGGTACTCATCAGCAACGCGCCTCCGTCTGAGTGGCCGAGCCAGTTGGCAATGGTGGGGATATCTACCCCTTGCTCAATGCAACGTGTGGCGAATAGGTCGCGGAGGTCCTTGTGGCGGAGTTTTCGGATTCCCAATTCCTTGCAGGCTTTGGCAAGGGTGCCAGTGGCCTCTTTGACTTCGGCCACCGTCTTTTCACCGGTTTGGGGATTTTGGCGTGAGAACTCCGTCTGAAGGAATGCCTTGAGTTCGGGGAAGAGAGGGATGGTTCTTGGTTTCCAGTTTTTCGGCCCATAGACCGGATCTCCTTGGACGGTCAATTGGCCGCCTTCGAAGTCCACGTGCCGCCATTCAATCCTCGCGGCCTCCGATTTTCTGCACCCCGTCGATGCCAACAAGCGGATGAAACGAGCAGCGGCTTGGATCTGGGGGTATGGGTTTCGGTCAAGGTACGTCAGGAGTCGTTGGAAATCCTGCTGGTTGGGCAACGGAGGTTTGTCCCGAACCACCTTGAGCCGTTCCAACTGGCCGGCTGGGTTTGCGGATAAAATCCCGTTTTCAACGGCGATACCAAGGACTTGGTTTAAGACGAGCAGGGTTCCGTTGAAGGTCCGACGCTTGACTTGTTGCTGGTAGCGAATCGACCAATCCATGCAGGACTTCGGGGTGATCCGACTGCATTGGATCGTCTTCAATTCCGGCCAGACAGAGTACAGGGCATTGATGCGCTCCCGGTAAAACTGGACGCTCCTTGGTTTCCTACCTGTGGCCTTCAACTGGTCGACGCAGATCTCCACTGCTTGCGGGAAGGTTAGCTTGCCGGAAACGTCGTGGTTCCTGAGCTGCGCGGCACCGCGTTCAGCCTTCAAGGCATCGGCAAGACGCAGCTTGGCCACCGAGAAGGAAGTGGTGTCGAGAGACTTCTTTTTCAGCTTCCCACCGATCCGGGCGAAAAGGTAGTATACTCCCGACGGTTGAGCCTTGCGAAGGTTGGTGACGGTGGTCGCCTCCAGTTTTTGTTGAGGAGCAGCCTTCTGGGTGGTCGATTGCACCTCTGCAGTATACAAGGGTAGTATACAAGTGGCAAATCGGAGTTCCCAAGACTGAGCGAAAAGCCCAGTAAAAACGAGTCGCGGAAGGGTGGCTGAGTGGTTGAAGGCACCTGACTCGAAATCAGGCGTACTCGCAAGGGTACCGGGGGTTCAAATCCCTCCCCTTCCGCCATCTCGTTCCGGGCCTTGGGCTCGGGTTGGGTTTTCACCCGCGGTCGTCCCTTGGTGTTTGACCCGATCTCGGTGTTCACGATTCGCTCCGACCCCGTCACTCTGCACTTCCATCGCACTTCCACCGTGCCCCCGCCGCGTCGAACGGGGCGTCGCACTCCGGTCCGTTCGCCGTCAGTCGATCACGTTGAGCACGGAGTGGCCGGTATCCCACAGACGGTCGATGAGGCGGTGGGCGTTGGTGCCTTGCACACGGGCCACGGCCAGGCGACGGGCTCCATCGACGAAGGTGATGATGCTCGTCAATTCCAGCTTCAGATCCCGGCACAGGACCATCAGTTGCGGCAGGGCATCGGGTTGTTGGGTGATGTCGAAGGTGATGCGGGTGGACCCCAGCTGTCCGCTCAGGAGTTTGCTGAAGACCCGGAAGATGTCGGACTCGGTGATGATGCCCACGAGCTTGTCGCCCTGAACCACCGGGAGTCCGCCGATGTGGTGTTCGGTCATCCGCCGGGCCGCCGCTTCGATGGGTTGGTCGGCCTCGATGGTGATGGCAGGGCTGTGCATCACGTCGGCAACGGTGCCCAGAGACGGGATGGCATCGAGGTGGGCGACCGAGAAGGGGTTCAGGTCCGGGGGAAAGGCGCGGACGATGTCCTGCTTGCAGACCACGCCCACGATGGCCCGTTGCTGCACGACCACCAGGCGGCGGATGTGCCGGGCGCTCATCCGATGCACCGCGTCGTGGAGTGGGGTTTCGGGCGTGACGGTCTCCACGCTCCGGGTCATGCACATGTCGACAATCATGGAAGGAGGGATTCGACCACCCGCACCGAGGTGGAGGGTCGGATCCACGCCCGACCCCTCATCGGGAGGAGGATCGCCTCGCCGGGTGGCTCTGCTGAGCACATCGGCAGACTCGGGCCCCGACTCCAGTATTTGCCTCGGGGGTCCCCGTGGGGGGCGGGATATCGGGGTATCGGGCGATCAGGCTATCGGGCGATCAGGCGGAAGAAGCGGGTCGCGGCTTCGCTGGTCTGGCGGGCGATGCGGGTCTGGGTCGAGCCCTCGGTGGCCAAGACTTCGGTAGCGACGTCGTTCCACACCGCTCCCGCCAGATCGGTCGTTCTCTGCAGTTGCACGCTGACGCCCGGACGGTCCAGACGCAGCCCGAAGCGCAGGGTGGCCGGTTCGGTGGCCAGACTCAGGACGAGGGGTGCGGTGGTGTCTGCGGTGAGCGGGTGGCTGCCCAAGGCGAACTCCAAGAGATTGGGGCGGCCATCGTGATCCGGATCGTCGCCGGGGGCCTGTTGTCCGACGGGTACCCCCAGGGTGGTGATCCAACCGGAAAACGGGGTTCCCATCAGGGCGGTTCCCGGTGTGGGCATCGCTCCCAGCCACGCGGCCGGGTCGTTGCCGTAGTCCGCGTCGATCCTCTTCTGCAACGAGTGGCCCGAACCGGACGCCCCGACGGGCCAAGGTGCGTTGCGGTCGTAGTTCACGCGGTCCACCCGGGCAAATTGGCGAATTCCAGCGTCGTTCAACCCGGCGGGCCGGCCGAGTTGCACCGACTCGCCTTCGTTGGCCAGGCGACCCGAAGCCCACTCCAAGACGCGGGTTCCTGCAGGCACGGTGAAGGCCGCATTGAAGTGGGTGAGGCTGCGGGTCACCACCAGGCGTTCGCCCGAGGCCAGGATCAGTGGCGGATTCGACGGGAACTCCAATTCGATGCCGTCGGTGATGCGCCACGCAGCACCCCGAACACTGTCATACAGCGGGACGGGATAGGTCGTGATGTTCAGCAATTCGATGAATTCGAGATCCGGGTCGGTGGCCGAGGCATAGAAGATCTCGGAGATGACGATGGGCCCGATGCGGGGGGCGCTGTTGGCCTTTCCGGGGGTCGGGGTCTGCAGGGGGATGAAGTTCCACGTGTCGGTGGAGACCTTGCGGTAATTGCCGAGGGTCTCGCCGGGCAGCGACGCTCCGAAGGATTCCTGGGTACGGTAATCGGTGAGCTCGTCGCCCTGGGCCGAGCTCAGGTACACGGTTTCGCCGACGTCGCTCAGGGCGAAACCGGTGATGCGGCCCGGATCGAGGGATGCGACTCCGAAATGCAGCTGTTCGCTCAAGAAGATGCGCTCGCCCGGTTCCAGGCGGGTGCCGGCCGGGATGCGGTATTTGCGCAGGTCGGTCGCGCTGTCGCTGAGAAACCATCCGCTGAGGTCCACGGAGGCTCCCGAGCGGTTGAAGAGTTCGATCCAGTCCTGGTCCCCCTCGGAATTGGCGAGCACTTCGTCGATGACCACCATCTTGGTGATGGCGTAGGGGTAGTCGGCGGCCTGATAGCGGTACCGGGCCCCGATGTCGGCGCGGGTGCCGTCGGGATCGGTCGGATGGTCCGGAGCGCCGGCGTCGATGGCCGGAGAGCCGGGTTGGAGGCTGTAATCGAGTTGCTCAGGCGCCACGAAGAGCGGATTGGCCGACCGATTTCCGGCTCCGGGCCCGGTGATCCCGACGGTGTCGGACAACGAGTACGACACGACGAGCTGGGAAAGGCTGTCGACCTGGGCCGGAACGATCCCGCTCCGGGAGAAGATCGTGTTGGTGACGAAGGCCGATCCGCCCCCGACGCCGAAGTTCTTCTCGTAGACATCCACGCCGATGGCGCAACCCACGAAGGTGTTCTGATCCACGATGGCCCGCGATCCGGCATCCTTCACGCCCACGCCGAGAGCGCACCCGACCACCAGGTTGTTGCGCAGGATGACCGTGGATCCCTGGCCCACGGAGACGCCTTTGTCGGAGTTGAAGTAGATGCGGTTGTTCTCGATGAGGATGTCACGCGCCTCTTCGCCGATGTCGATGCCATCGCAATTGGGGCCCTGGAACCGGTGAATGCGGCAGTTCCTCACGACGCCTCCCACCACGCCGTCATAATCGATCGCATCGGTGTCCGGGGCGTTGTTGCCGATGAAGTCGCAGTCTTCGGTGATGGCCGCCCCGCGTTTCACGTTGATGCAGTCGCCGGTGTAGGGCGTGTGCAGTCGGCTGTGTCGCAGGACGATGGATCCGCCACGGCAGAAGATCGGTCCATCGCACTGTTCGAGGTCGAGGTGTTCGACGAGGAGTTGGGCATTGAGCCCGGACAGTGCATACGGAAACGCAACCGGATCCGCTCCCCGGGTCGCCTGACGGATGACAACGTGGTGCAGTTCGCTGGGCAGATCCGGGTTCTCAAAACTGAGGCCACCCCAGCGCGCGCCCTCGCGGCCCACGAGGCGCACGGGTGACTCGGCGCTGCCTGCCACGTTCAAGGCACCCTGTACGCGCAGGTGCCGGCCGGCTGGCATCAACAGGGTGACACCGGCAGGAATGGTGAGAGTCATTCCCCGGGGGATGATGAGGTCGGAGTCCAGCGCATAGGTGGCTCCGGCGGTGAGCCGGGTGGTGGAGGCCAGTGAGCCCCCGATCACCCGCTCCTCGGAAGGGGCGAACTCGGCGGTGAGGGTTTCGGGTCCGGTGAGCACTCGTGTGGTGGTGGCGGTGGTTGCGGAGTCGCTTGCCCCGCCGGAGCCGCTCCAACGCACAAAACGGAAGCCCGGTGCGGCCTCGGCGGTGAGGGTGAGAGGAATCCCCGGGAAGAGCCGGTGAACCCCCGGATCGACCGGAACTCCTTCGACGACGATCCGCCCATGGGTGGCACCGCTGACCCCCAGTGTCAGGGCCACGGCCGGTGACAGCCCCAGCCGGTTTTGGATCTCGGCCAGGAATCCGTCGGATCGCGCCTCGATGAATTTCTTCATGTCGGCCAGAGCCGCCGCCCGCCCCGAGGCGCTCAGGCCACCCAGGCTGGACCAGCGGGCCGCATGGCGGGGGACTTCCGATTCCACCTCCTGGGCCATGGCGTCCAGCAGTCCCTGAACCCGTGCCGGTCGGAAGGTGGCGTCGGCGTGGGCCGCCATGCGTTGGGCCAAGCGTTGCCGGAACCGCGTGCCGGTCTTGAGGCGCGAGAGCAACTGGTCGGACGACAGCATCTCTCCCAACACACCACTGGCCAGTTGGGACGAGCGGAAGGTCTGGTCCATGTCGGGCAGAAACCATTGCCAGCGGCCACTGGGCGTTCGGGGGCGCCAGAACTCCCGGTTGTGGGCCCAGCTGGTGTTCTGCCCCCAGGATTCGGAGGCGATGAAGTCGATGAAGCTCTCGATGTCGACTCTCGCCTCGATCACGGCCCAGACGGTGGGATCGTTGAGGTCGTGGGTCTGTGCGAACTCGAGCAGTTCGAGCCAGTGCCCCGTGTCGCCCTTGTCGGCCCCCAGCGTGATGGCCGAGGAGGTCTGGTGTCCGTAGAGCAGGTGGTCGATGTCGGTCGCATTCAGGCGGTGGTGCTCGAAGAACCAGGCGTCGTCCCAGCGGGAACGGACATCGTGGATGCCCCAATAGGCCCCGTTGATGAACACCACGCTCGGGCGGTAGTCGGAGACGCCGACTCTCATCTGGCCGCGTTGGAGGAACGACCAGAGTCCATCGCGCAGCATCTCCATGCTCCAGGCGTCGCCACCATCGCGCAGGGTCAAGGACGTGTGGTTCGGGATGCCGGTTCCGGGGAAGAGGTCGTAGGCCAGGCTATCATTCCCGTAGGCCCCTCGGAGCGCGAAATTCAGGGCTCTCTGGGCGTGCACCCAGTTGTTCTCGCCTCCCATGCGGAAGGCTCCGTTGACCCGGAAACCGGGTTGTCCGCCCGGGGCGAAGAATTCCAGCGAACCGGGGGCGTCCTTGTTCTTGTAGACATCGCGCAGTCCGCGGCTCGAGCCGCCGCTGACGATCGGCTCATGCTGGTTGTAGTAGATGCCCAGGCGGTCGCCGAAGAGGAGTTCCGGGTCGGACACCACCGAGACGAAGGGCAGGGTACCCTGAGCCTCTCCGATCAGATAGGTGCGGGTGGCGATCGGTCCCGGCGGGCGGCCCTCGGCGAACACCCGGGCCCGGACCACGGTGTTAGAGGTGAGCGTGATCGGTTTGGAGTAGGCCGTGGAGGTCGGTGTGGGCACGGCTCCAGTGAGCGTGTAGCGCACCGTTCCCGAAGCGGCAGCGAGCGTCACGGTCACAGGCCCATCGAAAACGCCGCCCTCGGGGCTGACTGTCGCGGCGATTCCCGGGAGGCGCAGATCCGGGACCTCGGCTCCCGTGTTGGGGGCTCCCGGCGTGGGGGTGGCGAACTGGACCCACTGGCCCTCGGCATTGCGGCCGCGGGAGACGTCGGCGATCTGGATGTCGTAGTTCTGGAGGTCCACGTTGGTGGATCCGGTGAAACCCGTTCCCGAAAGAGACAGGTCGAATCCCAGATCGGAGCTGTTGGCGGCGCTCTGATGCACCTCCACGGCGACCACATTGGTGCCGGCGACCAGATGCGTGGCCGGCAAGCGATGAGTGGTGAAGGTGTTTTCGGCCGTCCCCGACAGCGAGGTGAAGGTGAGGGTCTTGAAGTCCACCGAACCGGCCGGCAGGTTCTGCCGAACCACCTCGGTGCCATTGAGATATACAACCGCGCCGTCGTCGGCCAGGAGCCGGAGTTCGAGCTCCAGAAACCGACCGGGATCGGCCACGGTGAAAGCGTGGCGGAAGTAGGTGGTGATGGGATGGGTGCTGCCCGCCGCCGCCGCCGTCAGGATCGTGGTTTCATCGCCGTCGCCGTACCCCAATTGACCCGCGCCGCCGGCCCAGGAGGCATCCTCGAAGGTGGGTGAGGTCCACGCGGTGCCGGCGTTGCTCCCGTCGTCCAGGTACTTCCAGCGCGAGGTTCCGGCCGTGATGAAGGCGAGGTTGGTCGAGCCGGTGGCGTGGGTCAGGACGACCGATTCACCCAGGGCCGAAAGCGAGAAATTGGCGTGATAGCCCTCGGTCGTGAACTCGCGCCAGGGCCAGTAACCGCGAGGGTGGGACTCTCCGGGAACGGCCCCTTCACCATCGGCCCAGACCACCAGGTGTCCGTGGGCCGGGAGGGTGGCGTTCGAAGGGAAGGTCCAACGGAAGGGCTTCTTGGGATCGTCGCTCAGGTACCAGCCCGCCAGCGAAACCGGCGCCGCGGTGGTGTTCTCCAATTCGATCCAGTCCGGGTAGTCCCCAAAATCGACGATGTCGGGATGGGACTGGGTGTTGGAGGCTAGGAATTCGCTGATCCGGATCTGTGCCTGGGTCGTCCCGGTGAAGAGACACAGTGCGGCAACGAGGGCCTGTTTCATTCGATGGAAAAAGACTAGCAGTTCCCATACCCACGGTCAGGCCAGAGGTTCTTCCACCGGTTGTCGAAGGAGCACCCGATCCGGGTTTCGGGGGCATTCCGGGGAGTGGGCATCCCCCCAGGTCGCCGTCGCTGTCGCTCGCCTTGTTTTCGGTGGCCTTCAGGCGTGGCGATGGGCCTCAGGGGGCCGTGGTCAGCGTCTTGCGCCGATGCACCGCATCACCTCCGCACACGTACAGGTAGGCGCGGCCGGGTCCGGCGAAGACGCAGCTGTACACGCCCTTGTCGGCGCGAGGCTTGGCGATGACCCCGCCGAGGCGGCCGCTCCAGTCGAACATCTGCACGCCCGCATGCGAGGTCACGTAGATCCGGCCCAGGGCATCGACCGTGGAGCCATCGCCGCCACTGTCCTTCTTGCCCGCGGGCACCACCAGGGTCATGGAGCGTTCTCCGGCGCTCAGGCTGCCATCCGGGGCGATGGCGTAGCTCCAGACGTGCTTGCCGCCGTATTCCGAGACGTACAGGAAGTCCTGCTTGGGTGAGAGTGCGATGCCATTGGGCGAGGTGATCCCGCCGGCGACGGTGCGGGGGCGCGAGAGGGACTTGGCCCCGATGGGCACGGCCTGGACTTCACCCGCGCCGGTGTCGGTGAAGTAGATCCAACCGGCCTTGGAGACGATGAGGTCGTTGGGCTTCACACCGGTGGCCACATCGCGGAGGGCCTGGGTCGCCGGATCGATGGCCACGATCTTGGGCGCCTCGCCCTGGGTGGCCGCGTAGAGCCGGCCGTCGGGGCCGAACTTGAGGCCGCTGACCTTGGGACCGTTGGTCAGCCACGGCTCGGCTTTCGTGGCCCCCGCGGCGACCCGGTAGATCAGGCCTTTGGGCAGATCCGAGAAGTAGAAGTTGCCCTCGGTGTCGCCACAGGCGCCGTCGGTGAATCCGAAGCCGTCGCCGACGAGTTCCCAGGGGGCGTCGGTGCCGCCGCCGGCCAGCACCTTGTTGAGGGCCTCGTCGCCGTTCCAGTTGTTGGTGCTGGGGGCGGGGGGGCGCATCGCCGGACGCCACAGCCACCGCAGCGACTCGGGCAGGATCGCCCCGCCGTGCTTGCCGTTGTGGGCGCCGTCTCCCATGACGAACCGGTTGTCGTAGCCCGCGAAGGTCAGTGCGCTGGCCATGGTCCGGTTGGCCAGGGGCCAGTCGCCGTGGAGGTTGTTGAGGTCGTTGACTCCATCCTGCAGGAACACCCGCAGCGGTTTGCGCTCGGTTTTGCGGATCAGGGCCGGGTAGGCGTGGCCGCCCCGGATGTTCGTGAAGCTGCCGATCTGGGAGAGCACCTTGCGGAATTGATCGGGGCGCTCCCAGGCGACCGTGAACGCGCAGATGCCGCCCGAGCTCATGCCCGCGATGCCCCGCATCTCGGGATCGTCGCTGATGCGGATCTGGTACCGGTTCGTCACGAAGGGGATGACCTCGTCGACGAGGAAGCGCGCGTAGTCGGCGCTGAGCGAATCGTACTCGAAGGATCGGTTGTTGCGATCGCCCCACCCGTTGGGAGCGGGGGCGCCGGCTCCGCGATGTCCGGGATTCAGGAAGAGCGCGATCGTCACGGGCATCTCGCCCTGGGAGATGAGGTTGTCCAGCACGATGGGTACCCGCTGGGAGCCGTTCTCCCGCACGTACTCATGGCCGTCTTGGAACACCATGAGGGCGGCCGGTTTGGCGGCGTCGTATTGGGCCGGGATGTAGAGCCATCCCTGGCGCGTGGTTCCCGGGAACACCTTCGACTCGCTGAACTCGAAGGTCTCGACCCGGCCTTTGAGCACTCCGGGGGCGCGGTTCGTGGAGTCGGCTCCGAGGGGGTAGTCGTCCACGGCCCAGGCCTGGGTGGAAGCGAGACATACGAGGGCTGCGGCCAGCCGGAGGGAGTTCATGCGACGGAGTCTCCGGAAGCGGCCCTGTCGGAGTCAAACCCGGAGGCAAGCGGAAGCGACCGGCGAGGGATCCGTTCGGCGTCGGTCAGCGCCGGTTATGAATCCGGGTCACTTCAGGTGCGCCTTGTACCACTCGGCGAACTGCACGAGGTCTTTCTCCATGCCGGGCCAGCCATGGTCTTTGCCCGGCAGGCGGACCAGCTTGAAGACCGCCCCGGCCTCCCGGCATCGCTTCTCGAAAATCTCCGCCTGGTAGATGGGCACCAGCCCGTCGGCCTCGCCGTGGATCACCAAGGTGGGCGCCATGCCGCGGGAAACGGCATGGATCGGCGAGATCAGGCGGCCGTATTCGAGGCGGCTTTCGAGGGTGTCGGAACGGGTCCCGAAGGCGCCGTAGAACTGGCGCCCCACTTTGCCGACGCCGACCTGGGTGTCGCCCGGGGCGCTCCAGTTCTCGAAATCTGTGGGAGGGAAGAAGCAGGCGACCGCCTGGACACGGCTGCTCTCACGATCCACCGGATCCGCGGCCTTGGGGTCGCCCTCGCGGCCCTGGGTGCCGAGCGTGAGCGACAGGTGACCACCGGCGCTGGCTCCGAAGATGCCGAGCCGATCGGGCCGGATGGCGTAATCGGCCGCATGATGCCGGATCCACCGCACCGCCCGGTGCATGTCTTCGACGATCTCCAGGACGGTGAAGCGGGGTTGGGAGCCGTGGACGACGGCGAAGACGGTGTACCCCTCGTCGAGCAGGGCCTTGCAGTAGGCGGGATTGATCCCGTTGTGGTCGGAGTAGAATCCGCCGCTGATCACCCAGATCACCCCGAGCCCGTTGGCCTTGGCCGGTTGGAGCACGTCCAAGGTGAGGGCGGTGCCGAACTTGCGGCCGTAGATCACCTCGGTGCGTTTCAGGCCCGAGTTCTCGGCGGCTTGGGTGGCGAGGGCGATGCAGCAGCAGAGAAGCCCCAGCAGGGCTTGGCGGAGTCGAATCATGGGCGTGAGAAGGGTTCTCGGTGGGACGGACTCGCTCGGCAAGCAAAACCCGCCTTCAGAGCCGACGATTCCATCGGCGGGATTGGGACTGGGATTGGGATTGGGAGGGTATCGCCTCCAGCGGTAGCCCAGTCGAAGGCCCCGCGTGGGTGGCCTCGCGTCTGGGTGTCACGGCCCCTTCCGCTCGGGCCCGCTGTTGGTCGCATTGCCGCCGCCTCCGCGCCGACGCTCGGAGTTGCGGCGTTCCATCTTCTTGATGTGCTCTTCCAACAGGTGCTTCTGCTCGTCGTCCAACAGGGGCATGACTTGTTGGTGCATGCGTTCGAAGCAGGCCTTCATGCGCCGTTCGGTGTCCTGATGGATTCCGGAGACCTCGGTTTCGGAGGTCTTGAGGAGCGGTTCGATCTTGGAGACCTGATCGGGGCTGAGGTGGAAGTCGGTGGTCCACCGCTTGAGGATGCGCTCCGACATGGCCCCCGTTTCGCGGGGAGGGCGGGGCGGTGGCGGTTTGGCCGCGAAGGCGCGGGCTCCGAACACGCCCGCCACCGCGCCGGCGACGAAGGTGGCGGCCAGATAACCGATGATCGCATTGCGGCTCAAGGCACTCATTGCAGGGCGAGGTACACTTCAGGCTCGGGCACCACGAAGGCCTCGTCGACCGAGTTGTTGGACGAGGCGCTGACCGAGAGCAGGATGGCGCAGAGCGCGGCGCATCCGGCGAAAGCGACCCCCCAACGGAGCACGGCGAGCAGGTCGATGCCGTCGGCCTCGGAGCGGGCCCGGCGCAGGGCGGCCAACACCCGCTGCTCGAGCAGGGGGTCTGGCGCGGAGGCCGCGACCTCGTGTCTCCGCACGCTGGCGGCGGATTTCAGCAGACGATCCAAGGGATGGGCATTCATGGGCGGACTTCCTCCATCAATTCCGACAGGTGTTTCTTCATCTTGGCCCTGGCGCGGAAGGCTCGCACCTTCACCAAAGCCCCGCTCCAACCGGTGATCGTCCGGACCTCTTCGACGGATTTCTGCTCCAAGTGGAGCAGGGTGATCACCAGACGGTCTTCAGGGTTGAGTCGTGCGAGCATCTTTTCCACCAGTTCCCGCGAGGCCAGACCGTCTTCGGGCGACAGGTCGTCGTCGGCGCAGGCGAGGTTCTGAACCACCAGTTCCTCTTCTTCGCTCAGGTCGGACAGTCGCCACTCGGGCCGGATCTTTTCGTGGGCAATCTGATTCAGGCAGGTGTTCACCGCAACCCGCGACACCCAGTGCTCGAAGGGCACGGCGCCTCGGTATTGGTCGATTCGGGTGAACACCTTGACGTACACGGCTTGAATGAGGTCTTCCTCGCTGGTTCTCCGGGGCAGGTGCGACCTCACGATTTTGACGATCAACCCATGCAGATGTTGCATGAGGACGCGAGCCGCATCCTCATCGCCCGCCCGCACGCGTTCCACGCAGGCGGTCACATCCAGCACCGGTTCTTCCATGCTCAAATCGGAGAGCACCCCTGACTGTTCCAAGCGACCGCTCCCGGGTCCCGGTGGTTACAGTGATCGGACCTCCGGCGATCCGCACGGTCTCTTTTGGGGCTTTATTCCGCGGAGGTGGGCTGGTTTTCTGGCTCGGCCCATGAAGACCGTCGCCTTATCGACCCTGGTGGCCCAGTGCCAAGCCTGGATGACTCCGGACCGCTACCGCGACTATGACCGGGCGCGCAATGGGCTGCAGGTGGAGAACCGCGGGCACGTCCGCAAGATCGCCGCGGCGGTGGATTGCACATTGGCCACCGTGCGTCTGGCCGCCGCCTCGGGAGCCGACCTGATGGTGGTCCATCACGGCTTGTTCTGGGCCGAAACCCGCCCGTGGACGGGTCCCCGCATGGCGTTGATCCGGGCCCTGCTGGAGGCCGATCTGGCGGTCTATTCCATGCACCTGCCGCTGGATGCCCACAAGACCCTTGGCAACGCCGCACAATTGGCCCGTCGGTTGGGATTGCGTCGCCTGAAGCCCTTCTTTCGGCACGAAGGAGAAGCCATCGGCTGGCGGGGTGAATGGGAGCTTGACCGGGGAGCCCTCGGCCAGCGGCTCGGGGAGATCCTTGGGCGCGCTCCCATCCTGCTGGCCGGGGGAGGGCAGCAGTGCCGTCAGGTGGGCATCTGCACCGGGGGAGCCGGGGCCGAACTCACCCAAGCCGCCGCCGAGGGGGTGGATACGTTCATCACCGGTGAAGGCCCGCATTGGACGCATGCGCTGGCCGAAGAGGCGGGGATCAATGTCTTTTACGGGGGGCATTACGCCACCGAAACCTTCGGTGTGAGGGCGTTGTCCGAGAAGCTCGGCCGTGAATTCGGCCTCCCCTGGGAATTCATCGATCATCCGAGCGGCCTTTGATCGCGGGCGGAGCCCGGACCGACTTTCAGGGACCGACTTTCAGTGCCGGGCTATCCCTCGTCGCCTCCTCGGTGAAGCAACAAAAAACCCCTCCCGGGAAGGGAGGGGTTGAAAGAACCGACTCTGGATTGACCGATCCGATGGATCAGACGATCAGAACTTGTAGACGACGCTGGCCGTGAGGCTCAGGTCGTTCTTCTGACCGTTGAACGGATTGGCACCGCCGTCCACAGCGCGGTCCCAGCGGAACTCGCCGCGGGTCAGCACGTTGGACCAGAGGGCGTAGTCCAGGGTGAAGGTCTCACCGATGATCTTGTCTTCGGTGCGGCCGGGCAGGAAGGCGCCGTAGCCGGAGCTGGCGTACTCGAAGCGGTTGTTGGCCTTGAGCTTCTCGGTGATCTGGTAGCCGGTGTAGAACGCGTAGGCGTTGGCGTAGCTGTTGCCCATGCCGGCGTTGAACAGCAGGTCGGCGCTGGCGCCGAGCGACAGTTCCTTGATCGGGGTGGCCAGAGAGACACCGACGTACAGGAGGGTCGGGTCGTTCTTGGCGCCATTGGCGTCGCCGTTGACGGCGCCGACGTAGAGCGAGCTGCCAGCGAGCCAACCGGTGCTCTCCGGGGCCTTCACGACCACGGATCCCATGTACACCTTGGAGGACTCGGCCAACATACCGCGCATGCTGCCACCCACCTGGCCGGACGCGAAGCCCGAGGCGGTGAGGCTGCCACCATTCAGACCGAAGCCGCTGTCGCCATTGGCCACGCCACCGGACACGCCGATGATGTCGTTGACCTGATAGCTGGCGAGGATACCGGTGTGTCCGAACGGCTCGAGGTTGTTGAAGCCGAGGCTGCGGGAGAAGTTCGGGTTGGCGTAGGAGTCGGTGACTTCGTAGCCGACGATCGGGTCGAACTGGCCGAGCTTGAAGTCGATGCCGTTGCCGATCGGGGCGCGCAGAGCCGCATAGCCCTGCTTGATGGCCACACCCGAGGTCAGGGCGCCGGGCATCACGTTGGCGTCAGGGCCGAACATGGTCTCAACCTTGTAGCCGGCGCTCCAGGTGCCCTCGTCGATGGGCTTCTCGAGCTGCAGCTTGATGGTGTTCACGTTGAACCCATCCTGACGGTCGGAAGCGGTGTTCGCGAAGCGATTGGCGACCTGGCTGCCGGAACCGAAGTTCCAGATGGCCGAGGTGTCGACATAACCGCTGAGGGTGGTCGAGCTGAGCGCCGTGTTGACCGGGTGAGACTCATCGGCCTGCACCGCGGAAGCGAGGCTCACCACGCCGGTGGCGGCCAAAGCGACTGTCCACTTGTTAAACTTCATGTTGTTTCCTGAGTTCTGCGTTGTGTTTGACTGCAATAATCAATCTACAAGCTGAGGACACAGTCCCCGGCCCCCGCCGAAATGGCGGAAATCACGGGCGAGACAGTAGGAACCGGGGTTGTGTTGTGACAATACTTTTTTTGTTATTCGAATCGAACGCCGATACCCCGGGGCGGGCCTGTTTCATTACAGATTCTGAATCACACGCCGCAATTCCGAGGCGATCTGAGTTCGACGTTCCGGAGACAGGATGGGGGATCCGTCTTTTTCGGTGATGTAGAACGTATCGATGGCGGCCCCTTTTTCCGTTACGATCTTGGCCAACACGAGGTTGATCCCCAGCTCGCTCAAGGATTGGGATAGCGAGAAGAGCAACCCCACCCGGTCTTCCGTCTCGATGTCGATGATGGTGATCCCGCTGGGGGTCGTGCCTTCGAAGCGGATGTCCGGCTCGAGATGCTCTCCGGCCAGGGCCTGATAGAGGGGACGGGTCTGGGCGGCGATCTTGCGGACGGCGGGGCGGATGTCCAAGCCCTTGGCCAGAACGTCCCGGATGAGCTTTTCGAAGCGTTCCCGCACGGCCGGGTCGGGGGCCGCGCCGGTGCGGGCGTCGGTGACATGGAAGCTGTCGAGCACCACGCCGTCATTCCGGGTGAAGATCTGCGCCGAAAAGATGTTCAGGCCGGCGGCGGTCAGGGCTCCTGTGAATTTTGTGAACAACCCGGGCCGATCCCAGGTGCAGAAATGGACCTTGGTCCAGCCTCTGTCCTTGTCTTCGTTCCACAACACGGCCGGTTCGAGGGCGCGATCCTCCTGGGTGAGCTGGAGGTGGATGAACTGGTGGACCAGCGTCAGGTCCCGCGCGATCTGCCGGGGAGAGTGGATCTGGAAGTAACGGGCGGGCAGGCCATCGAAGTGGGCCGAGATCTCCTCGTCGGAAAAGGTCTTCGGAAGCAGTGCCTGCACTTGCTCGCGCAGCAGTTGCCTTTGGCGGAGTTCGGCCTCGATGAATTCGGTGGTGCCCTGAAGCGCCTGCGCCGTCTTCTTGTGGAGGGTGAGGAGCAACGAATCCTTGAAGCTGTTCCAGAGGGTGTCGCTGGTGCCCATGGAATCGGCGAAGGTGTGCAGGGTGAGCAGGTCGAGGTTTTCGGTCCCCTGGATCTGGGCGGCGAAGGTGCGGATCACCTCCGGGTCGTCCAGATCCCGGCGCTGCGAAGTCTGCACCATGGTGAGGTGGTGCTCGATGATGAGCGACAGCGTGTGGGCGGTCGTGCCGTCGAGCCGGAACCGCTTGGCGACCTTGAGGACGAGTTCGGCTCCCACCAGTTCGTGGCGGCGCCCGGGGAAGGCCTTGCCGCAGTCGTGCAGCAGCAGCGCCAGATACAACACGAACGGGCGTTCGACGCGGCGGAACAGCTCGGTGTAGCCCGAGAAGGGGCGGTTCTCGGCTCCCCAGACCTGATCGAGCTTGGCCACGCAGGTCAGTGTGTGTTCATCCACCGCGTACTGGTGGTAGAACTCGTGCTGCACCAGGTTGGTCATCTTGCCGAACTCGGGCAGGAACCGACCGAGGAGCCCCACCTCGTGCATGGCGCGCACATAGGGCGCGACATTGCCGCGCTGGTTGAGGATCTCGAGGAAGGTCGCCTGGTAGTGGGAATTGGCCTTGAAGGAGCGGTCCACCAGCGACACCTGCTGGCGGAGCAATTGGGCCAGGTCGGGGTGGATCTGGAGACCGCGCTTCTGCGCCTCGAGGAAGGCCCGGAGGATGCGGCCCCGGTCCTGACGCAGGATGCCCCGATCCACCATGTGGAGTTGGCCGTCGACGATCCGGAAACCGTCGAACTCCTCAGGCTTGGCGGCCCCGCGCTGGGGCTTCTTGCCCTTGGACTTTCCCGGGCTGGGGACGAGGGCCAGTCGCTGTTCGAGGGTGCGGGTGGTCAGGTACAGGTTGCGGGCGTGGGTGTAATACTCCCGCATGAACGCCTCGGTGCGGGCCCGGGGCGACCGATCGGTGAAGCCCAATCCGTGGGCCACGGCCGGCTTGACCGTCGGGGTGAGGGTTTCGGCCGCCCGCCCCGCGACGTAGTGCAATTCGTTGCGAGTGCGCAGGAGGAAGTCGTAGGCCGCCTCCATCTGCTTGCGCTCGGAGGCGTTGATGAACTCGGCCTTCTGCAGGTCCATCAGCGAGCGGGTGCCGTGCTTGAAGTAGGCCATCCACAGGAGGTTCTGGAAGTCCCGGAGGCCGCCGACCCCGTTCTTGACGTTGGGTTCCTGCAGCGCCGGCGAGTTGCCGTGCTTGGCCCGTCGGGTGGACTGATCGGCCAGGCGCTGGGCGATGTACTCGTCTTCGTGACGGCGGACGCAGCGCTTGACCAGCTCGCGTTGGAGTTGCTCGAAGAGGGGTTCGTCGCCGGTCACCCGTCGGGCCTCGATGAGCGCGGTCTTGGCCTGCATGTCCTCGTTGGCCAGTCGGATGCAGTCCTCCACGGTGCGGACCGCATGACCCACCTTCAGGCCGATGTCCCAGAGCGTGTAGAGCAGACCGCCGGTCCACTCCGACAAGGTCTTCATCTCGGGCCCTTCCGGGGCGAGACCCTCGGCGTGGAGGAACATCAGGTCGATGTCGCTGAACGGGTTGAGCTCTCCGCGCCCATAACCGCCGAAGGCCACCAGCGCCACCTTCGGGGCCTTGCCTTTGGGTGCGGGGAAGACGCTCTGGATGGAGGTCCAGAGGTGCCGGATGAGCACATCCATCATCGCGGAACGGGCCCGGCAGACCTCCAGCCCGCTGGCTCCGCCGCGATGGAGGATCTGGAGCCGATGGCTCTCGACTTTCAGGAATCGCTTGTATCGGGGGAGTTCGTCCGCCGGCTTGCTCAAGGGCGGCAGCACGAGCTGTTTGCGGGCGCTCTCTTCGATCTTCGCAATCAGGGGATTCATCGGCGCGCCCACCGTGAGCCGATTGGTGCGAGCGGGCAAGGATGTCGGTCCGGAAGGCGATAGGAATCATCGACACATCGGATCGGCGGATCGGCTCATGCCTTGTCAGCCCGAGTTCGCTTCGCCACCGTCGGGCACCGAAATCATGTCGCCGCTGCCCTACGAAATCGCCCTGGCCCTCCGCTACCTGCGGCCCAAGCGGACCTTCGTCTCCATCATCACGCTCATCTGCGTGCTGGGGGTGACTCTGGGCGTGGCGGTGTTGATGATCGTGATCGCGGTGATGACCGGCTTCGGGGAGCAGTTGCGGGAGCGCATCCTGGGTTTCAATGCCCACCTGCATGTGCAGGCCGTCGAAAAGCCGCTGGCCGACTGGCGGAAGGTCGCGGCGACGATCTCCTCCAACGCGTCGGTCCGGGCGGTGGCTCCGTACGTGCTCACCCAGGTGCTCATGGAAACCCAGCCGGAGAAGGGCAATCCACGGCCGTTCGCGCCGGTGCTGCGTGGGGTGGATCCGCTTTTGGAGCCGCGGGTTTCGGAAGTGCCGGCCGGTTTGATTTCCGGGAAATTCGATGTCGGTCCGAACAAGGTGCTCATCGGTCTTTCATTGGCCGAGACCTTGAAGCTCAAGGTGGGCGACTCGCTGGCTGTCTATTCGCTGCCGGCCCTCAAGCGGATGCATGAGGCCTGGGAATCCGGACGCAAGGAGGTGGATCCGCCCCAGAAGTTCCAGGTGGCCGGGGTGTTCGATGCGGGTCTGTACCAGTTGGAGATGTCCGGCATGCTCACCGGCTTGGGTGACGCCCAAGATCTGCATGGCATCGAAGACGATGTGACGGGCATCACGATCATGCTGCACCAACCCGATATGGCCACGACAACCCGGGTGCATCAGCAACTGACCGAGGCCTTGGGGAGCGATTTCCAGGTCGTCTCTTGGATGCAGGAGCATCGTCAGCTTCTGGGGGCGTTGGTGGTGGAGAAGAACATGATGTTCTACCTGCTGTTCTTCATCGTGATCGTCGCGGCCTTCGGCATCATGAGCGCACTCATCACTTTCGTGGTCCAGAAGACCCGCGAGATCGGCATGCTCAAGGCGCTGGGGGCCACGCCCTCGCAGGTGGCGTTGGTGTTCCTGTCGCAGAGCCTCGTGGTGGGCGTGGTGGGGGTGATCAGCGGCTTCGCGCTGGGTTGGACCGGGATCCGCTTCCGCAACGACTTCCTGCACTTCATGAACCGGACCTTCAACCTCGAATTGTTTCCGCCTGAACTCTACCAGTTCCGCGAACTGCCGGCCCGGATCGTGACTTCCGATGTGGTGATCATCTGCGGAGGATCGCTGGTCATCTGCCTCTTGGCCGGGGTCATCCCGGCGCTGCGGGCCGCCTGGTTGCAACCCGTCCAAGCTCTTCGCCATGAGTGAGCCGCTCATCCAGGCCCAATCCATCCACAAGGGGTACTCCCTCGGACGTCGCCAACTCGAGGTGCTCCGCGGGGTGGACCTGCGGGTCGAGGCCGGCGAATTCGTCGCGCTGAAAGGGGCTTCGGGCGCGGGCAAGAGCACGCTGCTGCACCTGATGGGCGGGCTGGATCATCCGGATACGGGGACGATCCGGATCCGTGGGGTTTCGCTGCAGTCGCTCGGACCGGCGGACTTGGCCCGGTTCCGCAATCGGGATGTGGGTCTGATCTTCCAGGCCTTCCACCTCATGCCGGAGTTCGATGCGCTTGAGAATGTGATGCTTCCGGGGCGCATGGCCCGCCGACCCTTGGCCGAGGTGCAGGCCGAGGCCGATGCGTTGTTGAAGCGGGTGGGATTGGGCGATCGATTGGATCATCGTCCCGGCGAGTTGTCGGGCGGAGAACAGCAGCGTGTGGCCATCGCGCGGGCTCTCGTCAACAACCCGACCCTCATTCTCGCCGATGAACCGACGGGAAACCTGGATACCAAGACGGGTGAGGAAATCGTGCAACTGCTGCTCGAAATCCGACGGGAGCGCGGGGTGACTCTGGTGGTGGCGACGCACGATTCACGTCTGGCCGAACGAGCCGACCGCATCGTGAACTTGGTGGACGGGTTGATCGTCGATGAAGTCAGGCCCGGAGCCGGATATATGGGCTCCGCGGTCTGACGGTGTTGCTCCCGATACGGACAGATCCCGTGATGAATCTCAACGGGTTACTCAACGGTGTCATCAACGGGTTCCTCAACGAGTTTTGGACAACTCCAGGATGCGCTCGAACACCGCGGCTTCCAGCGGCATCACGCTCAGACGGGACTGCCGGATGAGCGGCATGTCCTTTGTGACGGGGTCCGTCTTGAGCGTGGCCAAGTCCACCGGGGCCTTGAACGGCTTGTGCGGGGCGAGGTCCACCACCGACCAGTCGCCCTCGGTGGCGGTGGGGTCCGGGTAGGCCTCCCGGACCACCTTGGCGATGCCGACCACCTGCTTGCCGGTCACGCTGTGGTAGTAGAGCACCGCATCGCCCGCCTTCATGGCCCGCAGGTGGTTGCGCGCCTGGAAATTCCGGACGCCGGTCCAGGCCGTCTTGCCGTCGGTCACCAATTGAGACCACGGGTAGGCTTCGGGTTCCTGTTTCACCAACCAATAGCGTGTCGCCATGGCCGAAGCCTGCCCCGCCTCGCGGCATCGGCAAGTCTCTCCGGTGGCGGCGGGTATGTGACAGTTTACAGACGTTGATCCTCCGCGCTTGCCTTTCGCAGGCCGCAGTCCATACCGGATCCAACCCTGAACCCCACGATGACCCCTTCCTACGAAGACCTGGCCTCGATGATCGACCACTCGCTGTTGCATCCCACGCTCACCGATGCCGAGCTCAAGGCCGGGTGCGAGTTGGCGGCCCGCTATGCGGTGGCCTCGGTGTGCATCAAGCCCTACGCGGTCGCTCAGGCGGTCGAATGGTTGGAGGGTTCGGGGGTGGCGGTGGGCACCGTGGTGGGCTTCCCACATGGCAGCTCCTCGCCCGAATCCAAATGGCGCGAGACCGATCTGGCCTGTGTCGATGGGGCCACCGAGATCGACATGGTGATCAACCTCGGAAAGGCCCTCGGGGGCGACTGGGAATTCGTGGAGGCCGAGATCCGCGGGGTGTGCGAGATCGCCCACCGCCATGGAGCCCGGGTGAAGGTGATTCTCGAGAACGATCATCTGGGCGGCGGCGGTGCCGGACTGAGCGGCGACGACCTCAAGCGCACCCTGTGCCGCCTGTGCGAACAGGCCGGGGCCGATTGGGTCAAGACTTCCACGGGCTTCGGCTTCGTGAAGCAGCCCGCGGGCGGATACAACTACCAAGGAGCCACCGAACACGATCTGGCTCTGATGCGTGCGGCGGTCTCTGAAAACGTCCAGGTGAAGGCGGCGGGCGGGGTGCGCGATCTCGACGGCTTGCTGCGGGTCCGGGCGCTCGGAGCCTCGCGGTGTGGGGCCACAGCCACCGCGGCGATGCTCGACGAGTACCGGCGCCGTGCGGCGGCAGGCACTCTGGTGCCGCCCTCTGCATCCAGTCTCGGCGGCGGCGGGTATTGACCCGGCCCCGTGCTGGAGAACTCACGGGTCGGACATTGCTTTTGAGGCCTTCCGGTCGAACGCTGAGGCGAATATTCGACCACCCCCTATTCCGTGAAACCTAAGCCTGTCAGAAAGGGGGACAGTGGCTTCACCCTGATCGAATTGTTGGTCGTGGTGGCCCTCATCGCGGTGCTGGCGGCGCTGTTGCTGCCGGCGCTCGCCGGGGCCCGGGCCAAGTCGGCGCGGGTGGCCTGCCTCTCCCAATTGCATCAGTTGGGCTTGGGGTTCGCCCTGTACCTCGGCGACCATCAGGACCATCTGCCCGATCGCCGCGACCTGAAGGGGTCGCTGGGCTATCGGCCTTGGAGCGACTGGCCCCCGTCGGATCCGCGTGCGGGCTGGACCTTCGAGGCCCTGGCCCAGTCGGGCGGTGGGGCGGGGCTGTGTCCGGCCCTGGTCAACCAGCCTCTCGGTCAGGCGTCCCAGGTGCTCCAGACGGCTTTGATCCGAGGGATCCGACACGACACCGGATTCTGGCTCTGGCGCTTCGACCGGGCCGATGCCGTCGTGCCCCTCGACAATTTCTGGAACAAGACGCCCGAATCGGCGCTGGAGGACCTCCGGGTTTCTCTGCTCAACTCCACCACACCGCCACCCGATGGACTCTCCGGAGTGGAGATGGCCGTGGACCCGTATTTTCCGCGGACGATCCCTGCGGTGGCTCCGGCCTTGTCGGGGCGGTCCGCCCACCGGGGAGGGCGCAACCGGCTGATGCTCGATGGCAGCGCCGCGTGGTTCCGGGACAATCGACTGAACTGACTGGGTATGAAGCAACACTGGCGGCATTGGGTGAGGGCGATCTGCATGGCGGGTGGGGTCGTGCGTGCGATCGGGGCGTCCCAGGCCACCGTCGACTGGCCCGCCTACCTGGGCGATGCGGCCAGTACCCACTATTCCCGAATCGAGCAGATCCAGCCCAAGAATGTCGCCCAGCTGCAAGTGGCCTGGACCTACCGCAGCGGCTGGTCCGACGGGCAGAACCGCTCGCAAATCCAGTGCAACCCGCTGGTCATCGACGGTGTTGTCTATGGCACGACGCCCGACCTGAAGCTCTTCGCGCTCGACGCCGTCACCGGCGTCCAGAAATGGCGATTCGATCCGGCGGCCTGCCCGGGGATCACCAAGGGCGGAGTGAATCGTGGGTTGGCCTATTGGGCCGAGGGTTCCGATCGTCGCATTCTCTACGCCAACGATCATTTCCTCCATGCCATCGACGCGGTGACCGGGCGGCGTATTCCCGAGTTCGGACAAGAGGGGTCCATCGACCTCAAGCAGGAACTCGGGCGCGATGCTTCGGGCTTGTCGCTCCAGGCGACGACCCCCGGAGTGGTCTTCAAAGACTTGCTCATCATGGGCATGCGTCTGGGAGAGGGGCCGGCGCCCGCGGCTCCGGGGCCCATCCGGGCTTTCAATATCCGGACCGGCAAATTGGCCTGGCGCTTCAACACCATCCCGCAGCCCGGCGAGCCGGGGCATGAAACCTGGCCACCCGAGGCGTATCGCTATGTCGGAGGAGCCAATGTGTGGACCGGCTTCGCGCTCGATGAGGCCCGGGGGATCGTCTTCTGCCCGACCGGCTCGGCCGCCTTCGATTTCTGGGGCGGCAACCGCATGGGGCAGAATCTCTACGCCAATTGCCTCATCGCCCTCGATGCCCAGACGGGCAAGCGCCTCTGGCATTTCCAGTTCGTGCACCACGATCTGTGGGATCGCGACCTGCCGGCCCCGCCCAACCTGGTCACCGTGACCCATCAAGGAAAGCGGATCGACGCGGTGGCTCAGGTCACCAAGTCGGGGCATGTCTTCGTCTTCGATCGGCAGACGGGCCGGCCGCTCTTCCCCATCCAGGAGATCCCGGTTCCCAGCTCCGATCTCTCCGGGGAATCGGCCTGGCCCACCCAGCCGGTGCCGCTGCGTCCGCCGCCCTTTTCGCGGCAGTTGTTCACCCACGACGAGATCACCGACCTCTCGCCCGAGTCCCATCGGCAGGTCCTCGAACGCTTTTCCCGCATCCGACCGCATGCGCCGTTCCAGCCGCCCAGCCGCGAGGGGTCGATCGTGTTCCCCGGGTTTGACGGCGGTGCCGAATGGGGCGGGGCGGCGGTCGATCCCGACGGCGTGCTCTACGTCAACGGCAACGAGATGCCGTGGATCCTGACCATGGTGGAGACCCGTCGGAAGGAGGGGGAATCGGCGGCCTCGGGCGCGGCCCTCTACCAGCAGATCTGCGCGGTGTGCCATGGTCCGGAACGGCTGGGCAACCCCGGACAGAACGTGCCGTCGCTGGTCGGAGTCGAAAAACGCCTGCAGGCCACGGACTTGCACAAGCTCCTGCAGACGGGCAAGGGCGTGATGCCCGCCTTCGATTTCCTCTCCGAGGCACAGCGTGCGCGCCTGGTGGCGTTCCTGCGCGGTGAATCGGAACCGGACTCCGCCGCCGAAGACCGGTCCGCACCGGCCGGAGCCGATGCGCTGGGCCTCATCCCGTATTCCATGACCGGCTACAACCGGTGGCTCGACAGCAATGGCTATCCCGCTGTGAAGCCGCCGTGGGGCACCCTGAACGCCATCGACCTCAATACCGGATCCATCCGGTGGAAAGTCCCGCTCGGGGAGTTCAAGGAACTGACCGCGCAAGGCGTTCCTCCCACGGGCACCGAGAACTACGGGGGGCCCTTGGTCACGGCCGGAGGGCTGGTCTTCATTGCGGCCAGTCGGGATGCCCATCTGAGGGCCTTCGACCGCAAGACGGGGCGGGAGTTGTGGAAGGCCCCGTTGCCGGCCGGTGGTTATGCCACGCCGGCCACCTATTCGGTCGGAGGACGCCAATACGTGGTGATCGCCTGTGGTGGCGGCAAGATGGGAACCCCCAGCGGTGATGCCTACGTGGCCTTCGCCTTGCCCGCGCCGGTGCGCTGAGGCGCGGGGATGAGCCCTCGACTCAATCGCTGCGCGGTGACCGACCCGGCCCCCAGCGAGCGACGCAGGGTCTCGCGCACGACGGCATGACGGAGTTTCCGACTGCACGAGAAGATGTCCACCGCGGCGTAGCCGTGTTCGGGCCAGGTGTGGATGGTCACGTGGCTTTCGGCGATGACCACCACACCGCTCACCCCCCAGGGGCTGAATTCGTGGAAGACCGGTTTGACGATGGTTCCCTGGGCGGCCGTCACGGCTTCCAGCACCCGCTGCCGGATGGTCTGCACCCGCCCCAGGATGGCCGCGTCGCACCCGTGGAATTCGAGCAGGGTGTGCTGACACAGGGCCTTCGTGGCGGGTCTTTTTTTGGGGGCGGTCGGGTGCATGTCAGGCCGTGGTTTGAAGCTGTTGGAAGACCGCGTCGGCGGCGTGGAGGCCGCGCGTGTAGGCCTCCTCGAAGAGGGAGATCCCGGACATGTCCGAGTGCGCGAAGTAGACCGCGCCTTCCCGCTGGGTCAGCGAGGCGGGGCGGTGTCCCCAGATGAAACCGGGTGCCGGTGCGATCATGCCATGGCCCCAGACCTGGACATCCAGATGCTCGATGCGGCGACGCAGATCGGGGTGGGCCACCGACAGGTCGTCGAGGGTGAGATCGCACCAGTAAGACCAATCGGCCTTCAACGCCTCGGCTCGGGCGGTCGCCGGGTCTGCCGAGTCCAGCGGTCGATAATACGTGAGCACGGTTCGACGCGGGTGGGGAAACAGGCTCTGGTGGCCGGCATCGACATACCCGAGCCCGTCAGAGCCATCGATGACGTTGTCCCAGCACAGCGGCATGCCCCGGGATTCGGGTCGGGAATCCAGCGTCAGATTGGCCACCATCCAGGGCGGGTAGTGCAAGTGGGGATCGGGCGGGAGGCCGTGGACTCGCCGGTATACGAACCGGGGGATGGCCGCGATGAGCGCCCGGCATTCGATCCTCAGGGACCGATTCTTCGCGGCATCGAAGACGTCGATCTCGGCGCCCCGATCGTCGTGGCGGATCCCGAAGACGGCATGGCCCGTGCGGATCTGGCCGGCCGGAACCTGCTCCCGCAGCCGTGCCGCCAGCCAACCGTTGCCTTCGGGCCAGGTCAGCACCGAGTGGGTCGGGGCGTTGGCGGCCACGCCGGACCGGGCCGCGAAGTAATGGATCCCAGCCCAGGCGCTGACCCGATCGATACCGGCCCCGAAATCATCGCGGCAGCAGTAGTTCACATACCGGCGCAGGGGGGCGGCTTGAAACCCCTCACGATCCATCCACCGGGCCATGGTGATGCGGTCGAGGTCCAGCAGCATCGGATCCTGCGAACTCCGGTCCACGGGGATCGCGAAGGCCGGGCGACCGTCGGCCCCGGAGTGGTGTCGAAACGCCTCCATGCGCTGCAAGAAGGCGCTCACCTGATCCCGTTCGCCCGGGTCGAGGCCCAGTTGGGGAATCAGCCCCTCCTGCCAGCGCCCATGGACGAACAGGCGTTCGGCGGGATCGTGGCAGAGGTATTCCTCGCGGTAGATCGGGCGTGCCTGGGCATCGAAGCCGGTCACGACCCCCAATTCTGCGAGGAGTTGCCGCACCTCGTTGGCCTGCGCACCGGGCAGCGGCAGGTAATGGGCTCCCCAGGGGTGTGCCGAGACCGCATTGATCCCGCTGCGCGAATTGCCGCCGGTTTCAGGTTCGAGTTCCAGCAGGACCACGTCGCGAAGGCCCCGCAGTGCGAGGGATCGGGCCGCGGCCAATCCGGCGATGCCGCCTCCCAGGATCACGACATCATGGCGCTCCGACGACTCGGGCGGCGGCAGGTCGCGGTCCCTCAGGCGGTGTCCCAGGGCCCGGTCGGGGCCCACGATGGCGCCCGTGAACCGGGGCGCGGCGTTGCAGCCGGCCCACCCGAACGCGGCCCCCACCGTGGCCGCACCCAGAAACTCGCGACGCGTGGTGCGACGGGGACCGTGGGTGGGGGAACCCGGTTGCAGCGGCGGGATCATGGACTCCTCAGTGGACATACTGCGCCCACTCCTCCTCGAAATAGCGGACCAGCATCTGGTTGTTCAGCCGATGCACTTCCACCGGAACCGCGTCCATGTCGGGAGGGAACTCGAACAGGCTCGGTGCGGTGGTCCCGGTCAGGTAGCGCAACCCTGTCGGCAGGCGAAGGGGGGCTTGCATCGGTTGGACGGAGGCCAGGATGAACCCCCACTCGCCGAAGCTCGGAACGTAGAGGTGATAGGGGGCCGTCCGGCTGAATCCGGAGGCGCGGAGAGTCTGGTTGACGCACCAGAAGGTCTTGCGGGCGACGTAGGGCGACGTGCACTGCACCACCAGGGCCCCGCCGGGTTCGAGCGAAGAGCGCACCCGTTGAAAAAAGGTGGTGGTGTACAGTTTTCCCAGACTGAAGTTCGACGGGTCCGGGAAATCGGCCACCACGAAGTCGAACCGCTGTCGGTTGGTGGCGTACCAGGTGAACGCGTCGGCATTCACCACCGAGACCTTCGGGTGGTTCAACGAATCCCCGTTGAGCCGGGTCAGCAGGGGTTGCGTGCGGAAGAGGCGGGTCATGTCGCCGTCGAGGTCGACCAGCGTCACCCGATCCACCGACGGGTATCTCAGGATTTCGCGCACCGCCAACCCGTCGCCCCCGCCGAGGACCAGCACCGAACGGGCTTCCGGGAGCCGGGCCAATCCCGGATGCACCAGGGCCTCGTGATAGCGGTATTCGTCGCGGGCGCTGAACTGGAGGTTGCCGTTGAGGTGCAGGCGAAGGTCCGCGCCATTGCGGGTGAGCACGATGCGCTGGTAGGGGGAGGATTTGGCGTAGATGACCGTGTCGGTGTAGGCCGATCGCTCCGACCACGCCATGAGGCGTTCGGAAGCGACGAATCCGGCCAGCAGGCCTCCCAGCAGCAGGAATCCGCTCACCGAAAGGACGCGGCGTTGCGGTCCGCGCGGTATCAGCAGCCGGGCGCTCATGAGCCCGACGGCCACATTGAGCATGCCAAAGAGGAAGCTGGAGCGGACCAATCCCAGATGCGGCACCAGGACCAGCGGGAAGAGCAGCGAGGCCAGCAGCGCTCCGATGTAGTCGAAGGTGAAAACCCGGGCGACGAGGTCTT
>VFQT010001197.1_pt1 | contig 32625 bp, 26 predicted proteins | sample 3512381 | NCBI WGS metagenome assembly VFQT01 (sample SAMN10412376, study PRJNA504923) | tailings metagenome | isolation source: Relicate 2 Philex TSF3 active mining site | place: Philippines: Tuba, Benguet | collected 2017-08-29 | reverse complement strand
AGAGCTCGCCGCCAAGACCGAGCGCCTCCTCATCCTCGTCGCGGAGGCACGGGCGCTCGTGAGCGGTCAATCCGGAGCGGCTCCAAGCGCTGAGGCCCCTTTGCCAGCGGACGAACGGCGGCGGCTCGACGCGCTGCTCCTCGCCATGCAGGAACTCCTCGACTGACCCCCTCGGTCTCGAGGGAAGAACTCCATCCGGGTGTTCGCGCGAGATGTCTTCGCGCCCCCTTGACATCGCCTCCGAGCGGGTTTACCTCCTGTTTCGCTCTGCGGGTGTAGCTCAGCTGGTAGAGCGTCAGCTTCCCAAGCTGAATGTCGTGGGTTCGAGTCCCATTACCCGCTCCAGAAACGTCGAAGGCCCCGTCAAACCGGGGCCTTTTCATTTTCTCGCATCGTCAGGATCGAGCATGCTCGTGCCCCTTCCTTCTGCTGCCGAGGCGTCCGCCCGCGCAGCCCGCTACGACGAGCTCGACGCCCGCATCGAAAGTCTCCTCGAAGGCGAGACCGACCTCATCGCCGCGATGGCCACCGTCGTCTGCGAGCTCCACCACGGCTTTGCCGACTTCCATTGGACAGGCTTCTATCGCGCCATCCCCGAAGGCGCGCGGATGCTCGTCCTCGGCCCCTACCAGGGGGGGCATGGCTGCCTTCGGATCCCCTTCGAAAAAGGTGTTTGCGGGGCGGCCGCGCGCTCGAAAGAGACCCAGCTCGTCCCCGACGTCGAGAAGTTTCCCGGACACATCGCCTGTTCCTCGACGACCCGCTCGGAGATCGTCGTGCCCGTGCTGACACCCCAAGGCCGCCTGCTCGCAGTCCTCGACGTCGATTCCGACCGCGAGAGTGCCTTCGACGAATTCGACCAGGTCCGCCTCGAACGGCTCTGTGCCGACCTCGGCCGTCGTTACGACACGCCCGCCTGACGGACGGCGATCACCTGGGACTGTGCCCCCTCACCGAAGGCCCCTTCCTGATCGTGGAAGGTGGCCGACGCGAGCCCGAGCCCGAGCGCGCCGACCCTCGTCGAGCCCGAGAGACCGACCCATTCCCCGACATGAGGCCGGACGAGGTGGCAGGTGAGCTCGGCATTGACATATGTAAAGGCGCGAAAGTCGAGCGCGGGAAAGACGCCACCGATCGAGTCCGCGGCCACCATCAGACGCGTGAGCGGTGACCACGAGAGGCCATCGCAGAGCGACGCGAGCGGCCTCAACCAGGCGATGCGCCGACCGTTCGAGAGGCCCGTCACGAACTGCATCGCGTGGTGATAGGCAGGCGACCACGAAACCGGTGGCAGCGGCGGTGACGAGAACGCCTCGGGCGGGGGTATCCTGTCTTCTTCCGCCACGGACCGCTCGAGCGGCTCAGGACGAATCCAGAGCCCCCGGGCCCGTATGCACTCTCTCGCGCCGGTCGCATCGACGGTCGACAAGCTCGACTCGACCCAGGCCGCCCTCGAGCCTGCGCGCAGAAGCCAGGCCTCGAGCCTCATCGGCGCGAGCGCGACCGGCCTCATCATCTCGAAGGTCAGCCGCGCTGCCGCAAATCCCTCCGGAGCGACCCTTTCGAAGGCATGCGCGATGAGTGCCGATGGGGGCCCACCGTGCTGGACCTCGGGAGACCAGGGGCCCCGGGTGTGCTCGGTCGGCTGATAACACTCGACCAGATATCTCGAAAATCGAGCATTTTCCCGGGACGTGTCGTTCCCTGCGATGTCGCCCGGAAGGGGAGTGTAGAAATGCATGGGTTCGCCATAACGATTCACCAGGCGGTTTTCAACCGGGACGAGCCCCCACGTTCCGCAAGAGTGATTCGGGGAGGCTCTTCAATTCATCGGGTCTGCGCTAGGCTCGCCCCATGGATGACGCTGAGACACCCCGCGCGAAGGACCCCCATGCTGGCCACGATGGGAGCCTCGAATATCACCAGAGGCTGCTGTCCGACCCGCACCGCCTCGAGGCCTATGACCGCGCACTGAGGACCCTCGTCAAACCTGGCGACCGGGTCCTCGATGCAGGGGCTGGCACCGGTGTCCTCGCGATGCTCGCCGCAAGAGCGGGCGCAGGGCGCGTCTTCGCTGTCGAGTCGATGCCCATCGCCACCCTTGCAAAGACCCTGATCGCGCACAACGAGCTCGAAGACAGAGTCGAGCTCATCGAGGCCGATCTCCGCACCCTCCCTCCGCGTGGCGAGGTCGACCTCGTCGTGAGCGATTGCCTCGGCCGCTTCCTCCTCGATGACCACATGGGCCCCGCGATGGAGGCGGCTTTCTGTTGGCTAGCGCCTAATGGCCGCGTCGTCCCCTCGCGCATCGACCTGATGGTCGCCCCCATCGCCATGCCCCCCGACGCCTTCCCGGTCATCGACGCCTTCAAACATCCCGTCCTCGGTCTCGACCTGAGCCCTGCCTCGACGCTCGCGACCCACGCCGTCTGGGGCGCCATGCTCGGACCTTCGACGCTGCTCGCCACGCCACAGGTCTTTGCCACCTGGACCCTGCCCGGCCCCCCTCCAGAGTGGCGAAAGCAGCTGGAGTTCGTTCTCTCACCGACCGCTGGCGATGCGCCGTTGAGAGGCCTCGCAGGCTGGTTTCGCGCCGAGCTCGCCCCCGATGTCATCCTCGAGACGGGCCCGGGTCACGAGACCCACTGGCATCAGCTCCTTCTTCCGCTGCCTCCGACGAGGGTCGAGGCAGGCGACCACCTCGAGCTTGAGCTGAGCCTCGAGACCGACCTCCCCGAACCGCGCTGGAGGCGCCGCGGCACCATCACCACCCGCGTCGGCGCCCTCGCCTTCGACCTCGGCACAGAACGCCCGCCAGCTCATCAGGCCACACGCTGGCAGACCCCAGAGGGGCCGGGGTCAGACGCCGAGACCCTCAACGACCTCGGCGGTCTCGCGTGGTCCGAAGGCCGCCTCGAGGACGCGCGACGCTATTTCGAGGACGCCGTCATTACGCTCACCGCGGGCGAGTCCTTCCCCGGCCTCTTCGAAAACCTCGGCATCGCCCGCCTCACCCTCGGGTCGGCCGAGGCCGCGATCCTCCCGTTCCTGCGCGCCCTCGACGGCGTTTTTGGCAGCCGCGAACAGTCGGCGAGACTCCTCGTCGATGCCTGTTTTCACGCGGGCCGCCACCTCGATGGGGCCCGCTATCTGCATCGATACGAGCGCACCTTCGGCCCCCATCCCGGCGGCTGGACGCCTCAGGAGAGCACGTCGAAATCGTGAAAATCCTTACCCTTCTCGCGCGACAGGATGTCGAGGGCGGCGGCCGCACCATCGCCCGCGGAGATCTGCGCCTGGATCTTGTCGGGTCGCGTCGACCAACCCGCGACATAGAGCTTGTCGACGTTCGTCCGCCCATTGCGGTCGGCCGCGACGAAGCCCTTCTCATCGAGCGCGAGCCCCAGCCCCGCGAGCGCACCGAGCCCGGTCTTCGGGCCGGCCGTGATGACGACGTAGCGCGCGGATGAACCCCGGCCGTCGCGGCTGTCGATCTCGAAGCCGCCCTCGACGACCCGAACATCGGTGACTTCGGCATCGATGAGTGACGCCCCGAAGGCCTCGACCTGGGCTCTCGCGAGGCGCATGAACTCGGACCCGGTAACGCGGGAGATCCCGAGGTAGTTCAGCACGAGGGCCTTGTGCATCCAGGTCTCGTTCTTGCCGTAGACCTCGACCGTCATGCCGTTCTTCGCGAGGTAGAGCGCCGCTGCGAGCCCCGCAGGGCCATCCCCGATGATGATCACGTCCGCCATGTCGTCTCCGAAAGGTCGCGGTGTCCATTCCGTCAGGCCCGGTGCGACCGCCTCGAGCCCAACGCGCGGGAATATCCCACCTCCCTGACCGAAACACCACCCGACCGAAGCTCGAAGAGGCAGAGGCCCAGCTCGAAAAAAAGAACCCAACTCCTCCACCCCACCTTTCGGAACCACACCAAAAAATCCCATATTATCCACAAATTATAACGAACGCGACCCAAGGCTTGCCACGATCGATTTCTCGACTACATTGCGCGACGCGTCGGCCCCAAACGAGGTCGGTCTGCGTCGCCGCGCCGTTCGCGGGACGCCCTCTCCCAACCGCCTCCTCTTCCGCTTGGAGCGCCCCATGGCTTCTCTCAATGCACGTGCCCAGACCCTCGGTGCCTCCTGCCAAATTCAGGGCATCCCCTTCGAGGCTGGTACCCAGGTCTTCTTCGGTCTCTCCGAAGAGCTCGTTCTGTGTGTCCTTCCCCGCGACCAGGTCATCTTCGGCATCCCCTGCGCGCAGGGGCTCGTCCATTTCCAGCCGAGCGGTCAGCTCGCCCAGGTCACCCTCTCGGACGACCACTCCGAACGCGGGCTCCTTTTCGCTCGCGGCACGACCCTCGTCTGGAACGAGGACGGCACGCTCGGCGCGCAGCTCGCCTCGCCCTACAGCGTGGATGGCACGACCATCCCCGCGGGCGCCTCGATGCGCGTCGATGACTCTGGACGTCTCGTCAGCTTCTCGCGCCGCATCGCGGTCGAAGAAGTCATCGGCGGCATCCCCTGCCAGGGCGGCTCGGTCGTCACCTGTTTCGCGAGCGGTCACCCCGAGCGCGCGACGCTCGCTCGACATCACGTCGTCGACTCGATCCCCTGCATGAGTTCGACCGACGTCGAACTGCATGCGAGCGGCCGCCTCGCCGTCGCAACCCTCGGCGAAGCGAAGGACCTCCTCGGCATCCTGTTCGAGACCGGCACCGAGCTCGTCTTCCGCCCCGACGGCAGCCTGTCCGTCGCCCAACTCTGCGAGGACATGGAGATCGCGGGCCGCCGCTACACCGACGGCACCTACCTACTCTTCGACGAGAAGGGCCACCTCACCGAGACCGCCGGGATCACCTGGGAAGTCATGCGCCCAGCCCGCACCTGATCTCGCTCCCTCCCTGCAAGAGCCCTCGTCGCACCCGCGGCGGGGGCTTTCGCTTTTCGGGGGCTTCTGGCAAATGACCCGCACCACCGGGAGCTTATCCATGCGCCACTTCGTCCTCCTCTCCCTCGGGCTCGGCCCACTCCTCGGCTGCGGTTCGGATACGACCGCGCCCGCCGATACCCGTATCGAAGACACCACCGAGGACATGAGCGCACCCTCCGACGCCACCGCGAACGAGACCTCCAACGACGCTTCCAACGACGACTCGGACGGCACCTCGACCGCCGAAACGGGCGCCCACGTCGAGGTCGACCCCCGCTGCGCGCCGATCCTCGACGGATGCCTCCGCCGCCAGAAGACCTGCGTCATCGATGGTGAAGACGCGAAATGCGCCCCCTGTCCGACCGGTCAATATGCCGCTCGACCTGATGGCGCCTGCACTCCTCTGGCTGGGGAGATCCTTTCACACGATTTCGGTCTCCAGACTATCGAGCCGGGAGAGGAGATCGGCTCGCTCTGCCAGACCTGGATCCTCGACAACGACGAGGAGCTCTGGGTGAACGCGGTCGAGATGGACAACGATGGCGGCTATCACCACTCGAACTGGTTCTTCGTCCCCGAAGACCACAACAACTGGCCAACCGGACCCTGGGTCAACTGCTACTCCGACGGCTTCAACGAGATCGACGCAGCGCTCGCAGGCGGCGTCCTCTACGCCCAGTCGACCCAGGTCAAACATGAACTCCAGAAGTTCCAAAATGGCGCCGCAGTCCGCGTCCCGCCGCGCTCCCGCATCATCACAGTGACCCATCTCCTCAACTACAGACCCGATCCGGTGACGACCGGGCTCAGACTCAAGCTCTACACGCTGTCTCAGGCCGAGGTGGACAAGCCCCTGACACCGGGCCAGCTCATCTATGGCGACCTGAAGATCCCCGCCCGCTCGAGCTCGTTCTTCGGCGGCACGTGCGACCTCACGACCCCCTTCGCGGGCCTCTTCGAGCGCCCCCTCGAGCTCAAGCTCCACTACGTCCTGCCGCACTATCACGACCTCGGCGCAGGCTTCGAAATCAAGGTCGTCGGCGGCCCCCTCGACGGTGAGACCATCGTCGATCTCGGCGCCTACTCCTCTGACCCCTTCGGCTTCGCCTTCGATCCGCCGATCGACCTCCAAGGCGCGACCGGGCTCTCGTTCGGATGCGCCTTTGACAACCCTCGCGACGAGATCGTCCGCTGGGGCATCGGCGACCAGGAGATGTGCGAGGCGCTCCTCTTCTTCGAGTCCCCTATGGCCTTCACGGCAGGCATCAACGAGACCACCACCGAGACCACCGAGGGCGAGCTCGAGCGCTTCACCGGCGAGTGCGCGGTGCTCGGCTTCCCATTCGACCCGCGCGAATGAACCGCGGTTCAGCGGCGCTTTGACGCCTTGAAGACCCGCTTCAACTCGCGCATCGGGGTCACCCACTCGCGCCACAGGATTTCACTCGGGATGTCGAGTTCGATGATGCGCTGAGGCACTGGCGCCTCGCTAGCGCGCACGTCCGCGAGATGGTGGGAGACTGCGATGCGCGCGACCTTTGGCCGCGGCGATTTCGCGAGGGTCTCGAGCGCATCGGCCATCGCCGAGACGATGCGGCTCGTGTGCGTCATGAGAAAGCGGCGCGGCCCCCAGACGCTGTTCGGGATGAGACCGAAGACGACTCGCGGGGTCATGCTCTCGATGTGGAGCGCGCTCCGGCCTGCCGCGTGAAACCAGGCGATGTTGCGCGGAACGTCGTCGATGAGAATCTGCGAAGTCCCAAAGCCATCGCGCCCCGCGAGCAGCGCGAGCTCCGGGATCTTGAAGCCCGAGTCGTCTGGCCGCTCGTCGAGCTGCCGGAGGATCGCTGTGCGAGCCGCTTCGGGCATCGATGAAAGTCGCTCTGCACGAGCCTCGTCCCGCAATAGTTCGGTCACGATCGCCACATAATCGGGGCGCGTGAAGATCCGGGGATGGGTGCGGACCGAGTCGACATCGGAGGCGCTGAAGGGAGGCCCGAGAAGCGCATCGAACCCATCGATTTCGCGCAGGATCTTCCAGAGTCTCCAGGGATAACCGCTCGTCCAGATCCGGATATGGGGGTCGAGTCCGAGCTCGAGCGAGGCGTGCCTCATCCCCCATAGGAGCTCGAGCATGCCTGGTCGAAAGGCGACCCACTCGCGGTGACCGAGGTGGCCGACGAAGAGCAGCGGCATCTTCGAGAGCAGGAGCCCGCCCGCCATCACCCAGTCCCAGAGGATCTCGTCGGCGTCCCATATCAGGCCATCGAGTCTCAAGCCGACCCGCGCCACGAGATCGCGACCGCGGCGGTACATCGCTTCGCCATAGGCGCTTGGCTCGAGGGGGGCATCCTGGAAGGCGATAGACATCGCGCGACATCCTAGTCCGACATGACCACCGCTCGCTAGTCAGCATGTGCGGGGAATCGTTGCGGCGATCGCGCGAGTTTGCTACCTCGCTCGACGCGCTCGCGACTCGCGGGCACTCGTAAAACGGAGCTGGCGATGCGTCTGAATGCGCGACATCCCCTGTTGATTGTGGCCTTCGGCAACCTCATCGGACTTGGATGCGGTCGGGACAGCGAGCCGACGACTGGTCAGCGCGCCACCGATGTGGCCGTCGCGACCGCGTCTGACGCGAGCCCGAAGGCGGAAGACACCGTGAAACCGGCCGAGCCGGCGGTGCTGGTCATCGCGAGGGTGAAGGACCGGGAGATCCGTTCGACCGAGGTCGAGGCCCGTCTCGCGGTCGTTCACGACGCGAAGCAGCCGCTCGAGTTTGCGACCCTGAAAGAGACCGTGGACGACCTCATCGACGAGGCCCTGCTCGCCGATGACGCGCGCGCCGCAGGCTTCAAGGCGGAGGCGGGCGTGAGTGACGACGCGAGCCTCGCCGATGCTTATGCGAAGTCGAAGTTCACGGCGTCCGCCAAGGCCGAAATCGGGGATGCCCAGGTCACTGCATGGTTCGCCGAACGACGCGGCCTCGCGCGCATCGTGGTGCGGACGGCCGAGCAGGCGCGCGACGTCCAGACGAGCCTCAAGACCGCCTTCGAGGCTGCCCCGGACAAGCGACGCGAATCCTTCCTCGAGGTCAAGGCCAAGGTCGGACTCAAGGGGGAGGATGTCCCCGACGGTGTGCTCGTCGACGCAGATGGACGCAACGAGCTCGGCGACGCCCTCGTCCCCGCCGAGGTCGGCAAGGCCCTCTTCGCCCTGACCGAGGACGGCCAGGTCTCGGACCCCGTAGAGGTCGGCGAGTCCTTCGTGCTCGTCCAGCGCCTCGGCGTCCGTCCCGGGACCCCTCTCGAAGGGGTGCCCGCCGATCAGCGACAGCTCGCGGTGGACAAGCTTGTCGCCGCGCGCGCTCTCTCGATGACGGAGGAACACCTCGCGCGTCTCCGCCGCGATGCGGGAGTCTCCATCGACCAGGCCGGGCTCGATGCGCTCGGCGCGCGCCTGAACGCGGTGAAGGGCTCGAAGCTCAGAAAGCTCCCATTCGGCGCCCGCAAGATCGTCATGCAGCGCATGAAGAACGCACCTGAGGTTCGCTCGCCAGCCCTCGTCCCGCCAGGGGCTCACGCGGTCGAGAAGGCGACCTACGACAAGATCAAGGACAAGATGGAGCCTCGTGAGCCGAAGTCGCCCGCCCCAGGTGGCACCCCGTGAGGCGGCTCCTCCCCCTCGCGCTGCTTTTCGGCCTCGCGTCATCTGCGCACGCCGAGACGCCCTGGCCCCCCGAGGGCGCGCGTCTCGTCGACCGTCTCGTCGCGATCGTCAACAAGGAGCCGGTCACCCTCTTCGAGCTCCAACGCGCAGCCGGGCCTCAGCTCGGTCAGATCCTTCGCGGCACGACCGACCCGGCCGAGCGCGAGCGCGCCATGAAGACTGCGATCGAGCAAGCCCTAGAAGGGCTCGTCGACGACATCCTCGTCTACGCCGAGGCAGAGGAGATGGAGCTCTCGATTCCACCCGAGAAGGTCGATGCCCACCTCGAGAAGATCCGCAGCGAGAATGGCTGGTCGGACGAAGACCTCACCGAGCAGCTGAAGCTCCTCGGGTTTTCTTCGATCGCTGACTACCGCCGCCACACCGAGCGGGAGATGCTCAAATCGCAGGTCATCGGCATCAAGGTCGCCTCGCGCGTGAAGGTCGACGAGAGCGAGGTCGATGCCGAGTTCCTGCGACAGGTCGGAAAGACGAACACCATCGAGGAGCGCCGGGCAGCCCACATCCTCATCCGCCTCCCCGAAGACGCCTCGCGCGAGGCCGAGGACACGGCTAGGGCGACCCTACTCGAGGTCAAACAACAGATCGAGAGTGGCGCGATGACCTTCGGGGATGCGGCCCGGCGCTTCAGCCAGGACGGCACCCGTTCCGCAGGCGGGGACCTCGGATGGTTTACAAAGGGTGATTACCACCCCGACTTCGAGGAGGTCGCCATGAAGACCGCGAAGGGAGAGGTCAACGGCCCCTTCCGTACGCCCTTCGGCATGCACCTTGTCACGATCCTCGATACCCGCACGAAGAAGCTCGACGACGAAACCGACACCGAGTCCGTCAAGCGCCAGATTCGCTTCAACTTGAGAGAGCGCGCGCTCGACCGAGTCTATCGCAACTGGGTCCGCGGCCTTCGAGCCAACGCCTACGTCGAGGTGAAAGACCTCGGACTCGGCGGCTGAGCTGATAACCTGCGGCTATGCAGTCTTTTCTGTGAAAGGCATTCACGCTTTTGTGTCGGCCAGACCTGCCACCGGAAAACCTGCGAGAACAACGGGTTTCGGCAATCGCGCCCTAACCCTCGGGAAACCGCGCGTTGACAGGTTTTTCGAGGGCGTGCTACCCCCGCCGAGGTCCGCACGGGAGCGCGCTCACCCAGCCACGAACCCGGCCGCGGGACGACACCGAGAACCAAAGGCAGCCTGCTGATGTATCTCGACAGACCCATCCCCCTGCGCAACTCGCACCGCCCCGCACGCCGAGGTGGGGGTACGCGTTCTCGCGCCGGCTCGATCATCGTCGTCCTGGCGCTCCTGCTCGTCAATTATTTCGTCTTCTTCCGAGAGGACGGACCACCGCGCGAGCCCGACCCGGTCAACCACGGCTCGATCGCAGGTCTCGGGGTGGTCGGAACGGAGCGTGAGAGCGCTGAACCTGCAGAGGGCTCCGACGGGCCTCGCGTAGCCGACTCGGGTGTCGACGACTTCGGAGAACCCGTCGGGCGCGCCATCGCGGGCGAGATCAAGCGCGGTCAGACCATCGTTGCAGCCTTGCGAGGGGTGGGCGTCGACAGCCATGCTGCCCAGCCCATCGTGCAGGCGATGTCGGAGGTCTTCGACTTCCGCAAGGCCCAGGCCGGCGACAAGTTCACCGCCACCGTGGACGATGACGGACAGGTGACCTTCTTCACCTACGAGCAGTCGCCGCTCGACATCTACGAGGTCGTCCGCCACCCCGACGGCACTTGGGAAGCGCGCAAGAAGAAGGTCCCCACCCGAGTCGACGTGGCCCACATCGGCTGCGCGCTCAAGTCGAGCCTCTACGAGTCCATCACCCGCTGCGGCGAAGGGGGAGAGCTCGCTGGTATCCTCATCGACATCTTCGCGTGGGACGTCGACTTCTTCCAGGATGTCCGTGAAGGCGATGACTTCAAGGTCATCGTCGAGAAGATATCGGTAGACGGCCGCTTCCTCCGCTACGGGCGCGTCCTCGCGGCCGAGTACAAGGGCAAGTTCGGGGACAACCGCATCGTGAGCTATCGCGACCCCGAGGGCAACGAGGGCTACTACAAGCCCGATGGCCACGCGATTCGCCGCGAGTTCATCAAGAGCCCACTCAAGTACACGAAGGTCTCTGCTGACTCCCAGACCCCTGTAAAGGCAAGCTTGAAGGGCCTCAAGACAGCCTCACCCGTCATCTACACCGCCCGCGCCAACACGCCCATCTGGGCTGTGGCAAGCGGCACGGTGATCTCCGCGGGCGACAGCGGCGGAAGCCTCGGCAAGACCATCACCATCAAGCACGACAACGGCTTCGTATCGACCTACGGCCACCTCGGCGCGATCGCCCAGGGGCTGAAGGTGGGCTCGCTCGTCAAGCAGAAGACCGTCATCGGCAAGGTCGGCTCGAGCGGTGACGCCGACTCCCCCCAACTCCTCTTCTCGCTCCGCAAAGACGGCAAGCTCGTCAATCCGCTGAAGCTCTCGCTCTCCGAAGACGCCCCCGTCGCGCCCGAGCACAAGTCTCACTTCGACGCCGAGGTGAAGCAACTCCTCGAGGACCTCGAGGCGACGCCCGTCATCGGCATCAACGACCGCAAGTCCTGAGCTCGAGCAATAAGACCTGCATACCTCGAATTTCGAGTTACTCGAGTTTCGAGTCATGCACCCACCTGGAGAGCCACACATGCTCGCCCACGCGGTTCGTTTTCTCTCCGCGCAGCTCGGTGAGCCCGTGCGAGTCGTCGAGGTCTCGAGCTCCGAGACGCTGCTCGTCGGTGCATCCCACATCCTCCGCTGTAGCGTGGAAGACGGGCACCTGACGGTCTCACTCCTCCTCCCGCACTTCGAAAAGTCGCGGCGACACATCGTAGACCTGCCCCACCTCGAGGACATTCTTTCCAATATCCTCTCGCAGACTGAGAGAAACCGCGCCCCTGACTTCGCGAACCCCCTTGGCCCAATTCGGGATGCGACCTCTCGACTCGTGACCCACCACGGTTGGGTCGAGACCTGTGCTGAGGCCCACGCACTCTGGCTTCGCGTCGTCTTCGAGAGAGGCGACCTCTGTCTCTTTATCGATGTCGATACCCGGAGCCCCGAAGTCGACCTTCGTTTCTGCCTAAAAGCCGAAGCAACAAGGCGCGACCTGTATCAGGAGAAGCGCGTCATCCCCCTCTCCTCTTCGCTGACTCCTGACGCGCTCGATGCAATCTTCAGTGACGCCGAAGCCTGGGAGACCGAGAGCTCCCCGTCGCCAATATCCCAGGTCTTGGAAATCTCCTGGTCAACGCTCGAGCAGCTCCGCCCCGAACGCGTCACGGCTCGAGGTCGACACCTTGAAGATTTCGTGAGCTACCTCGAACGGCTTGCCCCAGACCTGCTGGCTGGCGACACGACCCTTCTGAGTTCGAGCACCTGAAACGCGAAGAGCCCGGTCTCTCGACCAGGCTCCCCCTCATCTCGTCTCGGCGTTATTCGCCGCAGCTCTCGTGGCACTCGCCATCTTCACAGAGGGAGTCGTTGCCGCAGCTCGGGGTCGCTCCGCAGTTCGGGCCGCAGCTGCCGTCGGGGCAGAGGACGCCGGTAGCACACTCGCTCGGGGCGCATTCGGCTTCGTTTGCGACGCAGGTCCCGTCGGGGCAGACCACCTGACCATCGGTGTCGCAGGTCGGCTGGGTCGGGCAGCTCTCGGCGTCGGTCGCGCAGGAGTCGTCGGCGCAGCGGAAGGGGGTCTCGCCGTCGCATGCGGGAGCGACCGGGCACTCGGCGTCTTCGAACACGCAAGAGAGGTTGGAGCAGAGGCGGTAGCCAGCTGGGCAAACGCGCTGGGCGGGGCAGCTCTCGGCGCCGACGCGGCAGACGCCATCATCGCAGCGGTAGGGCAGATGTGCGGGGCAGCTCTCGGCGCTCGCGACCGTGCAGAGGGACGCATCGGCGACACAGGTCCCATCGGCCTCGCACTTGGCCTCGCCCGCTACACAGTCACAGGCGAAGCGACCAGCGACACAGGTGAGTTCACCATCGACCTCGCAGCTCACCGGGCGGTCGGCTGGGCACGGGGTCGGGACACAGGTGTCACCGTCGAAGGAGAAGCCCTCGTCGCACGCACACTCATAGCCACCCGCGGCATTGTTGCACTCACCGAAGGCGCCGCAGGCGTTGTCCTCGCACTCGTCGACATCGACGCAGGTCTTGCCGTCGCCCGCGAAGCCCTGGTGGCAGATGCACTGGTAGCCCACCGGGGTGTCGGTGCAGGTCGCGTCGGCAGAGCAGCGGGCGGTCCCATCGGCGCACTCGTTGACGGGGGTGCAGACCGTGCCGTCGCCGACCGTGCCCTCGGGGCAGATGCAGACGAAGCCGCCGACCGAGTTCTTGCAGATGGCGTTGTCCGCGCAGTTGTCGAGCTCAGCGGCGCACTCGTTGATGTCGCGGCAGTCGTTACCGACCTGGACGAAGCCCTCGTCGCAGGAGCACTCGAAGCCGCCAAGCGTGTTCTCGCAGTTCTGGTCGCAGTTCGCTTCACCCGTCGTGCACTCGTCGATGTCGAAGCAGACCGTGCCGTCGCCGGTTGTGCCCGGCGGGCAGGTGCACTCGAAGGCGCCATCGGTGTTCGTGCAGGCAGCGATGTAGTCGCAGTTGTTGCGACCGGTCGCGCACTCATCGACGTCGACACAGGTCTCGCCGTCGCCCTCGAACCCGGGCTTGCAGGCGCACTCGAAGCCCCCCTCGGAGGTGAGCCTGTCGACGCACCAGGCGGAGTCCGCGCAATTGTCGAGTCCGAGCTCGCACTCGTCGACCTCGAGGGCATCACAGCCGACACCCTCGGGCGCGCCGTCGCAGGTGCAGGTGAAGGCGCCGTCGGTGTTCTCGCAGCGCTCGTTCGGGCCGCAGAAGGTGCCGGTCGCACACTCATCGACGTCCGCGCAGGCGAGCCCGTCGCCGCGGAAGCCGTCATTGCACTGGCAGGAGAAGGCGCCAGGCAGGTTCGTGCAGGTGGCGTTGTCATCGCAGGCCGACAGCCCCTCGCACTCATCGATGTCGGTGCAGGTCTGACCGTCGCCCGCAAAGCCCGGGTCGCAGACGCACGCACCGGTTCCACCGAGGACCTCGACGCAAGTCGCGTTCATGCCGCAGCCCTCACCGCCGACCTCGCAGCCGAGGGTCGACACGACGGGCACTGGGCAATCAGCACCTTCGCACGGGGTCTGCTCGTCGGCACATGCGATAAACGTCAGGGGAAGGACGGCAAAGACAGCGAGCATGGGGCGCATATGCGACTCCGATGAAGCCAGAGGGGGGTGGGCTCAGACGCGTCGCGAGAAGGGGGGGAGTCGCACACATCGTCTGGAGCGGACCGTCAGCTCATGCTGATCCGCTCACGCCAACCTTTTCGGCATCTCGGAGGTCGAACTTGAGACCTTTTTCACAGGCCTCGAAAGAATCTCACAAACCATCGAAAACAAACAACTATTAGATCGAAAGACGGAGGTTCAGACCGAGCATCAGGGCTGGGGCTGGAATCTCCACCGCGTCGAGTCCGTCGGGGAGGATGTCGGGGATGGGTGGCAACTCCGGGATCTCGAGGGCGAATCGGAGCTCACCGCCGCGGGCGCCGAAATGCCCCTGGGCGTAGGCCTCGAGGCGGAGGCGGGTGTGTAGCGTCTGCGAGAAGTCGAGCCGCGTGATGAAGGTCTTGTCCGACAGATTGCCGAGGGCGGCGAGGGTGAAGCTCGAGTCGTCCCAGGAGCCGGGCGCGGGAAGGCTCGCGACAAAGCCGAGATAGTGCTCGCCGACGTAGAAGGGTTCGAAGTCGCCTTGGATGAGGAGCCACGGATAGAGCGATTTGTCGGTCCCACCGAGGGGATTCCAGAAGTATTCGAGACCGAGATAGACGACATCGTCTTCGTTTGGCTTGAAGGCGTACTGGAGCCCAGTCGAGACGCGCGGCATCCATTTGCCCTGGGTTGTCGAGGTCGGCACCTCGAATGTCTCGAAATTCAAGTTACCCGAATATCGAGGGGTATCGGTTTCATCCGAGAGCGAGACCTCGGCGGTGAAATCGAAGGGGCCAAGGGCGGTCGAGATATCGACGCCAAAGGCGGTCTTGCGGTTCTTGCCGACGACACCCGAGATGGCGAGCTCGGCCGAGGAGAACGCCCCCTCGAAGCGAAAGGCCGCCCCAGGTTCTTTCAGCGTTGACGCCTCACCGAGGAGACCCACGAGGTAGAAGTTGAGCGTCTCGTAGGGGATGTGGACCTTCAACATCGGCACGCCCGTCCGCTCGTCGAAGAGGGTGAGCGGGTCCTTGCGCCTCGCGTTGAGGAAGTCGTTCGGGTTCCAGAGGCGGCCCGTCCCCCACTTGATGCGCTCCTGGCCGAGGGTGAGGAAGACCCGGCGGGCGATATCAGTCTTGAGCCACAGTTGGTCGAGGAGCACGCGGGTCTTGGAGCGGGTCCCGCCGAATGGGTCTTTCGCCGACTCGTCGATGGTCGGGTCGAAGGAGAGGCGACCCGAGAAGAAGCCGCGGACGCGCTCCTCGGGGCGCGCGTCGAGGTAGATGTCGAGGAGGTTTGGCATCGAGAGGGTCTGATTGCCGAGCCGCCCCCGGTCGCTGATGGTCGTCGCGAGCCTTAGATAGAGCTGTCCCCCGATGGCGAGGGGGTCTTCGCGGACCGACCCGAAGTCGGGCGCCTTTGGCGTGTCTCCGAAGATATCGTCGCCCTCAGGGAGTTCAGTGGGCGAAGTCTCCCCTTTCGGGGGCTCGGCAAGAGAAGGCTCCGAACCGCCGAAGAGCTCGTCCTCGGGCGGGGTCGGGTCACCTGCATGCGCTGCGCTGACCGAGAGAGACACGAGACAGAGGGCGCACAGGGCATGCTTCACGACGGGACTCCGGGGATGCTTTTCGCTCAGCGGCTCTTCGACTCGAGCCAGGCCTTCGTGAACATGTTGGCCGGAAGCGCCGAAAGGTCGACCGCCTTGATCTGGACGACCGATTGGTTGCTCTTTTCGACCTCGTCGTAGAAGAACATCTGCTCGGCATACCAGACGTCCTTGCCCGACGTGTCCTTGATTTTCAGCCACTTCGGATAGAGGGTCCGGCGCATGAGCTTGTTCGGACCGGCATAATCGAGGCGCTTCAAGATATTGCCCGACTCCTGGTCGACCTCGAGCTCGAGGATGGGCCAGGCGACGTCCTTGCCGGGCTTCGCCTCGAGCTTGACCCGGTGGGTCTTGAACTTTCCGAGCTTGCCCTCGCCAAGATAGGTCGGCGTGTACTCAACTGCGAGGCGCGACTCGTCGAAGTCCTGTCGGCGGCCGTCGGTCCCGAGGATGCGGTCGCGCTCGGTGAGGCGCTCCCACTTGCCCGTCCGGGGCGAGTAGAGCCAGAGGTTGTCGTCGATCCGGAGATAGCCCTGTCCAGCCTCGGTCTTTGGCGCAAGGACGAGGAACATGAACTTGTCGTCGACGCCGCGGCGATAGAACAGCGACTCGTAGACGACGTCCTCCTTGCCCGACTCCTTCCTCTGGATGAAGGCGTGGGCCTTGAAGTCTCCGATGGCGCGCTGCCGCTCGTCGAGGTCCTTCAGCATCGTGAGCATCTCGTCGCCCGAGAGGGCGAGCGCTGGCCGCGCGAAGGCCGCAAGCGACAAGAAGAGAGAGAGGACCGGGACCGATAGTTTGATTTTCAAGATGTTTCTCCCGTGGACATCAGCCAGCGTGACTCATGGCGGCGCCCGGTTGGATTTTGGCTGCGCGATGGGCGGGCCAGAGGGCCGCGAGGGCGGCGAAGGTCGAGATGAAGATGATGGCCGTCGCGACACGCCCAGGTACGACCTCGAACGAGAGCTTGTCGCTCATCAGGATGAACTGCAGCATCGGGTCGCTCACTCCCACTTCGACCGCATTCATGATGGCGACCGTGATCCCTGCGAGGAAGGCCCCGAAGACCGCGGACAGGAGCGCGAGGAACCACGCCTCGGAGACGAACATGAGCCGCACCTTGCCGCGCGACATGCCGATGGCGCGCAGGGCCCCGATCTCCGGCGTGCGCTCGCGGACCGCCATGAGCAGCGTATTCCAGAGCCCGATGGCGATGATGACGAGGAGGATGAAGGTCAGGACGACCGAGATGAAGTCGAGGGCATCGACCGTCTTCGCGAGGTCACCCATCTCGTCGCGCCAGGTCGAGACGTCGAGCTTCTGCCCCGTCCAATCCTCGCGCTCGACGAACTGCTTCTTTTGCCAGAAGGGCTTCATCTCGGGTTCCATGACCTCGAGCTTCGCGTTCCTCAGCGCGGTCCGGACGGCGGAGGCGACCTCGAAGGTCTTGCTCGGATCGTCGAGAAAGAGCATCAGCACGCCGGTATTTTCGGAGCGATACTCGTAGAGCTCGTTGACGGAGCTCTCCGCGACGAAGGTCATGATCTGCGAGAGCCCGCCCATGTCCTTGGCGATCGCGCCGACCTTCAGGTCGAGGCGGTTCTGGACGCCGCGGGTCGTGAGCCCCGAGATGGTGAGCCGGTCGCCCGCCGAGACGCCAAGTTCTTCGGCTTGACGCTTGAACACGAGGGCCGAGCCAGGAGCCTTGAGATCCTCGAAACTGCCCTCGAGGAGGGTCAGCTTCTTCTTGAGCTGCGTGTCCTGCTTGAAATCGATGCCCGCAATTGCGTTGAGCAGCGACGTCTTGTCCGACGTGATGCGGTCGAAGCTCCCGCGGGCCCGTCGCTGGATGTTGACGATGTGGGGAGAGCTCTTGCGGACGACCTCTTCGACCTTTGCGTACTCGAGGATGGTCGGCTGCGCCATGCTGACCGACGCCTTGTAGAAGCCACCGACATTGACGTGGCCCGACGCGAGCGTCGTCGCCGAGTCGACCATCGCGTTCTGGATGGCGGACGAGAAGGCGAAGGCCCCGACGAGGAGAAAGGTGACGAACGCGATGGCCGAGCCGAGCAGAATACTCCGGCGGCGGTGCGCGAAGATGTTGCGGAAAGCGATGAGCAGGATGCGACCCATGTGCCGTTATTCCTTCGCCTGCATGGCGGCAATCGGCGGGATGCGCGAGGCGACGATCGCCGGGATGAGGCTCGCGACGAGGGTCACGACCGCGATGATGGCGGCCGCAACGATGAGGTGGTCGGGCTCGAGATGCGGTGCGAGGGCGCGACCGCCAAAGACGAAGAACAAGATCTCCGACGTCGCAGGCACACCCTGGGCCCCGGTCACAACGACCGTCAAAGCGCCGAGCCCCATGCCGGCGAGCCCGAACAGGAAGGCCATGGTGGCAGCCTCGATGGCGAACATGCGCACGACATAGCCTCGTTGGGCGCCCATCGCGCGAATGGTTCCTATCTCCTGGACCCGCTCCATCGTCGACATGAGGAGCGAGTTCACGATGACGATGAGCGCGACGAAGAAGATGATGCCGACGAGGATGAAGAAGAAGAAGTTGATGCCGGCCGAAAGCCCGCTCACGGCCTGGCCCTGCGCGACGTTCCAGGGGATCGCCTGGACGGGGAGGTTCGCCGCCTTCAAGGCTCCCGACACCTTTTCGAGAATGGGACCGAGGTGGTCGAGGTGCTTGTCGGGTTCTTTGAGGAAAACCGCAGCGTTGATCGCTGGGCCGCCTTCGAGCTGTGCCTGGGTAAAGGGCGCCGCCTGCGCGAGCTCGGCCGCCTTGCGGAGGCCCGCGAGATCATTGCCCGCGAGGGGATCGAAGGCCTGGTTCTCGACCTCGGCGACGACTTCACCCTCCCCACCGAAGAGGGCATCCTCGGCGTCCTCGCGCTTGATGTCCTTGATGCCCGCGCGGTCCTTGATCGCCTGGAGTTCCTCGGGGCGGACAGGATCGGAGAGCCCGTTGAGGTCTCGGAAACTCATGAGATCCATGAGGTTGAAGATACCGGCGAGGCCTGATTTCTCGAGCCCTTCGTAACGGAAGACGCCCCTTACCTTGACGTTGATGGCGCGCGGATACCCGGACTTCGTCTGCCCGTAGAGCGAGATGGTGTCGCCGACCATGTAGGCGTAGAGCCGGATCCGGGGCGCGATCTCGCGGTAGAAGACCTCGTAACGATGGTTGAAGTTGTCGTCATCGACCTTGAGGAAGGCCGTGACGAGGGCCTGGATGTCGGTCTCGGTCGACCCGAGCTCCTTCTGGAGCGCGACCTTGACCTGCTCGGACTCCTGGGGATCGAGCTGGTCGGTGATCTGTGTCACCTGCTGCAGGTTGCGCTCGACCTCGCGCTTGAGCTCGTCGTCTGTCGAAATGAGCCGCATTTCGAGGTCGCGCGCCTCTTTGATCTGGTCGAGGCGGCGTGCTGTGCGATGTTTCACGAACTTCTCGTAGAAGTTGCTGTTGAAAAGGAATCCGCGCTCGCCAGGTTTCACCATTTCGCCCGAGTGGATGCGGAACAGCGCGAAGTTTTCGGCGAAGGCCGGGATGTCAGTGCCGATGTAGTTGAAGAAGAACATGCCGGTCTGGAGACCGAGCGGCGCGATGCGATTGTCGAGGAACTCGAGGGCGTCCAGCGGGTTCTTGTCGAACTCTGCCCAGAAGGCGTCCGAGTTGGCTTTCGCGAGGTCAGCCTTCTGCTCTTCTGCCTCCTTCGTGTCGGCCGCAACCTTCGAGAGCTTCTCGAGCTCGCCGACGAGCGAGCGACAGATTTGCCGCACATGCGCAATGAGCGGGGCGACGCGATCTTTTTCACCGTCGCTGATGGCGCGGCGGAGCTCCTCGAGCTTCGTCTCGATGGAGGACTCGCCCCAGACGACCGAGCGACCGAGCCCCATCGGGACGACGGACTTGACCTCGGGCAGGTCTTTCAGGGCGGCACCGACCTTCGAGAAGTCGTCGATCTGGCCGAGATCGGGGACTGCGAGAGCCGCGCTCTGGATGAGCTCGAGAGGGTCTTTGGCGTTGCTCGAATAGAGCTGGAGATGACCCGAGATGGTGTCGACGACGCTGCGACGCATGCCGACCTGGATCGAGTCGAGGGCCGCCTGACCGACGACGACGAGCCAGGTGCCAGTCGTGAGCAAGGCCCCGACGATGAGGGTGCGAACCCAGTGGAGCCGCAGGTTGCGCAGCGCGATTTTGAGGAGGATTCCCACGTCGTCCTCAGTGCGCGGGCGCGCTGTCGGAGGTGTTCTGAGCGAGACCCTGGTCGACGATCTTGCCGTCGAAGATCCGGATCACGCGGCGAGCGGCCTTCATGACGGCGGGGTCATGGGTCGAAAAGAGGAAGGTCGTCCCATCGGCGTTCATCTCGCGCATGAGGTCGAGAATCGCCTGCCCCGTCGCCGAGTCGAGGTTCGCGGTCGGCTCGTCCGCGAGCACGATCGCGGGCTTCGTCACGAGCGCGCGCGCGATGGCGACACGCTGGCGCTGACCGCCGGAGAGCTCGCCCGGGCGTTGTTTCATCTGCTTCGTCAGCCCGACGCGGTCGACGAGGTCGAGGACGCGTCGCTTGCGCTCGTTCTTGTCGATGTCCTTCCTCAAGAGCAGGGGGAACTCGACGTTCTGATAGAGGTCGAGGACCGGGATGAGATTGAAGGACTGGAAGATGAAGCCGAGCGTGTGGAGGCGATGGTTCGTGCGCGCCGACTCGGAGAGCGCCTTCGTGTCCTGACCCGCGATCATGACGCGGCCCGAGGTCGCGACGTCGACACAGCCGATGAGGTTCAGGACAGTCGTCTTGCCGCTGCCCGACGGACCCGCGAGGACGGCGAACTCCCCCTTCTCGAGGCGGAGGTCGACGCCACGGAGCGCGTGTACGGTGGTCTTTCCGAGGGGGTAATCCTTCGTGACGGCTTCGAGGGCGACGACTGGGGTCGATCCCTGAGACGGTGCGTTCATCGAGGTTCCATTGCCCCTTGGGGCGATACGTCAGGAGGGAGGTGCCTCAGTCATTGCGGTGGCCGAGGAGGCCGGACCTTATGACGAGGTAGACGAGAGTAGCAATCGCAGACACTGCACCCGCGACATAGGTCATGGCCGCGGCGTTCAGCACCTTGCCGACACCGATGCCCTCTTCGCCGCGGATGACGCCGACCTCCGCGAGTGTGGCGCGGGCGCGGTTCGATGCGTCGAACTCGACGGGCAACGTGATGAGGGTGAAGAGGACCATGAGGGAGAAGAGGACGACACCGATCTTCGCAAGCCCTGTGGCGCCGACGGCGAGGCCGAGACCGAAGACGATCATCGAGACGTTTCCGCCAAAGGACGCGGCCGGGGCGAGGTAGCTCCGGACCTGAAGGGGCCAGTAGCGGCGGGCATGCTGGATGGCGTGGCCGACCTCGTGGGCGGCGACCCCAGCCGACGAGATGGAACGCCCCTCGTAGACGTCGGGTGAAAGCCTCAAGACCCTGTGGCGCGGGTCGTAGTGGTCGGAGAGAAAGCCCTCGACGCGCTCGACGCGGACGTCGGAGATCCCTTCGCGGCGCAGGATGAGGCGCGCGACCTCGGCGCCTGTGAGCCCGCTCGAGGTGTTGCGCTCGGCGTAGGTGGCGAAGGCGCGCTTGACCCGGAAAGAGGCCCAGAAGCCGATGACGGCCGTGAACGCCATGATGACAAGGTAGAGCGGGTCGAAGAACATCGAGAGACCTCCTTGCGGACCTGACTCGGAGAGAGCCGGAACTCTCGAAAGGCGGATAAACACCACCACCGCGGGGACAAGGAAAAGCGGTGCGAGGACGGGCGCAAGGCGTTAGCCAAGGTCAGGGGAGGCGACGCTCGAAGAAGCTCGCGACAGCGGCGTTGAGGCGGTCTGGAAACTCGATCGGGAGGTAGTGCGAGGCGCCGTCGATGACGAGGAGCTCAGCGTCAGCGATGACGGTCGCCATGCGCTCGGACAGGTGATGCGGAGTCATCGGGTCGCGGGTCCCAGCCACGATGAGGGTTGGGATATCGAGGGTTTCGAGGACGTCGGTCGCGTCGTGGGCGGCAAGCGACATGAGGATGCGGTTGTAGATGTCGAAGTCCTGCTGCAGGTACTCGTCGATGATGCCGCGCGCGAGGCCCGTGTCCAGGCCGCGACCGACGAAGCCGATGCGTTTGGCGAGCGACAGGGCGAAATCGGAGCCGACCACCCGCGACAGCATCGGCGCGTAGCGCTCGGCGACGAAGCGGAAGGCTTCCATGGCGGGCGGGATCACCTCGAGGCCCGCGCGCCCGATGATGGTGGTGGCGGTCGTGTGGCCCGAGGCGCCGCAGATCTGGACGAGCCCAGCCATGCGATGCCGGTGGTGACGCGCGAGCTCGAAGGCGACCTGAACGCCCATCGACCAGCCGAAGAAGACGGCCTGAGGGACCTCGAGCGCGTCGAGGACAGCGAGACAGTCCTCGGTGTGGACCTCGAGGTCAAGGCGCACATCACCAACTGTTGCGGCCTTGCGAGCTTCCGAGCTGAACCGCGAGGCATAGAGCCCGCGATAGTCCCAGGTCACGATGCGGTGGGTCGCCTGAAAACGGCGGACGAGATGCGTCCACGTGACGAGGTTGCCACCGAGTCCGTTGACAAGGACGAGCGTTCCGAGTGGCATGCCCTCGGGCTCGCGAAAGAAGGCGGTGACGCGCTGTCCGTCGGGGGTCTCGACCTCGACGCAATCGAATCCCAGCGGACCTTCGGGCTTAGGGCCGCGCGCCATTGGAACCTCAGCGACCTGTCGTCGGCGAGGGGCAATCGCCTGCATCACTAGAGAAATCGAGCGCGAGCTTCACCGCAATCTGCAGGTCGTCGATAGCGCCTGGAACGGTCGCCGAGACCTGGACGGAGAGCGCGGGGCTCGTCGACAGGATGGTCTGTGCGATGCGTTGGAGACCGTTCGGGTCGATGGTCACCTTTCCGTTGTCAAAGGGGATCTTGTCGCCCTCGACGACCGAGCTGTTGAGCGTCAGCAGCGGCTGGAAATCGGTCGTGCCACGGGTCGCCACGGAGACGCGGTAGTCGACGACCGTCGCGCCAGCCCCCACATCGAGGGCCTCGACTTCGACCGAGGACTTCGCGACGTTGAGCGCGCCGCACTTGAGACGGGCGACCGCCTCGGCGTAGGCGGGCTCGTCACGCAGGTCATCGAGGTCGACGACGGCGCTCTCTGCAACCCCACCTTCCATGGTCTCGAAGGCGACGGGGATGGTTTCGATCACGGTGAGCTCGACGATCGACTCGGGATCGTCACCGCATGCAGAAGCCGACAGGACGAATGCCAGAATTGCGACGTACTTCATCAGTTGGCTCCTCTTGGGCTGAGCACCTCAGCGCCAGGCACGACCTCTATCACTCCAGAGGCTGGCTGACCATTGCTCGTCGGCAACGTGAGCCCGCCGGCGATGATGACCCGACCTGAGAGCGCTCCACCCCCGATTCGGGCGGCTTGTCCCCCGAACCGCGGGGCACCGAGCGTCGCTTGATAGGGGGCGAATTCGCCGCCGCCAGTGGCGATGATGCTGGTCGTGACGGAGGTCTCGAGGACGCCACCCGCGACCGTGCAACCCGTTCCATCGAGGATTGGCTTCAACCCAGCCACGGCGGGGTACATCGCCGTCACTGGCGCTCCCGCGAGGGGATTGGCCTCGATGCCAGTCGGGGTCACCGTGAAACGCACCGCTGGGACTGGAACAGACCGGTCGAGGGCCGCACTTCCAGCGATGAGATCAAGCCCGCAGAGGACAGGCTCGAAGAGCGCCTCACCGAAGCCCGGCGCGGCGAAAGCGTCGCTCTTGCCCGTCTCGATGTCGAGGACCTCGGCGATCTTGCCCCCCTGGTTGCCGCCGATGATGAGGACCTTCGCACAGGCGGCGTCAAGGCACGTCGCAGCCGGCGATTGACGGGCGTGCTGGAGGAGAGGGCCGTCCACGCAAGCGACCCCGCCGTCGAGACGACAGCTCAGGGTGGACCGGGTCGCTTCAACGCCGGGGCCCGAGGACACGAGGCCGCCGATGACGAGAAAGCGATCTGCAGCGAGTGGCACGACCACCGACCGCGCAATTCCGCGCGGAAGCTTGCTGCTCGAGACCGAGCCCGCCGCGAGGTCCCACACGAGGAGGTCATCGGAGAGGTCCTGGGCCCAGTTGGCGTCGAGGTTCACGCGGCCCTGGGAGTCGGAAGTCAGCGAAGCCCTCCGCAGCCCGCCTACGGCGACAAATCGGTCCCCGCCGAGCTCGGCGAAGCCAAAGGCGCCACCCATCGACGGGGCTTCGCCTGCGGCATCGACGGGCTTGAAGAGGCCCGTGCTCGCGTCGAAGGCCTCGAGCGCGTGGACCGTCGCGACGAGATTGCTGCTTCCGCCCGGGTCGCTACGCAGTCCACCGAAGAAGACCACGTCACCGTTTTGCCGCGTGGCCGCGCGCCCAAAAGCGCGGGGCTCCGAGAGGTTCAGCGGGTAGGGATTCGCGAGCATGCACCAGCCCGTCTCGACCTCGCAGGTGGCGCGAGGATGGAGTCCGACGCAGTCGGCATCCGCTGCACAGGAGGGAACGCACCAGAATGTGGGCGCCGCGTCATCGAAGCAGATGTCGAGCGCGTTCGGGCAGTCGGAGTCGACGCTGCACGCGGCGATGGGCGAGGCCGCGGCAGCGGAGATGTTGATGCCCTCGGGGAGGGTCGAGACGCCGCCTTCGGCGTAGACCTGCACGTGGAAATAGGGGGTCTCCTTCTCAGCGATCGAGACCTCCCCGCGGTAGCCGAGGGCGAGGCGCTCGGATGCGATACAGGACGCCGTTGGAAACCCTTCGTAGACGACGGTGTAGCCGCTGCCGATGGGGATGTTCGAGAGCTCGTAGGTGCGCGACTGCTGAGCGATACAGCCCGTGTCGAAGAGACTCTTTTGAGACAACGCCGCATCAGGCGGGCTCTCGAAGATGCGCAGGCGGAAGAAGGGAGCGTCGCTGTCGAGCGCAAAGCTCGCGCGGCCGAGGGTGGCGCCATCTTCGGAGGCGCAGGCCGAGCCGAACAGCGCGCAAAGCGCCAGGGAGAGGGACTTGATGCGGGTCATTGCCGACCTCCGAAGGTGGCAGGATCTCGCCAGGCGCTCGAGCCATCGATTCCGAGGACAGCTGGCCCGCGGACCACGTCATCTCCGGAGCCAGAAGACAGCGCGATGACCGCGACCGTTCCACCGACGACGACCGCACCCACGACAGCCCAGAGGACCCAGCCCGAGCCGCCCTTTTCGACCTTGGCTTTGGGCGGGGTCTCGACCGGAGGCTTCGCGATGGCGACCATCGCGACCGTCTCGGTGGTGGTCTTCTCGGAGTCGACCGTGACCTTGCGGATGACGTCTTCGTGACCGGCTTCCGTGACCCGGATCGTGTAGTCGCCAGGCTCGAGTTCGAGGGACACGCGGCCCGAACCGACGAGCTCGGCACCGAGGAAGATCTGGGCCTTCTTCGATGATGCCTCGACGACGAGCGTGCCCTTTTTGATGATCTTCGGAGGCGGCCCGAAGGGAACCTCGAGCTCGGCTGTGAGGAGGGGTATGAGTGCGCTCGCAGTCTTCGCCTCGAGGGACTTTGCGAAGATGGCCTCGCCCTTCGGCACGTCGATGACGCGCAGGTTGAGGGCCACGCCCTTCGGCTTGTGGGTGACCTCTGCGTGGATGACTCGGTCGGCCTGGTACTTCTTGCCGAGCTTCGACAGGCACTCGGCGTCGAGGTCGATGCACTCGAGGTCGATCATCTCGTCGGTGATCTCGCCAGTCGGGCCTGAGACGAGGGCGAGGCTCGGGTAGAGCTTGACCTTGTCCTCGAGCGCGGTGTCGAGCTCCTGCCGGTCCATGACCGCGAGCTTGGCGCCGTCGACATGGAGGACGATGACCTTCGTCGGTGGCGCCTCGGCGCGGGCCGCGGGGACGTACAGGATGAAGGCAGCCAAGAGCCAAAGGCACCTGGCGAAGCGGGCAAACCTGGCAGTCGCGGAGCGGCCTGCAGGTTGGAGCTGGGGTTGTCTTCCGGTCATGACCAGGACGAGCCTCCTCGGGGGTAACCGCGGGAGCATTACCAGACGTCTGCTGCGAGAGCCAGTATCACCCACACGGGAAATGGAACCCCGGCTGGGGGACACCTCGTTCCCGAAGGCCTGGCTCGCGAGAGCGGCACTTCCGAATCATTGAATAAAGATGAAGCTCCTCACGGCGCGCCCCCGACGAGGAGGTAGAACTGGTCGAGCCCATCGGCCCCGAAACCATGCGCGTAGCCAACTCGCACCAACTGGAGGAGGCCGTACAGAAGGTCGATGCCGAACCGCAGCTCGAGGCCGAGACCGCTGCGAAAATCGTCGAGGAGGGATGGATCGTCGCTCGCGCTGCCGAGATCGCAAAAGACCGCGGCGCTCGCGTCTTCGATCGCGAGAGGGAGCGTTCCGAGCCCCTCGCGAAACCGCAGCAGCGGAAACCGCCACTCGAGGGTCAAGAGACCGAAGCGATTGCCACTGAGGAGACCCTCTGGAAAGCCGCGGAGCCACACGCTGCCTGCTGAGGTCTGGTTCAGGAGGTCGAGGACATCGGCGAGCAGACCGTTTTCGGGGATGCCGCCGAGCGAAAACGTCGTCCTCGCATTGGGCTCACCGCCCGAGAAGCCCGCCCCGAGTCGGAAGCTCAGGACATGGCCCGCGCCAAGCCCGAGATGAGCCCGCGCAACGCCCGTGAAGGTCGCGGCGAGCCCCCGCGACCCAAGCAGGGGGTGGCGGAGAGATAGACGCGTCGAGAGCGAGAAGCCCTCTGACGGCGAGATATCGAGCGGGTGCTGACGGCTGTCGGCGAGCCCCCAGAAGAGGCTCGCGCCGCCCGCGTAGCCCTCGGCGGGGGTGAATGCGGTAGTCTCGTCCGGGGCATGGTCAAGCTCGCCCACTTCGACGCCGCGGGTGAGCTCGGCGATATAGCCAAAGCCCCAGTGCATGCTCGCGAAGACCTCGGGGACTGGCAGGTACCAGTACCCACTCGCGTAGACGACGCCTTCGCGCCAGGGCTCGTACAGGTCGCCCACGAAGCTCTCGCGGTCGAGACTGTAGCGGCCGAGCTGGAGCTCGATATCGGGAAACCCCGTGCGGATTTGGACCTTGGCGACCGCCGCCCAGTCGTCGCGCTCGGCATACCAGTCGGCCGAGAGCTCGACGCCATAGCGCTCGGTCGCGTCGGTGATGGCCGAACTCCAGCCGAGATAGGCGAGGCCTTCCGCGCCGAGGGAAAGGCGCGGAAACCAGCTCCTCGGCAGGAGGGTCGGCATCGCCTGATAGGGGTGACGAGCCTCGACGGCGGTGTCGCCCGTTGGGCTTTCGACGGGGCGGTGAGGCGCAGAGTCGGGGTCGACGACCTCGCCTGGCGAAAATGGCATGACCACGAGTGAAGAGCCGCCGGCATTCCATTTTTGGAATACGACGAAGCGATTGTCGGGGGAGACGGCCGGCTGGAAGGCCCCGGTTGCAACCTGGGTAAGCCTGTGATGGGTCCCGGTCGCGACCTCCATGGCGTAGAGATTCCAGGTCCCGTCGCGGTCGGAGGCGTAGACGAGCCAGCGTTCGTCAGGGCTCAATCTCGTGTCGAACTCGAGGCGGCCCCCATGCGTGAGGCGGGTGAGGTCGCCGGTCTCGAGGTCAACTCGATACAGGTCCCGCTCGACCCCGAGATGGGCCGACGCGAAGAGGGTCCTGCCGTCGGCGGTCGCGGCGAGGTCGTCGAAGCGGCCGAGCAGCTCCGGGCCGAGCACCCGAACGGTCGCTCCTGTGTCGATATCGATCTTCTCGATCGAGGCTTCGCCCCAAGAGGTGCGAGCCGCGAAGACGCCCCGACCATCTGCAGTAGGGACCGCATCGTAGGCCCTCATCGTGTCGGAGAGGATGCGCGGCGTGCGCCTATCGAGGCCCTCGGCGAATGGGATCTCCGCAAGATTAACGTAATAGTTTGCGGTCCGGTGGTGCCTGTACGTCGTGAAGATGAGCCTGAGACCATCGCGCGAGAACACGGGACGTCCGCAGCCACCCTCGCATCGGATGATGGTCCGCGGCTTGCCGAGATTGCCATCACTGGAAAACGACGCGCTGACGATATGGGTCGACTCGAAGCCCGTCCCCTCGACCCAGACGAGGCTCCGACCGTCTGGGGAAAATACAGGATTTTCAGCCACTTCACGAGCATTGCGCAGAACCTTCGAGCCAGGCGGATCGCTGCCCGCATGAGCGCGCGCCCGTGCCTCGATCCCCTCTCTCACCGCGGCATACCAGCTCGCCATCGTCCGACCTGTCGTCTGACGCGCGAGGGTATTGAGCGCAAAGGGGATCGGATGGCTCCCGTAGGCCGCGACGAAGGACGCCACCGCAAACTCGCCTTTTTCGTTCGCGATCTGATCGAAGACAGCCCCACCGAGGAGATACCAGAGCGAGGAGCGGGGCTGCTCGAACGGAGATACCGTGAGCTCGGACAGGGTCGGCAACGAGCCCTCGAGCGCCATGGACCGGAGGTACATCTCGGTCAGCGGACTCCCGATTCGCCCGCCCTGGGTGCGCGTCGACTCGACCCAGACCGCAAACCCCTCGGTCACCCAGCGCGGAAGGGCCGTGTTCGGCTTCCAGAGACGGCCGAAAAGCCCATTGAAGAGCTCGGGAACCCCACCAGCCGCGTCAAGGTGGACGACGTGTGCATACTCATGGAAGACGAGGGTCCTAAGCCAGTCGTCAAAGCGGCCGAGCTCGCCATCGGGCGCGGGTGGACCCGCCCAGAGGGTAAAGGTCGGGTATGGCAGGACGGTCGTGAACCCATTCGAGTCGTCGACCTCGTCGGTTACGACCACATGGACGCGCTCCTTCGGGGCCCAGCCGATGCGCGCGAGCAGGTCCGCCCTCGCCTCTTCGCAATAGCCTCCTACCGTTCGGGCAAATCGCTCGCCATCGTCGTAGTAGTGAACTGCGAAGTGTGCCGTCTCGAGGGTCGACCAGCGGCGCAAGGGGTCGGAGCCAGCCTCGGCGCTCCCACACCAGAAAAATCCGCACAGAGCCATCAGTCCGATGACGACACGTCGCGCGGTTGTTTCGAGGGGAGCCACCCCGTCGTTCTATCACAACGAAGCGCTCTAGCCCCATGTCGACATGCCTACGAAGGATGCCCCAACGGGTGCGACGGACGCCTCAGGGCGACCACGCGGCGCGCACGAGGCGCTCGACTCCGGTCGTTCTCCCCGACCCCACGACTGAGGCCGTCACCCCTCGCGTTCGAAAGGTCGCCACCTGAAAGCCCGCCCGCTGCTCATAGGCGGGCGGGGCGCTGTCGACGTTGCCCCCCGCCTCGGCTGGCCCGAACTGCAGAACCGACAGGCGTTCGCCATCGACTTCGTAATTCAAGAGGACCGCGTCCCTCCCGTCAAAGCGCGTGAGTCGCGCCCCGATGAGCTCGACCTGGCCATCTCCCATCGTCGGGAGGACCACCTCGAAGGGCACGTTGGCCTCTAGAAACTCCCGAATCTGGCGAGTCGAGCCGCGGACCTCCATCGGCAGGTCCTCCTGATGGGTCAAGACGGCCTCGTGGACGACCGCCTCCGAGCCCTGGTTCGAGCCGCGAGACAGTAACAGCACGCCACCGACACCGAGGACAATGGCGGCGACGAGGAACACGATCCCGAAGTAGGATGGGCCCTTCGCCGCGCGCATGAGCGCCGGGCTCACCGGCGCCGCGGCAATCGCGGCCCGAATGCGGGCTTCGAGATGGGCTGGCGCCTCGAAGCGAGGCACCGAGTCACGCACCGAACTCAGGAACTTGCGCTCCCGCTCGACCGCAAAGCGGCAGCGGGCGCAAGCCTCGAGGTGGCGCTCGACGAGAGTGCGCTCGGGCTCGGCGAACTCTCCGTCGAGGTAGACATAGCGGGCTTTCTGGACGTCGTCGCAGTTCATGGTGTCCCAGTGCCGACGGGCTCCCCTGCCCGTCGACCGACACCATAACTCAATCGAGACCCGATGCCTTCCGCCGAGCGCGATACGCGTCGAGGGAAATCGCTCCGGACGCGTCAGATGCGGCCGTGGGCGAGATGATCCCGAGTTCGACGGCGTAGCCGAAGAGGACCTCCTGGAGGCGCTGACGGCCACGGAAGAGGCGGGACATGACCGTGCCGACGGGACAATCCATGATGTCGGCGATCTCCTTGTAGGAGAAGTCGTGCAGGTCGGCGAGGATGACGGGAATCCGGAAGTTCTCGGGCAGGGCCTCGATGGCCTGCCTCATCTGGTCGGGGAAGAGCTTTCCGACGTAATCGGCCTCGGGATCGGCATAGAAGGCCGAGGACTCGACGAATGGCGCCCCGGAGATCTCTCGCTCGGACGCATCGAGCGAATCCTGCAGGTGCTGCTTGCGGCGGCTCTTGTTGATGAAGGTGTTCGTCAGGATCCTCATGAGCCAGGCCTTGCAGTTGGTGCCTGACTCATAGCGGTGCCAGAAGCGGAAGGCCTTGAGCATCGTCTCCTGGACGAGGTCGTCGGCGGTCGCGGGGTTCCGAGTCATATAGAGGGCCGCGTTATAGAGGGCCCCCATCTGCGGGAGGGCCTCCTGCTCGAAGGCCGCGCGCGCTTCGGTTTCCTTGCTACGACCGAACAGTGAGAGCATCTCCCCCTCCCCTTCCTGGATGTCATCGATGGGGGGGCATGCGGCAAAGCTCAGGTCGGACTCGATGACCTTCGCACTTCCCTGAACGTTTCGACCGCGCATGACACCCTCCACGAACCTGTGGTCGGTGTCTGCCCCCCTGTCACCGTCGACGGGTGTCGATTGCCGAACCACATCCCCGCAGCGCGAGGATGTGCATAGGACGCTGTTGGCGGGAAAATAGTTTCATTCGCGGGAATTCGGCTGAACCAGCTGAAATCAAAAAGATTTTTGGTCATTTTCAGGGCCGCGTGACATTTGTTTTACGCATCTGTCACGGGCCCGGCACGAATCTCTTTCGAAGAAGAGTGAATTTCAGCGAGCGAGCTCTGGCACGACGTAGGGAAGTCCGATGGCCTCCGCGACCGCGGCGTGGGTGCAATGACCGCCTCGCGTGTTGAACCCGAGACGAAGCCCGGGGTCCGACGCGATGGCGCGCTCGATACCGAGCTCGGCGAGCTTGATGGCGTAACCGGTGGTGGCGTTGGTGAGCGCGTAGGTCGAGGTGCGCGCGACGGCTCCTGGCATGTTGGCAACGCAATAGTGGAGCACGTCACCGACGAAATAGGTCGGGTTCTCGTGGGTGGTGGGTCGGCACGTCGCGATGCAACCGCCCTGGTCGACCGAGACGTCCACGATGACGGCGCCAGGCTTCATCCTGCGGACCTGCTCTTCCGAGACGAGCTTCGGCGCGCGCGCGCCAGTCACGAGCACGCCACCGACGAGCAGGTCGGCGAGCATGACCGCGTGGTCGATGGTCTCGGGGTTGCTATGTACGGTCATGACCCGGCCATGGAACACGTCGTCGAGGTAAGTCAGGCGGTCGAGGTTCTTGTCGATGATGGTCACGCGTGCGCCCATTCCGACCGCGATCTTCGCGGCGTTCGTACCAACCGTGCCGCCGCCGAGGATGACGACGTGGCCAGGTTTGGTTCCGGGAACGCCGCCGAGCAGAAGTCCCATTCCGCCCTGATGCTTCTCGAGGCAGTGGGCGCCGACCTGGACCGACATCTTGCCCGCAATCTCGCTCATCGGCTTGAGCAGCGGCAGGAAGCCGTTCTTGTCCTCGATCGTCTCGTAAGCGATGGAGGTGACCTTCTTCTTGGCGAGCTCGTGGCCGAGCTCGGGCACGGCTGCGAGATGGACGTAGGTGTACATGACGAGACCTTCGCGGAAGTAGCCGTACTCACTAGGAATCGGCTCCTTCACTTTGACGATCATCTCGGCCTTTTCCCAGACCTCGGCCGCGGTCTCGAGGATGGTGGCACCTGCGCGGACGAAGGCGTCGTCGCTGATGCCAGAACCGAGACCAGCGCCGCGCTGGATGAAGACCTTGTGGCCGAGAGCGACGAGCTGCTGCACGCCTCCCGGGACCATGCCAACGCGGTTTTCCTGAGCCTTGATTTCCTTCGGAACGCCTACGATCACGATGACCTCCAAAACGTCCGGCGAGAGCGGGGGCATCTCATGTCGAATCTCGGGCCCCTCGGCGCACGGACGCGCGGAGCATACTCATTGGCGAGCGGAGCGCCAGTCGTTGTCAGGCTTGAACGTCGAGCCGTCGACCGGAAACCACAGGTCCCAGTCGCAGAGACCGCCTTGCAGGCCGTACCCGTCGACGACACGGTCGCTGTTCGGATCGGCGGACGCACAGGGCGCGTCTGGGAAGGTTCCTAGGTTGAGGGCGCCGTCGAGATTTGTGAGCTGATTTCGCAAAACCTGCGCAACGGCAGGAATGGCAAACTCGCAAGCCCTCACGAGGCCGTCGAAGCCCACGATCGAGGCCACGAGGGAACCCTCGAGGCGGTCTGCGAAGAACTCGCAGCAGTCGTCGTAATCGAGGCATTGACGGTCGCCTAACAGAGTCGCGATGAAATCATCCCAACTATCGAGGGGTTCGGTGCCGCCCGAGGCGAAGACGAGAGGCAAGATGCGACGCTCGACGATGTAATTGATGAGGGGGCCGTAGGTGAGGTCTGGCACGGCATGAGGGAGGACGTGAAGGGCGAGGTTCGAGTCGATGCCGGCCTCGAGCGGGGCTTCGGGGTTGAAACCGTAAATGAGGTTCAGCGGGATCTGTGACCAGCCGCAATCCTCGGGATTCGGGCTGTTCTTGCAGTTCGGGTCGAGGCGCCAGCGAAAACGGACAAAGGTCCATTCTTCGGATGCCGCGCCTGGAGCGAAGAAGGCGCCCTGGAAGTCGGGGCGAGGGGTTGCAGGCTCGCCCGTGAGGCGGGTGTTGGCGACGAGACGCAGGTCGCGGAGCATCTCGGAGATGAGCTCGGTCGCGTCCTGGGCCTCGGCACCGACGGCCTGCTCGAAGAGGGCGAGCAGGGCCTCGTCGGCG
>VFQT010001196.1_pt1 | contig 32633 bp, 29 predicted proteins | sample 3512381 | NCBI WGS metagenome assembly VFQT01 (sample SAMN10412376, study PRJNA504923) | tailings metagenome | isolation source: Relicate 2 Philex TSF3 active mining site | place: Philippines: Tuba, Benguet | collected 2017-08-29 | reverse complement strand
CCAGTCGCCCAGATTTATATAACGAGCCTCTCGTTCCAGCGCAGCATTACGAATCGGCCAATCAATGGGAAGATGACGATGGCCAAATAAAAAATAATCAATTGGCTCCTGCTCCAAGTAGGATTTACAATAGCTAATGAGCCATTCCTTATTTTCTCCGAGAAAATGCTCTTCGCGGTCAGCCGTTTGTGCTCTGCTTTTTTGACTGAAGTAGGAAGCAAGACCCATCCCTATGCGAGGCGGAAGCATCCCAAATAACCACTGACATAGTGGATTTCTAAAAATTACTTTGAGTCTTTTGTAGCCTTCATCGCCTGGTCCTAATCCATCGCCGTGTCCCAAGTGAATTCGCAATCCATTTCGAACTATCGTGATAGGCTCAAAATAGATTTTCATATTCAACTCCTGAGAAAAATAATCCTTTACCCACATATCATGATTACCGACAAAAAAATGTAGGACAATCCCTCGATCACTCAACTCGGCCAGTTTACCCAACAAACGAGTATATCCTTTGGGGACTACGTTTTTATATTCGTACCAAAAGTCAAAAAGATCTCCCATCAGAAAGATCTCCGAAGCATCTTGTTTTGCCTCTTCTAAAAAATTACAGATAACCTTTTCGCGCTCAAGACTACGTCTGGAATCTGGAGCGCCCAGATGAAAATCAGAAAGGAAGTAAATTTTTTGTGTTTGTGACACCGCAAGGATTTAGTTATACGAAGATTGAAAACTTTTTTCAATCTTAAGCCTCTACCAGAAACAGATACACTTCTTTTGGACCATGCACGCCTACCACCAGGGTTTTTTCGATATCGGCAGTTCGGCTTGGCCCAGTAGCCAAGGCAAGTAAGGAGGGATAATTCGAACCATACTTTTCTCGCACCCCCTGTAGTGCATCCTTGATATCGTAAACAAGCTGGTCTACAAAAGCTATACAAATATGAACTGGTGCATACACACTGGCCGTTCTTCCTTGCGTTTGTGCACTGCTCAGTAAAATAGAACCCGTACGCGCCACCAAAAACTCACAACCTGTTACGGCTACACTACATTCTGCTAAGTCGGTTTGTGTTAATCGTTCTGCTAATGGCTCCCCCAATAACTGCACCAGCTTTTCCTCCACACAAAATACAGGTGCCCAATCTTGTTTTCTGACCAGGCTCCCGAATTGAAAGGCCAACTCCTGTCGATTGATACAGTAAATAAATTTTCCTTGTAATTGAGTGAACTGCTCGGCAAATTCTATCTCTAGCTCCTGCGTAGGACTGGGAAAAACAGCACCCCCTTTTTCACTATTTGGAAATGGCATAGGCGTTTCGAGCGCCAACGCTTCCCGAATTCGTTTCAGTATATTTTCCTTGGCAGGTGAAATATTCATAATCAAGCATTGCTTTCGGTAGCGCTATTCTCCTGTTCTGTAGTTGATGTAGCTGGAGGAATTGCATGTGAAGTTTCCTCTACAGGAGCTACTTCCTCTGCTGCAATCACCTTTTTTTCCTCATAAGGACGCTTACCAATTAAAGCCTCTACATCACTTTGAAATAATACCTCTTTTTCCAAGAGTGCATTAGCCAGCTTTTCTACCTCTTCTTTTTTATCGATCAATAATTTTTTTGTGCGATCATAAGCGGCATCAATCAAATGACGCACTTCGTAGTCGATCAGTTTTGCAGTGTCGTCAGAATACGGTTTTGTAAATGCATTCTCCTGCTGCGGATCATAGAAACTCACATTACCCACTTTTTCGTTCATCCCGTAAACCGTTACCATGGCATAAGCAGTACGTGTAATCTGCTGCAAATCATTTTGTGCTCCGGTTGAAATTTTTCCAAAGAAAATATCCTCACTAGCACGACCACCGAGTGTCATACAGATCTGGTCGTTGAGCTGATCGGTATTATAGAGATACTGCTCCTTAGGCGTATACTGCGCATATCCCAATGCAGCCGTACCACGAGGAACAATGGTCACTTTCAACAGCGGATACGCATGCTCCAAAAACCAGCCACAAATCGCATGACCTGCTTCGTGATAAGCAATAATTTTTTTCTCCTCGGGAGAAATGATCTTATTCTTTTTTTCCAATCCCCCGATTACACGATCCACTGCATCTTGAAAATCCTGCATGTCAACGGCTTCTTTATTCTTGCGCGCTGCAATCAAGGCTGCTTCATTACAAACGTTTGCAATATCGGCACCCGCAAATCCAGGTGTTTGTTCAGCCAGTTTATGAATATCGAGTGATTTGGAGATCTTTATTGGCTTGAGATGTACTTTAAAAATATCCTCCCGTCCTTTCAGATCTGGTTTGTCAATAGAAATCTGACGATCAAATCGACCCGGACGTAACAAGGCACTATCAAGTACATCAGGACGGTTGGTTGCCGCTAACACAATAATACCGGTGTCTGTTCCAAAACCATCCATCTCTACTAACATTTGATTGAGTGTGCTTTCCCGTTCGTCATTACTCATCATGGCATTCTTACCACGTGCACGACCGATGGCATCAATCTCATCAATGAAAATGATACAAGGTGCTTTTTCACGAGCCTGCTTGAAAAGATCACGTACGCGGCTGGCACCTACTCCCACAAACATCTCTACAAAGTCAGAACCACTCAAACTAAAGAAGGGAACCTGTGCTTCACCTGCCATTGCTTTTGCCAACAATGTTTTACCAGTACCTGGAGGTCCTACCAATAAAGCCCCTTTAGGAATTTTACCACCCAGGTTAGTATATTTTTTGGGATTCTTTAAAAAGTCTACTATCTCCATCACCTCCACCTTGGCTTCGTCCAAGCCAGCTACATCTGCAAACGTGATATTTACGCGTGTGCCCTTATCGAACAAGGTAGCCTTGGATTTACCAATGCTGAAAATACCTCCACCGCCAGGACCACCACCAGCACCACCACCCATCTTACGCATCATCAGTACCCAGATGGCTACAAATAATAAAATGGGAAGAATGAGTTGAATAGCACCCCCGATCCAATCTCTTTCACTTTCTACTTCGTAGGGGACTTCGGTTGCTGTATATGGTACTTGATCCCGGGCTGCATTATCTCGCTTTTCGCGATAAAAATCGTCCATGGATTTTTTGAAACCATCTGCACCGGTGATCTTAAATGCCATGTGAGGACCTTTTGGATCCACCTTGCCGGCTGCTTCTTTGATTTCCTTGGTATGTGCTTTTTGCCCAGCCGGGTTGAGATAAACTTTTACCAGTTTTCTATTATCGATTATGGTATAGTGATCAACCTGGCCCTGCGCCACCATGTTCTTGAACTCCAACTCATTGATCTTGGCCATGTTTGGTGTCATTGGGCCAAATAAGGATGATCCGATCAAAAAGATCAAAATAATCGCATAAAGCCAGTAAATATTGAATTGAGGGCCTTTCCGGTTGGAAGTTCCCGGAGTTTTATCTCCTGATTTTCTTTTTTCTCTGTTTGGTAACATAACTATTTATTCCTCTCTACTTATAATGTCTGAAACTGCAAATTGTTTAGCCTTTTGTCATTTTGAATCGCCGATCTCCGTGTAGACAGCATCACTCCACATTTCCTCCAGCTTATAGAAGCGTCTTAATTCGGGAGTCATTACATGTACAACCACATTCACATAATCAATCAATACCCACTGCAATTGCTTTTGTCCCTCTTGCTGATACGGCTTTTCTGCGCATCGATCCGCCACTTGGTCCATTACATGATCAGCAATTGCCCTGATCTGGGGCTGATTGCCTGCCTCACAAATAATAAAAAAGTCAGCGACGGCCTCGTTGATCTTCCGCAGGTCTAATAAAACGATTTGCTCGCCTTTTTTACCCTCAATGGCGGCAATGATTGTTTTGATGATCTTGGAGCTCTTGGTGAGACGTTTGACCGCTTTTTTTCCAGCGGAGGATCCTTGTGTCCTGCCACCGGCTAATACTGCCAGTTGTTCCAACTATTCGATTGCTTTAGTTTCGTATTTCTTTAACCTTGTAAAAATACATAATTAATTGCCACCGCTCCCGCATCCATTTGGTACTCCTTTTGTGAGCCTTTCCTCGGTTGACAGCACCAACGATCAGGCCCGTCGAGCCATACAAGCGGGTGCCGCCTTACCAGGAATGGCCTTTTTTACAGCGGACCAACAAAAAGGAAAGGGACAAAGAGGAAAAACTTGGGAAGCTGCAAAAGACCAAAGTCTGGCGCTTAGCATCCTTATAAACCCTAATTTTTTAACGGTTCAACAACAATTCTTACTCAGCGCAATAATTGCCTTGGGCACCCGGGCTTGGTTAGCAACGCAGGTGCCCCTGGATCAATTCCAAATCAAATGGCCCAATGATCTTTACTGGAACAATCAGAAAATTGGAGGCATTCTAATTGAAAATATTGTAACCAGCGGGGGGGAATGGAACTGGGCGATTGCAGGTATTGGAATCAACCTCAATCAGGAAAAATTTCCAGACAACTTACCCAACCCGATTTCTCTTTTTCAAGTCAACGGAAAAAAATCAGAACCTGCCACTGCTGCAAAAAGTTTATGTGCATCGTTATCCGACTTTTTGCAAACAGCGCTGTGTAATGACCAACAAAAAATACTGGAACAATATCAGCAGCTCCTGTATGGCCGCGGTGAACTTTGTAATTTTTCAAGAGCAGGCGTTAGCTTTCAAGCCATCCCGCTTGGTATAACTAAGCAAGGCGAACTCTTACTGGATCGAATTGAAAAACCTATTCAGCACGGCGAATTAGAATGGAAAATAAAGACCCACTAGTCTTCAAAAAGAATTTCCTGTGCGTGCGTACTGCTTTTAGGCTTTGTAATGATTCGTTCGATTTTACCTTTTGTATCAATAATAAAAGTGGTACGATGGATCCCCATGTAGGTATTACCATACATCTTTTTTTCACCCCAAACGCCGTACGCCAGCGCAATAGCGTGATCGGTATCAGTAATTAAAGTAAAAGGCAAGTTATTTTTAGTGATGAACTTTTGGTGTGATTTTTCATCATCCGGACTAACTCCTATCACTACAAATCCCTTTTTGGTTAATTGTGCGTGATTATCTCGCAAATTACAAGCCTGAATAGTGCAGGTAGACGTTAGATCTTTAGGATAGAAATAAAGAATTACTTTTTTCCCTTTGAGTGAAGAAAGTTTAAAAGGTTTCCCAGCTTGATCACGAGTGGTAAATGAAGGGGCCTTATCTCCAACTTGCAATGCACTCATTTTCGTTTCTTTTTTTTGACGGGTTTTTTACTTGACTTTTTAACCGGAGGTTGATAAGGAGCTCGTTTGATCCACCAGGTTTTGGTTGTGGTATTCCCCACCAGGTCCTCTACGGTTAATGTTAACTTGTGTACTCCATATGGACATCGCTGATCAAATCGATACACCCAGCTACGCCCTTTGTCATTAGTAAAACGTATCCAACTATCATTTAGTTCGGCACGAAAACGTTTAATGGCGCCAAAATTATCCGTGGGAGTAAAAACCAAACGGGAAAGCGCACTCACATTAATGGTATCGCCCTTACCAGCCAGCGTTACCTGCGGAGGAATTGTATCAACAAATGCCTGAAAATAACCAAAGTCGTCAAATTCGGCAGACACCCATTCGCCCTCCAAATTTGCCTTTTTTACTTTTTTAACTACGCCGAAAGAACGTTGTACAACCACTTTATTTTTTAAGTTGGCAGAAATCACTCGCTCTGGCTTTAAGCGAACTATAAAATTGAGGTGAACCGGAATAGTGGGGTCATTCAACTGATGACGCGCAGTAATGGCGCCCGGTAAGATTGGAAACAGATCCCGACGATAAACAATAGGAAGACTATCGTAAAGCCCCATGGCAGGAAAATCAATTTGAAAATCAGGTTTACGAATCAGAACAGGATTGCGGGGAACAAAATGGGTGGGTTCTTTACTTGGCAGCTTGGCCGGATTAGCAGCAGGACCCAGCCAAGGGTTGGTTGTTTTTATTTGAAAACGAAGCACCGACTGATTGCCATAGGGATCCGCTACTATAATTGCTATTGGATGTGGCAAGGTATCGGTAAGTCGAATCACGCCATCTGATTGATAAGGATGATACGCTACGCCTCCCTCTCCGGGCAACATGGAAAGGTGTTGATAATAGGCGCCCCCCATTTGTTTATGTCGATAATCAATATGCGCATTGATATAACCCGTTTGCTCATAATCGATACTGTCTAAAATAAAAGCAAGCTTTGCTTGTCCATCTACTTCCAGGGTGGCTGAATAAATTCCGTTAGGGTTTGATGAGCCACTTACCTGATCTGTGGCCTGAATGGCCAAGCCAATTTGGCTAAGCGAGGTGGTGAGAACTTCCGAGTTAGCCAACGTGTATTCATTGCTTATTTTTTTAATGGGCACTACACGTGGAGATTGTCCATTGATGGAGAGGCCTCTGTTGTACAATGCCAACCCTTTGATAACCGGAGGCACTCGATCCTCCAATGGAAAACCAAAAAGAAGTGGATTCAAGCGACGCTCCGTTTTGGTATCCATGATTTCAAAATGTAAGTGCGGCCCTGCTGAACCGCCCGTATTCCCACTATAGCCAATAAAGGTTCCTTTGGTTACAGGAAATTGATGAGGGGCGAACTTGAGTTCTATAGCCCAAGACTCCTGTTGATATTGCTGTTGCGCTACATAGGCTTCCAACGCTGGCTCAAAATCATTCAGGTGGGCATATAAAGTAGATAGACCATTGGGATGATTGATAATAATAAAGCGGCCAAAACTCAACGGTCTTACTCCAATTGAGGCAATATAACCACCGGCTGCAGCATAAACAGGCAGGTTTTCCTTTGCCTGCGTGCGGATATCTAACCCCATGTGCCAGTGGTGTGTACGAAGCTCCCCAAAGTTGGCAGTCAGCTCCATGGGAATACCCATTGGATTTCTAAAATACCCTTTTGGAATTTGAGAAGTCTGTGACCAGGAACTAAAAAAAACGGTGAAAAGAATTGAAAAAAGAAGTAGTTTTTTCTGCATGCGCAAAGTTAAGGTCCGCCACAAGAAATTTATTGCTGAAACATCCCTCCCAACCCCTGATTTCCCTTAGCTTTGCACAATTTGTTTTTTTTAAAATGCCTAAAGATACCTCCATCCGCTCCGTCCTGATTATCGGCTCAGGACCCATCATTATCGGACAGGCCTGCGAATTTGATTACTCCGGTACGCAAGCCGCCCGTTCCCTTCGCGAAGAAGGAATCAAAGTGATCCTGATCAATAGTAATCCGGCCACCATTATGACGGATCCTATGATGGCAGACCGGGTTTATCTGTTGCCATTGACCGTGGAGAGTATTGAAAAAATATTAAAGGAAAATCAAATCGATGCCGTGCTCCCCACTATGGGAGGACAAACCGCGTTGAACCTTGCCAAAGAGGCCGAAGAATTGGGGATCTGGAAACAATATAATGTTCGCTTAATTGGGGTTGACATCAAAGCCATCGACAAGGCTGAGGACCGCGAAAAGTTCAGACAGTGGATGATTCAATTGGGTGTACATGTAGCCACTGCAAAAACAGCCAACTCCTTTTTAGAAGGAAAAGAATTTGCGCAAGAAATTGGGTTCCCATTGGTGATCCGTCCTTCATTTACATTGGGCGGAACCGGTGGAGGATTTGTACATGATAAAGATGATTTGGACGAAGCCTTGAACCGTGGTTTACAAGCCTCCCCGATTCATGAGGTGCTGGTAGAGCAAGCGGTGTTAGGATGGAAAGAATTTGAATTAGAGTTATTACGCGATGCAGCCGATAACGTTTGTATTATCTGTACCGTAGAGAATTTTGACCCGATGGGTGTTCACACCGGTGATTCGATTACGGTGGCACCTGCTATGACACTTAGCGATACCGCCATGCAATTGATGCGCAACACCGCAATTCGGATGATGCGCGATCTTGGAAATTTTGCCGGAGGATGTAACGTACAGTTTGCACTCAATCCAGATACAGAGGAAATTATTGCCATTGAAATCAATCCACGCGTGAGCCGTTCTTCGGCGCTTGCCAGTAAAGCAACGGGTTATCCCATTGCTAAAATTGCAGCAAAGCTGGCCATTGGATATAATCTGGACGAACTGGAAAATCAAATTACAAAAACCACTTCTGCCTATTTTGAGCCAACGCTTGACTATGTAATTGTAAAAATCCCCCGTTGGAACTTTGATAAATTCAAAGGAGCCAATGATACATTGGGATTACAGATGAAAAGTGTGGGAGAAGTAATGGGTATCGGACGCAGTTTTACCGAGGCTATTCAAAAAGCATGTCAAAGTCTGGAGAATAATGCAGTAGGACTTGGCTACTACGGTAAGAGTTTGATGCGCGCGGAGGAGTTGTTGGATTATATCAAAACTCCAAAATGGGATCGCCTGTTTCGCATCAAGGATGCCTTGCAAGCGGGAATTTCAGTGAGCTCCATTTCCAAAGCCACCAATGGTATTGATCGCTGGTTTTTATATGAGATTCAAAAAATAGTCAACCTCGAAAAAGAGTTGGCAAAATATAGTTTGGAAGAACTTCCACTGGCCTTATTAGAAGAAGCGAAAGTGGAAGGATTTAGTGACGAACAGATTGCTCGCATCGTACGCAATGGAGATGAGGATGCCGTGTATGAAAAAAGAAAAAAGGCTGGCATTACACGCGTGTACAAAATGGTAGATACTTGCGCTGCTGAGTTTGAGGCAAAGACTCCTTATTTCTATTCCACTTTTGAAAAAGGAAATCATAACGAGAGTGTAGTTTCTAATAAGAAAAAAATTATTGTTCTTGGTTCAGGGCCTAACCGAATTGGACAAGGAATTGAATTTGATTATTGCTGTGTGCATGGTTTGCTTGCCATCAAGGAAGCCGGTTTTGAAGCCATCATGGTCAACTGTAATCCAGAAACAGTTTCTACTGACTTTGACATGGCCGACAAATTATACTTTGAACCCGTTTACTGGGAGCATCTTTGGGAAATTGTAGAGCATGAAAAACCAGAAGGTGTAATTGTACAATTAGGTGGACAAACCGCCTTGAAGTTGGCAGAACGCTTACACCAACGTGGTATCAAAATAATTGGAACCTCTTTTGATAGCTTAGATATTGCCGAAGACCGGGGTCGGTTTAGCGATATGCTAAAGGAGCTGGGCGTTCCATATCCTGAGTATGGAACGGCTTGGAATGTGGACGAAGCCATTGAGGTAGCCAACAAAGTAGGGTACCCTGTATTGGTTCGTCCTTCCTATGTACTAGGCGGACAACGGATGCGGATTGTAATCAATGACGAGGAAGTAGAGAAGGCTGTAGTGAGTTTGCTCAAACATATTCCCGGGAATAAAATTTTGATCGACCATTTCTTGGATCGTTGCCAAGAAGCAGAGATCGATGCCATTTTTGATGGTACCGATTTTCATGTGATGGGTGTTATGGAACATATCGAACCAGCTGGTATCCACTCGGGTGATAGTAATGCAGTGCTGCCTGCTTTCAATCTCTCTCCGCTACTAGTACAGAAGATGGAGGAGTATGCAGAGAAAATTGCACGTGCCTTAAAAATTCAGGGACTAATCAATATTCAATTTGCCATCAAAGACGGGAAGGTTTACGTAATTGAAGCGAACCCTCGTGCCTCCAGAACTACTCCGTTTATTGCCAAAGCCTATCAGATCCCTTATTTGAATGTTGCCACCAAGGTAATGTTGGGTACACATAAATTAAAAGACTTCAAGTTTGAGAAAAAACTTAAAGGCTTTGCTATCAAAGAACCCGTATTCAGTTTCAATAAATTCCCCGGTGTAAACAAGGAATTAGGCCCTGAAATGAAATCGACTGGTGAGGCCATTCGTTTTATCGATGATTTACGCGATCCTTACTTCCGCCAATTATACAAGGACCGGAGTATGTACTTGAGTAAATAGATTTTACCTCTTGTTTTGATCAAGTAAGAAAATTATACTGGCAGCGTGTACCAAGCGCTGCTTTTTTTTATACATCGCACTCCGTTTTTTATTCCCTTCCTGGGACTTTGCCTGGGCATTTTATTGCAGGAATACTTTTGTGTTAGAAATACAAGTAGTATTTTTTTAGCAAGCACAGGCCTTGTACTGCATATCCTTTACTATTTCTTGCCGCAACGGAAAAGATATCAGTGGCAATCTCTCCTACCATTTATTTACTTACTATTTTTTATTGCCGGTGGACAAGTGTTGTTAGCGGCAAAAGATATACGTACCCACAAAAATTGGATCGGTAAACTTGAAATAGATTCCCCGAACTCCATACTGGAATTAGTTATCGAAACCAGTCCGGTTGAAAAAACAAATACTATACAAGTAATAGCAAGTGTTTGCGCATTGCATCGTGGAAAATCGCCACAGGCTGCGGTTGGTAAAATTATACTGAGTAGTTATCAATCGGAAAGTCTTGCGCATTTATTACCTGGAACTCGGATCTTGTTAATCAAAATTCCAAGCAGGCTAATACATACCGGCAATCCAGGTGAGAGAGATTGGACTAGTTTTTATGCACGCCAGCAAATTACCCATCGGTGCGTAGTAAGTAATACAGATTATAGAGTGCTTGATAGCGCTCGTAAAAATTATCGATTTACCAGGCTGCTTATCGAATTACAAAATAAAATAGTGGCTTTACTTTATGCAACTATCCAGGACCCGCAAGCCGCCGGTCTAGCTGCAGCCCTCTTGATTGGCTATCGTCAGCAACTGGATCCTGTTTTACAAGAAAATTATAGTAAAACCGGCGTGGTGCATATCATTGCCATTTCAGGTATGCATTTAGCGTTATTGGGTTGGTTGTTACAGTTTTTTGTGGGGCCCTTTCAAAAAACTAAATCAGGACTGGTGGTATCCCAGTTAGTGATCATCACTATCATTTGGATATTTACATTACTGGCTGGGGCAACGCCCTCCGTTTTAAGAGCAGCGCTGGCATTTACCATAGATGGAATAGGAAAGATACTGGGACGCAAGCCCTCCTCGCTGAATACACTACTGGCAGCGGGTCTTTTTTTGTTGGTCGCTCAACCCTACTGGCTTTGGGATTTGGGTTTTCAACTATCATTCAGTGCGGTATTAAGTATTCTACTTTTTGCTCAACCAATACAAGCTGTGGTAATCACGCGCTTTCCATTTTTGAAACGCATTACTACGCTTTTAGCAGTTACCCTGGCTGCGCAATTATTAACTACCCCCTTTACTTTATATTATTTTCAACAATTTCCACTTGGATTTTTATTAAGCAATCTGGTTGCTGTTCCCCTCTCTACCTGTATTCTATATATTTTACTATTGCTTGTGCTCACGGCAAGTGTATCAAGTTGGGGTATCACCATCGGCGTGATTGCTAAAGTGACCATTTCATGGATGAATCAATACATTCAATTGATCAGTGAGATACCCGGTATTCAATTGGATGAACTGCATTGGACCTGGGGAGAAGCCTTCCTGCTCTTGATAGCCATTTTAACAGGGGCGGGTTGGTTAGTGCTAAAAAGTAAGACCGGTGCCTTATTAACGGGTTGTGTGGGATGCTTACTTTTATCTTATCAATATGGAGATATTTTTCTTCATTCAAAGCAAGAAGTATTGGTAATCTACCAATCAAAATCCAGTTCAATACTGAGTTGGGTAAAAGGAAATCATGCCTTACATCTACTTGACAGCAATGCCCGAACTAAAGATGTGAAAAAAAATAGACTGATCATTGGAAGCACCCATCGCTATCGAATCCAACAGCAAATTGATACGCTGCTAACCCCCTATTTTCAAATTGGAAAATGGACAATACTGGTACCTCATCGAAAATTTGAGTTGCCCACGCAAGCCGCACTACGGAGTGAAACTATTCTGCTCATCACAAAAGCAGCTCCCTACCATGGAGGTGGTTGGATACAACACAAGGTTATATCCGTAGCCATATTGGACGGAACGCTTGGCACCCGGACTCGTAAAAATTGGAAAAAACTGCTCAACGAACAGAAAATACCAGTTCATGATATGTTAACCGATGGTGCTTTTGTATACTCCCCACCATCAAGTACATTTGCTCTTCTTTCAACGCTCCATACTCCATGAATAAAACTATACGTACCGCCCTCATTTCAGTATTTTACAAAGACGGGCTGGAACCCCTCATTCGTTTACTACATCAACAAGGTGTAACCATTTACTCTACCGGGGGTACTCAAACTTTTATTGAATCGCTGGGTGTACCGGTAGTGCCCGTAGAGCAATTGACAGGTTACCCTTCTATATTAGGAGGCCGTGTTAAAACCTTACACCCTTCTGTATTTGGAGGAATCTTAGGCAAGCGCGAGGATGCCACGCATGTGCAGGAAATGGAGCAATACAAAATTCCCACGTTGGACTTAGTTATTGTTGATCTATATCCATTCGAGGAAACGGTAGCATCCACCAACGACGAAAAAGCAATTATTGAAAAGATTGATATCGGTGGGCCTTCCATGATACGTGCAGCAGCCAAGAACTTTAAAGATGTAACAGTCTTAGCTGCCAAAACAGAATATAATACACTCGTAGAACTGCTTACGCAACAACAAGGTGCTATCACACTGGAACAACGTAAAGAGTTTGCCGCTAAAGCATTCCAAGTAGTGGCACGTTATGATGTGGCTATTGCAAAATATTTTGATCCTAATGCTACACTGCAATTTGTCGAGGCAAGTGGTAGTCCACGTTCTTTACGCTATGGGGAGAATCCGCATCAGACAGCTACCTTCTATGGGGATCTGACTTCCTTATTTACTCAATTGGGAGGAAAAGAACTTTCTTACAATAATTTGGTGGATGTAGATGCGGCACTTCAATTGATTTGTGAGTTTGATGTCCCCACATTTGCCATCATCAAACATACTAATGTGTGCGGAGTTGCGCAGCGCGCTACCGTAAAAGAAAGTTGGGACGCAGCACTAGCTGGTGATCCGGAAAGTGCATTTGGAGGCGTGTTGATTACTAACCGACCCATAGACGCCGAAACTGCTGCGGCCGTGAATTCTATTTTCTTTGAAGTATTGATTGCGCCAGCATTTGAATCCGAAGCACTCGCAATCTTGCAAAGCAAAAAGAATCGAATTTTGCTGGAGCAAAAACAAAAGTTGTCTGATACCATAATGTTCAAAGGTGTGTTGGGAGGTGTTCTCACACAGGGCACTGATCAAGGCAATGTAAGTACCTGGAATGAAGCGGGTGGACGCACATGCAATGAAGCAGAAAAAGCGGACTTATTATTTGCCAATATTGTTTGTAAGCACCTCAAGTCAAATGCCATTGCATTAGTAAAAAATAAACAACTGATTGGGAAGGGATGTGGACAGACCAGTCGAATAGATTCTTTACGACAAGCGGTAGAGAAAGCAAAACAGTTCAGTGCTGATTTAAAGGGAGCTGTGATGGCCAGTGATGCTTTTTTCCCCTTTGACGATTGTGTTAGGCTGGGACATGAAGCAGGTATTACTGCTTTTATTCAACCCGGAGGTTCTATTCGAGATCAGGACTCAATTGATTATTGTAAACAAAACGGACTGGCCATGATCATCACCGGGCTTCGTCACTTTAAACACTAATGGCAAGATTTGACTTCAATCGGTTACTCCTTCAAACCCCTGCGGAAACAATCAGGAGGCTGGCTGAATTCAATCCCTTCACGCTTCACAAAAAAGGAACAAGGACCAAAGCCATTTTTGCACTGGCTGCGGTATGCGTCTTGTGGGGAACAACTTGGGTTGCATCAAAAGAAGGGGTTCGTCATATACCTGCCTTGCAACTGGCCGGTTTAAGACAATTAAGTGCAGGAATACTTTACGTCACTTACTTTTTAATTATCGGTGCACCCTTTCCAAAAGGAAAAGAATGGAGACCTCTTCTTTTATTAGCCCTACTAAATTTTATTCTGAGTAATGGACTAAGCACATGGGGCGTAAAATATATTTCGGCCGGATTGGCTGCAATCATGGGCGCCATCTTCCCCATCTGGCTGGTGGTAATTGGACTCTTTACTTCCAAGGACAGACTACCACGCAAAGCCATCACCGGATTACTGATTGGGTTTACCGGAGTCTGTATTATTTTTTATGACCACCTACACGATTTTCTGGATCCTTCTTTCCGGTTTGGCATTTTACTCTCCTTGTTAGCTACCTGGAGTTGGGCGTTTGCAACGCTTTATACCAAACAACAAGCAGCGCACTTCAATCCCTATTTCAGTATGGGCATTCAAATGCTACTTTCAGGAACTGTCTTAACAGCAGGTACACATTTTACCGGCTTTGCAATTCCAATTGAATCGATCCCTTGGCAATCCTGGGCAGTGATTGGCTATATGGTATTAATGGGATCGGTTTTTTCCTTTTTGTGTTATCTCTATGCCTTACAACATTTACCAACGGAGCAAGTATCGATTTATGCCTATGTGAATCCGGTAGTAGCACTTTTACTAGGAGCATGGCTATTCGATGAAAAAATTTCTTTCTTTATTTTAATTGGAGGGACCGTAGCACTACTTGGCGTCTGGCTAGTGAATCAAGCCTTTCGAAATACAACCAGCGTAGAGCAACCCGAAACTGAAGGGATGTAAGAATTATTGGTCGCCGTATTTATCGCGCCACTGTTGATTGAAGGTTCGGTCTGGAAATGTAAGCGGGCCTCGTTGGGCAGTCCAGGCCGTAAAGACTTTGTTGACAAACCAATTTTTCATTTTTCCATTGGCCATATTCATAGCAGGACGGAATAACATGGCTTGCTTCCAGGCTTGCCAGGCTGCTTTTTCTTTCCAATTATTCTTTTTCTCGCGTACCGATTGATTTCTATTCTCCAATAGTAATTCGTGCAGATTTATTTTAACGGCACAAACTGCTGTACAGTTTCCACAGAGTGAAGAAGCATAACTAAGATGTTTGTATTCATCTAACCCTTGTAAGTGTGGTGTAATCACAGATCCAATCGGACCGCTATAGGTAACTCCGTAAGCATGCCCACCAATGTTTTTATAGATCGGACAGGCATTCAAACAAGCACCACAACGAATACAGTATAAACTTTCACGCTGTCTTTCGTCCGCCAATATATTGGTACGGCCATTATCCAATAAAATCACAATCATTTCTTGCGGTCCATCCGTTTCATGGGGTTGTCGAGGACCTGTCAATAAAGAATTATATACAGTAACACGTTGACCCGTTCCATAAGTGGCCAGTAAGGGCCAGAATAATTGAAGATCACTCCAAGAAGAAATTACCTTTTCAATCCCTACCACCACAATATGCGTGGAAGGCCATGCACAACTCAATCGGGCATTGCCCTCATTTTCGGTAACAGCAATTCCGCCTACGTCAGCTACAATAAAATTTCCGCCAGTCACACCCACCTCTGCCTGTACATATTTTTTGCGAAGCACTTCACGTGCTTTCAAGGTTAATTGCTCAGGGGTAGCTTTAGGATCTGTGCCAAGTTTTTCAGCAAAAAGCTTAGCCACATCCTCCTTGCTTTTATGCATGGCGGGTGTAACAATATGATAAGGAGCTTCACCATCCAATTGCTGAATATATTCTCCAAGATCTGTTTCTACACTTTCTACTCCAATAGAAGCCAGGTAGTCGTTGAGATGAATCTCCTCGGTTACCATGCTTTTACTTTTTACAAGCGTCTTGCAATTTTTTTCGCGACAAATTTTTCCAATGGCTTCTTGTGCCTGTGTAACATCTTCGGCCCAAATTACTTTTGCACCACGTGCTGTGATAATAGATTCAAAAAGCTCCAACTGTTTATCCAGTGTAGCAATTGCTTTCCATTTTGCGTTCTTTGCTTTTTCTCGAGCCAGCTCTACATTCATGAACTGCTGTTTCCCTTTTGGGACCACCGCATTGTACTTACCAATATTAAAATTGATCTTACGACGATGCTCCCTATCCGAAGCCTTGACCGTGCTACTCGCTAAAAATTGTTCTTGGATTTCTTTCACCTGCATATAAGTACTACACTTGTCTCAAAGATAAACTACTCTTTTTGTTTCCATTCACCTTTTGCCAGCGTATCCAGCGCTTCCCAAAAAGGTAGTCCCCATTTGCGTACAATCGGCTCTTTTAAAAATTGATAAACGGGAACTTTTAATTTCTTTCCCAATTGACAGGCCGGTGCACAAACTTTTGGTCGGGGGTCGTAGTTGATCCGCTCTGTATTAGCATATTCACTCTGCTCAGCTATGATGGGATACAAATGACAACTGATCGGCTTTTTCCAATCTATTTTTTTGTCGGTATAGGCCTTTTCAAAAGCACAATGGATGGTGCCATCTTTTTCGCGTAAACCGTACACACAAATTTCCTTATCACTGGGTAAGGTAGGGGTAACCCAACCAAACTCCTCATGCCAAACATACTTTCCATTTTTTTCAATCTCCTTAACAGCTGCCTTAGTTAAATAAGGACGAACTATAGCATAGACCGCATCGATAATGGCTTTTTCCTCCTCCTCCAAAGGAGCCCCCGCATCGCCATCCTCACAGCAAGCCCCTTTGCACTTAGTCAGATCACATACAAATTGCTTCTCGAGCACATCGTCACTGATAATTTTATTGTCTACTACAATCATGGTTATTTTTTATTCCCCGTCTCTCTCCACCGGAGTGTTTGAATCAAATGAAGTAAATCCTTTTTTAAAAAATTATTTACCACGCCCAGCGAATCTGCATTAGGCGTTGCATCAAAATAGAGTGCACCCCGTAAAAAATGTAGGGTAGAATCAGTCACAAAAAATTGGTTAGCAGTTGCCGTATTACCCCCTAAATCAAAATAAATCCCCTCCATACCTGCCGGTGTACTAAATACGCTATCCTTGATTCCAGTTGCTATATTGATATGTTGGCGGTAAGCCATTCGATAGCCATCCTCTACCAAGGAATCAAATTTGTTTCTGCTATCAATTGGCTTGTAACTGATATGAATACGTCCTGCAAATCGAGGAAACTCAACATTGATCCACCAATCCTCAGCACGATCTTGAAAAAAAGTAGAATCTTTTTTTATTTGGGCATATACGGGATACTCAAATGTGTAGGGATAACCAGGCTGATCAAAAGTTTGATATTGTTTGGCAGGAAAATCAATTGCAAAATAACCGCGCTTTTTACCTACTGTATAGGGACTATTACAACTAGTTAATGTGATAACTGTGATTAAAAAAAATCCTATAAACTTTTTAACTCGCATTATTTTCTCAAGAGGGATAATGAATAGAAACCTGAACACGTTGGATTCGATTTTGTTCAAGCGCCAATACTTTGAACTCAAAATCACCCACTACTATTACTTGATCTTTGGCAGGTAACGCTCCTACACGCTCTAATAATAACCCCGCCAGTGAATCACTTTCTCCCTTTACCTCATCAAATGTATCAATAGGAAGTGATAAGGCCCGACATAAATCAGGCAGCAATGTCTTTCCCTCAAATATATAGGTGTGGTCATCTACTTGTTGGCCTGTAGTTTCTTCTTCATCAAACTCATCGCGGATATCCCCAATCACTTCCTCTAAAATATCCTCCATCGTAACAATCCCGCTGGTTCCACCAAACTCATCGACCACTACTGCAAAATGGATACGACGTTGCTGGAAAGTTTTTAGTAAGTCCTCGATTAGTTTAGGCTCTGGTACAAAATAAGGAGCACGCAATAATCGATGCCAATCAAAATTAGCCGGCGCTTCCAGGTAAGGAATTAAATCCTTGGTATAAAGTATACCCACCACCTCATCCAGACTTGCTTTGTATACCGGTAACCGTGAGTAGTGCAATTCTTGTACACGTTGTAATAATTCAGGGAAAGGAAGTTGGTAGTCAACTCCGGATACATCCAATCTGCTTCGCATGATCTGCTTCACAGCAATATCTCCGAACTTAACAACACCTCTCATGATATTTTTCTCTGCAACAGAAGCCTCCTCATCAGACTTAAACTCAATGGCCTCATCCAACTCTTGCTTTGTGATTTCCTGAAATCGATTAGCCCCGGTAGTACGCGCTATTTGATCAGCAAGCTTAACCAGCCAATTGCTAAGACCGTACAACAAAGCATTTAATCCCGCTGCCACAAAAGACCAATCATGTGCAAAACGAAGATTATGTTGGGTTCCCCAGATCTTGGGCAGAATTCTTGTGATAAAAAAAACTAAAAAAACAATAAGCAAAATACGAGTGAGCATCGCCCACCCTCCCAAAGGAAAAAATGGAAGTAGAAGATAGTTTGCCAGTAGGATGCTGCAAATATTCACAAAGGTCCCTGCTATGAGCAGTGTGGCATAAAGTTGCTTGGGCGTAGTTAGCAATTGTACAATGCGTCGTGCAGATTCATGTTGCTTGGTCTTTAGTACATCAATATCTTTTTTTGAAAGGGAGAAAAGCGCTGCCTCGCTACCCGCAATTACAAAAGACAAAAGCAACAGTAGGGTCAATAGCAACGCCAGGAAAGTTATACCCTGTGGCGCAACGGCCAACAACTTGAATAACAAATAGGGAACAATAATTAATCCGTTTGACGGAGGCTCCAAGCGAAATGTTTTTTGATGAACGCGCTACAAATTTATTGAATTTAACGCGTTTACTTAAAAGAGAATAGTTTGTGTAGCCGTTGCTTGTAAATATTGATTAATAAGTTGTGGAAAGGCTTGCAATTTCAATGCAACTGTATCGAGCCAATTCCATTCTTTATCCAGCAAGGGCTTTTTTCGTAATCGTATTCGAATAAACTGCCCGGCTATAATCTGGTGGGATAAAGTTTGTCTGTAAAGTGACGAAATGGATTCAACAACATAAGCATTGGCTGGAATCAGCTTGTTTTTCTCCGCCAACTTCAATAATGCTTTTAACGAAGTTTCCTTTCCTGTTTCCAGCATGGGGAAAGTAGCAAGCCCTTGCCAAATATCTTTATCCGTGCGAATTTTTACCGGCAATTGCCCGCGATAAGAAGGTAACAGAAAATAAAACCAACGTTGCTTTAAGACAATCTTCTTATACTTTACTGGTAATTGACTTACCTTACTCTCCTTAAAAGCAATACAAGTTTTTTTAAATGGACAGCTTTGGCAAAGAGGTGCAACAGGCTTACAAATTGTAGCACCAAAATCCATGATTGCCTGATTATAAATACCGGGTTGTTCGGTATCTAACAAAGAATTGGCTAAGTCGGTAAACTTCTTTTTTCCTTCTGTGGAGTCGATGGCAAGGTCAATACCAAAAATGCGGGCCAGTACGCGAAACACATTTCCATCTACCACGGCGTGAGGCCGGTTAAAAGCAAAAGAAGCTATAGCTGCCGCCGTGTAGGGCCCCACCCCTTTCAGAGACTTTAGTTCCTCAAAAGTATCCGGGAATACTCCCTTTCTCTTTTCAGTGATAAAGCGAGCCGTTTCCAGCAAATTGCGACACCTGGAATAATATCCCAACCCCTCCCATAACTTAAAAACTTGATTATCATCAGCTTTTGCAAGTTTTTTAACTGTTGGGTAGGCTTTCAAGATGCGCTGATAGTATCCCAACCCTTGTTCCACCCGAGTTTGCTGTAAAATAATCTCACTTAACCATATCCGATAGGGGTCTTTTTCCCCTTTCCAGGGCATTTTTCGGTGGTTTTTGGCCAAATTCCATGCAAAAAGCGTGGAAGAAAAGGAATTTTTGGGCTTTTTGGGGGGCATTATACCATAAAGCTAAAAAAAAATATGTCTATTTATTTGATAATCACAATATTTTACCTTAGATTGGCAGAGTAAACCCAAAACACGCATCATGAGAAAGGCCGACCTTGTAAATCAGATCGCGGAAAAAACTGGTATACCAAAGGTGGATGTACTTGTGGCCCTTGAAACTATGTTCAAGGAAGTCAAAGACACACTTGCCGGTGGCGAAAATATTTACATAAGGGGATTTGGCAGTTTTATCACCAAAAAGCGGGCTGCAAAAATTGGTCGTAACATCAAGAAGAATGTAGCAGTTCATATTCCAGAACACTATATTCCCGCCTTTAAGCCTGCAAAAGAATTTGTTGCAGAGGTGAAGAAACTGAAAGAGCCCAAACCTGACACTGGACCTGGTGAAGAAGATTAAGCGATCAATCCGGTAACTTTGTCCGGAAAATCTAGATCGTGAAAAAACCCCAATTAATATTGGCGGGCATTGGTTTGTCCCTGGTACTTCTTTTATTTGTTTTTGGCCGCTTTGTCCCTGAAAAAGAAAAGCTTGCAAAAACTGAAAATGCCGCTATTCCCCAAGCCAGTTCCTTTTCTATTGACTCAGCCCGTAGTTCAGTTGAAAAAAACCTGACAGGTCAACTTAATTTTGCCCTGAAAAATCTGGAAGAAAAGCTAAAAACTGCAGCTACTCCCGCTGCGCAACTTGCTGCCTATCACCAACTTGCCCATTTTTGGTCGGAAGAGTTTCAGTTTTTTGAACTATACGCCTGGAACGAAGCCCTTGCTGCACGATTGGAAAATTCCGAAAAAAGCCTCACCTTCGCAGCCCGTTTGTTCCTGGATAACCTGCAAGAGGATCCGGATGGCCCACGACGCCAATGGAAAGCTTTGCAAGCCAAGGACCTATACGAGCGCTCTTTGAAGATCAATCCCAATAATGATTCCACCAAAGTGGGACTGGGTGCTTGTTACTTGTTCGGCAACATCAGCACCAACCCTATGGAAGGAATTGCACTAATCCGGGAAGTAGTACAGCGAGACAGTACCCATGTTTACGCGCAACTAACCCTGGTAAAAGCCTCCATCCTATCTGGACAGTTTGATAAAGGAATATCTCGTTTACAAACTGTAATCAAGGTAGAACCCCGAAACATAGAAGCCCACCTGCTACTGGCAGATCTCTATGAAAGAACGGGCGAAAAAAAGGAAGCTGTAAAGTGGTATGAAAAAAGCCTGCAACTGATTGAACAACCTGAAATCAGACAAGCTATAAAGGATCGGATCGGAGCACTCAAACAATAGTTCCAAAACAAATTGATAAACTAATTTTTAACAAATAAAAAAATTTCTGGTATGCCTTGTGGTAAAAAGAGGAAGCGTCATAAGATTGCGACGCACAAGCGTAAAAAAAGACTGAGAAAAAATCGTCATAAGAAGAGAAATAAATAAGCAGCCGGGCCTTCGTGGCCCGGTATTCGCTTTTTTTGTTTTCAGTCCCCGGTTGTTTCCGACTATTTATTCGAAACTGTTCTCGAACATTGTAGCCGTTTACGCAATTGCGTATTTTATCAGCCGGTGTTTTACCGTCTCCTGTCCCTATAATTGGTGAGACAGGTTCCATAGGTAATACAGTACCCAAGCTGTAATGAACAAAGAATTAATCATCAATGTCACCGCGCAGGGTGTAGAAATAGCACTGCTCGAAGACAAAAAACTCGTTGAGCTACATAACGAGAAAAGTGATGCCCGCTTTGCGGTGGGTGATCTCTACCTGGGAAAGGTGAAAAAACTGATTCCCGGTTTAAATGCGGCCTTTGTAGATGTAGGATTTGAAAAAGACGCATTTCTGCATTACACCGATTTAAGTCCTTATATCAAGTCACTCCTCAAGTTCACTCAGTTCTCTATGAACGATAAGAGTGAGAAAGGGCTAGACTTTAGCAAATTCACTGTTGAACCTGAAATTCTGAAAACAGGCAAAATCAGCGAAGTGATGAACGGAAAGCCCTCCGTATTGGTACAGATCTTAAAAGAACCTATCGCCGCGAAAGGTCCCCGTTTAAGCTGCGAAATTTCACTACCCGGACGTTTTGTGGTATTAACTCCATTTAATGATGTGGTGGCGGTATCCAGAAAAATACATTCTGGTGAAGAAAGAAAACGTTTACAGAAACTGATTGAAGCCATCAAGCCTAAAAATTTTGGTGTAATTGTTCGTACAGCAGCAGAAGGTAAAAAAACAGCTGAGCTCCATGAGGACCTGACAACACTTACGGCCACTTGGGCTACCATTCAGCAGAATTTAAAAGGTGCCGTAGCTCCTGCAAAAATTCTGAGCGAACAAACCAAGACTACCAGCATTCTCCGCGATTTACTCAACGCCGATTTCAATCGCATTGTTATTAATGATAAAACGTTGTATAGCGATACCAAAAGTTATATCCAACGTATAGCTCCTGAAAAAGAAGAAATTGTTTCCTACTACGGAAATGGTTCTTCCATATATGACACGTATGGAATTACCAAGCAGGTAAAGTCTGCATTTGGGAAAACCGTGAACCTGGATAGTGGTGCTTATATAATCATCGAACACACAGAAGCCCTGCATGTAATTGATGTGAACAGCGGTTATAAAAGCGTGGGAAGTAACCAGGAGCAAAATGCATTAGAAACAAATCTGGAGGCTGCAGAGGAAATTGCGCGTCAGTTACGGCTACGTGATTTGGGCGGTATCATTGTGGTGGACTTTATTGACATGAAGTTGCCAGAGAACAAACGTAAGCTTCATGATAAAATGGAAGAATGTTTGTCTCAAGATCGGGCAAAGCATACCGTACTACCTATTTCCAAATTTGGCATCATGCAGATCACACGTCAACGCATGAAGCCAGAGTTGACCATCAACACACAAGAAGCATGTCCTACTTGTAATGGAACTGGGAAAATTACTTCAACCTTATTGTTGGAAGACGAGATTGAAAAGAACTTAAGCTATCTGATTACACATAAACACGAACAACTAAAGCTAGTGGTTCATCCTATCCTGTACGCCTACCTCACCAAAGGTTGGTTCTGGAAAACAAAGATGGCGTTATGGAATAAAAAATTCGGTCAGAAAACAGCTGTCGTTGCAGACAGTTCCTATCATCTGACCGAATATCGTTTTTTTGACAAGAACGAAGAAGAGATCAAACTCTCCTAAGACTTTTGAATTAACGTTCGCGGCTATTCAGATAAATCATGACGTACTGAATCAGCGTTACCACTGCAGCAAGTGCAGCTACCACGTAAGTAGTGGCCGCCCATTTCAATGCATCTTTTGCCAAGGGATATTCCTCTGAGTTGGTAACATTGGTTTGCTCCAACCATGCCAAGGCACGCTTACTGGCGTCAAACTCTACTGGTAACGTAACCAAACTAAATAATACAGTCAACGACATCATAATGATACCAATCAACAAAACAGTAGCGTTGTTGCTTACAGCCAACATAATAATACCGGCCATTAGCACCCAGTTAACGGTGTTAGCGCTGAACTGAACTACCGGCACCATACGGCTTCTGAAAACCAAGGGACCGTAGGCGGTTGCATGTTGTACGGCGTGACCACATTCGTGGGCAGCCACGGCTGCAGCTGAAACCGAAACTCCATGGTACACATCGGGGCTTAAGTTTACAGTTTTATTGAGTGGATTATAGTGATCGGATAGAAATCCGTCTACAGAAGTGACGGTAACATCATAAATACCGTTTTCACGGAGCATTTTTTCAGCTATCTCCTTGCCAGACAAGCCTTTAGACAACTGAAGTTTACTGTAACGGCTAAATTTCCCCTTTAAAATTGAAGACACCAAAAAGCTGATTCCCAGAAACAAGAGGGAGACGAGCATAATTTCGTTGGTCATGTAGATTGATTGTTTTAGTACCCAATATTACTACAAATTTATCGCCACCGGCCAAGGCTGTTTTGAACCCGTCTTTTTGTCATTCCGGAGGGGGTAAAAAATATTTAATGCAGAGGGTTACCTCGGGTTCATCCGTATAAAAAACAATTTATTAATATTGATTATCAATTACTTATATACTTGTAATCCCCCCATTTAGCCCCCCTGTCAGGCCGGGGAAATGTGCCAAAAGTTATGCACAACACCCAAATTTAATTTTAAAAATCACCCCTCCCTTGCTAATTTAGCAACAGAATTTAATGGGTTAGTAAGTAAAGGGTCAGTCGAAAGATTGGCCCTTTTCATTTTAAGTATGAGCAAAACTAAAACATCATTTTTCTGCCAACACTGCGGTCATCAAAGCGTAAAGTGGTTGGGGCAATGTCCTGGATGCGGCACATGGAATAGTTATGTAGAAGAGATCGTGCACAAGGACAATGCAAAAGAACATCAGGATTGGTCTGCCTACGGCGAAGAAAAAAGAAAAGGTAAAATCACCACGCTTGATCAAGTCAAAAGTAATCAGGAACGTCGCATAGTAACGGGCGATGCTGAGTTGAATCGTGTGTTGGGCGGTGGTATTGTACAAGGAAGTTTAATATTGGTTGCGGGTGAACCAGGAATTGGAAAATCCACTTTGTTTTTACAAACAGGTCTTTGGCTAAAAAATGTTTCCGTGCTCTATATCAGCGGCGAAGAAAGCGAGCAGCAGATTAAAATGAGAGCAGACCGATTACAATTGCAAAACCCGGATTTTTATTTATTGACTGAAACAAACACCAGTGTAATTTTTCAGGAGATAAAAAAATTAAAACCGGGATTGATCATAGTAGATTCGATTCAAACTCTTCAAACTCCTTTTCTGGATGCATCGGCTGGATCTGTATCGCAGATTCGAGAATGTGCTGCGGAGTTTCAACGTTTTGCTAAAGAGACTAATACACCGGTGTTTCTAATTGGCCATATCACCAAAGAAGGACAGATTGCAGGCCCTAAGGTATTGGAGCATATGGTAGATACAGTTTTGCAATTTGAAGGGGATCGGCATTATGCTTATCGGATACTGCGCACACTCAAAAATCGTTTTGGGAGTGCCGCTGAGTTAGGGATCTACGAAATGAATGAAACGGGTATGCGTGGCGTACTTAATCCCAGTGAAATTTTACTCACACAAAAAGAAGAAGCATTAAGTGGAATTGCCATTGCAGCAACACTTGAAGGGATGCGCCCCTTATTGATTGAGGTACAAGCATTGGTTACGCAATCGGTTTATGGGACACCGCAACGAACGGTGAGCGGGTTTGATCTGCGTCGCTTACAGTTACTGTTGGCAGTATTAGAAAAAAGAGGAGGCTTTCAATTTGGCAACAAAGATGTGTTCCTGAATATTGCCGGTGGACTAAAGGTGGAAGACCCCTCTATTGATTTAGCGGTTTTATGTGCATTGCTTTCTTCCTATGAAGATATACCACTTCCCTCCTCCATTTGTTTTGCGGGAGAGATAGGGTTGAGTGGAGAAATCAGAGCGGTTAATCGGATTGAGCAGCGTATTGCAGAAGGCGCTAAACTTGGGTTTGAAAAAATTATTGTTTCTCGGTATAACTATAAAGAGAAAAAGAGTAGACCTGCTTCCAAACAAAGTGGTATTGAAGTTGTAGCACTTGCCCGTGTTGAAGAACTCTATCGTTATTTATTTGAAAGATAATTGAGCTGTGGATGTACTTGCTAATTGGGCAGAGGCCGCTGCCTGCCTTTTTTTTCCGCATCATTGTGCCGGTTGTGGTACAGATCGATTAGATAGACAAACTGAAATTTGTTTACGTTGTTTACATCAGCTCCCCCAGACTCATTTTACAGGACATGCTGACAATCCGGTAGAAAAAATATTTTGGGGACGAACTCAGGTGCAAGCAGCCACAAGTCTCTTTTTTTATTCGCAGGACTCTATTATGCAAGCTTTATTACATGAACTAAAATATCGTGGTAATCAAGCGTTGGGGATTCAATTAGGAAGTTTATTAGGAACAGCACTTAAAAATAATAGTCGCTTTGCAGTGGATGTATTGGTCCCGGTTCCCCTTTATCCTTCCAAAGAAAAAAGCAGAGGTTTTAATCAAGCTACACTTATTTGCCAGGGGATCGCTGCCGTTACCGGGCTGCCGGTTTGTACAACACTGCTTCGAAGGAATGCTGAACGCAGTACACAAACAAAAAAAGACCGGGCTGAACGTTGGGAAAATATGCGGGGCATTTTTGAAGCTACTCCATTTAATGAGGTCCCTTATAAAAACATACTACTCATTGATGATGTAATCACTACCGGCGCCACCCTGGAGGCTTGTGGCCAGGCTTTACTGGAAGCAGAGGAACGGAAATTATGGATAGCCAGTGTTTGCTACAGTAACCGTTAACCTTTTTTGAAGTAAATTGTTATTCTACAAATTCACCATCATGAAACTTATTCTTGTACTTGTTTCCACCCTTTTTATGATCAACACCGAAAACTCAATTTATCAGTTCTCCGTACCCGGTTTAGAGGGGAACACCATCGACTTTGCCAGTTTCAAAGGCAAGAAAATATTGATTGTAAACACGGCCTCAAAGTGTGGTCTGACTCCCCAATATGAAGGGCTCGAACAACTTTATAAGACCTACGGGAAAAAACTAGTGATAGTAGGTTTCCCTGCCAATAATTTCATGGGACAGGAGCCTGGTTCTAATGAAGAGATCAGTGCTTTTTGCAAACGCAACTATGGTGTTAGTTTTCCGATGGCTGCAAAGGTTTCTGTAAAAGGAGGTGATGTTCATCCGTTATATAAATACCTCAAAGAGCAAGCAAAGGCCAAAAAATTGGACGACCCTGTAACCTGGAATTTTGGAAAATTTTTGCTGGACGAAAAAGGAGAATTGATTGCAACATTTTCTCCCCGCACCACCCCAATGAGCGAGGAGATTACGCGCTGGTTACAATAAGTTGTAATAATTGAAGGGCATGGCCCTTTGATTTAGGGAAGGGATACCCTACATTCGCCTTCCATGAACTGGGATTCACTGATCGGTCAGGAGCCACTAAAAAAACAATTAACTGAGTTGGTATTACAAAACCGACTTAGTCATGCTCTTCTTTTTCTTGGAAAAGAAGGTGCGGGCGCTTTGCCCCTTGCCATTTCTTTTGCCCAATACCTGGTTTGTGAGAAAGCTACTGTTAGTCATCTTGCTGCACCTTGTGGAGTTTGTGCAGCCTGTAAAAAAGCCAGTGAACTGGTTCATCCTGATATTCATTTTTCTTACCCCACCGTTACAAAAAAACCTGGCGAAAAACCCATTGCTACTGATTTTATAAAAGAGTGGCGGGAGTTCATGACACAACATCCCTATGGAAATCTTTTTGACTGGATTGAATTGATCAAAGAAAAAGATAATAGCCAAGGAAAAATTACCGCCGAAGAGTGTAACGATATTGTGCGGAAGCTGAGTCTGAAAAGTTTTGAGAGCCCCTGGAAAATTTTAATCCTGTGGCTACCTGAGTTGATGGGGAATGAAGGAAATAAACTTCTCAAATTAATTGAAGAACCCCCACCACAAACACTTTTAATACTGGTGAGTGAGAATGAGAGTGGGATACTCTCTACCATTGTGAGTCGTTGCCAACTCATCAAAGTGCCCGCGCTGGAAACTGATGTGATTGAAAAGGCGCTGATCGAAAGAAATAAAACTGCTCCCGCAATTGCCGGACAAATTGCAGCATTGGCAGATGGAAATTACCGCGAAGCGTTGATGCTGGTACAACATGCTGAAGAAGATTGGCAAGAATTGGTTAGAAACTGGTTGAATTCCATTTTAAAGACAGGTCCGGTTGCCCAAACTAAATGGGTGGAAGAAGTTGCCAAACTGGGAAGGGAGAAGCAAAAACAATTTCTACGGTACTTCAATCATTTACTGGAACAAGCGGTTCATTATAGAATTCAAGGTGAAAATGTATTGATCAGTGAAAAAGAAAAAGACTTTGCAGTACGCTTAAACCGAATTGCCGGTTTTGAACAACAAGAAGCTATGATGCGTGAAATTGATCAGGCTCATTACCATGTAGAAAGAAACGCAAACGCCAAGATCCTCTTTCATGCCTTGACAATCAAGCTCTACCACATCATTCAGGACAATACCGTACTTTTGTTGGAATGAGTTGTTCTGGATGTGGGACCGCAACTGGCGGAAAACCAAATGGATGTAAAAGTAACGGTGGATGTAGTTCAGGCGGATGTAACCGTATGAATGCGCATGACTGGTTACGTAATCTTCCTTTGGTAGACACAGACAGCCAATGCCGGGTAATTGAAGTAAGTTTTAGCCAAGGCACCCGCAAAGATTTTTTCCGCAATCCCTCTTTACAGCAATTTGAAAAAGGTGATCTGATAGCCGTTGAAGGCGTGGGTGGATTTGATGTAGGGGAAGTTTCGCTCACCGGAGAGATTGTTCGTTTGCAATTGAAAAAAAGAGGTGTTAAGGAAGATAATCCCGAAATGAAAAAGGTATTACGATTGGCGACTGATCGGGATATTGAATTACTCAAACAAAATAAAGCACGGGAACCTGAAGCAGTTATTCGTAGCCGGGCCATTGCTAAGCAACTCCGACTGGATATGAAAATTAGCCAGGTAGAGATGCAAGCAGATGGTCGTAAAGCTACCTTCTTTTATATCGCCGATGGACGTGTAGATTTTCGTGAATTGATTAAAGTGTACGCATCGGAGTTCAAAGTAAAAGTTGAGATGCGTCAAATTGGAGCCAGACAGGAAGCCGGTAAAGTAGGTGGAATTGGAAGTTGTGGTCGAGAACTCTGTTGCAGTACCTGGTTAACTGAGTTTAAATCTGTCAACACAGCAGCGGCGCGTTATCAAAATTTATCGATCAATCAAACTAAGTTGAGTGGACAGTGTGGCCGTCTCAAATGTTGTTTGAATTACGAACTAGATACCTATTTGGATGCGCTTCAGCATTTTCCTGACAATTGTGATGTGTTACAGGTTGCAAAAGGAAATGCATTCTTGATTAAGAAAGATATTTTCAAAAATCTAATGTGGTATACGTTGCCCGATAGCAACAAACAATACCCTTTAACCCTGGAGCGTGTAAGAAAAATAAAAGAACTCAATAAGCAAGGTGTTCGTCCGGAAGAACTGGAACCTGTGGAAATTACTTCATCCAAACCCAAAGAGGATATACCCGAATTTGTGGAATTGGTTGGACAGTTCAGTCTTAAAACACTAGATCGTGCCGCGCAACGAAAAAGACAACAGCAGCAACAACAGCGGAATCCTCGCAACAATAATAACAGCGGAAATAAACCGGGTGGTCCGCAACGCTCTTCAGGTCCTTCCAATCGCGGACCACAGCGTCCTCCGCAGAACCAACCCCGCGGCCCGCGTGGGAGTACGCCTCCGAGAAAGGAAGGGTAAAATATCAAGCAAATAATTTATACCCTAAAAGGTATAAATATGACTTTAGAAATTGTATCTGTAAGTGTCCCTATTTTAATGAAAATCTAGAAGTTAAGTGAAAATCTTTTCGAGCTAATTTGTTGGATTTTAGTCTCCTAATTCAAAATCAACTGACTTAATTATTTTTAAAAGTATGCCCAGTCATTTAAGGGGTCAATACAATATTTGTATACCTTTTTTTGCTAAACTAGAAACTACAGTTTTCTCAAACTTTAACCTTAGGCTGCATTCTGTGTAATTATTGAAATCACTTTTGCTTCATTAGTAATAACTCCAGTAACAGTTGATGATTCTGCAATTGCAGTACCAATAGCAAAATATGGTGCAGTTTGTGCAGGAACTCCAAACAAGTACGAAGCGACTATTGGCGCCACTACAGTGTATACTTTGTTTTCTTTAATAGCTTGTATTTCTTGGTTTGGCTTTCATACTTGTAACTAAAAACTACGCCTCCTGCATTACTCATTACAATTTCCCCAGCATCAATTTTTAAAACATAGTCAATAAAAGTAATTTCAACAGCCCCTTTATTCATTTCAATTGGCATTAGTTTTATTGCATACAAAGATGAGTTATTAGCAAGGTAAGAACGAGTATCCCCACTTACATCAATAATAGTGTACTTGCCAATTTTAGAAGGCAATTCAATGTCAAAACATTTCAAAACATAAACAGTATCAGTCTTAATACTAGAAAGATGATTTAGCAATGATTGCTGATAAAGTAAAGTATTATCACTTATTAGATTAAAAGACATTATTAAAGTTGATAGCAGAACAGCAATGATAATGGTTTTCATAGTTTACTTTTTAAAGGTTGATATTGGAATAGTAGCTACAACCCCTTTATTTGTATAAATATAAAGTGTTCCTTCACTCATTGCAAATACATACTCTTTGCCTGTAGATAATTTAATATCTGTGTTTGAAGGTGGTTGCCTCCACTGAGCTGTCCCTGTTCCTCCATTTATCAGATTAACTTTCTTAGTGCCGCTAGGATGACTGTGAAAATCAGCATTACTGCTGATAGAAGCATTTTTTCCTTTAGAGGGGTCAATTACTGGCCCTGATTTTAAAGCTGTAACTTTCCCGTTATTTATTGTTCCACCGTGCTCTTGATTATTTGCTGCTTTTGTGCCACCAGTACCATCATCTTTATAAACAATATCAGTCATTTTTTCCATTGCCTTAGTTGACTCAACTTGAACAACATTCTTCATGACTTCTGTTGTGAAATTTCCATTCTTTATTTCAGTTTCAGTCTTATCTGCTGTTTCTTGTGAGATAGAAACCACTTTGCCCTTTTCAGTATAATTATCTTTGCCGTAAACTTCTGTTGTAGTCTTCGTTGTTTTAATTACATAGTTCTTCCCATCATTTTTGCCATCAGTGCCTATATACTCACCTTTCTCATTGTAAAAATCTCCCGGAGTCGTTCCGTCAGGGTCAATAAACCTTAACGGATTATCAAACGTATAATTGTAAGGCGACCATCTACGCATCAAATCTGCCTTAGGATCAACCACCATCCACCTCCCAATCTGGTTATCATACATCCTCGCCCCATAATCCAGCCACTCTAAGCCACTACCATCGGCAAACTCTTTTCGCTGCTCTTCCTTACCGTTATACTTGTATTTGTTTTGGGGGCTTCCGGTATTTACAGAGGTAGCACTTATCCCCCTCATCGTCAACCCAAACGGATAATAATATTTTTGGCCAGAATTTATACTGGATTGATATTTCATAGGATTATAAGAAGTAAATAATATTTAAAAGGTATTATTTTTTGTCAAAATAATAATTAGTATTTAGAAATTTGATTGCTTTTTTAAGGCTATGTAGCTCCAAAAGAAGTGAGTTCGAAAATTCTGAGTTAAGGCATTAATCGATTTAGCGAGTTTTAAAATGATTTTTCATACACTGAACTGAAACACCATCTTAAATTACTAAATTAGTGATACACTTTATTCTGGATGATTGCAATGATTATGTTACATATCATGGCAAAAGCACTTCATTAATCGAAGTAATCTTATTTTCAAATATGTGAAGTATAAAAGGGCTGTCTTTATAGATTTTTAAAAGACTGTTTAGAGAATTCTCACTTATTGGATGCTGCCTATCATGGTTTAATTGTAGACTAAATTTTGCGTTCTGAGATAAATAAAATTTTCTTATTCTTTTACTTTCATTAACTATATAGTAATCACCAGGAACGCTAATAATCATTTTACCATCCTTGTAGAAAGTATCCGCATCACCCCTTTCTTTAGCTTTTACAATAGCTTCTTCATTTGAATAATATTGAATAAAGTCCACAAAAAGCAAAACATCGTTCGATTCCTTTTTTATTGAAGTTATATAGGCGTATACAGATGTATCTTTTGTTGAAGAACTATCTATATAAGACGGATTAAGTCTTTTATGGCTCTGGGTATCACCTAAAAAACAGGCAAACAAGAATTGCTGCAAGAACAACAATTTAAATATATTGCTTTTCATAATTAGATATTTTTAATGCTAGTTAAACCACCTATTCAATTCTTTCACAAAATCTCCCCAACTATGTATTTCATTAGGATCTATTGTGGTTTGTTTTGTACTTGTTCCTGTTTTAACGGTAACTTTTATTGAGTCAGCCTTTTTATCTTCTTTTTTCTCATCCTTCTGACCTTTCTTTTTTTCATCCAACTTACCATCTGGGGTTTCAACAACTGGCCTGAAAAAACCTTTCCATCCTTTATGATTGGTAAACTGAGACAACCTCCTTTCAAAACGACCAGTTCCTTCCTTTGTACCGTAAGCCTCTATTGTATGTATCGTACCATCTTCGTCAACTTTTTCAACTATTCCTGTATGCCCATGCCCATCACTTCGCCATAAGAAAATATCTCCAGCTTTAGGCTCATCTTTACTGGTTATAAACTTATCATCATCGCTTAAAAAATTAACTAAGTCGCCTGTAGCCATTTGTTTTATATCAGTCGTTATACCGTCAGCTGCCATGGTTCGACAAACTAGTTCAGAACAATCAATATATTCAAGTGCAGCCTGAGTATTTCCAGTACGTAATTCTTTACCAGTATTTGAGCCGTCTTTTTGAGAATACTTTGTTCCAATAAACGATTCTGCCTTTTTAATTCTGTCGCCGGGGCCAAGTCCATAAATATCTACGAATCTTACAGGATTGTTTGCACCATACATATATCCTGAAAAAGATTTGTAATTTTCTATCGCTGGGTCTATATTGAAAAATCTTCCTATTTGTGCATCATTCATCCTCGCTCCATAATCCAGCCACTCTAAGCCACTACCATCGGCAAACTCTTTTCGCTGCTCTTCCTTACCGTTATACTTGTATTTGTTTTGGGGGCTTCCGGTATTTACAGAGGTAGCACTTATCCCCCTCATCGTCAACCCAAACGGATAATAATGGGTCTCTTCTAAGATG
>VFQT010001195.1_pt1 | contig 32639 bp, 23 predicted proteins | sample 3512381 | NCBI WGS metagenome assembly VFQT01 (sample SAMN10412376, study PRJNA504923) | tailings metagenome | isolation source: Relicate 2 Philex TSF3 active mining site | place: Philippines: Tuba, Benguet | collected 2017-08-29 | reverse complement strand
CGTTTCCAGCGCTACCACCTCAAGGTAGTGCGTCTACCAATTTCGCCACCTGGGCAAGGGGACTGCAAATTTATATAAAAATCGGTGGAGTTAGAAAGATTGGTTTTATTTTTTAAATGCGATTCTAAATGTCGATCCCTTGCCAACTGTAGATTGAAGTATAAAAAGCTTTCCGCCGTGGTAGTCTTCAATGATTCTTTTGGCCAAGGTAAGACCGACACCCCAACCTCTTTTTTTGGTACTAACTCCTGGGTTAAATATATCATTCTGTAATGAAGAGGGGATGCCTCTGCCTGTATCAGTTATATCAACATGAATTTCAGTTTCGGTTTCCTTAATGGATACGGTTATTGTACCTGACCCATCCATGGCGTCTAGTCCATTTTTACAAATATTTTCAATCACCCATTCAATCAATTCCGAGGATAAATTCAAAACAACTGGTTGAACGGGGTAGCTTTCAAATATAAATTTTACATGCTCCGATGCTCTTTTTTTTATATAACTCAGTACATGTGAAATTATATCTTGTAGAATAACTTGTTCTTTTTTTGGCGTGCCGCCAATCATACTGAACCTTTCACTGATCAACTTCAAACGATCAATGTCTTTCTCCATTTCTGGAAGAATTTCTTGTTGATTAGCACCTTCTTTTAGGATAGTTGTCCATCCGGAAAGTGCTGAAATTGGGGTGCCTAGTTGATGTGCTGTTTCTTTAGCTAAGCCTGCCCATAATTGGTTTTGGATTGATTTATTTCTGTTGATTATAGAAATAATCATCATGGTAGTAAACAATACTACAATGAGTAATTGCAGGAGAGGAAAATACTGTACCTGTCTTAAAAGTGACGATTCACCATAATAATAGGTGTTGAATTTCTTTTGTTCCGTATCAAGATAAGTCTTGATATATCTCCCATCTTTTTTATAGGTGTTTAATTTAGATTCAAGGAAAGAGGCTGATGATTTTGCTTTATTGCTATCTAGGTTCAAGAACCCCATGATACTATCAAGTTCATTGGTTTCAATTACGGGGATGGTTTTTTGCTCTGCTATAATAATTGAAGCCAGTGTAAGATCTTCGCCTATGTCTGCATTCGCAATTATTTTTTGGGCTGCAACCCATTCTTCCATTTGTCGTTTTTCTCTTTCTGCTATTTGTTTTGATAAATAACTTGAATAAAAAAAACTCCCTACAATTATCGCCATAGCTATAATTGACATTAAAAGTTTACGACTATTTGTAGGTGTAATTGCCATTTTATTTGTCTATTAAGACAAAAATGATGAATTAAGACCGAGATACAAAGTATTTTAGTTCCAAGCCCCTATTTTTGCCAGCATAATGTCAACATCAGCAACCCATATACCTGTAGCAGTCGTTATATTGAACTGGAATGGCAGAAAATACCTTGAGCAGTTTATGCCGTTTTTGGTAAAATCGACTTACACAGGATTAAAAATGTATGTGGCTGATAATGGCTCTACAGATGAATCGATTCAATTTTTAAAGGAAAATTTTCCATCAGTTGTAATCATCGATAATAAACAGAATTACGGTTTTGCCGGAGGATATAATATTGCTTTAAAGTCGGTTGAGGAAGAATATATTGTATTGCTGAATTCTGATATTGAAGTCACACCCAATTGGATAGAACCTGTTATAGAATTATTTGAATCAGATAGAGATATTGGTGCTATTCAGCCCAAGATTTTAGATTACAAAAACAAAACTTCTTTTGAATATGCTGGTGCTGCAGGGGGATGGATTGATATATTAGGGTATCCATTTTCAAAAGGTAGGATTTTTGATGTATTGGAACTGGACAAAGGTCAGTATGATCGATCCGAAGAAATCTTTTGGGCATCAGGTGCAGCAATGTTTGTCCGGAGATCAGCTTTTGAAAAGGCTGGTGGTTTTGATCCTTACTTTTTTGCACATCAAGAGGAAATTGATCTTTGCTGGAGGATGCAGAAGGCAGGATATAAAATCATGTCTTGTCCGGCCGCACTCGTATATCACATAGGAGGAGGAACATTATCAAAAGACAATCCCAGAAAGATCTACCTTAATTTCAGGAATAACCTGATTATGCTTTGGAAAAACCTGACCATGGGTCAGCGATGTTGGGTTTTGCCTGTCAGGTTTGCCTTAGATGCAATCAGCGCTTGGAAAAACTTAATTGGGGGTAAGCCTGCATTTTTTACTGCCATCATGAAGTCGCATTTTTCATTTATAGCATGGTTGATTTTTTATAGGAAATCAGCAATTTATTTTAGAGATGGAGTAAGTGTTTTGAAGGGTATGTATAGGGGAAGTGTAGTTTGGGAGCATTTTGTAAAAGGAAAGAATAAGTTTTCAGAAATTATTCCCAAGAGTAATTGAAAATCAATTGTCTTTTCTTTATTTTTGCATCGCAAACAATAGATATGCAACACAATACAACTGATAACGCTGCTAAAAAAGACTTCGGAAGAAACTGGGTTTCTTCATCACGTTTTCTTTTTCACGTGCAGCTTTTCGCCTTTTTGGCCTTTGTTCTTGGTGGATGTTATGGATTGTATAGCATGAAATATAAGGGCAAGCCAAAAGTGGAAATACCAGAAAGTACACAGTACACGCCAAAATACAAGTAAGAAATCTTTTTTGATTAAGATCTTATTGTTATTTTTGCAGCCCAATAAAGCTCTTAATACGCGGAAGTAGCTCAGCTGGTAGAGCATAACCTTGCCAAGGTTAGGGTCGCGGGTTCGAATCTCGTCTTCCGCTCAAAAAATTCCATCTTAAGATGGAATTTTTTATTTTTGATGGTATGTGGTATCCACGCCCGCCCGGGTGGTGGAATTGGTAGACACGCAGGACTTAAAATCCTGTTCGCCGAAAAAGCGAGTGCGGGTTCAAGTCCCGCCCCGGGCACTTCTCAAAAGCCTGCTTCATCTCCTCCTTAATACAAATTGCAGCGCCAAACCGAACAAGACTACCGCCATGGCTCCAATCACATTCAACCAAAGCCAACCAATGTCGGTAAAAGCATACATGGCCAGTACACAAAGCTCCCCCAGAATGGCTGCATAAAAAACAGCATTCCCTCCGACTTTTTTCAGGTAAAAGGCAACCAGAAAAATCCCCAACATCACACCATAGAACCAAGAACCCAATATGTTTACAGCCTCAATCAGGCTACCCAGATTGGTGGCAAATTGCGCAAATACAATACAGAATATGCCCCAAAACAAAGTATACATCCTTGACAACATGAATTCTTCCTCATCGGTAGTATCCGACTTGATAAACTGCTTGTGAAAATCAATCAAGGTTGATGATGAAAGTGCATTCAGTGAAGCCGCAATGCTTCCCCATGCTGCTAAAAAAATCACTGCAATCAGTAAGCCAATCAAGCCATGTGGCATATGATCCATCACAAACCGTATGAACACATAATTGGTGTCATTGGTTTCAACCAAAATACCGGATTCTTTGATCATTGATTTTAGCCTCGTACGCAATAGCTCATCCTCGGTTTGTAACTTTTTAAGTGCTACAATATTTTCATCGTGATGCGCTTTCCCACTTTGAACAATCAGTTTCTTCTGGTCACTGATGGACTGATGTGCTTGTTCCAATTGAATGATCTGCTCTTTGTATGCAGTCTTTTTCAACTTCGTAATAGCAAGGTCATTGAAATACAACGGGGATGTATTGTATGCATAATACACAAAGACCAATACACCCACCAACAAAATGAAAAACTGCATTGGGATTTTCACAATGCCATTCATGATCAATCCAATCCTGCTTTGTTTGATGGAGCTTGCAGTAAGATAACGACCAACCTGACTCTGGTCGGTCCCGAAATATGAAAGCGAAAGAAAAAATCCACCGATGATACCACTGATGATATTGAACCTGTCATTCCAATTGAAACCATCCTCGGTCATGCCGGTGGTGATCACATTCATTTTACCAAACTCCCCTCCCACAGTCAATGCCTCGGTCAATCCCATTCCTTCGGGCATCATTTGGATCAACAAGTAGGCTGCCAAAAACAATCCTGCAAATATGATGGCCAATTGAAGCTGCTGCGTATATGCAACCGCCCTTGCTCCTCCGCTGACACTGTAGATGATCACAATGCCCCCCATGATCACATTGGTGATGTAAATATTCCAATCCAATACAGATGAGAGGATGATGGCAGGAGCATAGACACTTATGCCGGTTGACAATGCTCGGGAAAGAAGAAATAAAAAGGAGGTGAATGTTCTGGTCTTCTTGTCAAATCGTTTCTCAAGAAATTCATAGGCCGTATAAATATTCAGCTTGTGAAAGATGGGCACAAACGTGACACACAAAACGATGGTAGCAAGCGGGAGTCCGAAATAATACTGTACAAAGCGCATGCCATCTGTATACGCCTGTCCCGGTCCGGATAGGAACGTAACCGCGCTCGCCTGTGTTCCTATAACACTGAGCATGACCATGTACCAGGGCAACTGCCTGCCGCTTCTGAAATATCCATCGATGTCTTTGGTTGATCTTCCCTTGTATACACCATACAATACCACCAAGAGCATTGTACACAAGAGCACCAACCAATCGATGAAACTCATCTTCTATCCCGTTTGTACAAAATTGCTGCAATTAAAATTCCTATCAGCAGTCCCAATGCAATTTTTTTCCTGACCAGTGCAATGACAACTCCAATGGCGAGTCCCACGATGAGTCCAAATACAGGCGAACGGGTCGGGTTACTTGACTTCATTCACTTGTAGATTTGGATTCGAAATGAGATTCGCAAAAAGTCTGTAGGCTCCAGGAACACCTGCCGGTAATTCCCTGTAGAACACCAAACCGGTGTATATAAATCTTCCTTTTCCTTCATTGCGAACGATCAAACTTCCGTTCAAATTACCTTCATTTTGATCATGCATAGACAAAACTGCCCGGTAATCGGCAGAAAAAGCATCTGCAAAATAAATACCTCGTTCCTGCACCCAACCCTTGAAATCGTCTGCAGTAATCTTATTGGGATAATTCAAAACGGGATCTTGGGGATCAATGAATGTAATTTCACAATCCTCTTCAGTGATCCTGCCTCTTGAGACAGTAAAAGGCTTGGGACCAATTTTCATTTTGGCCAGAGGGCCTGCAAAACTATTTGTATTGTACTGTACCACCATGTTTCCGCCGTTTCTGACATACTCCATCAACACATCATACTTTTCATCCATCCATGCATGCACGTTGTAAGCACGCACGCCCAATACAATAGCATCAAAGTTTTTCAATTTTTCTGCCGTGATATCCTCCTTTCCGAGTTCAACCAAATCATACCCCATCAGTTGAATGGCTTCAGGAACCTTGTCACCTGCTCCAACGATATAACCAATTTTTTTACCGGTTGTCTTGAGATCCACTTTCACCACCATCTGCTCATTCTTGCTGAAATAAACAAGCGTTGGAATGTGTTCATAAGAAATGGAGTGCATAAAAGGAGCATCATCTGAGTGATTAACCTGTGCATTTTTGTTTGATGATGAGGCTGTATTGATCAATAAAGGCTTTTTGGCGACTGTAGATACTTTTGAGGGGATGACATATACAGGGTGGATGAATTCACCAATGGCGGGATCCACATTTCTGAATGTAACAGGCACATTCACCAACATCTGTTCATTGCCGATGCGGAGTGAAACGCTGGCTTCAAAAGCAGGTCTGTTCTCAGCCATGCCAATCAATCGCTGATCCGTTACATTGAAATGTCCCTTGTTCATTGAATTTGCCAACCAATATGGTTGAGAAACTGGATGATCAGCTGCGATGGACAACAACAACGGCTGTGACCAATTCACATTTTGTTTGAGCGCAACATTGGGTGACCATTGCTTGGCATTGAGCTCGATTTGTGCAACGCTGACTGGCACATCAGATCTGTTGTTGATGGTGAGACTTGCTTTGAGCGAATCACCTTGCTTGATGAATTGTTTATCACTGATCGCTTCTACATGTAAGCCCATGACCATTCTGATCAATTTTTCCACCTCCGCCGTTTTTAACCGCTTCCAATATTCATCTTTGATGCCCGAAAGTGCTTTACGGATGTCAAACAGTTTGTTAACCGAGGCCTCAGGATGATTGATATTGTATGATGCAATCAATTGATCAACCAGCTTATTGATGGCTGATCCTCCCTCCACCCTGTTCCATGAACAGTCAATACCCTCCATAGGATCTTTCTCTGCAGCCTCACCAAGCGTATGCACAAAATATTCAGTAGCCGTTCCCCTTGCTGCGGCCGAGCCGAATCCCTGTGAACGATGCTGACTCCTGCTGTCGGCAGAAATCTCACCAATGCTTTTACCCAGCAGTGGCAAATAATCTCCCACCTCTATTTTCATTTGATTATCGGAAGTTGTATTGGTTCCAAAAAAACTGAAGGTGTTCCACATGATTCTCTTCACTTTCCAGGGAGTTACTCCGTATTTGAATTGTTCTGGAAATTTAGTTGGATCAGCAGCTGCTATGAATGCTTCTCTGGCAATGACGGCCGAACCCGAATGGTGTCCATGTCCTGCACGACTATCTTCAGGAAAACGGGTGATGATGATATCCGGACGAAAATTTCTGATTACCCATACAGCATCTGAGAGGATTTTTTCTTTGTCCCAAAAACTGAGCGCCTCTTCGGTTCTTTTTGAAAATCCAAAATCAAATGCCCTCGAAAAAAATTGTTCACCCCCATCCGTTCTTCTTGCTGCCAACAATTCCTGCGTTCTGATCAAACCCAATTCAAATCCCTGCTGGTTGCCGATGAGATTTTGTCCACCATCTCCCCGGGTCATGGCCATGTATCCTGTGCGGTACTGTCTTGCTCTTGCCATGTACGCGATGAGTCGCGTGTTTTCATCATCCGGGTGCGCCGCCATGTAAAGAACAGAGCCCAGCACATTCAGTTTTTTCATGGCATGAAGGATCTCTCCGCTGCTCCATTGCTGAGACTTTTGCGCCTGTGCAGATTGAAAAAATATCGCCGACAATAAAGCCACCAGGGTGAAATGCTTCATATTGTTCAAAAGAGTGAAATGGGAAAGCATACGTTGAATATTAGTTGATGCACTAAAATAAACAAATAGCAACTATGAATAATATTTTGCCATCCATTTCTTTGCCATAACTCGATATCTTTATGACATGAAAAAAGCAGCCAAAACTTTATCTGTTACTTGTTGGATGATTGCCATAAGCATCACAATGACCTTGACCCATGTATCAGCGCAAATAAATCCCTATCAATACAGCATTTCAAAAACTGCTGAGGGAAAAAATGGTGCGGTTTCCTCTGCCCATCCACTTGCGAGCATGGTTGGGTGCGAAATCCTCAAAGCTGGAGGCAATGCCTTTGATGCAGCCATTGCTACACAACTTGCATTGGCAGTGGTTTATCCGGGTGCAGGTAATATTGGTGGCGGAGGGTTTTTGGTTGCACATACCAAAAAAGGAAAAACAATAACGATTGATTACAGAGAAAAAGCACCAGCTGCTTCCAGCAGAAACATGTACTTGGATCAAAATGGGAATCCCCTGCTGGAACTCAGTCAGAACGGACATCTAGCAAGTGGTGTGCCAGGCACCGTAGCGGGACTTTTCACGTCGCATCGATACGGAAAACTTTCTTTTGAAAAATTGATTCAACCAGCAATTGAACTGGCTGAAAAAGGATTTGCCATTACTTCAGCAGAAGCCAGGTCACTCAATGGATCAAAATCAGCTTTTCTCAAATACAATACAGTGCCCCCCGTTTTTGTAAAATCAACTTCATGGAAAGAGGGTGATACGCTGATTCAACTTGAACTTGCAGCAACGTTAAAAAGAATTCAATCACAGGGAGCCAAGGGATTTTATGAAGGCGAAACAGCAAGGCTGATCGTAGAAGAGATGAAAAGAGGCAAGGGAAATATCGGTCTCGATGACTTGAAAAATTATCAGGCAGTTGAGAGACCGGCCATCACCTTCAACTACAAAGGCTATACCATCATCGGAATGCCCATGCCCAGCAGCGGAGGACTCCTCATGCAACAAATGATGAAGATGATTGAAAACCGAAACATAGCCGCAATGGGATTTCATACACCGGCATCTGTTCAACTGATGATTGAAGTGGAGAGGCGCGCATATGCGGACAGAGCAGAATTCATGGGAGATCAGGATTTTGTTCGCGTACCGGTAAAAACGCTTTCAAGTGAAAAATATCTTCAGAAAAGAATGGAAAATTTCATCCCCGGCAAAGCAACACCAAGTGATGTAATCAAACCAGGTGATATCAATCCGGAGAGCGAAGAAACAACCCATCTGTCTGTTGCAGATGCAGAGGGAAATGTGGTAAGCGTCACAACCACATTGAATGGAGGATATGGTTCCAAAACAGTGGTTGCCGGAGCGGGATTTTTACTCAACAATGAAATGGATGACTTTAGTGTAAAACCCGGAGTACCCAATATGTTCGGTGCTGTTGGCAAAGAAGCCAATGCCATTGCACCTGGAAAAAGAATGTTGAGCTCTATGACTCCTACAGTAGTGCTGAAAAATAAGAAACCATTTCTTGTAGTCGGAACACCCGGAGGAACCACCATTCCAACCTCAGTCTTTCAAACATTGGTCAACATCCTTGAATTCAATCAAAGTCCTTTGGAAGCTGTCAACCTTCCTAAATTTCACCATCAATGGCTGCCCGATCAAGTCGCCATCGAAAATGATTTCCCCGCCTCTGTTCAAAATGAATTGAGCACCATGGGATATTCGTTTCAAAAAAGAAATCAAATCGGCAGAACAGAAGTGATCAAAATCAATTGGCAGGGTAAAAAAATTAAAAACATAGAAGCAGTGGCGGACAAGAGAGGCGACGACCATGCAGCTGCATATTAAACCGCATTATAACACTTTGTTGAACCTTAGCTCTGGTGGAGATTGGTTAACTTTGTAAGAAACCCGGTTTCTGAAAAAAGCAGTCAAAATAGCAGGTTATGTTGTTGGAAGCATCCTCACGCTTTACCTATTGTTTTGGCTGATGCTGAAAATTCCTTTCTTTCAGCAGAAACTCATCAATATTGCAACTGATCAACTATCCAAAACCATCCATACCGAGGCTAAAATAGGTGGAGTTGATTTCAGCCTCTTCAACACATTCAATCTAAAAGATGTGCTGATCAGAGATGAGCAAAAAGACACATTGTTGTATGCGGGTAAATTAAGCGTGAGCCTGACGGACTGGTTTTTCACCCAAAAAAAGTTCACCGTCTATTCATTTGGACTGGAAAATGCAAATATTCAATTGCAAAGAACTGACAGCACCTGGAACCATGCATTTATCGGAAAAGCGTTTGCCAGCAAAGATACCACTGCCGGTCAGCCGAGCCAATTGATGATCGATATCAAATCACTTGATCTCAAGCATGTTCATTTCAAGATCAAGGACAGATGGAGAGGGGAAGACCAGTCCATTCAAATTGGGAGATTACATCTGAAAGCATCTGAAATCAATCTGGCAAAAAAGAGAATGTTGATTCAGGATGTTTACATCTCGGAACCCCTGTACAACATTTTTCAGTATACCGGTAATCGTCCAGATTCTCTAATACCTGTATCAGATCCAAATACGAAAGAACATTGGAACAAAGAAGGCTGGTACATAGAAGCAAATGCTGTTCAACTTGAAAAAGGAATGTTCCAGTTGGATGTTGATACCATTGGTACTACCCTGCCCTATTTCGACGGGGAACATTTTCAATTTGCCAACATCAATGGAAATCTTGATCAGGTAAGATTTGCAGGTGAAAAAATTACAGCAGCCCTGCATCTTTCAACCAAAGAAAGAAGCGGATTTGAAGTAAGCAAACTGCATGCCGATATGCTGTTGGATCCCAGCAGCATGAGCTTCAAAGACCTGAGCATTTTAACTCCTTACAGCAGAATTCAAAATTATTTTGCGATGGACTATCGCTCATTCACAGACGATATGAGTGAATTCATTCACAAAGTGAACATGAGAGGCTCCTTTCGAAACAGCATCATCGATCTGAAAGACATAGCCTTCTTTGCACCGGAACTCAAGGAAATGCCCATCAAATTAACGGCAAACGGCATCGTGACAGGAACTGTGGATGACTTAAAAAGCAATAATATCAGTTTAAAATGGGGACGAAACAGTGAACTGAAATGTAAAATCGATATCAAGGGATTGCCCGATATTGAATCTACTCGTTATACAGCAAATAATATCTACATCAATACCAATCCAACAGATTTTTATAAAATACACAACCAGATCAAATCTTCCATGGGATTTGATCTGGCACCTTTCCAGTCCATGAAATACATGGGGAATGCCTCGATGTACGGCGATCATCTCAAAACAAAAGGAAAGCTGATTACATCCATTGGAAGTGCACAGGCAGAGGTTGATATCGCTGGACTTGGCTCTGATGCAATGAATATAAAAACATCTGGAGAGATCATGCAGATGGAATTGGGAAAATTGTTTCGATTCAATGATCTCCGAAATGTAAACGCACATTTTAATGTTGCATCAAAGAATGGCAATACAAAGTTTGATACAAAAGTCCACTCTATCAACTACAACGATTATACCTACAGCCAATTAAATGCCTCAGGGAACTTTGCTTCTGGAATCCTTACTGCCAACCTGGATATCAATGACCCGAATGTGGATGCACAGTTATACGCAGGCATCAATTTCAAAGGCAGCAGTCCAATAACAACGGCTGTGCTTGAGATCAACAAATCAAATTTACTTCCATTGCATTTTACTAAAAATCCGATTTCACTGACCGGCAAATCGATCCTGAATATCCAAGGCGACAACCTTGATAACATCAGTGGCGAAGGCAGATTGGAGGATGTTGTATTTTCAAAAAATAAGCGTAAATACATTTTCGACAGAGTTGTCATCAAGGCAGAGAAACACCAGGACTTCAGAAACATCACACTGAGCAGCAACGATATCGAAGCAAATGTAAAAGGGAATTTTACATTTGAGGAACTGCCCTCCACGCTGGGTTACTACTTTGGCGAGTTCTATCCATTTTATTTCAAAAAATCTCTTGCGCCCAAAAAAGAGCAGGATCTGATGTTTGACCTCAATGTTAAGAACGCCAATTATATTTTGGCTCTGACAGACAACGGACTGAATGGATTGAGCAACAGTAAAATAAAAGGCAGGATCAATTCGGCCTCAAAAATTTTCGAACTTGTTGCTTCCATTCCAAAAATCGCTTACAACAAAATTGCTGTATACGACCTTGAGCTCATTGCAAGAGGAACTGCAGATAGCATCAATACCAGCTCAAAGGCAAGTTCGGTTGTTTTCAATGACAGTCTTTTTTTTCCAACCAACACCATCGATATTCATTCCTCTAAATCATACTCAACCATTGATCTTACCACCAGTTCAAATCTGGCTCAATACGGAGCAAAACTATCGGCCAACATTGAAAATATTCAGGATGGCGTGATGATTCATTTCAATCCTTCTAAAGTTGTCTTCAACGAAAAGACTTGGAACATAGAGAAAGGTGGAGAGCTGCTGATCAGCAGATCTAAATTCGATGCAAGCAATTTCAAATTTGTAAACGGTGAGCAGTCCATTGGACTCATGACGCTTCCAATCGAAGCCAACCAATTGCAAACGTTTATCCTTTCACTCAACAAAGTAAACCTGGGTGAATTGCTTCCCATTTTTATTAAGGAGCCTCGCATACAGGGTATAACAACAGGTGACCTTACCATTGAGGATCCGTTCAACCATCTAAAACTCTATCTGAATGCACAAACGGATAAAACGAGGTTTGAAGATGACTCTATTGGACTGACATCCATCAATGGATTTTGGGACAACCAGGAAAAAAAGGCAAGCTTTTTCTTTGAGTCTGAAAATCCGCTATATAAACTCAACGCAAAAGGTAAACTTGATTTAAAAGATTCACTCAACAAAACCATTGAAACAGATATCAATATTCAAAATCTTCAATTGTCTGTCTTGAAACCATATCTGGGAATTGTTTTCAGCGACATGAGTGGCAAAGGGAATGGCTTTCTGAGGATACAGGGAAATCTGGATGAGCCGGATTTGGTGGGCGCTGTGAAGGTATCAGATGCAAAAGTAACCATCGATTTTACAAAATGCACCTATACACTACAGGATCCAACCATTACATTTACGCCAGACAAAATAGATTTCGGGACCATCCAGTTGAAAGATGCAAATGGATACACAGCCAGTTTCAAGGGAGATCTTGAACATCATTTTTTCAACAAATTCAATTACAACCTGAGTGCAACTTCAAGAAAATTACTGGTGCTGAATACAAATAGAAATGACAACAACCTGTTTTATGGAAAAGCAGTTGCCAGATTCAACTTCTCTATAACTGGTCCGGATGAATCAATCAAAATGTACATGAGTGGTGCTCCGGTCGATAGCTCAAGCATCAATATCCTCACATCCACCAACAGTAAACAGTCGGCCGATGTTGACTTTGTTGTTTGGAAGACCTATGGAACCGAAATGAAATCTGCATCTGTTACAAGCAGCAGCAATTTTGTTATTGACATGGATCTGGTTGCCAATCCCTTCCTGAGAATGAATGTTGTATTGGATGAACTAACAGGTGATATCATTTCCGGACAAGGCTCCGGAAACCTGAAAATCCATACAGGATCCAAAGAGAATTTTACAATGATTGGCAGGTACAACATCGAGAATGGAAGCTATAATTTCAATTTTCAGGATGTGTTCAAAAAACCTTTCAGGTTATTGGGCGGGGGAAGCAGTTATATCAGCTGGACAGGCGACCCCTATGACGCAGACATCAATATTGATGCCTTGTATACAGCAGAGAAAGTGCGCATGAGTACATTGTTTACCGATCCCAGCAACCGGGGTATCTCTGGAGTAAGCTCTGATGTGTTGAGAGAAATCAGTGACGTGGAAGTCAGATGCAATCTGACCGGAACATTGAGCAGGCCCAATCCAAGTTTTCAGATTCTCATCCCTCAGGGAAGTGTTGTAAAAAACAACGCTACCATCGAAAACAAATTGAAGACCATCAACCGAGATGCGTTGGAGGTGAGCAAACAAGCCACTTACCTGATTGTATTTAAAAGCTTTGCGCCGCAAGCAGCAGTGGTTGCAAGCGACTTGAACTATGAACTGCTGAACAGCACCATATCAGGCGTAATCAATGGCATCCTTTCGAACAGCGTTCAAAATTTCTTTACAAAAATGCTCGGCTCCTCCGTAGATGTCAATTTCAACTACTCCAGAACAATGACAACATTAGGTGGAACTGCCGGTGCGAACAGAACAGGCCCAAATAACTTCAGGGAGAACGTGAGTCTCCAGTTCATCAAAACAATGATGAACGACAAATTGATCATCACATTTGGAAGTGACTTCAATTTTGCAGCAGGAGCTGCATCGCTTGCAGCCAGCTCTCAAAATTTTCTTTTCCTTCCGGATGTAAACGTAGAATACAAAATAACGCCGGATGGAAAATTCAGAACATCCTTTTTTTACAGAAGCAGCTTCGATCTGCTCTCCTCTTCTGGAAAAAGAGACAGAACCGGAGGGAATATATCTTTCAGAACAGAGTTTGACAGGTTCTTTGAAAGAAAGAAAAAAACTGTTGTTGAGAGCGATAAAAATGAACCCTAAGTATTCTTGAGTACCTGAATTTGCTCCGTGAACTTCTCAATAGTCAGGGCATCATCTACATTAAACGTTCCGATTCTGGTCCTGCGCAATGAGGACAAGTAAGCCCCACAACCCAAAGCCTCACCAAAATCATTCGCCAGGCTTCTTATGTATGTGCCGGTGGAACAGACAACTTTAAACTCCACAACAGGCATTTGGATGGCTGTGATTTCAAATGAAGATATGGTTATAGGTCTTGGATCCATTTTTACCTCTTTACCTTTTCTAGCAAGAATATAGGCAGGGGTACCTGATTTTTTAATAGCTGAGTGTGCGGGTGGCGTCTGCATGATTGTACCGGTAAACTGTTGGGTTGCACCCATGATCATTTCGCTGGATACATCACTGTAATCTGCTTTTGGAACAGGGACTGATTCAAGATCATATGTGGGCGTTGTAGCTCCCAACGTGAAAGTGCCTGTGTACTCCTTCTCTGCTGCCATATACTCATTGATCTTCTTGGTGAATTTTCCGGTACAAATGATGAGGAGTCCGGTTGCCAATGGATCCAGGGTCCCTGCATGACCCACCTTGCTGACACCTGTTAAAATCCTGACTTTCTTCACAGCATCGAAAGATGTCCAGGTAAGCGGTTTATCAATCAGCAATACTTTCCCATTTAGATAATCCTCTTTCCATTGTTCAGGCTGTGTATTGTACATTTGTCAAAGTTACCAATCTAAAAACAAAACCTCCAAAGGCATTCGTTATGTCCCTTGCCCATCACCAAGACCATCACATCAGATACAGACAACAATTTGACAATGCCAAGCATTACCTGATTCCCTTTATCACAACAACGATGGATCTTGATCAACATACACATGTATTGGATATTGGATGCGGTGACGGAGGTGTAATGGGGGCTATGCTGGAAAGAGGATGCACTGCGACAGGCATTGAGTTGAACAAGCTGAAATTTGAATTTGCAGCTGAAAATATATCAACACATATCAACAGTGGCAGGGCAACACTCATCAATAAAAATGTTTATGAAGAGGAAGCACTGGTTGCCTTGAAAGAGAAATTTGACCTGATCATTCTAAAAGATGTCATAGAACACATCCCCAACCAGGAAAAATTCATTCCCTATATCAAACAGTTTTTAAAACCCGGAGGAAGAATATTCTTCGGCTTCCCCCCCTGGTACATGCCCCACGGCGGACATCAACAAATATGTGAAAGCAGGTTCTTGGGATTCCTGCCCTACTTTCATTTGCTACCCAAACCATTGTATAAGGCAGTCTTGAAAATATTTGGAGAGTCCGATGGCACAGTTCAGGAATTGATGGAAATCAAAGACACAGGTATTTCCATTGAAAGATTTGAAAGAATTGTTTTAGAAAGCAACTACTTAATTGAGAAGAAACAACCCTACCTGATCAACCCCATTTACAAAGATAAATTTGGATGGAACCCAAGGGAGCAATATTCAATCATCAACATGATTCCTTTTTTAAGAAATTTTATAACCACCTGCGTATATTATGTTATCAAAAAATCATAAAAATTGGCTGCTGATGTATTCTAAAGCTGTTTTTTCTTTCATAATTGTTTTGATGTTGGCCTCTTGCAACAACGAAGAAATCAAAACAGATAGCAGTTCCAACGAACCATCACTCGCTGCACCTCAGAGCATATCCTATACAGTCGTCAATGCATATCCACATGATACTGCTGCGTTTACGCAGGGACTTGAATGGTATGGTGATGTACTGCTTGAAAGCACAGGCTTGTATGGCAAATCAAGTTTAAGACAGGTAGTACCAACAAATGGTAAATCAAAAAAACAAATCAACAACGAGAAAGATATTTTTGCTGAGGGCATTACTGTATGGAGAGATACGGTATATCAACTCAGCTGGGAGAATCATTTGATATTTCTTTATGATGTAAAAAATCTCAAGCTGCTAGGAACAAAAAATTGGAACTATCAGGGATGGGGAATAACAAACGACGGCAATGCACTCATCATCAGCGATGGAAGCGATAAATTATATTTTGTTGAGCCCAATTCCATGCAGGTAAAAAATATATTGAGTGTCAAAGACCATATGGGTCCGGTTAACAATCTCAATGAACTGGAAATGATCGATGGATATATTTATGCCAACAGATGGCAGTATGATTACATATTGAAGATCGACCCCAAGAACGGAAACGTCGTAGCCACGATCGACCTAACCGATGTGCTTCGGAAAAACAGCAAATCAGATTTATCATACTTGTCAAAAAACAATTCAACTGCCCAGATCAACGGAGCAGTTTTGAATGGCATCGCTTACAACGCTGATAAAAAAACAATATTTATTACAGGAAAACTCTGGCCTGAAATTTTTGAAATCAAGCTCCAATAAGGCTCCAACGGGTTTATAAATATTTTAATTAACTTTAGGATTCAATTCGTTGAAATGATTGATACATTTGAAAAAATCCCCATTGAAATTCACGAAGACAGTAAATCGGCTTCCAAAAAAGTTGCGCAGCAGATCGCAGCGTTGATCAAAGAAAAAGCTTTCAAAAAAGAGTCTTGTGTGTTGGGAATGGCAACTGGCTCCACACCAAAAACACTATATGCAGAGCTGGTAAGATTGCACAAAGAAGAAGGACTCAGTTTTAAAAATGTCATCACGTTCAACTTGGATGAATACTACCCCATGAAGCCTGATGCTCCCCAGAGCTATCACACATTTATGCACAAACACTTATTCCAACACGTTGACATCAACCCGAAAAATATTCACATACCTGATGGAACGATAGAAAAAGCAAGCATGCATACCTATGCTGATGCTTATGAAAGAGCAATTGATGAAGCAGGAGGAATTGACCTGCAGATCTTAGGCATTGGTTTAAATGGACATATCGGTTTCAATGAGCCAGGATCAAGCAGAAATTCAATCACAAGAATAGCAGCATTGGACAATAGCACAAGATTGGCCAATGCCTATGAGTTCAGCAATATTTCAGATGTTCCAAGATTGGCGCTTACCATGGGACTCTCAACGATACTGAAATCTAAAAAAATTGTACTGCTTGCTTTTGGTGTCAGCAAAGCAGAAATCATCCGATCATCCGTAGAAGAAAAAATCACTGAACGTATTCCAGCAAGTTTATTGCAGGAACACCACGATTGTATTTTTCATTTAGATCAGGCATCTGCATCCAAATTGACAAGATATGAATCACCTTGGCTGGCTGGTCAAATAAAATGGACAGAGAAATTGATCAGAAAAGCTGTTTCTGCTCTTGCTATTCAACTCAATAAGCCATTGCTCATGTTGTCCAAAGAAGATTATCTGAACGGAGGACTGGCCGATCTCTTGGATAAACATGGTCCCGTTGGAAACATTAACCTGAGGGTTTTCAATGGATTGAGAGACACCATTACAGGATGGCCCGGCGGAAAACCAACGGAGGAAGTCCCCCGTCACCCGGAAAGAAGAAACCCCGCTCAGAAACGCGTCATCATCTTCTCTCCTCACCCGGATGATGATATCATCTCGATGGGAGGTACATTCTTGAGATTGGTACAACAGGGACACGATGTACATGTAGGTTATCAAACTTCAGGAAATATTGCAGTCAGTGATGAATTCGTATTGAGACAAATAGACTTCGCCGTTGAATTTGACGGTAGTTTTTCGATTGATACCAGCAGGGCCAGTACAATATGGAAAGACGCAAAGAAATTTTTACAAACGAAGAAACTTCACGACAAAGACACTCCGGATATCAGAAGCATCAAAGGCATGATCAGAAGGACAGAGGCCAGGGCAACATGCAGGTACGTGGGAGTCAAGGACAAAAACATCCACTTCATGAATTTGCCGTTCTATGAAACCGGACTCATTGAGAAAAATCCTCCTACTGAAAAAGATATAAAAATTCACATGGAGTTGATCAAAAAAATCAAGCCCCATCAAATTTTTGCAGCAGGTGATTTTGCCGATCCACATGGAACACATAAAGTTTGTTTCGAAGTGATGTTTGAAGCTTTGAAAAGATTAAAGGCAGCGAATGACCCGTCTGTTGCAGACTGCAGACTTTGGTTATACAGAGGTGCATGGGCTGAATGGGATATTTGGGATATCGACATGGCAATACCCATGAGTCCGGATCAGGTATTGGAAAAACGCAATGGAATTTTCATCCATCAATCCCAGAAAGATGGTGTTGTATTCCAGGGAAGTGATAGCAGAGAGTTTTGGCAGAGAGCTGAGGACAGAAATGCATCGACAGCTCAATTGTTTGACCAATTGGGATTGCCGCAATACGCTGCCCTCGAGGCTTTCATGCGATACGAATACTGAGAAAACCCGTTGGCCTGACATATAAAATATTTTCTTTAAATTTGCATCCTTCGGCCCCGTAGCTCAACTGAATAGAGCATTTGACTACGGATCAAAAGGTTTCAGGTTTGAATCCTGACGGGGTCACGAAAACCACTTGCATTGGCAAGTGGTTTTTTCATTTAGATACACAATTCATTAACATTTAGGGTCGAGATCCATTTTTTTGTAAATGACAAGTGGACTAACTTTCAGCATTATTTTGGATATGATGAAAAAGAAGTTTAGGCTCATTCTACTGACCTGTATTTTGTTGAATGTTGTTTCCAAGGGCATGGCACAACGTATCGATTCCATGCTCAATGTATATTACAACTACTCTCCGAAAGAAAGATTTCATGTTCACTTTGACAAGAACACTTACAACAAAGAAGAAACCATATGGTATAAAGTATACATCCTTGATGAAGAGGGACTGACAAGGCTCAGCAAATCGGTCTATGTACAATGGTTCGATACAAAAGGTAAAATATTGACCCAGACTGTCTCTCCTCTTTTTCAGGCTACTGCCAAAGGCTCGTTTGAACTTCCATCCGACTATCAGGGCAATTTTATAAGGATGAAAGTATTCACCAAATGGGCACTGAATGATGATTCTGCATTTTTATACACGAAAGATATTGTCATCAACAATGATCTCATTCAAGTTGACCAGCTTCCAAAACCAATGTCTTTTTTGAATGTATTTCCGGAGGGAGGTGATTTGGTCATTGGCATCAATTCAAGGGTAGCTTTTAAGTCTAACGACAATTACGGAAAACCCGTCAACATCAAAGGACTTTTAATGAATGATAAAAACAAGGTGCTGGATACCCTGAAGACGATGCATGACGGGATGGGCAGTTTCTATCTCAATCCCAAACCAGCCGAGAAATATTTCATCAAATGGACAGATGCATCCAATACTTCATACACTACCCCACTCCCTGCTGCAAAACCACAGGGCATCACATTGTCTGTCCGTTCAACCAATGAAGCAGCTCTTGTCAAAATTGAGCGAACAGTGCAAGTTCCAGACAACTTCAAACAACTCACCCTGCTCGTCCACATGAACCAACTGCCGCTTTACAGTGTCAACATCAATGCCAGTGAAAAACTGATCACCAATGCAAGCATTCCCATTGCAGAATTGAATACCGGAGTTGTACAGTTTACATTGTTTACAAGCGACTGGCTGCCTGTTTGCGAAAGGGTGATGTACGTGAACAACATGACCCATGAATTTGGTGCTAAAATCATCACACAGTTGACATCACTGAACAAAAGAGGTAAAAATGTTTTTGATGTCTATGTTTCTGATACCACCGAAACCAACATGTCGGTGGCAGTTATTGATGCATCCGTTGATACATCGCTCTCCTATTCCACCATATACTCTGATCTGCTTTTGAGCAATCAGATCAGAGGGAAAATCCACAATCCGGGATATTATCTTTCCAGTGATGCAGAAACAGTGATGAATCATCTTGACCTCGTAATGCTTACCCACGGATGGAGAAGAATTGATTGGGAAAAATTGAAAAAAGGCATACCCCCTTCACTCAAATACATGCCTGAAATGGAGCGGATGAAAATTTCTGGAAAAGTATATGGCCTCAAAATGGCCAACGGTACCGATAACATGCTGATGAACATGATCGTTCAATACAAGGACAGCAGTAAGAATTTCATGTTCCAGCCTATTTCGAAAGATGGATATTTTGAAAACCGAGACTTGTTTTTTTATGATACTGTAAGGATTTATTACAGCTTCAATCAAAATCAGAAATTGAACGAAGTCGCCACCGTACAATTTGACAATGGATTGCTGAAAGCGAATGACATCAGTGCAGTCATTACCGATCAGGAAAAATTATACACCTGGAGTGATAGTCTGGCGAAATCAAGAATGGCCTATTTTCTCAAGTTGCAAGAAGACTGGAAAAAAAGATCTCAATTCAAGACCCTGCAGGAGGTGATTGTAAAGTCAAGAACCAAGCCCAAAGAGGATGTGATTGAGAAGCAATATGCAACTGGCATGTTCTCTGGCGGAGATGCATTTGTATTTGATGTCATGAATGATCCTGCAGCACAAACGGGATTTGATATATTCAATTATCTGCAGAGCAGGGTACCCGGACTCCAAATCTCGAGAAGCGGAATCAATGTGGGTATGACATGGCGTGGTGCAACTCCTGATCTGTTTCTGGATCAAATGCCATCTCAGGTAAATGTTCTTCAAACCATCACGATGCAGGACATTGCCATGGTCAAGGTTTTCAGACCCCCCTTCTTCGGTTCGATCGGTGGAGGAGCTGGCGGTGCTATTGCGGTGTATACCAAAAAAGGAAGCAGCAGATCCTCTGGAAGCAACAGCAAAAGCAACAAGGAAATGTTTTCTACAGTGCTGGGGGGATATTCCAGATTCAAGGAGTTTTACAATCCTTCATATGATACAGGTGAAAATCCCGAAACAGATATCAGAACAACGGTCTACTGGAACCCTTTTGTCATCACCAACAAAAAGAGTCCCCGTTATCGTATTCAATTTTTCAACAACGATCTAAGCAAACGATTGCTCATTGTACTGGAAGGTGTCAATGCAGACGGAAAAATAACCAGATCAACCAAAATACTTGAATAAGAGCATGCTTGAAGGAATGTCATACACCTGATTGATGACACTCATTTCTTTACCATGCGAATTGATTTTACTTTGATCATTCGTTGATCATGTAAAATCATTTCTATGTTCAAATTATGGATACGCATTTTGGCATTCTCATTATTGATAATGAAAATGGCTATGGGACAGGAAAAAGAGAAAACAGTCTCCCTTCCTGAAGTGAAAGTCAAGGCCGCTACAGAAGTCGACCAACGACTCTATGATGCATTCAGAAAATCTTTTCCAGAGGCGGAAGATCTGGCTTGGTACAAGTATGACAAGGACTATCTGGCAAAATTCATTGTCAAAGACATGAGCCACAATGCTCTTTATAGGCAAAGAGGATCAATGGTATATGATATCAGCTATGGATATGAGCACAACCTGCCTGAAGATACCAAAGCGCTTGTAAGCAGGAATTATGATGATTATAAAATCATCAGGACCATCAACATCAAAACCGGGGGCAGAAATATATGGGTGGTCAAGCTGGAGGGTATGAAAAAATATATAACTGTCAGAATCGAGGATCAGGAAATTGATGAAGTAGAAAGTTTTATCAAAGCATAAAAAAAAGAGCATCTGAATCAGATACTCTTTTTTATACCTTGAAAAACGTATTTATACTACTTTAATCTTTAAATTAACCTTGATACTCAACTTTAAGTTACCGCCTGAATTGTTTGTTAAATCGCCCTTAAATTTAAGATTCAATTTGCCGAACTTTTGAAGTGCAGTAGCAGTATTTACAAGTTGGTCAGTAGAAATATTCATTGGCAAATATGTGAATACGCCTAAATTCCAATTTGTAATTGGGATAGATATATTTTGATCAGGCAAAGAAAAAGTACCGGTAAATGTGGTTTGTTGCAATCCACTCCAAGACTCAGGTGCTATACTAATAGATTCAATCTCGTAACCATTGATCTTATCGAGGTATTTTTGAAAATCAGCATCATCAGAGGGGCTGATTGTAAAAGTTTCATCAAAAGAACTGACTCCGCTTGGAATTGTTACACTTTTTGAGCCATCCAAAGTCAATGGAATCTTAAGCAAGTCCGCCGTTGTACAAACAGATAAGAAAGTGAAAAACATCAATACGTATTTCATAACCGAATTTTATTCAAGTTACGCAATATTCCAAATATGCCACAATTATCCTTCCCTAAGATCAGTTTATGATTGCATTAGATGTTGAGGTAAGCTTTTGCATTTCTGTAGCAAATATCCCCCACCATAGACCCAATCCAGCTTTCGTCGTTTGGAATGATTCCATTGATCATGTCTTGAGCTAGAAGGTTGCAAAGGATTCTCCTGAAATACTCATGACGGGAGAAAGAAAGCAGGCTTCTGCTATCTGTAATCATTCCTACAAAACAGGAAAGGAGTCCCATGTCTGATAATACGTCCAAATGATCTTCCATTCCATTTTTTTGATCCAGAAACCACCAAGCGGGTCCGTATTGAACCTTGCCTCTCACAGATCCATCATTGAAATTTCCAATCATGGATGCGAAAACTGCATTGTCTGCAGGATTTAAATTATAAATGATGGTCTTCGCCAAGTTGTCTTCCGAATCCAATGTGTTCAAAAAGGATGATAGCCTGGAAGCATGGCTGAAGTCACCTATAGAGTCTACTCCAACATCTGCACCAAGGGTTCTCAACAATCTTGAATTGTTGTTTCGAATGGCACCCAGGTGAAATTGCTGCACCCATCCTTTTTTGTGATACATTTTTGCAAGTGAAATCAAGACATGAAAAACAAAGGCATCCGGATCGGAGAATGATTGGGATCCTCGATTGGACAAAAAGTTTTTGAATTCAGTTTCCAGTTTTGATGTAAATGCATGTGCAAGAGGAATTTGCTGCAATCCATGGTCTGATATACGACAACCACTTGCATGAAAGAAATCAACCCGTTTTTGGAATGCAATCAGCAGCGAGTCCATATCCTTGATCTCTACACCAGATACCTCAGAAAGCAAATCAATGTATGAAAGAAATGAAGCTGCATCGTGAATGGCGAAAGCCTTATCGGGGCGAAAGCTGGGAACCAGTTGGATATTGAACGAAGGATCGTTTTGTGCCATTTGATGAAACCGCAGGTCATCCGTCGGATCATCCGTCGTAGCCTGGTAAACCACCTTGTATTTTTTAAGAAATTTTCTGGAAGTATGCTCATCATCTGCCAACAAACGGTTACAATGATCATATACCTGATTGCCTGAATCTGCATTCAAGAGCTGATCGATGCCAAATGAGTTCTTCAATTCCAAATGGGTCCAATGAAACAAAGGATTGCGCAGCGTGTGCGGGACTGTCTTCGCCCATGCCATGAACTTTTCCTGATCACTGGCATCTCCAGTGATGTATTTTTCGGAAATACCAAAGGTGCGCATGGCACGCCATTTGTAATGATCCCCTGCCAGCCAAACTTGTGAAATATTTTCAAATCTTTTGTTGGTTGCAATATCGGCGGGAGATAAATGTGAATGAAAATCAATGATGGGCTGATGGGCTGCGTACGTATGGTACAATCGCTCCGCAAGGGGTGACAACAAAAGAAAATTATCCTGTATAAAAGATTGTGATTGGACTGACATGTAAATAAATTGTATTTAAAATTCGTAAAACAATCCAAAAGAGCCGGCTCACAGCAACTTATTCTACGCAAAGGATTTCGGTTGCCCTAAACCGATTCGCGTATAGTCATCTCATTGTTGAGTACAATGATATCATTCGCAGCTGCGTATGACTTTTTTTCAATCATCTTGATTAAAAGAGAAGCCGCCTCTCTGCCCATCTCAAATGCCGGCTGAGAAAGGGTTGACAAAGACGGATTCAGCAATGCTGCCGTCCTCAGATTGGTCATCCCAATGATCTTTACATCTTTGGGGATATTGATTTTTAATTCCTTGCAGACTTGGTAAGTTGTGATGGCATATTTTTCAATGGATGCAAAAATGCCATCGGGACGTTTTCTGTTTGATAATAATTTTCTGATGATGAGATAATTTTTATCCATGTCATCACTGCACTCAACGATCATGTCATCAGTAAAGGGAATATGCTGACTGATCAGCGCAGCCTGGAATCCCCGTCTGCGCTCTATGGAAGTATACAAGGGCTCCTCCGTAGCTAAAAATACAGGTCTTTTCACACCTGACTTTACCAATCGAAGGGTCGCTTCAAAAGTACTTTCATAGTTATTCGAGATCACCTTGGGGAATTGCAGCAAATCTGGAACTCGGTCAAAGAAAACAATGGGCAGTTTGGTGTTTTCATAAAATTGCTGAAAGTGTCCATACCCTTCTTTGCCGGTACATACCGAAATGATGAGTCCGGATGTGAGTCCGCTTTCCAAATGTTCCAACACAGCCTTCTCGCGTTCTAAATTTTCATGGGTCAGATAAATAAACGTATCATAGTGTTTATTCATCGTAACGCTTTCAATCCCATCAACAGCCAATGCAAAAAAATTATTGACGATGTCTGGAATGATGACGGCAATCTGTTTGCTTTTTTTCTTTCTCAGACTGCTGGCGAATGGATTGGGTTTGTAATTGTACTGCTTTGCAAGATCCAATACACGCTTTTTGGTAGACGCACTGATCTCATAACTGTCACCCAATGCCTTGGAGACAGTTGAAACAGAGAGTCCCAGCTCTTTTGCGAGCTGAATCATGTTAATTCCTTTCATGCAGCAGCATTAGTTTTGTGAAGTCAAACTCCATCCCTCTCTGAATACAGGCTTCAGGAGTTGGTTGGCTTCAGGGTCGTTTTTGAATTGCTCTTTCTTGGGATCCCACTGCAGAGGTCTTCTCAAAGCATATGCAACATTGGCGATCAAACAAACCGAGCTGGTACGATGACCTACTTCAACATCGCAAATAGGTTTATTACCTGTCTTGATGCATCCCAGCCAATCCAAGTAATGATCATTTGAATTGTACAACCTTACTTCATCGGGTTGTATGGTTGCTGTAACAAGATTGGCAGGATCGCTTTCCAAAAATGATCTGCTGATATCCAGCTTGCCCTTCTCACCAATAAACCTGACTGCAGATCCTCTGCCAAAATCTTCGTGCTTCATCACCACACCATTTGCGTAAACATATTTGAGTCCCTTGGCTGCATTGCCTGGAGGAGGAATCAGTTGCTCCGGACCCGTATCATCCATTCCCAATGCCCATTGGGCAATGTCAAACATGTGAGCACCCCAATCGGCGATGATACCGCCACCATATTCTTTGTAATTCCTCCAACGGGGGAAAATATCTTCTTCAACGGGTGGTGAAAGAATGGCATTGAAATCATGGAAAGGAGCGGGTCCGATCCACTGATCCCAATTTACACCCGGACGAACAGGTTGTGCAGGTAGATCACAGGCCCATGGAGAATCTCCCACAGTTACGATCACTTCACTGATTTTTCCAAGGTACCCATTGCGAACCAGCTCGCAGGCATGTCGGAAATTTTTCCAAGAACGCTGCATGCTGCCTGTCTGAAATACTATTTTATTTTTTCGTGCTGCATTGACCATGGCCCTTCCTTCTTCAACACTATGTGCCAATGGCTTTTCGCAATACACATGCTTTCCCGTATTGGCGGCTTCAATCGACATTTTTGCATGCCAATGATCAGGAGTAGCAATCACAACTGCATCAATGTCTTTTCGTGCAATGATTTCTCTGTAGTCATCGTAGGCAGTGAACCCCTTGTAACCGGAAATTTTTCCCTCTGCACGTGCCTGTGTATAATATTTACTCGCAAGAGAATGGAAATAATGGAGCTTGTTAAGATCTACATCCGCTCCTGCTATGATGTTGGCCTTGTCCTTGAAAGAATTCAACAATCCCCTCGCCTGTTTACCTGTTCCTATAAATCCAAGATTGATCATATCACTAGGAGCGGTATATCCTTTCCCTCCAATGACAAAACGAGGAACAATAAAGAAGCCAAGTGTGGCGGCAGCAGATTGCTGCAAAAATTCCCTTCTTTGCTTTTTCATAATCACAATTTTACGGGTGTAAGCTTTTTATTTAAAAGATGAATGATGATCCAGGCAGTCAAATAAGCAATGCTGCAAATGGCAAAAATCAGGTTGTAGCCAACTGTAATATCACCCGCCAACTTCGCTTTCTCAAGTATTTCTCCAATCAACAATGGAAATAGAATACCGCCAATAGATCCAGCCATTCCCCCGATTCCAATCACAGAACTCACATCCTTGTTTTTAAACATATCGGTGGCTACTGAATAAATATTTGCGCTCCAAGCCTGGTGAGCAGCAGCAGCAACACTGATGAAACCCACTACCATCCAGAGGTTGGTGGCATATTTGACAAGAAATATGGGGAATACAAGAAATCCAACCAACAACAATGTATTTTTTCTTGCCTTGTAAATCGGAAATCCTTTTTTTATCATCCAGGAAGAGAGCCATCCGCCTCCTATGCTTCCAACAGTAGTCATGGTATAAACCACAACCAATGGAATACTCGGCTTGCTCAAACTCAGATTATAGGTGGTTGAAAAATAAGAAGGCAACCAGAAAAGGAAAAAATACCAAACAGGATCGGTCATGAATTTACCAACAATGAAAACCCAAGTCTGCTTGAGTGTGAAGAGTTTTCCCCAGCTGATGGGAGGTTCGTTGCTGGCGACCGGCTCCGTTTCACTCAATTGATCAGAAACAATATGATCAAGCTCTGCTTGGTTTACTTTTTTATGCTTGGATGGAACTTGGTACAACAATACCCAAAAAATCAACCATATAAAACCTACAGCACCCGTAACCACAAATGCCATTTGCCATCCGTACAGACTCAATAGCAGTGGGACAACGATTGGTACAATCATGGCGCCAATATTGGCCCCGGAGTTGAATATGCCTGTTGCGAGTGCTCTCTCTTTTTTCGGAAACCATTCTGCAACTGCTTTTACAGCAGCAGGGAAGTTGCCTGACTCACCGAGTCCCAATAAAGATCTGACACCAATGAATCCCAATGTAGATCGCACCCCGGCATGCATGATGGCTGCAATACTCCAAACAATAATTATAATGGTATAACCCAGTTTTGAGCCGATCTTATCAATGATTCTTCCGAAGACAAACATCCCTGCTGCATAAGAAGCAGTGAAAGCCATCACGATTTTACTGTAATCCTTTTCGTTCCAGTTAAACACCTGTTCAAGTGTTGGCTTGAGAATACCGATGACATTTCGATCGAGGTAATTAATGGTTGTTGCAAAAAACAACAGTGAAACAACAGTCCACCTGTAATTGGTCATTTTATTGTTCATGTATGGCAGCAGTTTTGTATCACTCAAGTTAATGAATTTATCATTCGAACTGACCGATATTTTCGTACCACCGCTACAACGTTTTCGTAAAACCAACCCATTGCAGAGGCTCTTTTTTGCGTAAATTACAAGCACCAAAATCAACGACCGCTATGCGCCTCCTCTCCCTCTTTTTAGCAGCATGTTTTTTACTCACGAACCAGTCATCCTGGTCACAACATGCAAAGAAAAATATATCCATGCTGGTTTATACAAAAAACGGAAAAGGCTATGTGCACGACAACATTCCTTCAGCAGTTGAAGCACTCAAGCTGCTCGCCCAAGAACAAAAAATCAACATCACCGTATCCGACGACCCCTCATTGTTCACAGAAGAAAATCTAAAGCAATACACCTTGTTGGTTTTTCCAAGCACCAACAATGATGTATTTGATACCGACGCACAAAGATTGGCGTTCAGAAGATACATTGAGGCAGGCGGGGCATTGGTTGGACTCCATTCTGTAACAGGAACGGAGAGAAATTGGAAATGGTTTAAGATGTTGATTGGATGCACTTTTTCATGGCATGCCAAATTTCAGTCATTCAGTTTTCAGGTATTGGACCGTCAACATCCTTCCATGAAAAATGTACCACTCACCTGGACAAGAGAGGATGAATGTTATTTTGGCAAAGAATTATATCCCGTGACCAATGTGTTGATGACACACCGATTCGCAACCCTGGATTCCTCCCAAAAAGAACTCATTCAAAAAAATGCCGGTACCTATGCAGAGTACTACCCTGCTGTATGGTACAATGAATTTCAAGGTGGAAGAGCCTGGATTTCAACGATTGGACACAGCAAAGAGACTTATAAGGACCCTGTTTATAAAAACCATATGCTGCAAGGGATAAAATTTGTAATTTCTCAATCCAAAGGGATTGATTTCAGCAAGTCTTTCTCCACTCACCGCGATGATCAAATAAAAAACTAATCATGCAAAAGAAAAAACCATTCAACAGAAGAGATTTTGTCAAATCAACTCTCAAAACAGGAATTGCTACAGGCATTGCATCCCTTGGATTTCCTTCCATTGTGCCGGCGAGTGTGTTTGGTAAAAACGCTCCAAGCAATACGCTCAATATTGCAGCCATCGGCGTTGGAAGAATTTCAAGGGATCACGACATGCATGAAACATTGAAATACAATCATGCCAGAATCATGGCTGTATGTGACCTTGACAAAAAAAGACTGCAAGATGGAAAAAAATATGTGAATGACTATTACACCAAAAAAACCGGGAAGCCATACGACGGTGTAAAAATGTACGATGATCACCGTGAGCTACTCCTGAACAAAGACATTGATGGTGTACTCATTTCCACTCCCGATCATTCACATGCCTATTTAGGTATTCATGCCGTTGAGGCCGGAAAAGACGTTTACCTGCAAAAACCAGCATCACTTACCATCGCAGAAGGAAGGGCTTTGAGCAATGCTGTACACAAATCTGGCAGGATTCTGCAAATTGGAAGTCAGCAGCGTTCCTCACCACAATTCAGGTATGCAGCAGAGTTGGTAAGAAATGGTAGAATCGGACAATTGAAAGAAGTTTACATCGGACTCCCCAGCGATCCAGGGGGAGAAGTAGAACCTGAAATGCCTATCCCATCCACTTTCAACTATGATGCATGGCTGGGTTCCACTCCATATGTATACTACACTGAAAAAAGAGTGCATCCTCAAAATGATTACAGCCGTCCAGGTTGGCTCCGTTGCGAACAATTTGGAGCAGGCATGATTACAGGTTGGGGATCACACCATATTGATTGTGCACACTGGGCAATGGACACTGAATATGCAGGCCCAGCTGAAGTCTGGGGAAAGGCTGATTTTCCAACGTCAGGCATGTGGGATGTGCATGGAATTTTCACAACTTATGGCAAATACGCCAATGGAGTGAAAATGACAGTGAGCACTGAGCTGCCAAACGGCATAAAATTTGTTGGAACAGAAGGATGGATTTTTGTAACCCGTGGCGCATACAAAGCAAGTCCCAACGAACCTGCAGTCCCCAATCAAAAAGCACTCAGCGCAAGCAATCCAAAAATCATTGAATCTGTTATTGGCCCCAATGAAATCAACTTATACAGAAGCGAGGAACATCACGGAGATTGGCTGAACAGCATGATCACACGCAAACAACCCATCGCACCTGTTGAAGTGGGACATCGCTCCTGCAGCACCTGCCTGATACATCATATTGCAATGAGGCTGCCAAGAACATTGCAGTGGGATTATATGAACGAGAGATTCATCAACGATGATGAAGCCAACAGTTTGTTGAACAGACCACACCGATTCCCCTATCTGATAAAAGGATTGTCATAATGAAAATGAAAGCACATCTATTGTTCATGCCATTGCTAACCCTATCCGGTTTTTTAACAGAAGCACAGCAAAAAGTAAAATTGGTTACTGTAGACCCAGGACATTTTCATGCAGCACTTGTTCAAAAAACAATGTACCCTGAAGTAGATCCTACTGTTCATGTCTATGCTGAAAAAGGGAATGACCTTCAGCTGCACCTGGACAGAATCAAAGGTTACAATTCAAGAGCAGATCAACCCACCAAATGGAACGAAGTGGTTTACGAGGGAAAAGATTTTTTCCAAAAAATGATCAATGAACGCAAAGGAAATGTAGTTGTGTTGGCGGGGAACAATCAATTAAAGACAAGCTATATTTTGAATGCTGTTCAGAATGGATTCCATGTTTTTGCTGACAAGCCCATGGTCATCAACAAAGATGGTTTCGAGCAGTTGAAAAAAGCTTTTGAAATTGCAAAACAAAAAAAACTACAGCTTTACGATATCATGACAGAGCGTTATGAAATCACCACCATGTTGCAGAGAGCACTTTCAATGGATCCATCTGTTTTTGGATCTCTTGAAAAAGGGAGTCCAGATAACCCTTCAGTTACCAAGGAAAGTGTCCATCATTTTTACAAATATGTTTCAGGAAGTGTCCTGACACGTCCGGCTTGGTTTTTTGATGTGACGCAGGAAGGCGAAGGTATTGTAGATGTCACCACCCATCTGGTTGATCTGATTCAATGGGAATGTTTCCCTGACAAGATCATTGACTACAAGAAAAACATCAAAATCATAGACGCCAAGAGTTGGAACACATCAATGACCAAGGATGAATTCAAGTTGGTAACAAAAGAAAAAGAGATCCCATCCTACCTGCAAAGCAACATCAACAATGATGGTAACCTGCAAGTATTGTGCAATGGTGCTTTCACCTATACTATCAATGGGGTGCATGCCAAAGTTTCTGTTATATGGAATTACAAGGCTCCAGAAGGAACTGGTGACACACATTATTCATTGATGAGGGGCACAAAATCATCCTTGATCATTCGCCAAGGCAAGGAAGAAAATTTCAAACCCACCTTGTACGTTGAGGGTCCGACTGACGAGAAATTTGAGCAAAACTTGAATGCATCTATCCAAAAAATCAATGAAAAATTCCCTGGTGTTTCCATCAAAAAAAACAACAAGGGTTGGGAAGTGATCATCCCGGATCAGTACAAAGAAAGTCACGAGACCCACTTTGCGAGAGTTACTGAAAAATACCTTGAATACCTAAAAAACAACAACATGCCCTCTTGGGAGGTTCCCAACATGATCGCTAAATATTTTACAACAACCGCAGCAAGGGCACTCGCAAACAAAAATAAGTGAGAACAATTTTTACCATATTGTCATTGCAATTGCTTTCATTCGGCTTTGCTCAGACCGCACAGGATCCCAGCAGTGGTGCTGTCAGGAATATTTATGACATGCTCAGAAGTGTGCCGGGTATTGAAGTCAGTATCAATACAGGCATCAGAAGTCAGCAACAAGTATTTATTCGTGATGCCAGAAACATGAAGGGCAAAGTACCGGCCACATTTGTGGTTGACCGTGTGATGTATGATGGAGATGTTACATTGATCAATCCAGTGGATGTAGCTGAAATCACTGTCCTCAAAGACGATGCAGCAGCAGCGGCTTATGGTGCAAGAGGATTCGGAGGTGTGATATTGATCACCACCAAAAATGGCAAAGGTGTCATTCCACCACAGGTAAACAGCTATGAGAAATCTGCATACCAGTATTTTATTTCAAAATCAATTGAAATAAGAGTTATTGGAAAAGACGGTAAACCCATTGCTACAGGGGTTATTTCAAAAGAAACAAATGAATCTATTTTTATCCGCAAAAAAGAAATCCCAAAGAACAACATAGAGAAAGTTGAAATCGTAACACAATAAATGATGAAAGAATTAAGACAAACATGGAGATGGTTCGGACCAGATGATCCGGTAAGCTTGCAAGACATCAAACAAACAGGAGCCGTTGGAATTGTAACTGCCCTGCACCATGTACCACATGGAGAAGTATGGAGTTATGAGGAGATCATGGAAAGAAAAAAACTGATTGAGTCATATGGACTCACTTGGGACGTAATAGAGAGTGTCACCATACACGAAGAAATCAAAACAAGATCAGGCGACTACATGCAGTGGATTGAAAAATACAAAGAGAGCTTAAAAAATATTGCAAAAGCCGGACTCCGGGTGGTTACCTACAATTTTATGCCGGTGAATGACTGGACAAGGACCAATTTGGATTTGGAAATGCCCGACGGCTCAAAGGCTTTGTATTTCAATTGGGTTGATCTGGCAGTATTTGATATCTACTTGTTGCAAAGAGAAAATGCAGAGAAAGATTATTCACAGGATATCAAAGACGAAGCGAAAAAACGTCATGCGAATTATACACAAGAACAATTGGACCATCTCGCAGGCGTGGTAATGTTTGGCATTCCTGGTGAAAAGAAAGAGACCATTGAAGGAATGCGCACCAAACTTGCGCGCTATAAAAATATTGATGCGAATGTTTTGAGAAGCAACTTGGTTTTCTTCCTTCAGCAGATCACACCGCTTTGTGATGAATTGGGACTCCAATTGGCCATTCATCCAGATGACCCTCCTACTGATATTTTGGGATTGCCAAGGATTGTCAAAAACATGGAAGATCTACAATTCATTTTAGATGCCGTTCCCAACAAAAGCAACGGGGTTTGTTTCTGCACAGGTTCTCTCGGCGCCAATCCCAACAACAATTTACCTGAGATGGTAAAACAGGTTGGCAAGCGCATACACTTCACGCATCTGCGGAATGTCAAAAAAGACAAGCAAGGTAATTTCTTTGAGGATGATCATCTCGCAGGCGACAACGATATGTACGCCGTATTGAAAGAGCTTTTAAAAATTCAGCAGGAAGTCCCCTATCAGATATCATTCAGGCCCGATCACGGTCACCAAATGATAGACGATTTGAAGAAAGTCACCAATCCGGGTTACTCTTGCATCGGAAGACTGCGCGGACTCGCGGAGATCAGAGGATTGCAGATGGGAATCCTGAGAGCGATGAAAGACAGTTAACAGTTGCCAGTTGACGGTTAACAGTTAACTGTCAACTGTCAACAAAATAAATAGAACAATTATAACAACTAGAACAACTACAACA
>VFQT010001194.1_pt1 | contig 32760 bp, 33 predicted proteins | sample 3512381 | NCBI WGS metagenome assembly VFQT01 (sample SAMN10412376, study PRJNA504923) | tailings metagenome | isolation source: Relicate 2 Philex TSF3 active mining site | place: Philippines: Tuba, Benguet | collected 2017-08-29 | reverse complement strand
GGAAGCACCCCCGGGTTGCCGTGGCGCCATGTTCCCTGCATGAGACGGAACGTGATGCGCCACCCCTCGGGGGTGCGAACCAACTTGTCGTCGTAGTAGCCCGCGATCCAGTAGTTGTCGCCACCCTCGGTGCCGGTCTTCGTGTGCATTCCTTGCATCTGGCAACGGTGCGTGGCGGTGTCGCCCGTGACAACCACCTGGTGGTTCGATACCAGATGTTGAGTGACGTCGAACCATGCAACGGCCTTGCTGATGCGTGCCTTGATCGCGTCGCGGCCGATGCACTCGACGCCGTGCAGCATGCCGTTCGCGTCGGGGGTAAAGACGTTGTCGAGTTCGTCGAAGTTCCGCATGTCGAGCGCCCAGGTGTAGGCGATTGCGACGTCGATGATTGCTTCCTTGTCGGATGACACTGTTGTTTCCTATCCCTTCGATCCATCGAGGCCGATGCGGCCGCTTTCCTGGACGATCTGCGTTCCGAGTTGCACGAAGCGGTGGTTGCGATCGCCGATGACTTCGCCCGCGCCGTCGACCACCATGACATGGCCGTTGACATAGGAAGACTCGTCCGAGGCGAGGAACAAAGCCGCATTGGCGATGTCGTCGACGCGGCCACCCCGCCCCATCGGGTTTGTTACGCCGATCTTCTTGTTGGCTTCGCCAAGGTTGTCGGCGTCGCCGGTGACGAGCCATGCGGTGAGGCCCGTCGTGGTGCCGCCGGGAGCGATGGCATTGGTGCGGATGCCGTGGCGTCCGAGTTCTGTTGCCACGGATTGCGTGAGTCCCACGACCCCGTGCTTTGCGGCGGTGTACACGTGCGGACCGAGGCCGGCACGTAGGCCGGCGGTGCTGGTGGTGTTGATGATGGTTCCTGCCGAGCCGTCTGCGTCACGACCCTGGGCGATCATCGCCCTGGCAGCGTGCTTGATGCCGTAGAAAACGCTGCTGAGAAGAACGTCGATCGTTCGTTGCCATTCGGCGCCGGGGATGTCGGCGACCGGACCGACTGCGCCGAGAATCCCCGCGTTGTTGAACATGCAGTCGATGCGACCGAAGTGCGACACTGCGGCTGCGACGACTGCTTCGACATCGGCCTCTATGCCGACGTCGCATCGCACGAAGACGGCGTTCGCACCATGGGCAGCGGCCAGCTTCTTGCCGGCGTCTTCCTGGATGTCGGCCACGACGCACTTGGCGCCTTCGGCGATGAACCGTTCCACCGTGCCTGCGCCGATGCCCGATGCTCCACCCGTGATGACCGCAACCTTGTTGTTCAATCGCATGTTGTTCAATCGCATGTTTTTCCCATGGTCCCCCATGTCGGGTTACGTTAGGTGACATGTCCTCCAAGCCCAGCGTCAGCGTCCCCGCAGGAAACCCGCCCACCGAACTTGTCATCGAAGACCTTGTCGTCGGCACCGGCGACGAGGCCGTGAAAGGCAAGAACGTCGACGTGCACTACGTGGGTGTGGCCTGGAGCAATGGCAAGCAGTTCGACGCGTCGTGGGATCGCCGCGAGTCGTTCGAGTTCCGTCTCGGCGCGGGCCAAGTCATCGCGGGCTGGGACCAGGGTGTCGCCGGCATGAAGGTCGGCGGACGTCGCCAGCTCACCATTCCGCCCGACATGGGCTACGGCAGCCGCGGGGCCGGTGGGGTCATCAAGGGCGGCGAGACCCTGATTTTCGTCGTCGACCTGCTGCAGGTGTTCTGACCCGGGGGTCTTCCGCCATCGCGCGGGCTCTGCGGAACACCTAACGTGGAGTCCATGACAGCAACCGATCCAGCACTGCGCAGGTCGCCGGGCATTTCGTACCAGGAACTGCTCGACACCGACACGCACCCGGTTCCCGAAGTTCTCCGTCTTGAATCGAGCCCCTATCTCGGCTCGGCCGACGTGTCGTCGGATCGTTTCTACAAGCGCGAGTGGCACGAACTCGAAAAAGAGCGTCTGTGGAGCCGCACGTGGCAGTTCGCGTGCCGTGAAGAGCACATTCAAAAGCCCGGCGACTACATCGTCTACGACATCTGCAACAAGTCGTACATCGTGATGCGCACCAGCACCGGCCACGTGAAGGCGTACGTCAATGCATGTCTGCATCGCGGTCGTCAGCTCAAGCACTTCGATGGTCGTTGTGACGAACTGCGCTGTGCATTCCACGGATTCGCGTGGACGAACGAGGGCAACCTGAAGGAAATTCCGGCCGGATGGGACTTCGAGCACGTCAACCCCGCCGAGTTCAACCTGCCCGAAGTCAAGGTCGGTACATGGGCAGGGTTCGTCTTCATCAACCCCGACGCCAAGGCCGAGTCACTCGAAGCCTTCCTCGGGGACTTCATCAATCAGTTCGAACGCTGGGACCTCGGCAACCGCTACGTCGCTGCGCACGTCGGCAAGAAGTTGAAGTGCAACTGGAAGATCGCACAGGAAGCATTCAGCGAGGCGTACCACGTGAACGCCACGCACCCGCAGATCATGCATTACTTGGGCGACACCAACAGCCAGGTCGACGTGTGGGAAAACTTTGCACGCGTCATCACCCCGGGCGGAACACCCAGTCCGCTGCTCAAGTACTCGATCCACGAAATCGACATCATGCGCGCCATGCTCGACACCCGCGTCGATGAGGAAGTGCCTGTGCAGATTCCCGAAGGAAAAACCGCACGCGAAGTCGGTGCGGCAGCCGCTCGCGAGCGCTGGCGTCCGCTGGCGGGCGACATGGTCGACACGTGGTCCGACGCCGAGTATCTCGACGCCATTGACTACACGGTGTTCCCGAACTTCCACCCGTGGGGTGCGTTCAATCGCATCGTCTATCGATTCCGTCCCCTCGGCGACAACCACAAGGAATCGCTGATGGAGTGCTTCTTCCTCTCGCCGTTCCAGGGCGAGCGTCCGGCCCCGGCCAAGATGCAGACGCTCGAGTTCGACGAGCCGTGGTCGAGTGCAGAAATCCTCGCCAGCCTCGGCAAGGTGTTCGACCAAGACGTCTACAACATGGAGCGCGTCCAGATCGGCTGCGAGACCTCGGTGAAGCCCGGCGTCACGCTGGCCAACTACCAGGAATCAAAGATCCGTTGGTTCCACATGCTTCTCGACAAGTGGCTGGGGGTCTGACCATGTGGGGAATCGTTCACCCGATCGACCGCAAGCTCTACGAGCGCGACGGCAACGGCAACATCAAGGTCAGCAAGGACGGCGTCTGGGGCATCTTCGCCATCGACGGTCGTCATCTCGAAGGCGAGATGTACGACTGCGATCCGCAACTGTGCGGTTGGGTCGGTGGGCCGAAGTACACCAACGCGCGCCTCGACAAATCAGCCGACCGCACGGCCTGAATCAGAAAGTGTCGAGCAGCGACATCAGCTTGAGGTCGCGGATTGCAGCGCTTGACCGGGCGACCATTGCGCTCATGAATGCCTTGCCGCGTTCGTTCGATGGGTCGAGCGTGCCGGCAATGACTGCAACGTAGACCCACAGGTACAGCACGGCGCGCTTGTAGTCGTCCCACGCCTGCTCTTTGGTGTAACCCGTGACGCCGTTTGCTTCGAGGGTGCTGCGCCACAGTTCGACGAGGCGTGCCTCGTTGGCGCGGCACTCGGCGATGTCCATGTTGTGGCTGAGCAGGTAGGCAACGTCTTGGATGCCCTTGCAGCGAAGTGCGCCCTGGAAGTCGATTGCGGCAAGTGCCGAGTGCTCGGGCTTGGTGCCGAACATGAGGTTGTCCATGCGGAAGTCACCGTGGATGAGCGTGTACGGGTGTTGAACCAGCCACTGCTGCATCTTGGGCACGGTGTCGAGGAAGCGATCTTTGTTCGCCTTGATTTCGTCGGAGATGAGGTCTCCGAAGATCGAGACCATGTTGTCCCAACCCGCACGGGCGCCGCCCAGCATTGCCTCGGCGTGGATGCCGGGGAAGTGGTACGGGAGAAAATCGAACTCGGGAGTGTCGACCTTTTCCCAGAAAGATGCATGGAGCATGCCGAGTTCGCGCATTGCAACTTCGGCGCGCGCGACGCTGCAGCCTTCGACCTGGTCGCCCATCGTGTATTCGGACAGGTCTTCCATCACGATGATGAACGACGTTTCACCCTTGAAGGCCGAGAAGAACACCTTGGGCACGCGCATACCGGCCTTCGGCGCGACACGCTGGCAAAAGAGAACTTCGCGCTGGTACACGTTGAACGTCGTTGCGACGACCAGGTTGCCCTCGACCTCGGTCGGGTACTTCACGACGACCGACTTCGGCGCGTCGCCTGCATTGCCCGAATACGTGGGCGTGACGACCTCGATGAGGCCGAGCATGCCGACGCCCTCGCCGACGGGTCGGCGTTGCATGGCGGTGACCGATGCGCCTGACGCCAGATGGCCACCCGACTGCAGGGCGGCGGTCAGCCATTCTGCGGTGATGTCGTTCGGACGGAGCGGATAGTTGTTCGGATCGACTGCCATGGGGTCAAACTAACCTGTGGCCATGGGGGCAAATTCATCGGAGCAACGGTGGTTGCGCGGCGAAATGGTCGCATTGACAAAGCGGCTCATCACCCATGTCGAGAACGGCACAACTGACCAAGCCAACGCAGTGTTCCGTGAGCCTGTAGCCAATTACACCGACCAAATGAAGTGGGAGCGCGAACGCGAAAGACTTTTCAGGAAGTCACCCCTGTTGTTGGGCCTGTCGGCCGATCTGCCCGAGCCGGGTTCGTACCGCACGTTGACGATCTGTGACGTACCCGTATTGCTGATACGTGGCGAAGACGGCGTTGCGCGCAGCTTCGTGAACGTTTGCCGACACCGTGGTGCGCCGATCATCGATGACGAGCGCGGCAAGCAACGCCGCTACACGTGCGTCTACCACGCGTGGACGTACGACACGGGGGGTTGCCTCGTCGGTCTGCCGTCGGCCGGTGCTTTCGATGGCATCAATCGCGACGACTACAGCCTTCGACAATTGCCGCTCGAAGAGCGTCACGGAATGTTGTGGGGTGTGCTCACCCCGGGTGCGGAGCTCGACGTTGTGCACTGGCTGGGCGAAGATCTCGATCGCGAGTTTGCAGGGTTCGACTTCGGGTCGTGCGAGTGGTTCGTGTCGTATTCCATCGATGCCGCGAACTGGAAACTGGCGATGGACACGTATTTCGAGGCGTACCACTTCGCGTCGCTGCACAGAAACACGATCAACCTCATCACCTACAACGACGTCATTGCCTTCGATGCATTCCAACAGCACCAACGCAACGGATTTCCGCGCCGCAACGTTCTGGAACTGCGCGACCTGCCCGAAACCGAGTGGGAGCCGCTGAACCACATGTCGAGCATCTACAAGGTGTTTCCGAATGTCGCCGTCACCGTGGCGCCCGAGGCGGTTCTCGTGTCGCAGGTGTTGCCCGGTCCCACCGTCGACACCAGCATCACCATTCAATCGACGTATTCGCGGTCGCCGATCGATTCCGACGAGCGGCGGGCCGAGCTAGACAAACGTGCACGCTTCATTCGTGACGTGATCCTCGAAGAGGATTACTTCCTCAATCACAAAATTGGTGCGGGCCTGCGCAGCGGGGCGAACGAACACCTGACGTTCGGGCGCAATGAGCCCGGTCTTCATCACTTCCACCGAATGGTGGAAGAGTTCGCTCACCGGTAGGCGTCGAAGAACTCGCGAACGTCGTTGGCGACGAGGTCGGGCTGTTCGGCTGCGGCAAAGTGGCCGCCGGCCGGCATGCGTGTCCAGCGTTTGATGTTCGCCACTTTTTCGGCACCCCGGCGCGGAATGAAGATGAGGTCGCCGGGAAAGACGGCCATCGCAGTCGGGGCTTCCATGATGGGCTTGCGGTCGTGCGCGGCGACCCAGGGTTCGTTGGTGCGGCCGTAGTACATGCGACAGGAACTCCAGAAGGAACCCGAGAACCAGTAGATGCTGCACAGTGTGGCGAGGTCTTCGAGGGTGTGGGTCTTCTCGACATCGCGAAAGCCCGACGAGGTGAGCGAGTCACTCCACAGGCGGCGACGTTCGATGAGCCATGCCGCCATGCCTGCAGGTGAGTCGTGCATGGCGTACGACAACGTCTCGGGTTCAATTCCCTGCACCGTGTAATGGCTTGTCGCGGTGGCCATGCGCTGCTTCATCAACTGTGGGTAGTGCTTTTCATCCTCGTCGTAGTCGTCGGGCGTCAACGATCCGCGGTCGAGGCCGGGGAAGATCGGCAGGGTGATGTGTGCGCCGAAGAGATTCTTTGCGTGGGCGTGAGCAAGTTCTCCGGTGACGATGGCTCCCCAGTCACCGCCGTGGGCCGCGTACTTGGGGTAACCGAGCACCTCGGTCATCAACTTGTTCCACAGATTCGAAACGTCACGGGTGGTGAGGTGTCCAACGGGCAGGGGCGACGACCAACCGAATCCGGGCAGTGCGGGAACGACGACGTCGAAGTTCGCCGCTGCCAGTCGGTGGGCGACGGGCAAGTAATCCCAGTAGGTCCACGGCCAGCCGTGCGTGGTGACAACCGGCATCGGATTCACGCCGGCGCCGCGCAGATGAACGAAGTGAATGGGGATACCGTCGATGACGACGCGGTGGTTCGGCACCGCATTCATCTCCGCAACTTTTGCCTGCCAGTCGAACTCGTGGCGCCAGTAGTGGAGAAAGTTCTCGAGCCAGCCGCGTTGCATGCCGTACTTCCAGTCGTCATTGGCGACGCCGAGTGGAAAGCGCGTGTTGTCGAGGCGATGGTGTAGATCCGACACCGCAACGGGGTCGTAGGGGATCTCGAACTGCGATGCGGACATCACTCGCCCTGCTGTTTGCGGCCACCGTATTGGTAGCTGCGCTCGGTGCGTCCGCCCGCGACGAGCAGGTTCTGCCCCGTGATCCACCCGGCGGCGGGTGAGGCGAGAAACATCACGGCCGCGCCAATGTCATCGATGGAACCCAGCCGCCCGAGTGGAATCGTCTGACGGAGCTTCTCCAACTGGTCGCTGATGCCGAGCACGCCGAGATACGCCTCGGTGACGACCGGGCCCGGTGACACGGTGTTTACGCGGATGCCGCGTTCGGCCAACTCGAGCGCGAGTGTCTGCGTGAGGTTGATCATGCCTGCCTTCGCTGCGGCATAGGCACCGGTCATCGGTGACCCGCGCATGCCCGCACCTGAGGCGATGTTGATGATGGCACCACCATTGGGCATGTTGGCCGCAGCTGCACGTGCACCTTGGAATGCAGATGTGAGATTCAGTTCCAGCATCCCGCGAAAGAAATCGTCGGACATGTTCGCCAGTTCGTACGTGGTCGATTCAACTGATCCACCGACGTTGTTGACCCAAACGTCGAGTCGAGAGAATTCGTCAACGGTGCGACGCGCAATCTCATCAGAGAAATCACGGATGTCGCCTTCGACGATGAGTGCGCTGCGGCCGCGTTGACGAATTCCTTCGGCCGTTTCTTTCAGGTCGGAGAGACGACGTGCGTTCACGACGACGTCGCAGCCGGCGTCGGCCAACGCCCACGCGATACCCCTGCCGATGCCTTGCCCGGAACCGGTGACGACGGCAACCTGGCCGTCCATACGGACTGAATCAAACACGCTCATTCGCCTACCATACGCTTCTGCGCAACAGCGGAAAGAGGGGGAGTGATGTCGGGAGTTCTCGGGAATCTGGCGGGCAAGACGGCGGTCATCACCGGTGGAGCATCGGGTATCGGTTTTGCAATGGCCGAGCGATTCGGGGCCGAGGGCATGAACGTCGTCATCGCCGATGTCGAAGACACGGCATTGGATGCTGCAAACGACGCATTGCTCGCCAAGGGTGTCGACAGTCGCGCGATGCGCTGCGATGTTTCCGATCTCGGTTCGATCGAGGCTCTCGCCGACTTTGCCTACGACGAGTTCGGCAACGTTCACGTGCTGTGCAACAACGCAGGCGTGGTGCATCGCGACCGCGTGTGGGAAGCATCGCTGGAAAGCTGGGAGTGGGTGATCGGCGTCGACCTGTGGGGCCCGATCTACGGCGTGAAAACGTTCGTGCCGCGGATGATCGCTTCGGGCGAGCCCGGCCACGTGGTGAACACGGCGTCGACCGCCGGCATTCTTGCGTTCCCGGGTATCTGTTCCTACGACGTCGCCAAACAGGGTGTCGTTGCATTGTCGGAAGTGCTTGCCGTTGATGCTCGCAATGCGGGTGTGCCGATCCTTGCTTCGGTCTTGTGTCCCGGTGTCGTGCGCACGAAGATCGGAACGAGCGAGCGCAACCGGCCGGGCAACGTGCAGGGCGCGGCGTTCGGGACGCAGGGCCTGACGACGGCCACCGAGGCGATCGACCCCGAAGAGGTCGCCGAGCAGGTGCTGGCGGCCGTGCGGGAGGGACGGTTCTGGATCATGACGCACCCGCGGTATGTCGGCCTGGCCCAAGAGCGCGCCAAGGCGATGGAGACGGGCGCACCACCGCCGGTTCCCTCACCGATCTGATTCGTTGCAACTGGTTGTTGCCTACAAACGCCCTTGCCCGCGTGCCTTCGTGTCGGTAGTCACACACGGCTACATTGACACCCTGAAATCTGAGCGCATTTGGGGGACACATGCTGGGTGAAAAGTGGATCATCGACCGCACGCCGACCGCGAAGTTCGCGAACTACACACGAGGCAACGCGGCCGACGTGTTGGCCGATCCGGTGAGCCCGCTCGGCTGGTCGCTGTGCTGGGAAAAGGGCGTCGTGCTTGGTTGTCGCGACGGCTTCGTGTCGTTCGGCGTGTTCGATGCCGATGAATACGGCACACCGCCCGAAACCTTCGGCCTTTTTGGTGGCTACTTCTACAACTCGCTGACCCAGGCCCGTCTGATGGGAGTGCGCATGCCCGGTGCCACGCCCGAGGCGATCGATGCCGCGTACTTCGACAACACACCCGACGTGCCGCCCTACGTGCACGAGCCATGGCACGACAGCCCGAAGCACGAGGCGAAGCTTGGCGAAACGATGGGTTACGTCATGAGCGGCGTGACTCACGAGCCGGTCGAAGAGCAAAAGAAGCTTGCCCAGAAAATTCGCGCCGAGCGCCCCGATCTGTCGAAGCTCAGTGACGCACAGCTTGTGGCCCGCGCGCGCGAGGTTGGCGCTCTTCTTGTGCCGTTCTTCGAACAGCACGTGTGGGTGTCGCTCGGTGCATCACTCGGACCGGGTGCCGTCGGTGCGATCACCGCTGCCATCGGCCGCGCCGAGGACGGCGTGAAGCTCATCGGTTCGGTTGGCGACGTCGACTCCGCACTCATCGCCATCGACCTGTGGGACTTGTCACGAATGATCCGCGCGTCGGCCGACGTCACCGCCGCATTCGAGGCGGGCGCCGATGCATGGGAAGCCCGGATCAAGGGGACCGACTTTGAAAAGGCTCTCGACGCGTTCAAGATGAAGCACGGCTCGCGCGGACCGAACGAATGGGACCCCGCCGCGCCGTCATACGAAACGAGCCCGCGTCTGATTTTCGCCCAGCTCGACCGCTTGCGCCGTCAATCCGACTCGGCCGATCCGCGTGCGGCGGCAAAGCGCAACTCCGCCGACCGCGAGCGCATCTTCGCCGAGATCTCGGGAATCATCGCCGGCGACGCGGAAACCGCGGGCATGTTCGCGGCCGGATACAAGTCGGCAGCCACTTGGCAACAGGCGCGCGAGCGTTGCAAAACCAACAACATCGCCCTCGTCCACGAGGTGCGCATGGCGATGCGCGAACTCGGCCGCCGCGCCGTCGCCGCGGGTCACCTCGGCAACGTCGATCAAATCTTCATGCTGCTCGAGGCCGAACTCGACGAATTCGTTGCGAACCCGTCGAAGTTCTCGGCGACGCTCGCCGACCGCGAAGTCGATCACAAGGAACTTGCGACGCTGATCCCGCCGTTCATCGTGAACGGTACGGTGCCGCCGTTGAAGGACTGGAAGAAGCGCGGCCAAGTCGAGGTCACCGCTGTCAAGGCCGGCGATGTCTTGACGGGTACGGCATGCTCGGCGGGTACCTATACGGGCAAGGCCCGCATTGTTCTCGACCCGTTCGACCCGTCGGGTCTCGACGCGGGAGACATTCTCGTCACGTTGAACACCGACCCGTCGTGGACCCCGTTGTTCCTCGCCGCCGGTGCGGTTGTCGTCAACCTCGGCGCCATTGGATCGCATGCCAGCATCGTCAGCCGGGAACTCGGCATTCCGTGCGTTTCGTCGGTCACTGATGCAACGCTGCGGATTCCCGATGGTGCGACGATCACAGTCGATGGTGCAGCCGGCACCGTCACCGTGGTCGCGTTGCCCTAATCGCGCTGGCGCACGTTTGCAAGAAAACGCTTCGTGCGTTCCTCGCGCGGATTACCGATCACCTGGTCGGGGTGACCGTCTTCGACGACGACTCCGCCGTCCATGAACACCACGCGGTCGGCAACGCCGCGGGCGAAATCCATCTCGTGGGTGACCACGAGCATCGTCATACCTTCTTCGGCCAGTTCACGCATCACGCGCAGCACGTCGCCGACGAGTTCGGGGTCGAGGGCGCTCGTCGCCTCGTCGAAGAGCATGACTTTTGGTTCCATGGCGAGTGCGCGTGCGATCGCAACACGTTGTTGCTGGCCACCCGAGAGTTGAGCGGGAAACGCCGCCGCCTTTTCGGCGAGGCCGACGCGAGCGAGGAGTTTCTGCGCCTTGGCCTCGGCGGTTGCGCGGTCCTGTTTCAATACCTTGCGCAGGGCGATCGTGACGTTGTCGAGAACCGACATGTGGGCGAAGAGGTTGAAGGACTGAAAAACCATGCCCGTGGAGGTGCGCGCACGGTCGAGGTCGCAGTCGGGGTCGGTGAGCTCGATGCCGTCGACGAACACCTTGCCATCGGACGGTGATTCGAGCATGTTGACGCAACGCAAAAGCGTGCTCTTACCCGACCCGGAGGGTCCGATGATGCACACCACCTCGCCCTTGGCGACGGAGAGATCGATGCCGCGCAGAACGTGGTTCGACCCGAACCGCTTGTGCAGCGCCTCGATGTGCACCAGCAGTTCGCTCATCGCCGGCCTGCCTTCGACCGGCGTTCCATCCACGCAGCCAACTGTGTGAGCGGAATCGTGAGGGCGAGATACACGAGGCCGGCAACAACGAGGGGAGTGGCGTTTGCCGTGTCGTTCACGCCGTTGCGGCCGAAGCGCGCGAGATCGAGGGTGCTCGCGGTGACACCGAGCACCGAAATGAGCGACGTGTCCTTGATGAGAAGCACGAACTCATTGGTGAGCGGCGGGACGATGATGCGAAAGGCCTGGGGAATGATGATGGTGGTCATCGCGCGTGTGTACGACATGCCGAGTGAACGGGCGGCTTCCATTTGACCGCGCGGCACTGCCTCGATGCCGGCGCGAACGGTTTCGGCGATGTAGGCGCCGGCGACGAGAGCAAGCGGCACGGAGCCTTGAATGTAGGGGTTGGGCCATCTCCAGCCCGTGGCGATGGGAATTCCAAAGCCGAGAATCAAAAGCGTGACAAGGAGAGGAATGCCGCGAAGAACCTCGATGTAGGTGGCGGCGAACCAGCGGTACGGCCTCACGCTGGAGAGACGCATGATCGCGAGAAGAAGTCCGAGCGAGAGTCCCCCGGCAAAGCCAAAGATGGTGAAGATCACCGTGTTGCGGAGTGCGTTCGTGAGGATGTCGGGGAACTGATCTTTGACGATCTCCCACTTGAAAAGGGCGCCCCCAAGGGCGCCCCAGTCGACTGCGAGCAGAATCAACACCAACGCCGCGACGGTCGCGGCATACACGCCGCCGCGAACCAGTCGCAGGCGTTGGCGTCGACTCAAGCTCATGTATTCGTCGTGACCTTTACTTCGCGAAGTACTTCGCGTAGATCTCGTCGTACTTGCCGTTTTCCTTGATCTCGGCAATGCCGGCGTTCAGGGCGTCTGCAAGGGCCGTGTTGTCCTGCGAGACGGCGAAGCCGTACTGCTCGCCCGTCGAGAACGACGCGGTGAGAGCCGTCTTGTCGTCCTGGAGGGCGCGCTCGGCATTGACCGGAAGGTCCTGGAGGATTGCATCGACGTCGCCACTCTCGAGTGCGAGGAACATCGCGGCCGACTCGTCGAACGACTTGAGTGTCGAATCGGTGGCGTTCTCCTGCGCGTAGGTTTCACCCGTCGTTCCGGTCTGCACGGCAATGGTCTTGCCTGCAAGCGCCTCGAGCGAGGTCAGTGCATCTTTGTCTTCGGCGCGAACAAGCAGCGACTGGTCGGCATCGAAGTAGCCGTCGGTGAACAGCGCGTTGGCGCTGCGCTCTTCGGTGATCGTCATGGCCGATGCGACCATGTCACACGTGCCGGCCTTCGGAGCAAGCCAGATTCCATCGAAGGGCTGAACTGTGACGGCAAGTTCGAGACCCGAGCCGATGCCGCCGGCGATTTCACGCACGACGTCCATGTCGAAGCCGGTCCACTCGTTGGTGGCCTCGTCTTGGAACTCGAAGGGCGGATAGGGGGCGTCGGTGCAGACGGTCAACTTGCCGTCGGCAATGAGGCCAAGGCTGGCGACGTCGACGGCACCTTCTTCTGCTGCGGTGGTGTCGGCAGTGGTGGTGTCCTCTGCGGTGGTCTCTTCCGCTGCTGCGGTGGTGTCTTCGGTGGATGAACTGCTGTCGTCTCCGCAGGCCGCAAGGATGAGTCCGAGGGCCAGAACGGGGGCGGCGATGCGCGAAATTCGACGCATTCTTGCTCCTTTATTTCTGGTTGGTTTGGGTGGTTATTGAGCCCGACGCTAGTCCACCGTGACTTCCGTGCCAGCGGTACCGTTGGAAACGTGTCGGCGGCGGGAAATTGGGACCAACTGGTGCGGGGTGTGCGTCTGCCGATTCCATCGTCACTCGTCGTCCCGGAATTGCGAGAGGTCGCCCTGCCCGTGCCGCTGCCATCGGTCGTCGGTGACATCGAGACCGAGGTGAGAAGTGCCACAACCGCGGCATTTGCACGACGTGATGTGGCGGACAGGACCGTTGCGGTTGGTGCAGGGAGCCGGGGTCTGACGGGCCGCGTCGAAACTTTGCGCGGGGTCGTGGCGGGGCTGAGGGACAACGGCGCGAAACCGTTCGTCGTTCCCGCGATGGGAAGCCATGCAGGAGGAACGGCGCGCGGACAACGCGACCTGCTTGCTGCACTCGGCGTCGACGAACAGTCGATCAACTGTGAGATCCGGTCGTCGATGACGACGGTTGAAGTTGCCCGGACGGCCGAGGGGATGCCGCTCTTTCTCGACGAACACGCCGCTGCTGCGGATTTCGTGCTGCCGGTCAACAGAGTCAAACCGCACACGTGTTTCAAGGGCCCCATCGAAAGTGGTTGCACGAAGATGGCCGTCGTCGGATTCGGGAAACAGCCCGGAGCAGCCCAAATCCACGCTTGTGGGCCCGAGCGAATGGCGCAGCGGTTACTCGATGGCGTCGTTGCATTGCGGTCGACGGGTCGGTTGCTTGGCGGAGTCGCAACGGTCGAGTCGTGCGCGGGCGACATCGTGAAAGTTGCGGCGTTCGGCCCTGACGATGTCGGTGGTGTCGCCGAGCGTGATCTCACCGACTACGCGCGCGGCCTCGTGCCGCGGTTGCCGTTTCGCAACATCGATGTACTCGTGATCGAGCGAGGTGGCAAGGACATCAGCGGAACGATGATCGACCCGAACGTGACCGGTCGCTTCTGGGTGCACGGTCTGGCCGACTTCGACGCGCCACCTGCGACGATCGTTCTTCTTGGCATCACCGAAGCGTCGGGTGGCAACGTCCTGGGTGTTGGTCTTGCCGATTTCGTTCCCGCATCCGTTGCGAACGTGATTGATTGGGAAAAGACTTATCTCAACTGTTTCACGGCCGGTCCGTCGGGCGTGCGTCGGTCGCGCATGCCCATGGTGCTAGCCGACGAGGACGAATGCATTCGGGCGGCGATGATGATGTGCGGCAAGGCGATCGACGAACCCAAGCGCGTCGTTCGCATTCGGTCCACGCTGCACCTCGAACGTGCGTGGATCAGCGAGGCTTTACTCGACGAATTGCCCTGACGGTGCGTTTCAACGACGGTCGGTCGCAGGCATTTCGAGTTCGTACATCGGCACGGTGCTGTCGTGCGACAACCACAGACCACCACCCACTTGGCGGAAGTATCTGCCGAGTTCGCGGCGGTACCAGGTTCCACTGCGACGGTGCACCGACATGTCTGTCGCCTCGGGGTCGACGATGTCATCGAAGTCGGAGGTCGTGGGGATCTCGAGGTAGAGAAAATGCCGGCACGCGGCCCCGAGGTTCTCGATCGCGGCACGAGTGGCGGTGTTGTCGGGGTACTGCAGAACGCTGTGGCAAACGACGAGATCGAACCGTCGCGACGGACGCCATGTCGTGATGTCGGCCTTTTTGTGGCCGTACGTCGCGCACGCGTAGTCACTCACGTCGGTGGACACGACCGTCACCTTCGGGTGGTGTGTGCGGTACCAGTCGCGCCAGTAACCCGGGCCGGCACCGATGTCGAGAAATGATCGAACCTCGAGGCCCCACCATGCGAGGAGGGAATGAACACCGGTGGCCAGATGGTTGATCTGCGCGACGGTGTGCACCGAACCTCGGCCGTAGAACTTTTCGTAATACGCGGCGTCGAATCCTCGGGGTGGCACCGCACGTGTGTAGCAGATGCGGGGCACCGTCCGCCTGTCGATGACCGTGCGGGTGCGACCTAGTGTGAGTCCATGCGTTACGGAGCGGTGTTCCCCACGGTCGAAATCGGAAAGGATCCGGGTGCGATTCGCGCGTGGACGCAGGCCGTGGTTGACATGGGTTTCGAGCGAATCGTCGCCTATGACCACGTCGTCGGTGCGGTGCATGCGAACCGCGAACCCAAACTGTGGGGTCCGTACACGGAGCACGACGAGTTCCACGAACCCATCGTTTTGTTCAGCTATCTCGCGGCACTCACGACCGATGTCGAATTGGTGACCGGCGTCGTCATTCTTCCGCAGCGACAGGCAGTGCTGTTGGCCAAGCAAGCCGCCGATCTCGATCTGTTGTGTGGTGGGCGATTGATTCTCGGTGTCGGAACTGGCTGGAACTACGTCGAGTACGAGTCACTCGGCATGGAGTACCGCAATCGTGCGCGCCGCATGGAAGAGCAGGTGGTCGTGATGCGCGAGCTGTGGACCAACCAGGTCGTCGACTTCGACGGCAAGTACCACCGTGTCGACCGTGCAGGTGTTGCACCGCTGCCGGCGCGCAGCATTCCCGTTTGGTTCGGCGGGTCGGCCGAGGCCTCGGTGCGTCGGGCCGCCCGCATGGGCGACGGATACATTTTCGGCAACACGGGCTCGCGGGTCGACGCGGCGAACGACATCCTGCGCGAGGAACTCACCGCGCAGGGACGTTCGTGGGACGACTTCCCGCGCGACGCCGTGGTTCACCTGCAGCGCGGCGAGGCCGAACTCGGCCCCGAACTCGCAGCATGGAAGGCAACCAATCCGCAGTGGACGTCACTCTCGACAATGGCAAACCGCATGTTCCAGGGAATGAACCCCGTGAACCGCGTCGACGACCAGATTGCGATGCTCGAGCGCTCGCTTGCATTCGTGAAGTCGATCTGACCGGGCTGTCGGATCGGGTCGTCAGACCGGCGCATCGCACGCGCGGCGAGGGGCCGATGCGTTGGGAAGATTGCGCCACATGTCGTCGAGCAGGTCGTCGCGTATCGCTCGGTGTGACGCGTCATGCCAGAGGTTGACGTGCTGTAGCGGGTCGTTGATGAGGTCGTAGAGCTCGCCGTCGGTGCCGTCGTGAACACTTCCCGGGAGCGTTGCCGTGCACACCCACGAACCACGCGTGATCGTGCGCAACGACACGATCTTGCCGAAGAGCACGCTGTCCCATTCCGTGAGCACACGCTCGTGCCCGAGGTCGCGCGCTTCGCCCTCGTCGAGCGGCAGTCGCGCTGCCTCGGTGTAGTCGGGTCGAGGCAAGCCGGCAATGTCGGCGAACGTTGCGGCGAGTGACACGAGTCCAACCGGCGTGTCGACAGTGGCGGGAGTGACCGTTGCACGCACGCGCGATGGTGCGGGTCGCCAAATGAGGGGCAGGCGCATCAATGAATCGACGTGGTACGGGCCCTTGAAGAGGAGGCCAAAGTCACCCTGGAATTCGCCGTGGTCGGTGGTGAAAACAACGTCGACATCGTCGTACCAACCCTTCCGGCGCAGAAGTTCGATGATGCGACCCAATGCCTCGTCGACGAGTTCGTTCTGGATGTGGACCATCGCGTTCACTTCGCGTACCTGGTCGGCGGTGAGAGTCGACGGAACCCACTTTGCGGGTGCCTCGTAATTCGAGACGAACGTGCCGTGGTACCAACCCAACCAATGAGCGGGCTTGGTCGCCAGAATGCGTTCGCGCTCGACGGGGTCGTCTATCCAACCCGCGGGAAGGTCGAGTTGTCGCCAGTCGACGCGATGCAGTTCCGACATCGGCGGGTCCCATGCGTGGTGCGGATCGGGAAAGCTGACCCAGCAGAACCAATCGTCGGAGTCATTCTGCGTGTTCAACCACGACACGGCGCGATCGGCAACCCAGTCGGTGTGGTACCACTCGCGCGGAATCGGATTGTGTTTCACCTGCGGTGCACCGGTGTCGCCTCCGCCCGCCTCGTTCACCTGCAGTTGCGAGTTGAGGATGGGGTAGAGCATCCCGACGGCTTCGGGGTGATTTTCGCGAAGCCACTTCGCGTAGTGCAATGGGCCCATTCCGTTGTGGGTGGCGAGTTCCATGTGTTCGAAGCCGCGGTGCGGTTCGCGACGACCGTCTGGTGTCTCGCGGTACACGGTTTCCTCGCCCAGGGTTGCGAGGGAATTCTCGGTGAAGAGAGCGAACGGGTCGAGGAACGGTTCGAAGTGTGCCTTGCCGATGAGAGCGGTACGCCAGCCGTTGCGCCACAGATCCATCGCGATGCTGGGTGCATCGACGGGTAGCGGCACGCCGTTCATCCACACACCGTGGGTTGTCACGTGTTGGCCGGTCAGCATTGTCGACCGCGACGGCATGCACACGACGTTCGACGGAATGGCGCGCGTGTATCGAATTCCTTCGCGGGCAATCGAGTCGATGACAGGTGTGCGTGCGACGGTGCCGCCGTTGCAGCCGAGTCCGTCGTAGCGCTGCTGGTCGGTGGTGACGAAGAGAATTCTGCGCGGCATGGTCAACCTTTTCCGAATCGTTCCTGCAGGGCGCGCAATCCGTCACCGGCTGCCGCCCCAATCGCGAGCCCGAGCACTTCGGGTTCGATGTCGGTGCCATAGATGACGATGCAGCGGTCGTCGGCGAGTTCGATCACGTCGACAGTTCCCACGTGGTGTGTGATCAGCGGGTTGTTGATGATCGAGTACTGGAATCTGCGCAGATCGTTGTCGACGAGAAGAATCTGCTCCTCGAACACGATGCCCGACGGCAGTGTGACCCACCGTTTGTCGCCCTCGACTCGGGTCGACGACGTCGGGAACCACTCGTGCAGCACCTCGGGTCGACCGATGAAACCCCACACGGCATCGGCGGACGACGCCAATGTGGCATGGCGTCTGACGGAACCCATGGACCTCAACCTACCGAACTTCGATCATCCGACGCGGTCGTCGGTGGGCAACGTCCAGTCGATCGGAGTCTGAGCGTGGTCGACGAGGGCGCTGTTCGTCCGCGAAAACGGTTTGCTACCGAAGAAGCCGTTGTTCGCCGACAGCGGTGACGGATGTGCCGACTCGATGACGGTGTGGCGTGTATCGCCTGCGACATCGAGTATCAGTGCCTTCTTCTTGCGTGCGTAGGCACCCCACAGAATGAACACGACGTGCTCATCTTTCGCGGCCACCGCACCGATGACGCGGTCGGTGAAGGTTTCCCAGCCTTTTCCTTGGTGTGATGCGGCGGCGTTCGCACGAACGGTGAGCGTCGCATTGAGCATCAGCACGCCTTGGCGCGCCCACGGTTCGAGAAATCCATGTACGGGCGGCGTGATACCAAGGTCGGAGCGCAGTTCCTTGAAGATGTTGACGAGGCTTGGCGGAATCGCCACGCCGCGATTGACGGAAAAGCACAGGCCGTGCGCCTGGCCGGCGCCGTGGTACGGGTCCTGACCGAGTATCACGACCCGTGTGTCGCTGAATGTCGTGACATGCAGGGCCCGAAACACTTCGTCATGCGGCGGATAGACGGTTGTCCTGCGACGTTCGTCGGAGACGAAACTCTGGAGCTCCTTCCAGTACGACTTTTCGAACTCACCGCGGAGTATCGGGTTCCAATCGGTGATCACGGTGCTAGAAAATAACTCCACATGGACGTCATCGTTGCAATCGACATCGGGGGCACGAAGTTCGCCGCGGGCCTCGTCACGATCGACGGGACGATCATCGACCGCACACGTTGCCGCGTCAATTCCGCACAGACCGACGACGCACTTTTCGAAGATCTTTCCGGTCTCGTGTCGGAGATGTTGGTTCGTGCGCGCGGCCAACACGGCGCGCATCCGATCGCGGTCGGCGTGGGTGCGGCAGGCCCGAACCAACCGAATGTCGAGCACGTCTCGCCGCTCAACATCCCCTGTTGGCGTGATTTTCCGCTCGGGCCGCGTCTGCGTGACTTCACCGGGCTGCCCGTGTTCGGCGACGGCGATGCGAAGGCTCTCGCCCTCGGTGAGGGGTGGAAGGGTGCGGCGCGTGGCCACGACAACTTCCTCGCCATGGTGGTGTCGACCGGCGTGGGCGGCGGCATCGTTCTGAACGGCAAACTGCTCGACGGCGAAGGGGGCAACGCGGGCCACATTGGTCACGTGATCGTCGAACCCGGTGGTCGGCGCTGCGCATGCGGCGCACGTGGGTGTCTCGAGGCCGAGGCATCAGGTCCATCGATCGAGGCAATCACCGGCCGACCGCCCACGCAACCCACCTACGAGACGATCCAGCGCACGGGTCGATTGGTCGGTCGGGGTATCGCGTCGGTGTGCAACCTTCTCGATTTGAAGCTTGCAGTCGTTGGCGGAAGTGTGGCCCTTGGTTTTGGTTCGCCGTTTTTTCAGGCCGCTCAGGCGACACTCGATGATCTTTGTTGTCTCGACCACTCGAAAGGTGCGCGCATCGTGCCTGCACGTCTCGGGGACGACGGCTCTTTGATTGGTGCGGCGGCGGTGGGTCTGCGCGGCCTCAACCGCCGAAACCGCGGAGAAAGCGCTCGAGCGGACCGCGACCGATGAATCGGTCCCACCACGCACCGAACGACACGAGCAACACCCACATGAGCACCGACAAGCCGAGGGCCGCGTCGAGACCCGTCGGGCGAACCCACTCGAGTCGGTTGACGACGAGGTTGTAGGCAAGACCGTGCAACACGTACAGCGTGAGGGAAATTCGCCCCGCGCGCACGAACAGATCAGTGAGTGGTGACGAGGGAAACGCCTCGACGACCCACGACACGATGATGACGACGAGCAGGGCCGACAAGGTGACGCCAACGGTTGCGAGGATGCCGCGTTCGAACGGGTCGGTACTGGTGACGCGTTGCCAGGCACCGTCGGTACCGCGACGCACGATCGTGCTGAGCGTATAGACGGCGGTAACCGCCAGCACGAGGGGAACGACGAGTCGACGACGGTTTGCGAAGAACCACGGAAGTGACCTTCCGACGAGAAGGCCGACACAGAAAAAGGCGAACCAGGGAAGCACCGGATGCGTGTAGTCGACGAAGTAGCGAAAGACGACGTTGCGAGGTGAATCGGGACGATGTGGGCTGAGCCATGCCGTCGAATGGAAGTCGCGCTCGCGAAAGAAACGCCACATCGACAAAGTCGCGGCGGACACCGTGCACACGACAGCAACCGCAACGATGTTGCGGCGCGACCAGGTGACCAGTCCCGCCGCGAGGACGAAGTAGAGACCGAAATAGGGAAGGATCGTTCCGTTCCACACCCACTCGAACATCGACCCGAGCGCGAAGAGAAGTACTCCGCGTCGCACGAGTGTCCATCGGTCGAAATTTGCCGAGGCGAACAGCGAACAGCTGATTCCCGACACAAGAACGAAGATGACCGGGCTCGGCGCGAGAACACCGTTCCATGCATCCATGATGCGGACGAAGAAGTTTTCTTTGTCGGCACCTATGGCGGCATACCCGTTCAGGTAGCCGTGGTAGTTGAGAACGATGATGCCGAGCAGCGCGACTGTGCGTGTGGCATCGAGCGACGGATTTCGATCGAGGCCGCTGCGGGTTGGCATCGCGCTTGGTGTCGACACGCTCAGACCCGAACCTTCAGACCCATATCTTCAGACCCACACGGTGACGTCGGGTTGCACCATTGTCAATGGGCGTTGGACGTCGACGAGGTCGCCGACGGCCGGGCAGGGTTCGCCCGTTGCCACGAACGCGATCGACGAGTGCATGTACGGTGACTCGACCAGCATCATTCGGCGCTGCGAAAAGTGGAATGGACTGTCGCCGTTCGGAAGGGGCATCACCCCGTGTGCCGAACCTGCACCAACGACAACAAGCGTTCCGTCACCGGGAACCGGGGTCGCGCGGTAGCCCGCAGTTTCGCCCCTGCGACAGGGTTCCGTACGAATGACGTCGGCGTGAAGCGCGAAGTGACTCTTCGTACCGTGCCACAGTGCGGTGCCGAGACGAGCTTCGATTCTGCGTGAGTCGTTGTCGGCGCGCAGTTGAGCGAGCGATTCAGCCGAGAGGTGGCTGACACTCAGCGTCACGCACTCGGGAAGAAGCGGCAGCCACGCGCGAATCTCGGTGAGACGTGACGAATCATCGCCGGCGGTGGGCGGGTGGATGCTGCAGGCGTGAATGGTGCCGCCGATGCGGGCGATGTCGTGCACCAGTGCGCCGAACTGTTCACGTTCGACGCCGAAACGGCGCATCGAAGAAGAAATCTTGACGACGACGCGACCCTTCCAGCCGTGCCGCGCCAGAACGTCGACGTCACGTTGCGAACCGACGGTGAGGACGGCATTGTCCGGTACGGATGCAACCGAAGCACAGTCAACGTCGCTGACCGGGTTCATCACGTGCGCCACGTAACGTGCGGGCACGTCGGACGCCTCGTGGACGGTGCCGACCGCAATCGTGTCGACCGAGGGCAACAGCTCGCTCACGAATTCGACGAGGCATCCCCGACCGAGCCCGTAACCATTGCCCTTCACGACGGGAACGAGATGCGGAACGTCACGCGCGACGCTGCGCACGTGGTCGAAGAAGGCGTCGCGCCGGACCGTGAGCCGCAGTGCCATCGGCAACACGGTACCGCCCGCGGACGGTTTCAGTCGGCCGCGGGGGAGGAGCGAGCGATGACGGGCAGCATGGCGCCCGCGTCGCGTTCACCAATCATCTTCTTCCATGCGCCCGCGCCGTACGCGGCGTCGTCGATGACGCGGAGAATCGTGAAGCGCACCGGGTCGAGGCGCGGTCGTGTCTCCCACCAGTCGGCCAGAGCAGGAACAACGGCCGCGGCGCACAACGCGACTCGCGCACGACGCGAGAAGATGGCGATCGCGATCGCAAGCGGCCACCACACGCGTGTGATCGCGGACGCGAGGTTGCGGCCGACCTGCAGGTGGGTCATCCACGCGAGACGCCCGGACTCGGCCACGGTGTTGGGCAGAAAGCGAAGTTTGCGCGACAACACGACGGCGGTTGCGATGGCGGTGCACCCGGCGATGATCGGCAACCCGAGTGCAAGGGCACCCCATGACGAAACCGATGACCACGAGCCGCGCACAGGCGCGACCTTGTCGCCGTGTCGGCGGTGAAGTGCGGTGGTGGACTCGCCGTAACCCATGCGTTGGTGCACGAGAGCTTTGAGTGTCGACCGATGTTGGTGCAGCACTTCGATCGATGGTTCGTACCGACAACGAAATCCCGCGTGGTCGAGACGCCAGACGAGATCGACGTCTTCACCCGTGCGCATCGACTCGTCGAATCCGGTGACCGAACGAATTGCCGCGACTTCGCAGAGCAACACCGCAGCGGGCAGCCAGCCGACGCGTGTGGCAGCACGCACACGGGCGGGACGTTTGCCCATGTCGAGCGGTGAGCGTGCTGATTCGTAGGCACCGAGGACCGTGCCGTCGTCGTTGCTGCAAATGCGGGGGCCGATGGCCGCCGAACCCGAGGCGACCAACCATGCAGCAAGCGCCACGATGTCATCGGAGCGACAGTCGACATCGGAGTCGATGAACACGACATGGGTTGTTTCGACACGGGCCAGCCCCGTGTTGCGTGCGGCCGCCGGGCCGCCGTTGATCTTGCGGCGAATCATGGTGACGGGCGTGTCGCCGGCCGCAAGCGCGGGTAGCGGGCGCGGTGAGGCGTCGTCGACGACGATGACGCCTGCGAGACCGGTGAGTTTGCCGACGAGTGCGACGAGCGCCGCGCCATCGGATGTGTCGGTGAGGTGCACCGGGATGACGGCCGTGATGTGCGCAGGGTCGATGGCGTGCTCTGTCGGATCGATCAGTGGGTGGACGGCACCTGCATCGACGAGTCGATCAACGAGTGCGTGGGCCGATGGGGGAATGTCTTCGCCGCGTTCGATCATTTCGGCGACGCGCCGCCCGCCGGCTGTCAGACGGAACGCGCGCGTGGGCGACCCACCGATGACGGAATCACCATCGTGGGGTCGTCGCCAGGTGCGGTCGACGCTGAAGCGCATGGCGCATTCTGTCGCCGATGACGGGCGTTCAGGCGCGACGTTTGCGGAAGTGGCGCACGACTTCGATCAGAACCGTGATCGACACCGCCGTGGTGAACGCGACAACGAAGGCGAGGGTGTGGTTGTCCTCGAAGGTCTTGCCACCGATGTACCCCAGCAGCGCCGCGTACGAGGCCCAGACGATTGCTGCCGCACCGACCCACTGCGCGAACCAGCGGTGGGGCTGACCGGTGATGCCGCATGACAGCGTGAGGAGGGTGCGGCCGCCGGGGATGAACCGCGCCGTGATGAGGAGTAGCCCGCCGCGCTCTTCGATTTGTTCGTCGGCCCACGCGAGTCGTTTGGCGCGCTTTTCGCTGCGTGCATACCACCGCGTCACCGGTTCCTTTGCCCGCAAGCCGATTTCGAACGACATATTGTCGCCGATGAAGGCGCCCGCGGCGCCGACTGCGATGACCGCGGCGATGTTGAGGTCTCCCAGACCCGCTGCCACGCCGCCGATGATGACCATGGTTTCGCTGGGCACGATGGGCAACACCGAATCGAGCACCGCGATGATGAAGATCACGAGATAGAAGACCGGCGAGTCGGACAGATCGCGCAGGCTGTCGAAGATGGTTGCGAGTCCCGCGGCCAACACGTCAGGCTGCTTTGCCGTTGAGTGAGTGTTCGGTTCCCGAACGCAGTCGGCGCAGGTTGGGGAGATGCCGTGCGACGACAAGGAAGGCGAGTCCAACCATCGCGAGGATTTCCCAAGCCGGCGCACCAAGAAATGCCGTACCGACAGGCACGCCGATCGTCACCACGATGGACGCGATCGAGGCCTTCTTCGTCGTCTTGCTGACAACCATCCAGAGAGCGAAAAGAACGGCGCTGAGCACGGGTTGCAGAACCGTGATTGCGCCGCTGCCGGTGGCGACGCCTTTGCCGCCACGGAAGCCACGGGTGAGCGGGAAGACGTGACCAACGATCGCAGCGGCCGCACACCAATAGCCACCGGCATCGCCCGCGACGAGGCGGCCAACGACAACGGCCACGATGCCTTTCAGTGCGTCGAGGACGTACACGACGACGCCCTTCTTCCACCCGAGTGTTCGTGCAACGTTCGAAGCCCCGGGGTTGCCGGACCCTTGCGATGTGATGTCGACGCCGCTCGCCTTTGCGACGATGATTGCGCTCGGAAACGTGCCGAGCAGATATCCGACCACGGCGACGGCGGCGACGATCGCGTAGTGCACCGTCTCAGTTTAGGAGCGTGCCCCTTCGCGGCGTGATGATCGACTGATCACGCACGAATTGGTTTGCGGGTCAGCGACACCGGCCGCGAATGGTTGCTCGTTGCACGCGGAGCGGTTGCCGTGCTTGCCGTCAGCAATTCTTCACCGTGGCCACTGACGCATTCGGGGTCGGGGCCGTCGAGGGGCAGCCCGGTGAAGAACTTCGCAGCCATGCAGCCACCCTGGCAGGCGTCGTAGCTGCCGCACGATGCGCATGCACCCGCAGATTCCGGCTCTCGCAGGGAGGTGAAGAGTGCACTTTCGCGCCACACCTTCGTGAAACCACCCGGGTCGAGGATGCTGCCCGCGCGGAATTCATCGTGCAGGACGAACGGGCATGCATAGACGTCGCCGAGTGGATCGATGAGACACACGACGCGTCCGGCGCCACAGAGGTTGAGGCCGGGTAGTGGCTCGCCGAGGGCGTTCAAGTGAAAAAATGAGTCTCCGGTGAGGACGTTTTCGCCGTGTCCGATGAGCCATCGATAGATGTCGATCTGCTGTTCGGCGGTCGGATGAAGCTCGTGCCACGTGTCGGCGCCACGTCCGGCCGGACGAAGGCGCGTGATACGCAGTTGTGCGCCGTACGAGTCGGCAAGGGCCTTGAAATCGTCGAGTTGGGCGACGTTGTGGCGGGTAACGACGACGGAGATTTTGAACGGACCGAACTTCGCGCGTGCGAGGTTGTCCATCGCGGCGATCGCGGTGTCGAAAGACCCGTGACCGCGAACGGCATCGTTGGTTGACGCATCGGTGCCGTCGAGACTGATCTGAATGTCGAGGTAGTCCATCGCCGCGAGTCGCTTCGCGTTGTCGGCGTCGATGTACGCGCCGTTCGTCGAGAACTTGACACCGATCGAGTTGTGGACGGAGTGGGTGATGATGTCGAAGAAGTCGCGCCGAATCATCGGCTCGCCACCGCCGATGTTGATGTAGAAGACCTGCAGGTCGCGGAGTTCGTCGATGACCGATTTGGCCTGGGCGGTCGTCAGTTCACGTGGGTCGCGCTGGCCACTGCTTGACAGGCAGTGGATGCACTGCAGGTTGCAGGCGTAGGTCAGCTCCCAGGTGAGGCAGATCGGCGCATCGAGGCCGCGCTTCATTTGTGAGACGAGTGAATCAGTCGACATGGATGATCTCTGATTTCGTGAGGCTGTCGAGGGCGGAGAGAAACGAGGCGCGACGTTCGGCCGCGATGCCGCATGCGTCGAGCGTTGCACCGATTGTCGGATGGTTGCCGAGGCTCTTCACGACAGTGACGACGTCGGGATGCTTCAGAAAAACGAGACGGCGATTTCCGTAGTGGTAGGCGAGGGCGCCGAATGGTTCCGGGCGCAGAGCAACCTGTGGCGACAAACTGGCGGAGGAATCAAGTGTCAGAGGCATCGCGTGACGCGTCGTTGTGGCTGTCGGCTCAGTAGACGCCGCACATGCCGTCGATGGAAATTTCCTCGACGAGCAGCTCTTCGAACACGACCGACTCGCTTGTGGCGTCGTGCTCGACGGGCAGGGTCTCGGAGGCCTCGAGGACGGCGGAGTTGGGTGCCGGTGTCATACGGGCAAGCGTACCGTGTGACACCTGTCCGGTGCGTGGGCTAGCGTCGTCTCGTGCTCGGGTAAGTCCGGGAAGTCGCGAAACGAGGGGGCCGCGTGAAGACAAAAGCCGCAATCCTGTGGGAACTCAACAAGCCATGGTCGGTCGAAGAAATCGACCTCGACCCGCCCGGTCCGGGCGAGGTGCTCGTGAAGATGGCGGCTTCGGGCATGTGCCACAGCGACGAGCATCTCGTCACCGGCGACTTGCCGTTCGCGCTGCCGATCATCGGTGGCCACGAAGGTGCGGGCGTCGTCGAGCAGGTGGGCGAGGGCGTCAGTTGGCTCGCGCCCGGCGACCATGTCGTCTTCGGTTTCATCCCGTCGTGCGGTCGTTGCGCGAGTTGCAGTACCGGCCATTCGAACCTGTGTGACCTGGGTGCATATCTCGGCACGGGCCGTCAGATCGCCGACCAGACCGCACGTCACCACGCGCAGGGTCAGGACGTCGGCATCATGTGTCTTCTCGGCACGTTCGCGCACCACACGGTCGTCAACGAAGCCTCATGCATCAAGATCGAAAACGACGTGCCGCTCGACAAGGCCTGTCTTCTTGGCTGCGGTGTCGTGACGGGCTGGGGAAGCAGTGTCTATGCGGCCGATGTGCAGCCCGGTGACACGGTGTGCGTCGTCGGCATCGGCGGCATCGGTGCCAACGCGGTGCAGGGTGCAAAGTTGGCGGGTGCGAAGCGCGTCATTGCCATCGACCCGGTCGAGTTCAAGCGCGAAAAGGCCATGCAGTTCGGCGCCACTCACACGGCTGCGTCGATGACCGAAGCCGCCGACCTCGTGCGCGACATCACCTGGGGAACGATGGCGAACAAGGTCATCATGACGATGGGTGTCGGCAGTGGAGCGGTGATCGGCGAGGCGCTTGCTCTCACCGCCAAGCGCGGTCGCGTAGTCGTGACCAACATCCACCCCGCGATGGAATTCAGCGCCAACATGAGCCTGCTCGACCTCACGTTGATGGAAAAGCAGGTCGTCGGTTCGCTCTTCGGTTCGGGCAATCCCCGTGCCGACATTCCCAAGTTGCTCGGCCTCTACCGCGAAGGTCAGCTCGACCTCGACGGCTTGGTGACGAAGACCTATTCACTCGACGGTGTGAACGACGGCTACGAAGACATGCGCAGCGGCAAGAACATCCGCGGCGTACTTGTTTACAACTGACCACAAAGCGAACAAAGAACAAATCTCCGGGGGAAACATGAAGACGAAGGCAGCTGTCATCCACGGGCTCCATCAGGAATGGAGCGTCGACGACGTCGAGGTGCACGCACCGAAGGCGGGTGAAGTGCTCGTGAATTGGAAGGTCGCGGGTCTGTGTCACAGCGACGAGCATCTCGTCACCGGAGACATGGTGCCGCCGCAGGAACTACTCGACATGATGGGCCTCGAGTCGATGTTCCCGATGGTCGGCGGCCACGAGGGCGCGGGCGTGATCCTCGACGTTGGCCCGGGCGTCACCTCCGTCAAGAAGGGCGACCATGTGTCGGCTTCGTTCATTCCGTCCTGTGGTCGTTGCCGTTACTGCAGCACCGGTCGGCAGAACCTCTGCGACCTCGGCGCCGGCGCAATGATCCCCGGCATGATCACCGACGGAACGCACCGTCACTTCCTTTCCAACGGAACCCCGGTCGGCATGATGGCCAAGGTGGGCACGTTCTCCGAAGTTGCATGCGTTGCCGAAGCCTCGGTCATCAAGGTCGACCCCGACCTGCCCCTCGAGTCGGTTGCCTTGGTGTCGTGCGGTGTCGCAACCGGTTGGGGTTCGGCGACGAACCGCGCCGACGTGCAACCCGGTGACACGGTGGTGGTGGTCGGTATCGGCGGCATCGGGATCAACGCGGTGCAGGGCGCAAAGATGGCGGGTGCGAAGCGTGTCATCGCCGTCGACCCCGTCGAGTTCAAGCGCGAAAAGGCGATGGAAATGGGTGCCACACACACGTTCTCGTCGATGGAAGAGGCGATGGCCCCGGTCATGGAAATGACCTGGGGGCAAATGGCCGACCGGGTCATCATGACCCCCGGCGTTCTGCACGGCGAGATGATGGAGACTGCCCAGAACCTGACGGGCAAGGGCGGCACGATGGTCGTCACCGCAATTTCGCCGATGACCAGCGGCACCGCCAGCATCAACCTGTTCAACCTTGCGATGTTCAACAAGGAAGTGAAAGGCACCATCTTCGGCAGCCTCAACCCCCGTGCCGACATCCCCAAGTTGCTCGGCATGTACCGCGACGGCCAGTTGAAGCTCGACGAGTTGATCACGAAGCGTTACAAGCTGTCGCAGATCAACGAGGGCTATCGCGCCATGCGGGACGGCGAGAACATCCGCGGCGTCATCGTCAATGACTGACGCACTCGAGCGCCTCGGGCGCGACGTCGTTGGTCGCACGCGCGAGCTTGAAATCGTTCTCGCGGCGCTCGATGCCGACCGGCACATCGTGCTCGAGGGTCCGCCGGGAACCGGCAAGTCGACGCTGCTGCGTGCGGTGGCAAACGCTCTCGGTGTGGGTTTCGAATTCGTCGAGGGCAACGCGGAATTGACGCCTGCGCGACTGGTCGGGGCATTCGACCCTGCACGGGTGTTGAACGAGGGATACGCCGCCGACGCTTTCATGGACGGACCGCTCATCGCGGCGATGCGCCAAGGCGCGTTGCTCTATGTCGAGGAAATCAACCGTGTGCCCGAGGAAACGCTGAACGTTCTCATCACCGTGATGAGCGAGGGAGACCTCAGCGTGCCACGGCTCGGACGCATCGCCGCCGCACCGGGCTTCCGACTTGTTGCGGCGATGAACCCGTTCGATTCGGTCGGCACTGCGCGAATTTCCGGGGCGATCTACGACCGTGTGTGTCGGGTTGCCGTCGGGTACCAGTCGCTCGAAGACGAAGTCGCGATCGTTGCGCGCAACGTCGAAGGAGTCGATGCCGCGTGGATCGACGGCGTGGTACGTGTTGTCCGGGCGACGCGTGAACATTCCGATCTGCGCACCGGTTCGTCGGTGCGCGGCGCAATCGACACCGCGCTCGTCGCGCGGTCCCTCGGTGGACTTCGTGGCCAGCCGCCCACGATGCCGAGCGTTGCACGCGATGCCGCACTGACGGCGCTGAGCGGTCGCGTTCGTTTGCGTGAGGGTGTGTCGCGTTCGGCCGAAGAGGTCATTCTCGAGATCTGGGACTCGGTCTTCGCGTCGCGCACGGAATCGGGTGATCCGGGAAAAGGTGGAGCCCCGACCGGGGCCACGAACTCCCGCTGATCAAGGAAGGTGCGGCGGCCGAAGCCGCGGAGAAAGAGGCAGGTCGACGCACGAAGTCACGCACCGAGTTGTCGCGGCACCCGAACTTCGAGCAGGTGTCGCCGGAGGTAGGTGAGCTCGACGAGGCGGCGATCGACGAGGCGATGCGTGACAACCCCGACGACACGTTGTCGATGATCGCGGATCTCACTGCCGCGACCGACCCGAAGCTGCGCGAGGCGGCGAAACACATTGCCGGGCGTTTGATGCTCGATCTGGCCGGAGCGACCAAACGACAGCGCAAGGGCATCGGTCGTATCGTCACCCAGCCATTCCGTGGCGAGGGTGACATCGACATCGATGCGAGCGTCGAAGCCTTCGAGGGGAGTCGCGCGAATCGACGCGTCAAAGTCGAAGAACTCCGCGCGAGGGCGTGGTCGAAGCGGGACACGGCACTTTGTCTCATCGTCGACCGCAGCGGCTCGATGGGGGGCAAGCCACTCGCAACGTCGGCACTCGCGGCGGCGGCAGTCGCGTTGCGTGAACCCGACGATTACAGCGTGCTTGCGTTCGGTCGCGATGTGATCGTCGCCAAGTCGCAGGATGTTCGCCGACCGGGGGTCGACGTTGTGAATTCGGTGCTCACATTGCGGGGGTTCGGTACGACCGACCTCGCCGGCGCGCTGCGTGCGGCAGCCGAACAGTTGTCGAGATCGCGTGCCGCACGGAAAGTTGTGGTGTTGCTATCTGACTGTCGTGCGACCGAAACGGGTGACGTCGAGGCGGCGGCACGCGCGGTTGACGAACTGTGCATCGTTGCCCCCGAAGGCGACGATGCCGAGGCGCGCATACTCGCCGCCAACGTTGGAGCCCGCATCGCAACGGTGGCCGAACCAACCGACGTGCCGATGGCACTCACCGAGGTGCTCGACAGAAACTAACTGACCGTCAGCGGCAGGTTGGGTCGTCGGGCGGTGTCACGCTGAAGCGCTGTTGAGCCAATGTCTGGTTCACGTTTTCGGGTGCCACCGTGGTCGTCGTGACGTCGGCCGCGCGGAACCCGCGTGACGAACCGACGGCGGCATCGATCTGGCCGAGCTGCTTGTTGCCCTCGGTGATCGTGGTCTCGCCGCGGAAGATGCCGAGAATCGCCTTCATTTCATCGTTGTTAATGGTCGGCTCGATGACCGACTGTCCGGCGATGCGTTTCATGGCGCCGTTGACGGTGTAGGTGCGCACGTCTTTCTCGCTGACCGCGCGCATGGCACGTGCCAACTGCAGCATGTTCAGAGGTGACAAATTGTCGTCGGTGACGACGTTGTCAAGGGCCGCCCCAAGCAACTCGTTGGCGACCGCCGGGTTGGTCACGCCCTTGTCGAGTGCGGCGCGCAGGACGCGACGGAGAAAGTCTTGCTGTCGCGCGATTCGACCCCAGTCGCCCGATGGGTCGCCGATCCATTTGTTCTTCTTGGTGTCGAAGTACGAGTAGTGGCGCGAGCGCACGTACGCAAGCGCTGCATCGCCGTCGAGCTCGGCACAGCCCGGCTGCTGAACCTGGAAGAGCGTGTTCTTGTCGCGCGCCGCGTACGCGAACGGAATCCGTACACCACCGACGGCATTGACAATTGTCTTGAACGCACAGAAGTCGACCGCGATGTAGTGATCGACACCGATGCCGAAGTTGGTCATGATCGTGTCGACGAGTCGCTGGGGCTCGTTCGGCCGAAACGCGGTGTTGATACGGTTCTTCGAGTCGGACTTGGCGATCTTCACGTACAGGTCGCGAGGAAACGACAACACCGCCGCCTTGTTCTCGGTGGGGTTGACGCGGATGATCATGATGGTGTCGGTGAGACCTGCGTAGCCGGTTCGGCCTTCGACCGTTTTCCCGTACTGCGATTTGCTGTCGACGCACTCGTTGTTGTCGCGACCCGTGATGAGGAAGTTCTTCGAACTGAGGTCTCCGACGGGGATGTCGTCGAGTTGGTCGGCAGAAACCGCCCCGTCGGCGACGGATTGCTCGCCCGTTGGTTTGATCGACACAACTTTGCGGTCGGTCACGCGCTGATTCGCGTACACGAGCGCCCCGCCACCCACGAGCAGACCGACCGCGACGACGATGTTGAAGCCGAATATCAACCGTTGCGGCCACGTGTGGTGATGCAGGTGGCGTTGGGGGCGACGCGCCATATCCGAGACGCTACCCGTTGGGCCTATTCGGCAACGGTCGGGGCGAGAGTGACCGATGTGGTGAGTTCACCGGCATTGGTCAACTTATGGCTTTTCACCGACCCGGCGAATGTGAGGTCGACCATCGCGTCACGTACTGCTTCAAGCGCCGAGTCGGGCCCGGAGACCGCGAGTGATTCAACTTCGGCTCGCTGCGACACTTTTGCCTCGGTCTTTGCCCGACGCACCGCAGCCAGGACACTGCAGATCGCCTCGAGATCGGCTTCATGGTCGGCTTCATCGTCGACTTCGTCGTTGGTGTTGGGTGAACACAAGGCGAGCAGTTCGTTGCGCTGCGGCCACGGTGCGGTGTGAACGGACGTGTCGTTCCACCAGCGCCACACCTCCTCGGCAACGAAGGGAATGAGTGGCGCAAAAAGACGTTGTATGGCTGACAGCGCACGTCGTAGCGCAACACGTGCCGACGCCGCGTCGGCTGGCGATACTCCGTCGACTGCGTAGGCGCGTTGTTTGACGAGTTCCACGTAGTCGTCGCAGAACCACCAGAAGAAAGCCTCGGTGCGTTCGAGCGACCGCGCGTAGTCGAAACCCGTGAATGCCTGTGTGCACTCGTCGACGACGCCTGCCAAACGGCTGAGCATGGCAACGTCGACGCGCGCGGTTGGTGCCGCGGCCGGGTCGACGTCGCCGAATGAGAGAACGAACTTGGTGACGTTGAGCAATTTCATGGCGAGCTTGCGCCCGACCTTCATTTGTTCCTCGCTGAACGCCGTGTCGACGCCGGGACGGGCGCTTGCGGCCCAGTAGCGCACCGCATCGCTGCCGTATTTGTCGAACAAGTCGATCGGCGTGACGACGTTGCCCTTCGACTTCGACATCTTCTTGCGGTCGGGGTCGAGAATCCACCCCGACAGCGCAGCGTTCGACCACGGCGCGACGTCGTGTTCGAAATGCGAACGGACCATCGTCGAAAAGAGCCACGTTCTGATGATTTCGTGGGCCTGTGGGCGCACGTCCATCGGAAAGACGTTCGCGAACACGGCGGGATTGTCGAGCCAGCCAGCCGCAATCTGGGGGGTGAGCGAACTCGTTGCCCACGTATCCATCACGTCGGGATCTCCGACGAAACCACCCGGCTTGCCACGTTGAGATTCGGCGAAACCCGCGGGGACGTCGGTGCTGGGGTCGATCGGCAACTGGTTGTCATCTGGGATGAGCGGGTGGTCGTAGTCGATGGATTCGTCGGCGAGAACCGGGTACCACAGTGGAATCGGAACACCGAAGTAACGCTGGCGACTGATCAACCAGTCTCCGTTCAGCCCCTCGACCCAGTTCTCGTAGCGGTGACGCATGTGGTCGGGGTGCCAGGTGAGTTCGTGTCCGCGTCGCACGAGGCGCGAACGCAGATCCGTTTCGCGTCCGCCGTTGCGGATGTACCACTGGCGCGAGGTGACGATTTCGAGTGGACGCTCGCCCTTTTCGAAAAACTTCACCGGGTGCGTGATCGCTCGCGGTTCGCCGATCATTTCGCCGCTTGCGCGCAGCTGTTCGACAACGGCCGTCTGCGCCTGCTTCACGTTCTTGCCCGCAAAGCCGGCGTAGTTGTCGCGTCCGCGCTGCGAGGTGATTGCGTCGGGCGGGTCGGCGATGATGCGTCCGTTGCGGCCGATGATCGCACGCGTCGGAAGATTCAATTCCCGCCACCAGGTGACGTCGGTGGTGTCGCCGAAGGTGCAGATCATGGCGATGCCGGT
>VFQT010001193.1_pt1 | contig 32771 bp, 32 predicted proteins | sample 3512381 | NCBI WGS metagenome assembly VFQT01 (sample SAMN10412376, study PRJNA504923) | tailings metagenome | isolation source: Relicate 2 Philex TSF3 active mining site | place: Philippines: Tuba, Benguet | collected 2017-08-29 | reverse complement strand
TGCGCCCCATCGCGGAAAAGCTCATCACCAAGGCCAAGAAGGCCGGCGAAGAGTCACCGTTGCGCATCCACCGCATTCGTCAGATCCAGGGTTACCTCGGCGACAAGGAAATGACCAACAAGTTGGTGAACGAAGTCGCCCCGCGATATGCCGCCCGCAATGGTGGATACACGCGCATCCTCAAACTGGGTGAGCGTCACGGTGACAACGCACCGATGGCGCGCATCGAGTTGGTCTAGAGCCGGTGGCGCGACGCGCCTTTTCGATATGAACGCAGAATCGTCCGGGCCCGCCGTCAGGCGGGCCCGTCTCGTTGTGGCCTACCACGGTGAGCCGTACCACGGCTTCGCAATCAGTGCCGGTGTGCCGACGGTCGCCGGAACGTTGACCGATGCCCTGCGTCGCATCACGGGGTACGAGGTCGTGTTGACAGGTGCGGGGCGCACGGATGCGGGCGTACACGGCTGGGGCCAGGTTGTCAGCTTCAGCCTTCCCGACGACCATGACCTCGACAAGATCGCAAAGAGCCTCAACTCGATGCTCGATCCGCACATCGTCGTGCGTGACGCACGTTGGGCGGGCGATGACTTCGATGCGCGTTTCTCTGCACTGTGGCGTCATTACAGATACCGCGTGTTGAACACGCCGACGGGTAATCCTTTCGAATCTGCGACGTCATGGCACGTGACGACCCCGCTCGACTTGCGTGCGATGCAACTTGCCTCGGATGCGTTCATAGGCGAACACGACTTCTCTGCCTTTTGTCGTCGTCCCAAGCAGTCCGGTCCCAGCAAGGATGCCCCCGAGCCATCAATGGTGAGACGCGTCATCAGCGCGCGGTGGAGCGACGCCGGCGAAGGCATGCTGCACTTCGAGATTCGGGCGAACGCATTTTGCCAACAGATGGTGCGGTCGATCGTCGGCACGTTGGTCGAGGTTGGCATGCACCGCCGTCGCGCCGGCGAGATGACGGGCGTTCTGCGTGCGTCCAGTCGCGCGATGGCGGGACACATCGCGCCACCACATGGTCTGTGTCTCATGGAAGTTGGTTACCCCGAATGACCGCACCGTTCGCGGTGCTCGTCATGTCGACTCCCGTCGGGCCCATTGGCTCGGGTATTGGTGGAGGAGTCGAGGTCACGTTGCGCGGCCTGGTACGCGGCCTCAGTGCGCGCGGTCACCGCGTCGAAGTGGTGGCACCGGCGGGTTCGCAGGCCGTCGGCGTACGGATGCATCTTGTCGACGGGATGCGGCAGGAGTCGATGCAGTTCCTCGATCGAACTTCGGTGATCGGTACCGGCGACGGTTCGGTGCTTGCCAACATGTGGACCACCGTTCGCCTGCTCGCCAAGCATTTCGACGTCGTGCTCAATCTTGCCTACGACGAATTGCCATTTGTCGCTGCGGCCGATGCGGGACGTCCCGTTGCGCACCTCATCTCCATGAGTTCACTCAGCGACGCGATGGATGCCGCCATCGAGACGATGTTGCGTGTTGCGCCTGAAACCGTTGCGATGCACAGCCGTGCTCAGGCAGCGACCTATGTGGGTGGTGTGGCGGCAACTATCGTCGGCGGCGGAATCGACGTCGACTCATGCAACTTTGTCGAGCAACCCCATGTCGATGGTCGAGTCGCTTTCATCGGACGTGTTTCGGCTGAAAAGGGGCTCGTTGACGCAGCCCGTGCGTGCGCAATCGCCTGCCGACCCCTGCACGTGTGGGGGCTCGTGCAGGATGTGGATGAATGGGCGAGAGCACTCGATGTGATGCCGCCCGGCGCTTTCGTCCACCGGGGCTTCGTCGCTCCGGATGTGCTGCGTTCGCAGATCGGGGAGTGTGCCGCACTTGTGATGGCGCCGAAGTGGGTCGAGGCGTTCGGCAACGTTGCTGTCGAGGCGATGGCCTGCGGGCTCCCCGTCGTCTCGTACCGACGGGGTGGCCCGATCGAGGTCGTCGACCACGGCGAGACGGGGTTTCTCGTCGAACCCGACGACACGGCCGGGCTCGCCGACGCGCTGGCCCGTGTGGGGCGGCTGTCCCGTCGAGCCTGCCGTGAACGGGCCGTCGAGGCCCATTCGATCGAGGCCTTTGCCCGGCGGGTCGAGGCGTGGCTGGCGGGGGTTCTGGTCGGACCGGCCCGTGCCGATTTTCCCGCCTGACCCCTTATCCTTCTAGAGCCCCTTGTCGCAGTCGGCGCAGGGCCGAAAGAGATTCCATGGGTACCTACTCTCCGAAAGCTTCAGAAATCACGCGCGCCTGGCATGTCATCGATGCCGAAGGCATGGTTCTCGGTCGCCTCTGCACCGAGGCCGCCCGTTTGCTGCGCGGCAAGCACAAGCCAATCTTCGCACCGCACATCGACACGGGTGACCATGTCGTCATCGTCAATGCCGACAAGGTCGTTCTCACCTCGGGCAAGGCCGACCGTGAGATGGTGTACCGCTACTCGGGTTACCCGGGCGGTATGAAGAGTGAGTCGTACCAGCAATTGCTCGATCGCAAGCCCGCCGAGGCGCTGCGCATGTCGATCGCCGGCATGTTGCCGAAGGGCCCGCTTGGCCGACAGATGGTCACCAAGTTGAAGGTGTACGCCGGCCCCGACCATCCGCACGCCGCACAACAGCCGACGCCATTCGTGCTGAAGAAGGCCGCTGCTCGCTGAGCAGCAACACAAGCAAAGAACGACACAGGAACTACCAAGGAGACAACGTGGCAACCCAGCCGCTCACCCAGACAACCGGACGCCGCAAGGAATCGGTCGCACGCGCGCGCTTGCGCTCGGGAACCGGTGTCGTCACCGTCAACGGTCGCACTTTCGAGGACTACTTCCCGATGGCGACCCAGCGCATGGTGGTTGCCGAGGCGCTGCGCGTCACAAGCACCGAAACTGTCTACGACGTCGACGCAACAATCCATGGTGGAGGTGTGAACGGCCAGGCTGGTGCGTTGCGTATGGCAATCGCTCGTTCGCTCGTCGAGCTCGATGGTGAGCTGCGTCCTGCACTGAAGAAGGCCGGTCTGCTGACCCGCGACTCGCGTCGCAAGGAAAGCAAGAAGTACGGCCTGAAGAAGGCCCGCAAGGCGCCCCAGTTCACCAAGCGCTGAGTCAAAGCGCCGAGTCAACTTGTTGAAATTCGGCACCGACGGTGTCCGCGGTGTTGCACATCGCGAGATCACGCCGAGTGCCGTCCAGTACTTCGCCCGCGCTGCAGCGCGGGCGTTGTGCTGTTCACGGGTCATTGTCGGCCACGACCCGCGCGAGTCGAGCCCCGCACTGGCGCGCGCCGTCGCCGAAGGATTCCGCCTCGAAGGTGTGCATGTCGACTTTGTGGGTATGGCGCCGACACCTGCAGTCGCGTTTCTCGCCCAACATCACGGGTGCGCGGCCGCGGTCGTCACGGCCTCACACAACCCCTACACCGACAACGGCCTCAAGTTCTTCCGCGACGGCGGAGCGAAACTGAGCGACGCCGAAGAGCAGGCAATCCAAGAGATTTACGAGGGGCTCGTTTCATCGAACGAGGGATTCATCGAGCCGTCAATTCATGAAGGCTCGATGAACCTCGACGCGTACGTCGACCACGTCTGCGCGGCGGGAACGTCGGTGCACGCCGGCACGCGTGTCGTGGTCGACTGTGCGAACGGGGCAATGAGCGTGGTTGCTCCCCTGGTGTTTGCGCGGCTCGGTGTCGTAGCGCGCGTCTTTCATGCAGCACCCGACGGAACCAACATCAATGTTGCATGTGGTGCTGCGCATCCCGAGAACGTTGCAGCGCTTGCGCGTGAACACGATTGTGACGTTGCGATTGCGTTCGATGGCGACGGTGATCGACTGATCGCTGCAACGAACGGCGGTGCAGTGGTCGATGGCGACCACCTGATCGCGTTGGCCGCACTCGATTTGAAGTCGCGTGGTCTTCTTGCGAATGATGCCGTTGTCGTAACGGTGATGAGCAACATTGGTTTTCACCGGGCAATGGAAAGTGCAGGCATCACCGTGCACACCACCGCGGTGGGGGACAGGTCCGTTCTCGTCGAACTCGACCGCAGTGGTGCTGTGTTGGGCGGCGAGCAAAGCGGTCACATCATTCATCGCGCACGAGCAACGACAGGTGACGGATTGCTCGCAGCAGTCGAACTCATCGACATGCTGTGCCGGAGTAGTGAACCATTCGGGACCAAGGCTGCATCGGCGATGACTTCCTATCCGCAGGTGTTGGTCAATGTGAAGGTGGCGGGCGATGCCCGGCAAGCCGTCGCGGCGTGCAACGAGGTCGTGCGCGCAGTGGAAGCCGAACTCGGTGATGAAGGCCGGGTTCTCGTGCGTCCCAGTGGCACAGAGCCCCTCGTGCGCGTGATGGTCGAGGCGAGCGACGACGTGACCGCGCGGCGTCACGCCGAACGCATTGCCGACGCGGCCCGACGGGCGCAGGGGTAAACTCTTCCCATGTGCGGCATCATCTGCGTGCTCAGCCGCCAGGCCAGCCGCCCCGCGCCGAATCGCGAAGAGGTGCTTGCCGCTCTCGACGTTGGTCGTCGTCTTCTCGAGCTCCGTGACGCTTCACGGGTTGCCGAAGCGGCGCGGGCATTGGCGGCCGGCGATGCGTTGCTGAAGGGTGAGCCGGGCGTGCGGGCACTCGTCGGCAACCGTGAACTTGTCGCAGGCGTCAACGCGGCCGTCGCGGCCATGCTGCCGATGCTTGCCGCAATCGAGTCCGACCTCGAAGCAGCCGACGACGCCCATGCAATCGAGGCTTCGGCCGAGGCAATCGCGGCGGCGAAAGACGTCCTGTGGTCGTTGCGCAACGACCGTCTGCGCACGGCTCGAGAAGTCGAGGCACTGGCCGGACTCCAGGCGACGCCCGGTGCCCTCGATGGTTACCTGGCGATTCAACAGGCGTTGTCGGCCATCGACCGCATGGAAGTGCGCGGTCGTGATTCAGCCGGCATCGGTGTGGTCGTGTGGGGTCACGGCTTGACGGCGGATCGTCTGCCCGCAGGTGTCGCATGGGCCGAGCGTTGCGAAGACCCACTGTTTGTTTCCCGTTCGTTGCGGGTCAGCGGCGACGTCTGGACTTTCGTCTACAAGGCAGCAGCCGAAATCGGTGAACTCGGTGACAACACCCGGGCGATTCGCAAACAGGTTCTCGACGACGACGTTTTGCGTCACGTCCTCGCACAGCGAGGGGCGCGGGTCACGCTGATCGGCCATACCCGGTGGGCGAGTGTCGGCATCATTTCCGAGCCGAATGCGCACCCCGTCACGGGCGAGGAGATCGATCGCCCGTCGCCGCTCGTCCTGGCGGTGTTGAACGGCGACGTCGACAACTACGCCGACTTGAAGGTTGAGCACGGCCTCAGCGTCGCCGAGCCGATCACCACCGATGCAAAGGTGATTCCCAGCCTCGTCGCGCGGCAATTGGGGGACGGCATCGACTTGAAGGACGCATTCGTATCGACCGTGACGCAGTTCGAGGGGTCGGTGGCGATCGCAACCGTGTCGGCGACCGAGCCCGACCGCGTGATGCTCGCGCTGCGGGGGAGCGGCCAGGGCATGTGCATCGGTCTTGCCGAAGACTCCTTCATCGTGGCGAGCGAGCCCTACGGAACCGTCGAGGAAACGGGTGCCCTGATCCGCATGGATGGGGAACGTGGTGAAATCATCGAACTCCGATCGTCCGCGGCCGGCCAACTCGCGGGAATGAGTCGCTTCCTCTACGACGGCACCGCAGCGCCCGTCACCGATGCCGACATCTCGTCGGCGGGTGTCACCACACGTGACATCGACCGTGGCGATGCACCACACTTCCTCTTGAAGGAAATCCTCGAGGCGCCCGAAAGTTTCCGCAAGACGATTCGCGGTCGCATCCACGAACGCGATGGTTTGGTTGTCGCCGACCTCGACGAAGAGGTGTTCCCCACCTTTCTGCGCCGTGAGCTTGCCGAGGGCACGATCAGGCGCATCCGCATCATCGGCCAGGGCACCGCTGCGGTTGCCGGTAGCAGTATGGTGTCGCTCCTCGTCGCGCTCACGGGCGATGCCATCGATGTCGATGCGTTGACCGCCACCGAGTTCTCCGGCTTCGGCCTCAGCCCCGACATGACCGACACGCTCGTCGTCGCCGTCAGCCAGAGTGGAACCACCACCGACACGAACCGCACGGTCGACCTTGCTCGCGGCCGCGGTGCGCGGGTGATTGCCATCGTCAACCGTCGCAACAGCGACCTCGTATTGCGGTCCGACGGCGTGCTTTACACCTCCGACGGACGTGACATCGAGATGAGCGTGGCAAGCACGAAGGCGTTCTACGCGCAGGTGGCAGCCGGCGCCTTGTTGTCGTGTGCGATCAGCGACGCGGCGAACCTTGGTTCTGCGCAACTGCGCAGCAGGGTGCTCGGTTCGCTGCGCCGTGTTCCCGATGCGATGCGTGCCGTCATCGGCCAGCGCCCCGCCATCGCCGACGCTGCACGGCGTCATGCTCCGGCCAAGCGGTATTGGGCCGTCGTGGGCAATGGTGGCAACGCGGTTGCCGCGCACGAAGTTCGTATCAAGCTGTCCGAACTTTGTTACAAGTCGATCTCCTGCGACATCACCGAGGACAAGAAGCACATCGACCTGTCGTGCGAGCCGCTGATTCTCGTCTGTGCCGCGGGTCTCGAAGGGGGCACCGCATCCGATGTCGCCAAGGAAATCGCCATCTACCGTGCACACAAGGCGACGCCCATCGTCGTGGCCACCGAAGGCGAGCAGCGCTTCGACGCCGCCAGCGCAGTGCTCACGGTTCCCGAGGTCGACCAGTCGGTTGCCTTCATTCTCTCGGCGATGGTCGGACATCTCTTCGGGTACGAAGCGGCCCTTGCCATCGACGCGACGGCGCGACCCCTGCGCGAGGTGCGTGAAACGATCCGCGACGTTGTGTCGACGCATGCCGATGCGGCGACACTCGTGCCGACCGTCAGCCATGCCGTCGCACCGGCCACGGCACGGTTCCGTGACGCGCTCCTGATGGGCCAGTACGACGGAACGCTCGAGGCGTCGACTGCCGTGCGTCTCAGCTCGGTTCTCACCGATCTTTCTTCGCGCAATCCGCTCGATTCTTACCAGCGCCAAACGGGCAAGGTCGTCACACCGGCGGTGTTGCTCGACGATCTCACCGAGGCCCTGACCCGCGCCATCGACGAACTCACGCGGCCCATCGACGCGATCCGCCATCAGGCAAAGACGGTCACCGTTGGAATCTCGCGCAGCGACGAGGGCCTCATGGACCGCGCGCTGGTGCAGGCCGTGGTCTCGGCCGGTGCGTCACGCGATCGACTCACGTACCGAACACTCAAGATTCTCGCGGATCTCGATGCGGCGGTTGCCACCGTCAACGGTTTCACCCGCTATCGCGTCGAGGGTGGATCGTCCGACGACGCGACCATCACGATCATCGACCGCGGTGGTCTGTCGAAAGATCTGAAATCGCGCGTCGATGGAACAGCGACCCTCGTCGGTACGAAACATCGCGTTGCGCGCGACCAGGAAGTGTTCGTCACGCGCGGTCGTTCCGACGGACGCACAGTGATCCTGGTACCCGAAGTGAAGTCGGGCGAAACAACCGGCATCATGCTGTTGCACGTCACGTTCCATCCAGCGCTCGATGCGACAACCATGAAGAGCGTGTTGAAGGGTTACGACGACCGCTACAACCGACTGGTCGACTGGGTCAAGGAAACCGAGAACGAGTTCCGCGACGACCTGCTTGCACAACTCGGTGTGGCCGACGCGCTCATCGCACCGATCTCCGATGCGGCCGAGCGCTGGCGAACCCGATGAGTGAAACGCGATGAAGGTGAGCGAAAAAAGATGAAGGGAATTGGTGTCGACGCAGTCGACGTTGCTCGATTCCGTTCCGCCCTCGAACGCACACCGTCGATGCGACAGCGACTGTTCACCGACGAGGAGATCTCCCTTGCCGCGGAACGCGGCAACGATGCTGCAACTCTCGCCGCGCGGTTCGCCGTGCGTGAAGCGACGATGAAGGCTCTCGGTGTCGGTCTCGGCGCCTTCGACTTCCACGACGTATGGGTCCGCAAGGCACGGTCAGGCGCACCCGAGCTCGTTGTCTCGGGTCGCGCCGCTGCACTCGCCACCGACCGGGGCGTGAACGGCTGGCATCTGTCGCTCAGCCACACCGAATCGGTCGCGATCGCGGTCGTCGCCGCACTCTGACCCGTACGCTGTCTGCGTGCAGCCGGTCCTCACGCCCGAGCAGATGCGCCATGTCGACGCGAACAGTGGCGCGCCGTTCGACGTGCTCGTCGAGCGGGCGGGTCACGCAATCGCGCACGCTGCCCGGTTGATGATGGGCGGAACCTACGGGCGCCGTGTCGTGGTGGTTGCCGGCAAAGGAAACAACGGCGCCGATGGTCGAATCGCCGCGAGACGCCTCGAAGAACGTGGTGCGCGCGTGGTCGTCTTCGATGCCGAGAGGGCTCCGATGCTGCTCGCTGACTGCGACCTCGTCATTGATGCTGCATACGGAACGGGGTTCAGGGGTGAATACTTCGCACCTGCAACACGTGCTCCGATTCTTGCGGTCGACATTCCGAGCGGGGTCGACGCGCTGACGGGCGTTGCCCACGGTTCGCCACCGCGGGCCACCGCAACCGTCACGTTCGGCGCATTGAAGCCTGGTCTCATTCTCGAACCGGGCCGCAGCATCGCCGGCGAGGTGTCGGTCGTCGACATCGGGCTCGTGACGCAGCGCGCGGCCGACATCGACGCACGTCTTCTTGCGGTCGTCGACCACGACGACGTTGCCGCATGGGTTCCGCGTCGCGGCTCATCGGCGCACAAGTGGAACACGGGGGTACGCGCCATCGCGGGAAGCCGCGGGATGCTGGGTGCGGCACGTCTTGCATGCACCGCGGCGTACCGGGCCGGTGCCGGAATCGTGCACCTGTCGTGCGTGGGTACCACCGGTGATGTCGACGTTCCCACCGAGGTCGTTCACCGTCCGCTGCCCGCTGAAGGTTGGGCACGCGCCGCACTTTCCGACATCGAACGATTTGCCGCTGCGTTCGTCGGCCCCGGTATCGGTCGCGGTGATGAACTGGTCGACGAGTTCATCGAGTTCGTCGTTGGTTGTCCGTGCCCGCTCGTCATCGATGGTGACGGGCTGCAACTACTCGGTGCCTCGCGAGACGGCCGGCACGGCCGTGCCGCCGATGTCATCGCACGTCGTCGCGCCGCAACGATTCTCACGCCCCACGATGGTGAGTTCAGTTCACTTGTCGGTGGCCCTCCGGATGCCGATCGCATCGCGGCGGCTCGCGCGGCGGCTGCAGAGATTGGTGCAGTCGTGTTGTTGAAAGGTCCGACGACGGTCGTCGCCGACACGTCGGGAGACGTACTGCTCGTCGAATCGGGTGATGAACGTCTCGCAACAGCAGGGTCGGGTGACGTGCTCACGGGAATCGTTGCTGCACATCTGGCACGCGGGGCCACGCCGTTGCACGCGGCCGCTGCGGGTGCATTCGTGCACGCGTCGACATTGCGCGACCTGCCCCGCGAGGGGGTCATGGCCAGCGATCTCGTTGGGGAGTTGCATCACCATGACTGACAACCCCACGCGTTGGGCTTGGGCGAGAGTCGATCTCGACGCATACGCACACAACATTGCAGTGCTGAAGCACATGGTCGCACCGTCGGGAGTCTGGGCCGTGGTGAAGGCCGACGCGTATGGTCACGGCGCGGTTCCCGTGTCGCGGGCTGCGGTTTCGGCGGGCGTCGATGGACTGTGCGTCGCGATCAGCGCCGAAGGAATCGACCTGCGGAATGCCGGAATCGAAGCACCAATTCTCATTTTTTCCGAACAGCCCGTCGACGAAATCGACGACATCGTCCGCCATCGGTTGACCGCAACCGTGTACCGCACGGAATACGTGCATGCGCTGGCTTCGGCCGTACGTCGCAACGGCCGTATGCGTCTCGACGTGCACGTGAAGGTCGACACGGGGATGCATCGGGTCGGTGCCGAGCCCAACCACGTCGCCGAGCTTGTTGCAGCGATCGGCGACAATGCCGATGCGCTGCGGCTCGCAGGTATCTACACCCACTTCGCGGCTGCCGACGTTCCCGGACATCCGGCAAATGCGCTCCAGTCGCGGCGTTTTGCGGCCGTCCTCGATGCACTCGGGCCGATCAACTCAACGATTGCGGTACATGCCGTGAATTCGGCCGGTGCGATGTCGATGCCAACCGAGCGACGCGATTTCATCCGCGCCGGTATCGCAACGTACGGCATCATCCCGGGCGACGGCGTGGTCGAGCATTGTGGCGAGCTGCGTCAAGTGATGTCGTTGCACGCACGCGTGTCGCGCATCCAACGCCTGGCTGCCGGAGAAGGCGTCTCGTATGGCCACCGATTCGTTGCGGCGGCGCCGACAACGGTGGCAACACTTCCGATCGGGTACGCCGACGGAGTGCCGCGACGCCTGTGGTCGCAGGGTGGAGAGGTGCTGATTCGGGGCAAGCGGCGGCCGATCATCGGCGTGGTGACGATGGACCAGCTCATGGTCGACTGCGGTGACGACGCAGTCGTTGTCGGCGATGAAGCCGTGCTTTTCGGAACTCAGGGCAGCGACTGCATCAGGTCCGAAGACTGGGCACGGGCCCTCGACACGATCGGCTACGAAATCACGTGCGGCATCGGTCCACGCGTGCCAAGGCTCTACAGCCGTAGCGTGTAGCACGAGCGATTCACGATGTACCTTCATGCCGACAACCTCGACGACACCGCGGCGATTGCCGGTGTGATCGCCGGCTTCCTGCGAACGGGCGACGTCCTCGTCCTTGCCGGAGACATGGGCTCGGGAAAGACCGCATTCACGAAGGCTGCTGCAGCGGCCCTCGGAGTCACCGAACCCGTCACCTCGCCGACGTTCAACCTGGTGCACACCTATGCGGGCGATGCGATCAAAGTGCATCATGTCGATCTCTACCGCTTGTCGCGGACCGACGAAATCGAGGATCTCGCCATTGACGAGTTGGCACGCGGCGGTGTCGTAATCGTCGAATGGGGTGACGTCGGCGACGACGTCATCGGCGACCATCTCGAGGTACGTATTGCCATTGGTGACAGCGATGACGAGCGCGATTTCGCATTGCGACCCGTCGGACGTCGGTGGGATGCGCGCTGGGAGAAGTTGCGTGGTGCTCTCGCGAGCCACATGGTCGACGACTGGAGCGGCCTGTGAAGATTCTTGCAATCGACACGGCAACCGAACAGGTGAGTGTCGCGATCGGTGACGCAACGCGCATCGATGCGGCCTTTTGTGTCGCGAGCGATCGACGCCACGTCGAGGCGCTCGTTCCCGCCGTGTCGATGCTCCTCGGCAACATCGGCATGACGGTGCATGATCTCAGCGCAATCGCGGTCGATGTTGGTCCGGGTCTATTCACCGGTATGCGGGTGGGCCTCGCGACTGCGCAGACGCTCGCCGACCTCGCCGAGATTCCGGTGGTGGGGGTGGACAGCCTCGGCATCGTTGCTCACGGCGCTCTGGCCGCATCTCCGCTCGATGTCGACGATGCGGACATCGTTCTGCCCGTGCTCGATGCGCGCCGCAGCCAGGTGTATTGGTCGATGTTCCGCAACAACTTCTCTGCTGTGAACCCACTGGAAGAGGTGCGACGTCCGCGTGTCGGCGATGTCGCCGAACTCCTCGAGGACATCATGGACCGCGGTCAACGTGCACTCGTCGTTGGTACCGGGGCTTTGCGCTACGCCGAGGAACTCGCCACGTGTGCGGAGACCACCCGCATGGGAACTCGGTCGGGTCTCGAGGTATTCCCTTTCGACCCACACGTTCCGCAGGCCACGATCTTGTTGCGGCTTGCTGCGGCACGGGTCGAGTCGGGTGCGATCGATGACGGCGTCGAACCGATGTACCTTCGGCCGCCCGACGCGGAAATCAATTGGGTGACACGATGAACCCGGTGCTCGACATCGAGGTAATGCGCAGACGCCACCTTCGGCGCATCATGCCGATCGAAGAGGTCGTCTACCCACGACCGTGGAGCGTCGGCGTCTTCACCTCCGAACTCGACCTTGTGAAACGTGGCGAGCGGTACTACATCGTCGGGACAATCGACGACCGCCTCGTTGGCTACGCGGGCATTCTCTTCACCCCCGACGATGCGCACGTCACCAACATCGCAGTCGACCCCGATTGGCAGCGTCGTGGGATTGCGACTGAGTTGTTGCTCGAGCTGTGCTGGAGGGCGCGCGAACGCGGTTGCCAGGGGATGTCACTCGAGGTGCGCGTCAGCAACACCGCCGCGCAGGCTCTGTACGCTCGCTTTGGTTTTGTGCCGGCGGGTGTACGCCGCAAGTACTACGAAAACGTGGAAGACGCGATCATCATGTGGTGTCACGACCTCGGGTCGCCCGACCATGCGCACCGACTGCGCGCCATCGAAGACGAACGTCGCGCCGCTGTTCAGGGAATGTCCCGATGAACGACGTCAATCGCGTCGACGAATCAACGGTGGTACTCGGTATCGAGACCAGTTGTGACGAGACGGCCGCTGCGGTGGTGATGGGCGGCACCGACGTATTGTCATCGGTTGTCTCCAGTCAAATCGACGTGCATGCCAAGTTCGGTGGTGTCGTGCCCGAGATCGCGAGCCGCGCTCATCTCGAACTGATTCGACCCGTCATGAACGAGGCGCTCGACACGGCGGGTGTACACCCCGAACGCATCGATGCGGTCGCCGTCACCATCGGTCCCGGTCTCATCGGGGCACTTCTCGTCGGTGTTGCAGCCGCCAAGGCCACGGCATTCGCGCTCGACCGACCTCTTGTCGGTGTGAACCACCTCGAGGCCCACCTGTATGCCGCGCTTCTCGACGACCCCGATCTCGAGTTTCCCGCGACGGTACTGCTCGTGTCGGGGGGCAACACGCTGCTCTTGGCGATGGACGCGCCGGGCAGCTACCGCCTGCTCGGCGCCACGATCGACGACGCGGCGGGCGAGGCCTTCGACAAGATTGCCCGCTTCCTCGACATCGGATACCCGGGCGGGCCGGCAATCGACCGCGCGGCGCAGCGTGGCAACCCGAAGGCCGTCGACTTTCCGCGCGCGATGTTGCACGACGGCTACGACTTTTCCTTCAGTGGTTTGAAGACGGCAGTGATGAACCACGTGCGCAAGCACCCCGACGTTTCTTCCGACGACGTCGCTGCAAGCTTCCAGGCCGCGGTCGTCGAGGTGTTGGCTTCCAAGCTCATGCGGGCGGCACGTGACACCGGGGCCCGCAGCGTCGTCCTCGGTGGTGGGGTCGCTGCGAACACGTTGCTGCGCAGCGAGGTCGAACGTCTTGCCGGTGCCGCGGGTTTCCGTGTCGCACTGCCGAGCCGTGCGATGTGCACCGACAACGCCGCCATGATCGCGGCCGCCGGTTGGTACCGCCTGCGCGACCACGGACCGTCGGGTCTCGACATCGGTGCCGTGCCGAATCTTGCGCTCGTTGCCAACACCGTCCGTACGAATCGCTCCGCCGCGTCACGGGATCGCCGGTGACTCCCGGTTTGAGACTCGGTCGACACACGGTGTCGCCACCCGTGGTTCTTGCTCCGATGGCAGGAGTCACGAACGCTCCCTTTCGTGCGCTGTGTCGTGAGTTCGGGCCCGGGCTGGTTTACGTGAACGAAATGGTGATGGCGACGGCACTTGTCCACGGCAATGCCCGCACGCAACGCATGGTCACCTTCGGCACCGACGAGTCGCCACGCAGTCTGCAGTTGTACGGATCAGATCCGGTGATGATGGGTGAAGCAGCGGCGCGACTCGCCGACAACGACATCGTCGACCACATCGACATCAACTTCGGATGCCCTGCGGCGAAGGTGACACGCCGTGGCGGTGGTGCGGCAGTGCCGCTGAAGCGCAACCTGTTGCGTGCGATCCTTCGCGAAACGGTGCGCAACGCAAAGGGGATCCCCGTCACGTGCAAGTTCCGCATGGGTGTCACCGACGACCTCATCACCTACCTCGACACGGGAGCGATCGCGGCCGAAGAGGGGGTTGCATGGGTCGCATTGCATGCGCGAACTGCGGAACAGCACTACGCGGGTCTTGCGCGTTGGGATGCGATTGCCAAGTTGAAGCAGCACGTGCCCGAAGTGCAGGTGCTCGGCAACGGTGACATCTGGGACGCGCGTGACGCCCTGCGGATGATCGAACACACGGGTTGCGACGGTGTCGTCGTTGGTCGTGGTTGTCTCGGCAGACCGTGGTTGTTCCGCGACCTCGTCGATGCGTTCAATGGCCGCGCAGTGGCCGACCCACCACCACTCGGCGATGTTCTCGACGTCATGTTGCGTCATGCGCGGTCTCTCGTCGACTTCTCGTTTCCCGGCAAGGGCATTCGCGAATTCCGCAAACACACCGGCTGGTACTTCACGGGGTATCCCGTCGGTGGGGAAGTACGTCGTCGTGCCGCGCAGGCCGACACCATCGAACAGCTGCAGGAATTGTTCGCGGGCCTCGACCGCGACATGGTCGTGGTGCCGAACGGTGAGCGCGCGACGCGTGGCCACACAAACGGTCCGATTCGTGTCGCATTGCCGGAGGGTTATCTCGACACCCTCGACGACCTCACGCCACCCGACGACGACAAGGTCGCCGCATTGAGTGGTGGCTGACGCGGGCAATGTCACCAACAGCGCACCGGCCGTCATTCGTTCTTGCGTCGCGGTCGCCTCGTCGCATCGACTTGTTGCGACGCATCGGTCGCGACCCGCTCGTCGATCCGGCTGATATCGACGAGTCGATGCGCCCGGGTGAATCTGCCGTCGACTACGTCCAGCGCCTCAGTGCAGAAAAGGCACGGGCCGTTCTCGCGCGCCACCCCGCTGCGGTCGTGCTGGGCGCCGACACGTGCGTCGAGCTCGACGGCGTGGTGCACGGCCAGCCGGCCGACCGCGACGACGCCCGGCACACATTGCGAACGTTGTCGGGGCGGACTCACAACGTGCACACCGCCGTCACCGTTGCCAGCACAGTGCGTTCACGGACCATCCTCGAGTCCGCGCGGGTGACCATCCAGCCCCTTGGTGAGGCGTTGATCGAGTGGTATCTCGATACCGGCGAGCCCTTCGGCAAGGCCGGTGCCTACGCGGTTCAGGGTCACGGATCCGTGCTCGTCACGGGGGTTCGGGGGCTCATGTCGGGGGTTGTCGGCCTGCCCGTCGGGCCCGTGGCGGCACTCCTCGACGAATTCGGCGTTTAGCACTCGTGGTCTCCGGTTGCTAACGGCCGTCGGCCGGCCGTAGCATTGGCACTCGCTCCCCCCGAGTGCTAACCGCCCGTGGGGAGCACCAAATTCCCATTGTTAAACGCCATCTACCCAAGCCATATGGAGGCTGCGAAATGAACCTGAAGCCGTTGGATGACCGGATTGTTGTGAAGCCCAACGAGGCCGAGCAGACCACAGCATCTGGTCTCGTGATCCCCGACACCGCCAAGGAAAAGCCCCAGCAGGGAACGGTTCTCGCCGTTGGGCCCGGTCGCTGGAGCGACGATGAAGGCAAGCACTTCGCGCTCGACGTGAAAGTCGGCGACACCGTCCTCTACAGCAAGTACGGCGGCACCGAGGTGAGCCACGGAGGCGACGACCTCCTCATCCTCTCCAGCCGTGACGTTCTCGCAATCGTGTCGAAGTAGTTCGGAGACCAAGACAACATGGCAAAGATTCTCAAATTCGACGAAGAAGCGCGTCGCGCACTCGAAGCCGGTGTCAACAAGCTCGCCGATGCGGTGAAGGTGACGCTCGGACCAAAGGGACGCAACGTCGTCCTCGACAAGAAGTTCGGTGCGCCGACCATCACCAACGACGGTGTGTCGATCGCAAAGGAAGTCGAACTCGAAGATGCTTTCGAAAACATGGGCGCACAGCTCGTGAAGGAAGTTGCAACGAAGACCAACGACGTTGCCGGTGACGGCACCACGACGGCAACCGTCATCGCCCAGGCGATGGTGCACCACGGTCTGCGCAACGTCGCAGCCGGTGCCAACCCGATGGGCCTGAAGCGCGGCATCGAAAAGGCCGTTGCCGCGGCCGTCGAGTCGATCAAGAGCCAGTCGAAGGACGTCGACGACAAGCAAGACATCGCCAACGTTGCCACCATCTCGGCAGCCGATGCCGCAATCGGTGGCGTCATTGCCGATGCCATCGACAAGGTCGGCAAGGACGGCGTCGTCACGGTCGAAGAGAGCAACACCTTCGGTATCGAACTCGACTTCACCGAGGGCATGCAGTTCGACAAGGGTTACCTCTCGCCGTACTTCGTCACCGATGCCGACCGCCAAGAGGCGATTCTCGAGGACCCGTACCTGTTGCTGTACTCGTCGAAGATCTCGTCGGTGCAGTCGATGTTGCCGGCTCTCGAGGCCGTCATGAAGACGGGCAAGCCGCTCGTCATCATCGCCGAAGACGTCGAAGGCGAAGCACTCGCCACGCTTGTCGTCAACAAGATCCGCGGTACCTTCAACTCCAGCGCCGTCAAGGCTCCGGGCTTCGGTGACCGCCGCAAGGCGATGCTCCAAGACATGGCGGTCCTCACCGGCGGCCAGGTCATCAGCGAAGAAGTCGGCCTGAAGCTCGAAAACGTGACGCTCGACCTGCTCGGTCGCGCCAAGCGCGTGATCATCACGAAGGACAACACAACCATCGTCGATGGTGCGGGCTCGAAGGACGATGTCAACGCACGCATCGGCCAGATCAAGACCGAAATCGACAACACCGACTCCGACTGGGACCGCGAGAAGCTCCAAGAGCGTCTCGCCAAGTTGGCCGGCGGCGTTGCCGTCATCAAGGTCGGCGCAGCGACCGAGGTTGAACTGAAGGAAAAGAAGCACCGCATCGAGGACGCCGTGTCGGCAACCCGCGCGGCAATCGAGGAAGGCGTGGTCGCCGGCGGCGGCACCGCCCTCGTGCGTTCGCGTCCGGCGGTCGCCAAGGTCGTCGAGTCGCTCACGGGTGACGAGGCGACCGGTGCACGCACCGTCTACGAATCACTCGTCGCACCGGCGCGCAACATCGCCGACAATGCGGGCCTCGAAGGCGCCGTCGTCGTGCAGCGCGTCGAAAGCGAAAAGGGTGCGATCGGCCTGAACGCCGCAACCGGCGAGTTCACCGACCTCATCAAGGCCGGCATCCTCGACCCGGCGAAGGTCACGCGTGCGGCGTTGCAGAATGCAGCATCGATTGCAGCGCTCGTTCTCACGACCGAGTGCCTCGTTGCCGACAAGCCCGAGAAGAACGCGCCCGCCGCAGGCGGCGGCATGCCCGGCGGAATGCCGGGAATGGGGATGATGTAAACAGCACCATTCCCCATCGACACAGAATGGGGATGATGTCATCAGCCGTTCTTTCTCACGAAAGATCGAAGAGCCCGGGCGAAAGCCCGGGCTCTTTCGTTGTCAGCACGTACTGTCAACGTATGACGACGAAGCCCGCACGCCTCGGACTTTTCCACCAAACGGGGGACTACGTCGTTGCCGCACTTCTCTTGCTGTCGCTTTCGCGCGCCGATGTTGCGGTGTGGCCGCTTGCGATCGGCGCGTTCGGGCTCATCAACGCCGCGATGACACGGGGTCCACTTGCTGCATACCGGCGCATTCCGTTGCCGTTGCACGGTGCGATCGACGTCGCCTTCGTTGTTGCGTGTCTTGTTGGGGCCGTCGCCGTGCGCACCAACACGACCGATGCGCTCGTACTGGTTTCCGCTGCTCTGTTGCAGGGCACGAACGTGTGGCTTTCCCGTGCGGTCGATCGTGCGAAGGAATGATGCTCTCGGTACCCTTGCTCGCATGGCCTTCGACCGTCCCGCACCCGATCTGACGAAGTTGCTCACCGCATGGGAGCAATGGGAAAAAGGTGAGGAAATGCCCGGCAAGGTGCTCGCCACCATGAAGACCGCGGGCTTGGCCGAGATTCTGCGCGAACTGCGCGACTCGGGATGGAAGCCTTCGGCCTAGCCGACACCACGCCGATGCGACCGGGGGGAAGCCAGCGCATTCCGCGACCCGCCGATTGGACACCCGGTGGTCCCGCACCGTGGGTCGACGCCGATCTTTCGGCGGTCCGCTCCTTTGACAAAGTTGTTTCCCGGTTGTCGGCGCACAACGCGCGATCGATCGACACCGAAGCCGCGCAACAGGCGAGGCCGAGCGCAGTTCTCGTCACGTTGCATCCCGGTGACGACGGAGTCGAGGTGGTTCTCACCAAACGCGCTTCGCATCTGAAGAACCACAAGGGCGAGATTTCGTTCCCCGGCGGTCGGGTCGAACCCGACGAAAGCATTCGTGAGGCTGCATTGCGCGAGGCAGTCGAAGAGGTCGCCATGCCGTCACACGACGTTGCGGTCGTCGGGGAACTCGACCACATCCTCACGGTCGTCAGCTCCAGCTACATCATTCCCATCGTCGGCACCCTTGGCTACCGCCCGCAGCTCACCGCATCAGAAGATGAAGTGGATCGGGTACTGCACGTGCCGCTTGCCGAACTGACCCGTGCCGACACCTATCGCGAAGAACACTGGGTAACTCCCTACGGGAAGATGAACGTGTACATGTACCACCTCGATGACGAAACGATCTGGGGAGCAACCGCGCGCGTGCTCACACAGATCATTCGTTTGTCAGTCGGTGTGTGAGTCAGCCGGCGAAAATGCGAACCGCGGCATAGAAGGTGTCGGCCCAGAGATAACAGTTGTAACGCTGGGTGACCCGGCGTGGTGTGCACGTGGATTTCATGTCGGCGTGGAACCGGTCGTCCACGCGCTTGCGGTTCTCTTCGGTGAACGCCCCGATGATCTTCAGGTTGCGGTACCCGAAGTCGTGGCGCTGACAGGGGAGCCGAAAGTTGAACGACCGCCCGGTGTTCCCGACGAGGGGCGCACTGCAGTAATCGGTCGACCAGTCGAGATTGCGGTAGAAGCGTCGGTTCTCCCGAACGAAGCGCGGAAACTCGGCGAGTTCGGTGGCGAACACACCACGTTCGACGACGGAGCCGAGGGTGGCCGCGGAATGCGGCGAAGGGGCAGCGACGGAGGCCGCCACGAAGAGGAGGGATGCGATGAGTCCCATTCACTCTCCTTTCGTTGCAGGCAGTGTGTGCGTCAGCTCCCCGTGATCGTACGGAGAGTTTGCACGGTCATGATGGCGCCCACTGCGGCCTCTTCGCCCTTGTTGTCGGTGTCGGCGCAGCGGTCGAGCGCCTGTTCCAGCGTGTTCACCGTGAGAACGCCGAACGCAACGTGGACCCCGGTGTCGAGGGCGGCACGCTGCAGACCCGACGCGGTCTCACCCGAGACGTATTCGAAGTGGGGTGTGTCGCCACGGATGACCGCACCGAGGGCAATGACCGCGTCGACGCGGCCCGTTTGGGCCAGCACCTTCGCCGCCACGGGTAGTTCGAAGGCCCCCGGCACCCAATGTGTCTCGATGTCCGTGTCGCGAACACCGTGGCACGTGAAGCCGCGTACCGCGCCGCGACGCAACGCGTCGACGATGTCGAAGTTGAAGGTGGCGCACACGATGCCGAAGCGCATTCCGGCGCCGTCGATGTTGGCGCTGTTCAGTCCGTCGTTCGGTCCGACCATTGCATGTCCTACTTTCCGTCCATCTCGATCAGGTGACCGAGGCGTTCCTTCTTCGTGCGGAGGTATTTCTCGTTCTCGGGTGTCGGCGGAATTTCGATTGCGACGCGCTCGACAACGGACAGCCCGTATCCACCGAGGCCTCCGTACTTGGCCGGGTTGTTCGTCATGAGACGCAGTTCCTGTGCGCCGAGGTCGGCGAGGATCTGCGCGCCGATGCCGTATTCGCGGCTGTCGACGGGAAGACCCAGTTGCAGGTTGGCATCGATGGTGTCGAGGCCTTCGTCCTGCAGTGAATAGGCGCGGATCTTGTGGCCGATGCCGATCCCGCGGCCCTCGTGGCCGCGCAGATACACGACAACACCGCGACCTTCGGCAGCGATGAGTTTCATCGCTGCGTCGAGCTGCGGCCCGCAGTCGCATCGGCGACTGCCGAACACGTCGCCCGTCAGGCATTCACTGTGAACTCGTGTGAGCACCGCGCCGTCGGCGGCGATGTCACCCTGCGTGAAGGCAAGGTGCTCGATACCGTCGATCGTGCTGCGGTACGCATGGCAGGTGAACGTGCCCCATTCGGTGGGTACCGGTGCTGCGCCGATGTACTCGACGAGTCGCTCGTGGTGGCGGCGGTACTCGATCAGCATCGCAATCGACGACAACAAGAGGTTGTGCTCGGCGCAGAACTTCCGCAGATCATCGAGGCGCGACATCGTGCCGTCGTCGTTCTGGATTTCGCAGATCACGCCCGCGGGCTCGCAGCCGGCAAGCCGCGCAAGGTCGACGGCGGCCTCGGTGTGGCCGGCCCGCTTCAGGACGCCGCCCTCACGGGCTCTCAACGGAAAGATGTGTCCCGGGCGCGCGAACGCGGTGTAGGCGACGGTTGGGTCGGCGAGTGCGGCAATCGTGGATGCGCGGTCGGCGGCCGAGATGCCGGTCGTGGTGCCCTCGATCAGGTCGACCGACACGGTGAAGGCGGTGCGGTGGCTCTCGGTGTTCTGGTCGACCATCGCAGGCAGACGCAGGTCGTCGCATCGCTCGCCGGTGAGAGGTGCGCACACCACGCCCGAACTGTGGCGGACGATGAAGGCAAGTCTCTCGGCGGTGGCGAACTGTGCCGCCATGATGAAGTCGCCTTCGTTCTCGCGGTCTTCGTCGTCGACCATCACCACCATCTCACCGCGTGCGATGGCGGCGAGGATGTCGGGAATCGGTGCGAAACCATTGTCGGTCTGGCTCATTTGGTGTCCTGTCTTTCTGCGAATGTCACGGGCTCGACGACAACCTCCACGTCGTCGCCGAGCTGCTGAAGAGAAACGATTCGTCCACGCCACATGGCGGCGATGTTCGCGGCCGCGGCGCCGCCGAACACTCCGGGCGCGTCGTCGCCACCCGCGATGGCGGGAGCGAGGTGGAACACGTAACGATTGACGAGGCCACGTCGATGAAAGTCGGCCGCAACACGTGCGCCACCTTCCACCAACAACTGCAAGACGTCGTCATTGCCGAGGGAATCGAGCAGTGACTCGATGTCCCCCGACCACTCCGTGCACGGGTGAACCTGCGCGCCAGCGGGTGCCGAACCGAGAACGATACGTCGTGGCGACGTACCCTGCGCATCGCGCACCGTCAGCGCCGGGTCGTCGGCTCGCACCGTTCCGGCGCCGACGAGCACCGCGTCGCTTTCAGCGCGCAGTTCGTGAACGCGTTGACGAGCAACGTCACCGGTGATCCAGCGACTCGAGCCGTCGGCTGCGGCGGTGCGACCATCGAGAGTGCTCGCCATCTTCAGAACGACCCATGGTCGACCGGTCGTGCGGTGGTGAAGATATGCCGCGAGCTGAGTCGTCACCAGCGGGGCACATGCGCCGACGTCGACGGTGATGCCGGCCGCACGCAATTGTTCGACACCACGCCCCATGACTTTCGGATCGGGATCAACGACACCAACGACGACTCGTGCGATTCCGGCATCGATGATCGCCTGCGTGCAGGGGCCCGTGCGACCGGTGTGAGAGCACGGCTCGAGAGTCGAGTAGAGAGTGGCGCCATGCGCCGCATCGCCGGCGCGGCGCAGCGCGGAGATCTCGGCATGTGGACCACCCGGCGCCGCAGTGCAGCCTTCATAGGTCGAGCCGTCGTGGGCAACGACAACCGCACCCACCCAGGGGTTGGGGCGCGCCACGAGACGCGCCTGTAGCGCCGCACTCATGGCACGGCGCATGAATTGTTCGTCGCGCACGCCGAACGTGCCCGAAAAAACGGTCATGCCTCCACCTTGCTCCCATCCGGACTTTCACCGTCGGTCCCGGAATTTCACCGGGTCGGCCCAACCGCGTGAGCGGAAGGGTTCGCGGACTGTCACCGCCGGTTGGGACTTGCACCCAAACCCCGCAAGGGTTGTTTTCAGTTGTCGACCTCAGGCTACGGGGCGCTGTCGCCGTTTTCCGTATCGGTCTTCTTCCAGCGCGAGGCAGGGTCCGTGACTTCCGCCGCCTTGCGACGGTCGGCCCGCAGAACATTGCGGAAAACGACCGTGAAGATGATGGCCAGACCGACGACGAGCACGGAGAAGGTGGCCAGCTGCAGCGAACCCCCGCGCTCGCCGGCATCGGTGGGCTTGGTGCCGCAGCCCGGCTTCTGCAGGAGGCCAATGCACTCGGAGGGGTCGCGCTCGATGCCCCAGCCGTAGAGGGTCGACGACGTGATGTCCGAGTTCTGCGGCGTCTTCACTCCCACATCGTCACACGGCCTTCGGCCGATTGGCAAACGGCAACTAGGGTCGGAACGATGTCACGTTCGTTCGACACGGTTCTTGTCGTCGACTTTGGCGCACAGTACGCACAGTTGATTGCCCGCCGTGTGCGTGAGGCAAACGTGTACTCGGAGATCGTTCCGCATCGCATCACCGCGGCCGATGTGCGGGCGAAGTCACCACGCGCGATCATTCTCTCGGGCGGCCCGAAGAGTGTGAACGTCGACGGCGCACCGATGCTCGATCCCGCCATCTTCGACCTCGGTATCCCGATTTTCGGCATCTGTTACGGCCATCAATTGATTGCACGTCAACTCGGTGGTGAAGTCGCGCGTGGCGGTCGCGGTGAATACGGGCGCGCAACGCTGACACGTGGCGATGCACCTTCTCGTTTGCTCGACGGCATGGGGTCGTCATTCCCGGTGTGGATGAGTCACTTCGACCACGTGTCGCGAATGCCCGTCGGATTCATCGGGTGTGCATCGACACCCGACGCTCCCGTCGCCGTCATGGAGAATGCCGAACGCAAAGTATGGGCTGTGCAGTTCCACCCCGAGGTCGTGCACAGCGAGAACGGGCAGGAGATTCTCCGACGGTTTCTCGTCGACCTCGCGGGTTGTTCACCGTCGTGGACGATGGAGTCGATCATCGACACGCAGGTCGAGGCGATCCGCGCGCAAGTGGGAAACAAGCGGGCGATCTGCGGTCTGTCGGGTGGCGTCGACTCGTCGGTCGCCGCCGCGTTGGTGCACCGCGCGATCGGTGCACAACTGACGTGCGTGTACGTCGACACGGGTCTGATGCGCAAGGGCGAGAGCGACCAGGTTGTCGAGATGTTCCGCCGCAACATGGGCATCGAACTGATCCATGTCGACGCCGGTGCGCAGTTCTTCGACAAGTTGCGCGGCGTCACCGAACCCGAGTCGAAGCGCAAGGCAATAGGAGAACTGTTCGTGCGTATCTTCGAACAGAACACCGGTGGTGTCACCGACGCCGAGTTCCTGGTGCAGGGCACGTTGTATCCCGATGTCATCGAAAGCGGCGGCAGCGATGGCACAGCCGCCGTCATCAAGAGTCATCACAACGTCGGGGGATTGCCCGAGGACATGACCCTCGGCCTCATCGAGCCGCTGCGGTCGCTCTTCAAAGACGAGGTGCGTCGGCTCGGGTCAGAGCTCGGCCTGCCTGACGAGATGGTGTGGCGCCAGCCCTTCCCGGGGCCCGGTCTGGGCGTACGCATCATCGGCGAGGTGACCCCCGAACGCGTCGCCACCCTGCAGGAGGCCGATGCCATCGTGCGCGAGGAAATCCGCGCGGCGGGTCTCGAACGCGACATTTGGCAGGCCTTTGCCGTCCTTGCCGACATCCGCTCGGTGGGTGTCATGGGCGACGAGCGCACGTACGGCCACCCGATCATCATCCGTGCGGTCACCAGTGACGATGCGATGACGGCCGACTGGGCCCGTCTGCCGTACGACCTTTTGGAGAAGATGTCGAACCGCATCGTGAACGAGGTTCCGGGCGTCAACCGGGTCGCGTACGACATCACGTCGAAGCCCCCCGGCACCATTGAGTGGGAGTGATTTTCGGATTACCGTTCACGTCGTGGGCCGCGCCATGGCGGACGGCCCGTGGAGGGGATAGCCAGTGAAGGTCCGGTCAATCGTGTTGGCCGCGGTTGTGTCGTTGGCGGGTATCGCCGTTCCGACATCCGTAGTCAACGCAGCATCAGGTGTAACGGTGAAGGGAACGGCGCCCGGAGCGGCCAAGGTGTTCTTGCTCACCAAGAAAGGCCGCGCGTACCGCGCAAACGTCGAGACATCCGGTGCATTCAGCATCACCGGTGTGCCCGGAACCGCCGTCAAGAACTCGACGTTGCAGTTCACGGATTCGACGAGCAAGTACCTCGGCACTGCGGTGTTGCGTGTGGTGAAGAGCGGCAAGTACTTCAAGTCGATCGTCGGGTTGAAGGGCCAGAAGAAAGGGACGTTGAACGTCGGATCGCTGAAGGCGATGGGTGGTTGGTACAAGGCCGCCAAACCGTCGGCAGCAGGTACCGCAGGCGTGCGTGCAAAGGACAAGACCGGCAAGCCGAAGGGGGCAGGTCTTGCCGGACGAGTGAAACTGACGACGGCAAAGGTTGCTTCGCTGTCGACGCTGCAAAAGCTCGCAGCGACAACCTGTCCCGACGGCAGTCCGAAGGACGCCGACCTCAACGGAACCGGTGCGGGCCAAGACCTCGACTGTGACAGCGTGCCGAATGCGATCGACGTCGATGACAACGGCAACGGTTCGCTCGACATTCTCGACCAGTCGACGAACGACTTGGACAACAAGGACAACTACACCGCCAGCATCGCGACGTACAGCGACATGCGGGCCGGCATGTCGTCGAAGTTGAACACGAATGCACCGGGTGCAACGCTCGAGTCGCTGACCTCCAACATCAGCGCGCTCCTGAGCGGCAGCAGCACCACCGGCGGAAGTTTCAGCCTCGCCATCTTTCTTGGTGACTGGACGCTGAAGGATGCAACCGGCGCCGACCCGGATTCTGTTTACATCGAGTGTCCGGGCATCAAGTGGTGCGATGCAGCCACCGGCACGGCCAAGGTCTACGGCAACTCCGAAATGAGCCAGATCCAAGGTGCTTCCGACGCGGTCAACGACAAGATCTGGAACGGATTCGCCAGCCAGGACTTCACGAAGTCGGGCTTCCCGAAGAGCAGTTCGGCCATCTACAACGGCCTCTACAAGTTCAGTCAAAGTGGCCAGAATCGCTGGGCCGCATTCGTTGCGCCGAACTACAAGGAGTCCGACGTACTGAGCGTCGTTCGCGCGAACGACGTGATGGTGCTGCACTCGATTGCCGGAACGAACGACGTGTCGATTCCCGTCACCGTCAGCCCCTTCTTCGTCACAACGCCGTACCTCAAGTCGGCAACGGTGAACGGCGCGACGCTCGACAGCAAGGACTCCAATTTCAGTGCCGGCAACATCAAGATCGGCGACGACGGCAAGCTCGGCATCGAATTCTGGCGGCCGCAGCGCATGAAGCTCGACGGTGAGTCGGGCAACGCGGGTGACTTCTCCGCCCTCACGTCGCAGCACGGCCTGAACTACGGCCTGCAGATTGCGGGCGGCCAGGTCAACGGCAAGCAGGTGAAGAACTTCCCCGAAACCGGCTGTGCCGGCGCCGATGTCGAGAAGTTCTATTCCAGCAAGACGCTGAAGTTGAGTGCGCAGGCCTACGGTCCAATCGAAGAAGACCCGGCCTCCGACTTCTGGGGCCTCAACGATGCAACGACCGACGACTCCGAGGACAACGTGCTCGACATGACCCTCGACTTGAAGGGCTGTCTCTCTGAGCACAAGCCGGCGCACTTCGCGAAGGGTGGCTACCCCGAGGCAGTGGGCAAGTCGGTTGGCGATCTCGCAGGCTTCACCTGGGACGAGTTCATCTCGAGTGGCAACAACTATCTCGAGATGTCGCTGACCGGCGTTGGCTCACCGTCGACGAACGGCTACAACCGTTCGGTCCTCCAATTCCGCATCTACTCTTCGAAGTGGACGGGGACATCGGGCGGATCATCGAACAACAATTCGAGCGGCAACAGCGGTTCGTCCGGTTCGGGTCTTGCTGCTTCAACGATTCAGGTGGAAGTGACGAACGACTCCACCGGAGGAATCAACGTCGTGGGTGTCGGTGGTGATTGCGCCCAATACCAGCAGACGGCACTCGCAGCCGCAGGCACGTGCAGTGGTGCACAGAACGCAACGACGATCATCGTCGACAAGAGCGGTCCAGGCACGCTTGCGCTCAACACCGGCAACACCGCCCCTGATGTCATCGCAAAGGAAAACGGGAACAAGTGCGAAGCGCATGGTTCGATCCAGGGACGATTCGTTTGCACGATCGCTTACGGGCAGGGCACGAAGAAGCTGAGTTGGTCCGTGAAGTGATCGATTTCGCGCCAAAACTCGCGAAAACTGCACTGAACAAATGAAGAATCTGTCGAAAGTGGGGGTCTTCGTGCCCCCACTTTTGTCATCTCCGTAGAATCAGTGAGGTCATGTTCGCACGCCCCCGCGCCCGACTGATCGCACTCGTTCTCGGGTGTGCTTCGTTGGTTGGCGTCGCAGTACCGATGTCGGCATCGGTCAGTGCGTCGTCGGCAAACATCCAGAACCAGGTCAACGCGTTGTTCGACGAGCTCGACCGGTTGGAAGCGCAGATGGACGTCGCCTCCGAGCGCTACGCCGAGGCCGTGGCGATGCAAGACGACCTGAAGCAGCAGATCATCGACTCCGAAGCGCGCGTCGCCCAAAAAGAATCCGAGTTGTCGACCATGCGTCGCGACCTCGTGAAGGTGGCCCAGCAGGCCTTCATGAACGGCGGACGCAGCAACAGCCTGACATCGCTGTTGACCGATCCGGGTGGTTTGAACGCGACGGTTCAGCGCGAGCACCTCCTCGCCATCGCCCTCAACTCGGGAGCAAATTCCACCGACGAGGTCGACGCGTTGGTCGAAGACCTGGAACTCGAACGCAAGGCGTTGGAGAAGAAGCAAAAGGCCGCCGAGCGGGCCGCCGATGCGGCAAACGCGGAATTCAACTCGGCCGAAGACCTCGCGAATTCGTACCAGCGCAAGCTGAACAAGGCACAGGCCGACCTGGGCGAGGCACTCGCCGCCGAGCGTGCGCGACGCGACGAACTTGCACTGCAGCGGTCTGCATCGTTGGCGGCAAAGTACAAAGCCGAAGCGGCGAAATACAAGGTCAAGGCGCCGTCGTCAAGGGCAGGTGTCGCAGTGCAGGCGGCCCTCGGACAGTTGGGAGTCCCGTACCAATTCGCTCGTAGTTCTCCGGGTGTTGCCTTCGACTGCTCGGGTTTGACGAAGTTCGCGTGGGCACAAGCCGGGGTGTCTTTGCCGCACTATTCGAAGGCGCAGTACCAATTGGGGCCACGCATTCCGATCCAGGCCGCACAGCCGGGTGACCTCATCTTCAGCCGCACGCCGATCGGCCACGTCGCCATTTACATCGGCAACGGCAAGATGGTGCACGCCCCGCGTCGTGGCGACGTGGTGAAGATTGGTGCTGTGCCGTGGGAGCGAGTCGTCGGTATTACGCGGCCGGGCTGATTCGCCCTCTGGCTCGCGCAACTAGTCTCGTCGCGTGATTCACGAAGAGCGCGTGTCGCGCTGGCTCGAGGACAACATCGACGGCCTTGTCGGTCCTTTCCGCTTCGACATGATCGCGGGTGGCCGCTCGAACATCACTTATCGCGTCACTGATGCCACGGGACACATCGTTGTTCTGCGCCGGCCACCAATCGGTCACGTACTTGCGACGGCCCACGACATGGCGCGGGAGCACCGCATCATTTCGGCCGTTGGCACAACCGACGTGCCGGTGCCGCGCACGCTGGGCGTCTGCAATGACACCGCAGTGAACGATGCGCCGTTCTACGTGATGGGATTCGTCGAAGGTGTCGTGCTCGACGGACAGGCAAAGGCGGCTGGGCTCACGCCCGCGACGCGACGGGCATTGTCCGAGGATCTGATCGACGTCATGGTGCGACTGCACGCGGTCGATGTGGATGCCGTTGGATTGGGCGATCTCGCGAAGCGCGACGCATACGTCGAACGGCAGATCAAGCGATGGAGCACCCAGTGGGCAAATTCGAAGCAGCGCGAACTGCCCGAGATCGACGAAGTGGAAAGTCTGTTGCGTGCGGGTGTGCCCCAACAACGCGGCACGGTGATTGCCCACGGCGACTACAGGTTTGGCAACTGTCTCGCCGATGTGAACAACGGCCGAATCGCCGCGGTGCTCGATTGGGAACTCTGCACGCTCGGTGACCCGATGGCCGACATCGGTTACCTCGGGGTGTACTGGAGCGACCCGGGTACGCCCGCGCGGCGCGAGAACGATCCGTCGGGCCTCGAAGGCTTTCCCACGTACCGCGAGATGGTCGACATGTACTCGGCGAAGTCGGGCCGAAACTGCGACAACATCGGTTATTACGTGGCGTTTTCGTCGTGGCGTCTTGCCGTCATCAGCGAAGGTGTCTACGCCCGGTATGTGCACGGCGCGATGGGCAAACAGGATTTCGACCCGACACCTCTGCGACGTGGTGTAGAACTTCTCGTCGAGGCAGCACTCACGGCGCTCAAGTCGGGCGTCTAGTCAGGGGGAGACATGGGCTGGGTTGCAACGGAACTCGATGGATGGCAGCGCGGGGAATTCACCGCGGCGGGCATCACCCACACCACGTATCGCAAGGGCACCGGCCCCGGTGTCGTCGTGGTCCACGAGATTCCCGGCATCACGCCTGCCGTGCTGCGCTTCGCCGAGGAAGTGGTTGCCGCCGGTTTCACCGTGGTCATGCCGTTGCTCGTCGGCGAGGTCGGCCGCGACGTATCGCAGAAATATCTCATGGGATCGATGTCGAAGATCTGCATCTCGCGTGAATTCACGACGATGGCGATGAAGAAGACGTCGCCGGTCATCTCGTACCTGCGCGCGCTTGCCCGTCAGCTTCACGAGGAGCTCGGCGGTCCCGGCGTCGGCGCGGTCGGTATGTGCTTCAGTGGTGGCTTCGCCCTCGGCATGATGCTCGACGACTTCATGGTCGCCCCGGTGCTGTCGCAGCCGTCATTGCCGTTCGCCATGGGCCGGGCGCGTGGCGCGGATCTGAATCTGTCGCCCGACGACGCCGTCGTCATCGCCAACCGCGCAGCCGCGGGATGTCAGGTTCTCGGCCTGCGCTACACCGGCGACAAGTTGGTGGGCGACCGTTTCACGTCACTGCGCACGCTGCTCGGCGATGCGTTCGTTGCCGTCGAATTTCCGTCGACAAAAAAATCCGACCACTCGGTTCTCACCGAGCAACGTCAGGAAGAGGGCGTCGCCCGCGTCCTCGACTTCTTCAGGGAAAAACTGAAGGGCTGATCGCGCCTATTTCAGCGCGTCGACCGCCATCGTCTTGGCGGTCTTGTAGTCGGCCTTGCCGTTGGGTGCCCGTGGCACCGACGACACGAAGACGACACGCTTCGGTGCCTTGTAGCCGGACAACTGACTCTTCACTCCGGCGATGATGGTCGCCTCGTCGACGGTCTGGCCCGGCGCGAGTGAGGCAACGGCGGTGACGGCCTGTCCGAACTTCTCATCGTCGATGCCCACGACGAGGCAATCCAGCACGCCGTCGACGCGCTTGACGGCTTCTTCGACTTCCTCGGGGAAGATCTTCTCGCCACCCGAGTTGATCACCTGGCTGCCGCGGCCGAGCAGGACGAGCGAACCGTCCTCGGCGACCATCGCAAGGTCACCCGGGAACGAGTACGCGACGCCATTGATGGTGCGGAAGGTCTTGGCCGACTTCTCGGGGTCCTTGTAGTAGCCGAACGGCACGCTGCCACCGGCTGCGACTTTGCCAACTTCGCCCGAACCGGGGACCACTTCGCGGTCGTCGTCGGTGAACACCTTGGTCGTCGGCATTTGTGAGAACTTGGCCGTCTGCGGCGGCAGGCCCTTCATCGTGATCTGGGTGCCCATCGAACCTTCCGTCGAACCCATGGCGTCGACGAGGACGAGGTGTTCGACACGCTCGAGCAGTTGTTCCTTTACTTCCGCGGTCCACATGACGCCCGACGACAGCATCAACTTGAGCGACGAGAGGTCGTAGGTGCGACCCTTCGCGCCGGCGTCGTCGATCGCCCGGATGATCGGCTTGACGAAAGAGTCACCGACGACGACGGTCATCGAGATCTTCTTCGCCTCGACGGTTTCCAACATCTCTGCTGCGTCGAAACTGCGTGACTTCATGGTGATGACGTGGGCGCCACCGATGTGCGGCATCATTGCGCCGATCCAGATTCCGGTTCCGTGCATGAGTGGGCAACTGGGCATCGACACGACACCGGTTCCCGCCTCGACACCGGCGCGGACGACGGCCGGCAGTTCGTCGACCGTCGCGGGAGGCGCCATACCGACGAGTGGCAGACCACCCGTGATGAAGCCCTGGGCCATCGGGCCCATTTTGTACATCACGCCCTTCGGCATGCCCGTGGTGCCGCCCGTGTAGAGCATGTAGGTGTCGTCTTCGCTGCGTGTGATGCGCTTCATCGGCGAGTGGCCCGACACGACCGATTCGTACGCAACGGCCCGCGACACGTGATGGTCGGGGGAGTCGGATACTTCGACGATCAACTTCAAATTGGGCAGTCGGTCGACGACCCGTGCAACGCGGTCACCGAGTGACGAGTGAAAGAACAACGCTTCGGCGTCGGAGTTGTCGAGCAGGTACCAGAGTTCCTCGTCGAGGTACCGATAGTTCACATTCACGGGCACGCCGCGGAACTTGAATGCGGCGTAGTGGGCCTCAAGGTATTCGTTGCTGTTGTAGAGGTAGAGGCCGACCTTGCTGTCGTGGCCGAGACCGGCGTCGACCATTGCCTGGGCAAGGCGCGCAGCGCGGTCGTCGTATTGCGACCATGTGCGCGTGGTGTCTCCATGCGTCACGGCCGGCGAATCGCCGACGACATCGGAGATTGCCTCCCAGACTGTTGCAAACTGCAGTTCCATGCGGGCCGAAGTTAGTTGACCTTTGTCACAACCCGAAAGGCCTTGTCCGAGAATTTTTTGGTGGCTGCGACAAGGTCTTTGTGCGAGGCAATGATCGGCGTCGTCAGCAACAGATGGCGCGCCAGACGTCCCTTTGCGGCTTTTGCGTCGTGGCCGCCCGCCTTTCCAGTTGCAGTCACGAGGTCAACGACGACGTGGTCGGCAATCAATTCGAGATCGGGGATGTACGAGGCGCGATGCTCGGCCGGCAACAAGTCGACGACGACACACCCGGCCGCGTAGTCATTGACGGCCTGGCTCACCGCCGCGCGCCACCACTTCGCCATGGTTCCGCCGAACCCCGTCAGCCGCGCGCCCATCTTCAAGCGGTAGTCGGGCACGGGGTCGCCGGCGAGGGTCGCCCCCAACAGGCCACTCGGCACGATGATCCGCGGCAGGGCACGGTCGCGCTGCGCTGCGGTCATTCGCTCCAGATCAAGGTGGTCCCACACCACGCCCGTGTACCGCTCGGCTGCAGGAAGGGTTGGGGCACCCACCACAGCCCGGTTTGCCTCTTGTGCCCGCTCGAGGTGTTTGCCGCCGACGCCCAAGAGGGGAGCTGTGCCGCCGCCCTGGCGGGCCAGCGCCGCCGCGACCTCGCCCCGCATGGCGCCAAGCGCCGGCCCGAAAGTTCCGCTCGCCGGCTTCCACTTCGTGCGGGCCCGTCCGCCCTCGGCCTTCCCCTCCGAGGGTGGGAGAAGAATCACAAAATTGAGACGCATCTGGCGAGTTTGTCTCACGATGGGTACCATTCGTCTAACCGACGTGACCGTTGGCTCACCCAACGGCCCAGAAACTTTGGACAGATGCGATGACATATCTCGAGGACAACTCCATCTACGGGCCCGTCAGCGATTGGGCAGCCGACTTCGATCACGCCGACCCTGAATACAACAAGAACGCGCACGCGATCTGGGATCAGTTGCGTGGCACGTGTCCGGTCGCCCACACGCAGCGCTACGGCGGAACGTGGCTTCCGACCACGCACGAGTTCGTCCACGAAATCGCCTACGACACCGATCACTTCTCCAGCCGTGGCGTCGTCGTTGCGACGGTGAAGCCGAGCGACAACCCCGACGCGCCTCCCGCACCGATCGGCGGCGCGCCGCCCATCACCTCCGACCCGCCGTTCCACCAGCACGCCCGCAAAATTCTTCTGCCCGCGTTCGCACCTCCCGTCATCAACGAATGGGAACCCGAAGTACGTCGTCTCTGTCGCGAACTCATCGAGAGCATGGGCTCGCTCGAAGTCGTCGACGCAGCGGTGCAGTACGCACAACACATCCCCGTCAACGTCATTGCGCGCATGCTCGGCTTCCCGCCCGAAGATGGCGAACTGTTCCGCGGTTTCGTGCACAACGTTCTCGAGGCCATCAACCTCGAACCGGGTGCACGCATCCAGGCGTTCCAGGAACTCGACGCCTACATCGGCAAGCAGGTGCAGGACCACATCGACAACCCGCGCGACGACCTCACGAGCTTCCTGCTGAACGCGACGATTTTCGACAATCCGCTGTCGCCGCAGCACGTCGGAGGCACCATCATCCTGCTGCTCATCGCGGGCATCGACACCACGTGGAGCGCCATCGGTTCCAGCCTGTGGCACCTCGCAACGAACCCGGTCGATCGTCGTCGCCTCGTCGACAACCCGGCCCTCATGCCGATGGCCATCGAAGAGTTCCTCCGTGCCTACGCGCCGGTCACGATGGCCCGCGTCGTGAAAGAGGACTACAACTTCC